>Ga0209254_10007378_pt1 | contig 10157 bp, 15 predicted proteins | sample FrelakmetDIP11DI_FD_187148 | JGI IMG/M metagenome (GOLD analysis project Ga0209254, IMG submission 187148) | Freshwater lake sediment microbial communities from the University of Notre Dame, USA, for methane emissions studies - DIP11 DI (SPAdes)... | ecosystem: Environmental > Aquatic >...
GCGAACTACGGCAGGAACGAAACCGCTGAGAATTCAACACTATAGCAGGTAAGTATCGTCCGACAGGAAAAGGGTTCCCGAACCGGACAGACTCACCGGTGCGGATTCTCCGGGGCCTCCGACCGCGCGCGGAGGTACGCCTGGTCGGCGAGGCGATAGGCCTCGAGCGCCTCCGCCGAAAGGTCCTGCTGGTAAACGTTCAGGCGCTCCGAGCGCACCCGCTCGAGTCGGCGCAGGCGCAGCTTCCCGAACGCCTCGGCGAGGATCTGCCGGGCTGTCTCGACGTCGGTCTCCAGCTCCATTTCCTGCGCGGCCAGGGCTCGATACGCGTTCGCATGCTCGCTCTCGGCGAGCAGTTCCATCAAGGCGCCGTGGCTCAGCGCGCTTGCCGCGCCCGCGCTTTGGCCGACCGACGCGTTCGACACCTCGATGATCTCGCGGTCGGCGTGATCTTCGCCGGCCCCGTGCTCCTCGGTCACCACGTCGAGGAACTCGGCGGAGAGCTGGGGATGCACCAGCAGTTGCTGCAGAACGCGGCGCTTGAGGTCGTCGACATCCATGTGCCGCGTGCGCCGCGCCATGGGCGCCGGGCGACTCGGTGCGGCTCGACGCAGGCCGAACATCGATGCGACTTCATCGGCGGGCAGGCGCGCTGCATCAGCCAGTTCCCTCAGCAGCTGCGCTCGCATCGCACCGGGCGCCATCGAGAGCAGCAGCGGCTTCGCGGCCGCCACCAGCGCGGCGCGATCCTCCGCGGTGGCGAGCGGACTCCCGCCCGCCAGCGCACGGACGAAGAACTGGGACAGCGGCAGCGCGTGTTCGAGCTCGCCCTCGAAGCCCTGCTTGCCGTGCGCCTTGATCAAGCTGTCCGGGTCTTCGCCCTCGGGCAGCAGCAGGAAGCTCGCGCGCTTGGTATCGGCAATGACAGGCAACGTGGCTTCGAGCGCACGCCGCGCCGCCTTGCGGCCGGCCGCATCGCCGTCGAAGGCGAAGACGACATGGTCGGTGATCCGCAGCAGCGCGCTGACGTGCGCCCCGGTGATCGCCGTGCCGAGCGCCGCCACGGACTCCCCGAAGCCCGCCTGCGCGAGCTGGATCACGTCCATGTAACCCTCGACGACGATGGCGCGGCCCGCCTGCCGGATGGCATCGCGTCCCTCGTGCAAACCGTAGAGTTCCTGGCCCTTGTGGAAGACCGGCGTCTCCGGGGAGTTCAGGTACTTCGGCTCGCCCGCGCCCATGATCCGCGCGCCGAAGCCGATGACCTGACCGCGCGGGTTGCGGATCGGGAACATGATCCGGCCACGAAACCGGTCGTACCGCTTGCCTTCGTCGGAGATCACGAGGCCTGCCTCCGCGAGACGCGGGTCATCGTAGCTTTCGAAGGCGGCGCGCAGCGGCTGCCACGCATCCGGCGCGAAGCCGAGCGCGAAGCGCGCGGCGGTCTGCCCGGTCAGGCCGCGTCCCTTCAGGTATTCAACCGCCGCCTCGCTGGTCTTCAACTGCTTGCGGTAGAACTCCGCCGCTTGCGACAGCAACTCGGTGAGCGCGCGCGTCTTCGACTGCGCCTCGCCCGCGCGCGGGGACTCCTCGGGCACCTGCATGCCGGCCATCTGCGCGAGTTCGCGGATGGCTTCAACGTAGCCGAGGCCGCGGTGCTCCATCAGGAATCCGATCGCGCTGCCGTGCGCGCCGCATCCGAAACAGTGGAAGAACTGCTTCGACGGGCTGACCGTGAACGACGGCGTCTTCTCGCCGTGGAAGGGGCAGAGCCCGAGCAGGTTCTGCCCGGCCTTCTTCAACTGGACGTAGCGGCCGACGACATCGGCGATGTCGACGCGCGCAAGCAGGTCCTGGATGAAGCCCTGGGGAATCATGATGGTCGACGAAAGTGTACGCACCGGCCTTGCCGATGCACGTGCACCAGGGTCGATTCAATCCGGGGCGCGCGCTTCGGTGCCGCGCCATGACGAACGGACCGCCGTCCGGGCAGTGTCACGCAAGGCGCTGCTTCACCAGGGCGGAGGCCTTGCCCATGTCGGCCCGGCCGGCGATGCGCGGCTTCAGGACCGCCATGGCCTTGCCCATGCCCTGCGGGCCGGCGGCCCCGGACTCGGCGATGGCCGCGTCGACCGCCGCAGCGAGTTCGGCATCCGACATCTGCTCCGGCAGGTAGCCGGACAGCAGGTCGAGTTCGGCCGTTTCCTTGTCGACGAGATCCGTGCGGCCTGCCTTCGCGAACTGCTCGATCGAGTCCTTGCGCTGCTTGATCAGCTTCTCGACGACGCCGAGCACTGCCGCGTCGTCGACGACGACGCGCTCATCGACTTCCTTCTGCTTGATCGCCGCCTGAAGCATGCGTATGGCGGACAGGCGCGCCGCGTCCCTGGCGCGCATGGCCGCCTTCATGTCCTCGGTGATCCGGTCCTTCAGGCTCATGTGACCCTCCTCAAGATGTTCTCCACAAAGCGAAAGCGCGCCCGTAGGCGCGCTTCGTGTGCCGGTACCCCTGCTCTGCTAGTACATCTTCTTCGGCAGCATCTGGCTGCGCAGGCGCTTGAAGTGGCGCTTGATCGCAGCGGATTTCTTGCGCTTGCGCTCGGCCGTCGGCTTTTCATAGAACTCGCGCGCGCGAAGTTCGGTCAGCAGACCGCTTTTCTCGATGGTGCGCTTGAAGCGGCGCAGGGCCACTTCGAAGGGTTCGTTTTCCTTGAGTCGGATGGTAGGCATCTGGATCCTGAAATTGAGCGCCGGCACGGAGCTGTCAAGCCCGCAATTCTAGCCCGAAGCCAATTGGCGAGACAAGTCAGGGATTCAGGCCTCGAATGCCCCGGGGCCGCGCCGGGACGGTCCCGTAGACTCGCCGGATGCTGATCCTGGGCATCGAGACCTCCTGCGACGAGACCGGGCTCGCCCTGCTCGACAGCGAGGCCGGCCTGCTGGCCCACGCCCTGCACTCCCAGGTCGAGATGCACATGGCCTACGGAGGCGTGGTGCCCGAGCTGGCCTCGCGGGACCACATCCGGCGGGTCCTGCCGCTGCTGGACTCTGTCCTGGCCGACGCCGGGCGGGCCCTCACCGACGTCGACGCCATCGCGGTCACGACCGGCCCCGGCCTGGCCGGGGCGCTGCTGGTCGGCGCGAGCATCGGCCACGCGCTGGGCTACGCCCTGGGCAAACCGGTGCTGGACGTGCACCACCTGGAAGGTCACCTCCTATCGCCCCTGCTGGCGCAACCCGTCCCGCGCTTCCCGTTCGTGGCCCTCCTGGTGTCCGGGGGCCACACGCAACTGCTCGCCGTCCGAGGCTGGGGGCAGTACGAACTGCTGGGTGAGACGCTGGACGACGCGGCCGGCGAGGCGTTCGACAAGACAGCCCAGCTGCTCGGGCTCGGCTATCCCGGTGGTCCAGCCGTTTCCCGGGCCGCGGACTTCGGCACGCCGGACGCGATCAGGTTGCCCCGGCCGATGCTCCACAGCCATGACCTCGCCTTCAGCTTCAGCGGCCTGAAGACCGCCGTGCTGACCGCGGTGAAGCGGGAAGGAGGCTCGAACGTCTGCGAGCAGGCACGCGCCGACATCGCGCGTGGCTTCGTCGACGCGATCGTCGACGTGTTGACCGCGAAAGCGCTTCGCGCGCTCGAGCAGACAGGACTGGACACCCTTGTGGTCGCCGGTGGCGTCGGCGCGAACCGGCAGTTGCGCGAACGCCTCGAGCAGGAAACCGCGGCCCGCCGGGCGACCGTCTACTTTCCGCCGCTGAACCTCTGCACTGACAACGGCGCGATGATCGCGCTGGCCGGTCTCGCCAAGCTGCGCCGATCGGATCCGGCGATGCTCGCGCGCTCGATGTCGTTTTCGGTGCGGCCGCGCTGGCCGCTCGCCGAAGCAACCGCCTGACGTCAGTGCCGGGCGTGCGCCGTGTCCGGCGCCTTCTGCCCGATCCGCCGCTCCTTGCCCGCGAGCAGGTTCGAGATGTTGGCGCGATGCCGGTAAACGATCAGGCCCGCAATCGCGACGATCGCCAGGAAGCGTTCGTCGAAACCCCAGCCGAATGCCGAGTAGAAGGCAGCGAACACCGCCGCGACGATCGACGCCAGCGAGGAGTAGCGGAAGAAGCCCGCGATGATCGCCCACGTGACCCCGGTCGCGAGCGCGAGCCACGGGTTGAGCGCAAGGATGACGCCGGCGGCCGTCGCCACGCCCTTGCCGCCCTTGAACCCGAAGTACACCGGGAACAGGTGTCCGAGGAACACCGCGACCGCCACGGCTGCCACGCCCAGGTCGCCGATCCCGAACTTCGGTCCGAAGCGGACCGCCAGCCACACGGCGAACCAGCCCTTGGCCGCGTCGCCGAGCAGCGTGAGGATCGCCGCGGCCTTGTTGCCGGTGCGCAGCACGTTGGTCGCGCCGGGATTCTTCGAACCGTATGTGCGCGGATCGGCGAGGCCCATCACGCGGCTCACCACGACGGCGAACGAGAGCGAACCGACCAGGTACGCAACGAGCGCGGCGAGGGCGGATACGAGGAACTCCATGGCTTCTACTCCTTCAGTGCGCAATCGACCGGCGTCGCCTGCACGAGCGCGGGGAGGACGGACGGCGGGATTCCGACAAGGTAACCGCGGCGTCCGCCGTTGATGTAGATCCGGGGCAAATCGAGGACCGATCGCTCGACGAACACCGGCATCCGCTTGCGCGTCCCGAACGGAGATGTTCCGCCAATCGGATAGCCCGAGTGCCGCTGGGCCACGTCCGGCGTGCAGGGTTCGACCTTCTTGCGGCCGATCTGCCGCGCGAGGTTCTTCGTCGAGACCGTGCAGTCGCCATGCATCAGCACGATCAGCGGGGCGGCCTTCTCGTCCTCCATCACGAGCGTCTTCACTACGCTGTGCTCGTCCACGCCGAGCGCCTGCGCGGACACCGCGGTGCCGCCGTGCTCGACGTACTCGTACACATGCTCGGTGAACCGGACTCCCTTCTCGCGCAGCAACTGCGTCGCGGGTGTCTCGGAGACGTGCCTGGCCTTCGACATGGCGCGCGAGTTTAGCCGCGCGGGTGATGCTGCGCGTGCAGCGACTTCAGGCGCGCGCGCGCCACGTGGGTGTAGATCTGCGTCGTCGAGATGTCGGCGTGGCCGAGCAGGAGCTGCACCACCCTCAGGTCGGCTCCGTGATTCAGCAGGTGGGTCGCGAACGCGTGGCGCAGCCCGTGAGGGCTCAGCGGCGCTTCGATGCAGGCCCGCGCCGCATGGCGCTTGATCAGGACCCAGAACATCTGGCGCGTCATTCCCCCGCCACGCTGCGTCACGAACGTCGCATCGGCGACGCGACCGGCGAGGATGGCCGGCCGCCCTTTCTTAAGGTAGCGCTCGATCCAGCGGCGCGCCTCCTCACCGAGCGGGACGATGCGCTCCTTCGACCCCTTGCCGATCACGCGCACAAGGCCCTCCTGCAAGGAAAGGTTCAGCATCGTCAGCGCGACCAGTTCGGACACGCGCAGGCCGGTCGCATAGAGCAGTTCGAGCATGGCGCGATCGCGCAACCCGAGCGGCGTCTCGACGTCGGGCGCCGCCAGCAGCGCTTCGACCTGTGCCTCGCTCAGCGTCTTCGGAAAGCGGGGCGGCACCTTCGCTCCCTTCAGTCGCAGCGTCGGATCGTGCGCCACGACGCCTTCGCGAACGGCCCAGCGGTAGAAACGGCGCAGCACGGCCAGGCGCCGGTTGGCCGTGGTGGCCCGCGTGCTTGCGTGCTCCTCGGCGAAGTACGCAGCCAGTTCCGGCTCACCGCCCAGGGAGATCGACGTGCCACGTTCACCGAGCCAGGCCGCAAGGCCATCGAGGTCGCGCCGGTAAGCCACGAGGGTATTGCGCGCGAGGCCGTCCTCCAGCCACACCGCGTCGATGAAACGATCGATCAGCGGATCGGCCGATGGCGGCGCCGGCACCGGCTTCGCTGCTCTCTTTGCCTTGCCGGACCGGCCGCGCGGAGCGGTCACGGCGTCAGTGCAAACACCGGCCGGCTTTCGTGCGCCAGCAGCCAGCGCTTCACGTCGAGCATCACACGGTCGGTGCGATGCGCGAAACCACCCATGCCGCGGGCGGCCACAACGCGATGGCACGGAATGGCGAGCGGCAGCCGGTTGTCGCCGCACGCCTGCCCGACCGCCGCAAAGGGCAGCGACAGCACAGCGTCAAAGTCCATGACCTCGTGCCCCCGGCCGCTGCTGCGCGTCAAGCGCCGAGCATGCCCTTCTTCAGCGCCTCGTCGGCCGGCTTGTCGCCCAGCCAGATGCGCAGCACGGCGGCGAAGAAATCGGCCCCCGGGATCGGGTTGCCCTTGGGCTGGCCGTTGAGCGTGATGCGCGTGCCGCCGTCCGGGGTGAAGTCGAAGTTGATGATGTCGCCCTTCTTCGCTTCGCCGATCGAATTCAGCGTGGCCACCAGCGCGTCGACCTGCGGCTTCATCGCGGCGAGTTGTGCCTCCGGAGTGTTGTTCTTCAGCCCCTCGTTGAACGAGTCGATGAAGCTCTGCGCCTCGACTTCGCGCAGCATCCGCAGCGACACGCGGCGCGCCCCCTTGTCGTTGATGATCGCGGCGGCGTTCGTGCTCTTCTGCCCCACGTAGAGCCCCGCGACATAGACCTTGAAGATCGCCCGCTTGCGCAGCCCGACCCCGTTCAGGCTCAGGTTCTGCCCGCCGATGGCAACCGTCGGCTCGAACTTCTGCCCTTCCACCTCCACCGCCTGCTGGGCGTGCGCCTGGCCGAACGCCAGCAGTCCTGTTGCCAACACGATCGAAGTCAGCCACCTTGTCATTTGCGTCTCCTGTATTGGTGCTTCCGCCTTCACTCGAACCGACGGCGTCAACCGCCGAGCATGCCCTTCTTCAATCCGGCGTCGGCCGGCGTTTCGCCGAGCCAGACGCGCAGCACTGCCGCGTAGAAGTCGTCTCCGGGAATCAGCGGCCCGCGCGTGACGCCGTTGACGCTGACCCGGGTGCCATCCTGTGGCGTGTAATCGAAGTAGACGGTGTCGCCGCGGCGGGCCAGCGCGATCGTCTTGATCGTCGTCGTCAGCGTGTCGAGCTGCTTCTGCCAGCGGGCCAGTTCGGCCTCGGTGTGGTTGGCCTTGAGCCCCACGTGCAGCGAGTTCACGAACAGTTCGCCCTCGACGTCCCGCAGGAACCGCAGCGCCACCCGCTTGGGCCCGGGCTGGCTGACCAATTCCTCTGTGCGAGCGGCCCGCCTGGGCACGTAAAGGCCGCCGACATAGATGTCGAACACCAGGCGCTTGCGTACGCCGGCCCCGTTGAGCAGGAGAGGCTGGCCACCCAGCACGATGTTCGCGTCGTAACGCGCGCCTTCGACCACCACCTGGGCGCCTGCCGAACTGGCCAGAGCGGTCAGGCCGAAGAACAACCAGCGCAGGCCCCGCAGCGCGGATGCGATCATGCCGCCACCTTTCCGAGTCCCTTGGGCAACGGGAACACCACGTTCTCCTGCACGCCGGTCAGCGGACGGACGCTGCCCACGCCGAGTTCGCGCAGACGGTTCACCACGGCGTCGACCAGCACCTCGGGCGCCGACGCGCCGGCCGTCACTCCGATCCGCTGGTGGCCCTGTACCCATGAGGGGTCGATGTCGTCCGCTCCGTCGACGAGATGCGCGGGAACGCCGAAGCGCTCCGCCACTTCGCGCAGCCGGTTCGAGTTCGAACTGTTCACGCTACCCACGACGATCACCACATCGACCTGCGGTGCCAGGAACTTGACGGCATCCTGCCGGTTCTGCGTGGCGTAGCAGATGTCGGCCTTTTTCGGCTCGGCGATCATGGGGAAGCGCCGCTTCAGCGCGGAGATCACCTCGGCTGCATCGTCGAGCGACAACGTCGTCTGCGTCACGTACGCGAGCGCCTGCGGGTCGCGCACCTGCAGTTTCTCGACGTCACCGACCGTCTCGACCAGGTGCATCCCGCCATCGACCTGCCCCATCGTGCCCTCGACTTCCGGATGGCCCGCGTGGCCGACCATCACGATCTCGCGTCCGGCGGCGCGCATCTTGGCCACTTCGATGTGGACCTTGGTGACCAGCGGGCAGGTGGCGTCGAACACGCGCAGCCCGCGCGCCGTGGCATCCGCCTGCACAGCCTTCGGGACACCGTGGGCCGAGAAGATGACGATGCCGCCGGCCGGCACCTGATCCAGTTCGTCGACGAAGACCGCGCCCTTCGCGCGCAACTCGTCGACGACATACCGGTTGTGCACGATCTCGTGCCGCACGTAGACGGGCGCGCCGTGGATCGCGAGCGCCCGTTCGACGATCTCGATCGCGCGATCGACCCCGGCGCAGAACCCGCGCGGCTGAGCCAGCAGTACTTCCATGCCTATAGAACTCCTATCACGCGTACCGAGAACCGCACCGGCAAACCGGCGAGCGGGTGGTTGAAGTCGACGATGACCCGGTCGTCGCCATGCTGCTTGAGCACGCCGGAAAACCGCAGGCCATCCGGCGCGTTGAACTCGACCACGTCACCCGGAACGTACTCTGTGCCGGGGTCCGCATTCGCATCGAATGTCGCGCGAGTCAGCGTCTGCACGAGGTCGGCGGCGCGGTGGCCGAACGCCTCCCCGGCCGCGAGGTCGAAATTCGCTTCCTGCCCTTCCTCGAGTCCGATCAATCGCTGTTCGAGCGCCTCCGAGAACTGACCGGCACCCACCTGCACGGTCGCCGGTCGGGCGTCGAAGGTACTCACTACCTCGTGCTCGTTGTCATCCAGCCGCACGGCAATACGATAGTGAAGCGTCACGTGGGAACCGGCAGCGACGCGAGGGGTGGCAACCATGGACGGCGAGTTTAGTCGACGCACGCGCGATGGCGATTAAGGACTGGCCCGAGGGGGAACGGCCGCGCGAACGGCTGCTGGCGCACGGCGCCGGCGTGCTTTCAGACGCCGAACTGCTCGCCGTGTTCCTGGGAACGGGCAGCGCGGGCCGCAGCGCGGTCGACGTGGGAAGGACGGCCCTCGCCCACTTCGGCGGACTGAACGCCCTGCTCCGCGCAACTCCCGACCGCTACGCCGAGGTTCCGGGCCTCGGACCGGCCAGGTATGCGCTGCTGCAAGCCGTTGTCGAACTCGCCCGCCGCGCGCTGAAGGAGGACGTGCGACGCGATACCCTGCTCAACTCGCCCGACAAGGTGCGGCAGTACCTGCGGCTGTGGCTCGGCCACCTGGAGCACGAGGTTTTCGTGGCGTTGTACCTCGATGCCCAGAACCGGCTGCTGACGGCCGAGGAACTGTTCCGCGGCACGCTGACCCAGACCAGCGTCTACCCGCGTGAAGTCGTGAAGCACGCGCTGAAGCACAACGCCGCCGCGCTGATCCTCGCGCACAACCACCCGTCCGGCGTTGCCGAGCCGAGCCGGGCCGACGAACTGCTGACGGCCAGCCTGAAGCAGGCCCTGTCGCTGGTCGACGTCCGCGTGCTCGACCACCTGATCGTTGCGGGCAACGCCACCGTTTCGTTCGCCGAGCGCGGACTCGTGTAGGACCCCCAGCCGGGCCCCGATTGGAAGGCCCGCTCGACACGCTTGGCGGTCAAACCCGATTCCGCTTATAATTCACGGCTTTGCGTCGTTTGGCGCGCTGCGGCGTTCAGTTGATCGAACGACTGCGGCCCTCGTGAACGAGCGTCCCGACGCCACCACTCAGAGCGGAATCAAGGAGTTAGTCATGGCACGCGTGTGTCAAGTCACTGGCAAGAGGCCGATCACCGGCAACAACGTCTCGCACGCGAACAACCGGACCAAGCGCCGGTTCTTGCCGAACCTGCAATACCGCCGCCTCTGGGTCGAGAGCGAAAGCCGTTGGGTGCGCCTGCGCCTGACCAACGCCGCCCTGCGCACGATCGACAAGAACGGCATCGACTCCGTGCTCGCCGACCTGCGCGCCCGCGGCGAAATCTGAGGACATAGGAGCTAGCCATGGCAAAAGGCGCCCGCGAAAAGATCAAGCTCGAGTCGACGGCCGGAACCGGCCACTTCTACACGACGACGAAGAACAAGAAGACCACCCCGGACAAGCTGTCGTTTTCCAAGTTCGATCCGGTGGCGCGCAAGCACGTCGCCTACAAAGAGACGAAGCTCAAGTAAGCGCTTCGA
>Ga0209254_10007379_pt1 | contig 10156 bp, 7 predicted proteins | sample FrelakmetDIP11DI_FD_187148 | JGI IMG/M metagenome (GOLD analysis project Ga0209254, IMG submission 187148) | Freshwater lake sediment microbial communities from the University of Notre Dame, USA, for methane emissions studies - DIP11 DI (SPAdes)... | ecosystem: Environmental > Aquatic >...
GAAGATTTGCATCGGTGTCGAGCCCGGGCTTGCGGACGACCGATAATACGCTTTTCGTTGGCGATAAGCCTATTGACCCATGACATCGGATGCAATAGCCTATAGACATGGCGCTACTGGATGACATCCGCAGGAAAATCGCAACTCGGCAGTATGAGTTCTCTAAGCACGCCGTGGATCAGACGATTATCCGTTTGAGAACCCGAAAAACAGATTAAAGGGATGCAATAATGAAAGAAACGATGATCGAAACTGAAGTGACATACACTTTAGAGCATGAGGGTAAGTTTTACCTAATCAAACACGTGCCTGCGCGCGTCTGCAAGGAAACCGGTGAACAATACTTCTCCCCCGAGGCCGTGGAGCACATTCAGGCGCTGATCAAGGGCAAGAAACCTCCTGTAAAAGTAATCGAAACTCCGGTTTATGAATACACATAATAATGAGATTATCATCGTCATATGCGCGTTTTCTTACGCCTTCTGTTTGCCGGATTTTAACATTTCTAACTCCTCCGTTTCTTTTTCTGCTTTTCTTATAACCCGGGGTGAAAGCACCTGTTCTGATTCAAAAGTTATTCGAGAAATTATTTTTTTCCCTTCCTTGTCATTTAATCAAAGCTCTTCTATGTCCGTGAAAATGATCCTATTCCAAGAACATCAACTTTTTTCAACCGACACAGCAGTTTTTTATGGCTTCTGATCGTACAATCCACCCCCTGTCTCTCGAAACTCTCTTTGGACCCGAAGGCATCGCTGCGGATGTAAACGGCGACGGGTATCCGGATCGGTTGAAGGTTTGCATCGGTGTCGAGCCCGGGCTTGCGGACGCCGGCGTGTGGGCGCAGGTCTTGAACCTGGCGGCGCGGATGACTGGCGAAGTGACCGCAATGGATCTGCCGGTCGTCAAGGCTTTGGGTCAAGTGTCTGGGGACGAGGCGGCGCTCGTTGTCCACAGGCCATCAAACAGCCATCCCTGCGGGGTGGAGATTCGGCGGTCGGGCCGCACGGTCCATCTGGCGGGTCGTTCGGCGGCGCGCATGGCCGATGTGCTTTTCTCCCTAGCCCTGCATTCCGGCCGGTCGCGGAGCCTGAGGGAGCAGTGGTCGTCCATGCGAATCGCCGAAGGTGAGGCCTCGGTGATCGAGGCCTGCGACCGGCGGGGGAAGGCGGTCGGCCGTTTTCGCCTGTCGCCGGTCAGTGCCGCATCCGAGAAGCCGGAAGTCGAGCGCCTCGACCTGCTGGACCTGTCGGAGACGCTCTATTGCGTCTCCGCCGAAAACCTTCGCACCAAAGACCTTGCCCTCACCATCGAGCTTCCCCGGCAGAAGCTTTCCACGCAGGTCGGGTTCGCTCTCGCGGAGGCGGTGGTGCGTGCGGCGTTGGAGGCCACCCGCTTGAACCTGCCGCTGGCCGCTTGCGAGCCGAGCTGGGAAAGCGGGGTGGTACTGCGGGTCGAGGAGCGGTCCGGGCGCGGCGCTCGCCTGATCGTGGAGAAGGGCAAGAACAAAAGCGGCATCAGCGTCCATGCCGACGGAGATGCGCGCAGTTTGGCGGGCCTGCTACAGGATTGGGCGCGCATCGGCTTTGCCGCGCACGGGCTGGCTGACGAGGGAGTCCGGCGCCTGCGCGGCCGCATCGAAGGGCTCCTAACCATGATCGAGGCGGGAGCGTCGCCTCCGGCGCGGGCTGCGTCGGTCTCGGTCCGGCGACGGCTGACCTGGCGCTCGGAAACCGAGCGCCTGATCGAGACTGTGCGCCGTGTTCCACCGGGCAGCGGCGCCGTCCATGGTCTGGCCCTGATCAGCAAGCCCAGGATGGTGAGGACCCGGGTGCGGCACGAGATCGCGGCCATCCTGAGCGCTAAGGGATATGTGCCAGCGGTCGTCGTCCTGAACGCCTACAAGCCCGGGCTCTCGTGGCTGCGGGAAGTCGTGCAGCCGGCGCTCGCGGCGATTCCCCGACTGGATAGCGTCCGGATCGCCTTTCGCGAGTTCAGATCCGACGGGCCGGCTCTGGAGATGCGGTCCCGCTGGCTGCAGGAGCTCTATCCCGGGCCGGATCTGCTGGCGCGCGCCCTGGGGCTGCCCGTGGAGCGCATAAGGCTTTCCAGGCGCAAGCGCCTGCGCGAGACCTATGTCGTCACAGCCTGGGACCCCGACGGAAGGCAGGTCTACCGGGCGGGCTTCACGCCGCGGGTGAGCCGGCTGCCGTACCTTCCTGGGCATCCGGAGCTGGGGTGGGTGCACCCGTGCACGGGAGGAATCAGGCTGGTTCACTCAGGCCGAATGCTTGCGGACGAGGACTTCCCCACCGACCGTGAGCACTTCTGGCGCTTCTTTCAGGAGAGCATCCTGCCGGCGCTCGAAAACGCCATGACCTCACGGCTCGCCGGCGGCGGGGCGCTGCCGCCGGCCTTCTGGGAGGAGGCGGCCATCGATCTGCGGATTGAGGAAACCGACGAGCGCCTGGGGATCGGCGAGGAGCGCATCGCGCCGATGGAAGCCCTGCACGAGGACCTTTATTTTGTGTTGCTCGACCACTTCCGGCTTTTCGCAGAAAAGCACAATCTGCCGGCCGAAAGCCAGTTCGGAAGGATCCTGCCGCGGGTTTCGGCGGCTGCGCCGGGAGGGAGGCCCGAGGTTGTCTTTCGGGCGCTACCGTATTCTGCCACAGAAGGCGCTTCGGCGTTCCCTGCTGCCGCCGGGGTCGCAGCCATAGGACTGGAGGCGGGTCAGCTCGTATTCGAAATCGAGGCGGGCGAGCCGGCCGCCATGCAGGTGCCGGCAGCGGAATCGGTCCGAGCGGCGCGCTCGCAGGGCCTGGACGTAAGCCTGGACGACCGCAAGGGGCGTTTCATCTTCCGAACGGCGCGGCCCCGCCGGCCGGTCATTCCCAAGCCCGGTTCAGCCCGCAAAACCCGCATTCCAGCGCCGCTCATGGACCGCCGGCTTCCCCTGCGGGAGTTTGAACGGCAGGTCCGGCGGCTTGGGGGGCTGCCCCACCTGCGCGCCTGGCAGGCCGGGACCAGCTGGCAGGGGCGCGGCATCTGGGCCCTGGAGGCGGTCCTGGGGGGCGGGGGGAGGCTTGTCTCCCTGGCCCGCGCCCGGCTGCTCAAGCCCACGCTGCTGCTGAACGCCCGCCACCATGCCAACGAGGTCTCCAGCACCAACGCCGCGCTGCGGCTGGCGTGGGAGCTGGCTTCGACACCCTGGGGGCGCGAGACCCTCAAGCGCGTGAACGCCGCCATCGTCCCGATCGAAAACGTGGACGGGGTCGCCACCCTCGAGGAGCTCCTGCCCGGATGCGAGGACCACAAGCTGCACGCCGCGCGCTACAATGCGCTGGGGGTCGAGTGGTACGGCGACTATTTCCTGGAGCGGCCGCGCTTTCCGGAGGCCCGCGTCAAGCCTCTCCTGTGGCGGCGCTGGCTGCCGCTCCTCGTGCTGGACGCCCACGGAGTCCCCAGCCACGAGTGGGACCAGCCCTTCTCTGGCTACGCCCCGGGGCGTTTCCGGCAGTTCTGGATCCCGCGCGCCTTCCTGTATGCCATCGTGCCGTTCATCGACCAGCCGTCGCACCCCGGCCACGGGCCGGCGCGGGAGATCTCGAGGGCCATGTCCCGGGCCGTCCGCGAGGATCACGCCATCCGGGAACTGGACCTTGAGCTGAAGGACCGCTATCGCCGCTATGCCCGCGCCTGGGACCCGGATGTGTTCCCCGCGGTGGGCGGCCGGGGGCTGACCATCCTGCCGAGCGAGAACCGGCTGGCGGGCCTCAACTTCGGCGTGCAGCGGTTTCCGGTGACGGTCTCGGAGATCGTCACCGAGGTGACCGATGAGGTGGTCTCCGGCCGCCTGCTGGCGCTTTGCGCGCGCGCCCATCTGACGGCCGCCAGGGCCCTGCTCGAATGGCTCGGCCGGCAGAAGCCGGGGCGATTGGTGCGCCGGCGATCACGGCACGGCGGGCTGGTGCTGTCCTGGGAGGCGGGAAGTAAAAAAGCAGGACTGAGGGGAAAAGAACTGAGGGATAAACAATGAGTGCAATAGGCTGAGAAAACCAACCCCCCCAAACGCTTTCAAGTATTTCCAATTTTTTTGGGAGCGGCATCTTGCCGCGATTTTATCGCGGCTGGAAGCCGCTCCCACCAAGAATGAACTTTCTTGCCGATAAAATGGCGCTGTGCGCCAAGGCCCGCCAAACGCCCAGCACCAAACACCCACCCCTGAAATTCCCAATTGCGGGCCTGCTGGATTTGGGCTAAGAGACCATATGCCATTCTTCTGTGGGAGCGGCTTTCAGCCGCGATCTCTTATGCTTTGGAAATCTACCCTATCCCTTCTTTTCTTTTTCAAAGAGGGGAAAATGCCTCCCATTGTAAAAGGGAGGTGGGGAGGGATAGGGAAACTAAAAAAGGAGGCTGTATGCGCAAACTCGTAATGGGACTGATTCTGGCGTTGTGCGGACTGCCCGCTCTCGGCTGGTGCGCTGAAAAGGCCGGCTCGGGCGGCACGTTGGTGTGGGGCAGGGGCGGCGATTCGGTGTCGCTCGACCTGGCGCAGGCCACGGACGGCGAGTCCATCAAGGCCGGCATCCAGGTGCTCGAGAACCTGGTGATCTTCGGCAAGGACTCGATGGATGTCGAGCCCCAGCTGGCCGAGTCCTGGAAGGTGTCCGACGACGGCCTGACCTGGACCTTCAAGCTGCGCAAGGGGGTCAAGTTCCACGACGGCTACCCTTTCAACGCCCGGGCGGTCTATGACTCCTTCGCGCGCGTGATTTTCAAGGAGCATCCCTATTACGGCTACGGCCAGTGGAAGTACGTGAGCCTGTCGCTCGCGCCGGTCAAGGACATCAAGGTCATCGACGACTACACGATCGCGCTGGTCACCGAAAAGCCCTACGCGCCGCTTTTGAACAACCTGGCGCTCTGGCTCTGCCCGATCGTCTCCCCCAAGGCCATGGCCGACTTCAAGGACAAGATCGGGATGAACCCGGTGGGCACCGGCCCCTTCAAGTTCAAGAACTGGACCAAGGACGACCAGATCGTGCTCGAGCGCAACCACGACTACTGGGGCGAGAAGGCCAAGGTGGAGCGCATCGTGCTCAAGTCCATCCCGGAGCCCTCGGCGCGCCTGATGGCGCTGCAGTCCGGCACCGTGGACATCGCCGACGACCTCGACCCGGATTCGATCGCGCTGGTCAAGAAGAACCCCAAGCTGGCGGTGATCGAGCGGCCCAGCATCAACGTGGGCTATCTGGCCTTCAATACCGAAAAGCCGCGGCTGAAGGACTCCCGGGTGCGACAGGCCCTGAGCCACGCCATCGACCGCGACACCCTGATCAAGGCCATCTTCGCCGGGTTGGCCATCCCGGCCAAGAACCCGTATCCGCCCTCCATCTGGGCCTACAACGACGCCCTGAAGCCGTATGACTACAACCCCGAAAAGGCCAGGAAGATGCTGGCCGAGGCCAAGTTCGACTTCAATACGGAGATCGAGCTTTGGGCCATGCCGGTCTCGCGCGCCTACATGCCCGACCCGGTGAAGACCGCCGAGCTGATCCAGGCCTATTTCGCGGCCGCCGGCGTGAAGGCCAAGATCGTGCGCCACGAGTGGGGCGCCTATCTCAGCAAGACCCAGAACGGCGAGCACGACATGTGCATGCTGGGCTGGCTGGGCGGCAACGCCGATCCGGACAACTTCCTCTACGGGCTGCTCTCGGCCGACACGGCCAAGACCCCCGGCGCCGCCAACGTGGCGATCTGGAAGAACGCCGAGTTCACCGACCTCTGCCTCAAGGGGCAGAAGACCTTCAATAAGGCCGAGCGCACCAAGATCTACCTGAAGGCGCAGGAGATCTTTCACGCGGAGGCGCCCTGGGCGCCGCTGGTGCACACCACCGTCGTGCGCTGCTACAGCAAGAAGCTCCACGATGTGCCGCTGCGGCCGAACGGGCTGAACTCGTTTCAGATGGTCTCCAAAGAAAAGTGAGGACTTCCGGGGAAGTCTTCACTTTTCTTTAGGAGCGGCATGGACACCGCTCCCCGAATTGAAAGGTAAGCGATCGATCCTATCAGGCTCCTGAAAAACAAGCATCGGGCCGTCAGCCAAGGCGCGCGGCGTTTTGGAAAGCGGAGCATATTCACTAGTATGTGAGCATTTTCAAAATGTCGCGCAACGCCGGATCACGGCCTGAGGCGCCGTTTTTCCACTTACACTATGCCTCTCGGCTACATCGCCAAACGCCTGTTCCATTTGACTCTGATCCTGCTGGGGGTCTCCGTGCTGGTCTTTCTGATGCTGCGGCTGATCCCCGGGGACCCCGCGCGGCTGCTGCTGGGGGAATTCGCCACGCCGGAGGACCTGAACCGGCTGCGGGCCCAGATGGGGCTCGACCGGTCCTATCCGGTCCAGTACGGCATCTACCTGGCGAACATCCTCCAAGGCGATCTGGGCCATTCGCTGCGCAACGGCGCGCCGGTGGCGGCCGAGATCGGCGTGCGTCTGGCGGCGACCCTGGAACTCGCCGTGGCGGCCATGCTGATCGCCTCCCTGGCCGGAATCGCGGCCGGGGTGGTTTCCGCGGTGCGGCCCTATTCGGCCATCGACTACGGCTCGATGCTCATGGCCCTGATCGGGGTCTCCATGCCCATCTTCTGGCTGGGACTGATGTTGATGTATCTGCTCGCCGTCCTGTTTCCGGTCATGCCCATGATGGGCCGGATCGCGATGGGCAGCGAGCCGGACATGGTCACCGGCCTGATGCTGGTCGATACCCTCCTGGCCGGCGAACCCGGCGATTTCATCGATGCCCTTCACCACCTGGTGCTGCCGGCCTTCACGCTCGCCACGGTGCCCATGGCGATCGTCGCCCGCATCACGCGCTCTTCCATGCTCGAAGTGCTCAACAAGGACTACGTGCGCACGGCGCGCGCCAAGGGCATGTCGGAAGCCGTCGTCATTCTGCGGCACGCCCTGCGCAACGCCTTTCTGCCGATCGTCACCGTGCTGGGGTTGAACCTCGGGCTCTTGCTGGGCGGCGCGGTCCTCACCGAGACGATCTTCTCCTGGCCGGGCCTCGGGCGCTATGTGGTGGACTCCCTCATGGCGCGCGACTATGCGGCGGTCCAGGGCTGCATCCTGGTTTTCGCCGCGCTGATGGCCTTCATCAACCTGATCGTGGATTTGATTTACGTGGTGCTGGACCCGAGGATCCGCGTCCATGCGTAGGTGGGAGACCTTTCAAGACCTGCTGCGCAGCCGCAGCGCAACGTTCGGCCTGGCGCTGATCGCCCTGGTGCTGCTGGTCGCGTTGATCGGGCCGGCCCTGGCCCCCCACGACCCGCTCAAGCCCGCGCCCCTGGATCGCCTGAAGGGGCCGAGCGAAGAACACCTGTTCGGCACCGACAGCCTGGGCCGGGACATCTTCAGCCGCGTGATCTACGGCGCGCGCATCTCGATCCTGATCGGGCTGATCTCGGTTTCGATCTCGCTTCTGCCGGGGACGTTCCTGGGGCTGGTGGCCGGCTATTTCGGCGGTCGGGCCGACAGCCTCATCATGCGGCTGATGGACATGCTGCTCGCCTTTCCGGCGATCCTGCTCGCCATCTTCATCACTGCGATCCTCGGCCCCAGCCTGCCCAACACCATGGTGGCGGTCGGCATCGTCTACATCCCGCACTACGCGCGCATCGTGCGCGCGAGCGTGCTGGCCCTCAAGGAGCAGCTCTTCGTGCAGGCCATCGCCCACCTGGGCGGCGGGCACGGCCGCATCCTCGGCCGCCACATCCTGCCGAACGCGCTGCCGCCGATCATCGTCTACGCCACGCTCGGCATGGGCACGGCCGTTTTGCAGGCGGCGGCCCTCGGGTTTCTGGGCCTGGGCGCCCAGCCGCCGCAGCCGGAGTGGGGCGCCATGCTGAGCGAAGGCCGCCAGTACATTCAGATCGCCCCGCACGTGGCGGCCTTTCCCGGTGCGGCCATCCTGGTACTGGTGCTCGGGTTCAACCTCTTCGGCGACGGCCTGCGGGACGTGCTGGACCCCGCGCTGAGGTCGGTCTGATGGAGCGCGGCGTGAGCGATCCGGTCCTCCAGCTCATCGGGCTCGAGACCCAGTTCCGCACGCGGCGCGGGGTGGTGAAAGCCGTGGACGGCCTGGACCTCGATCTGCACGCGGGCGAGACCTTCGGCCTGGTGGGGGAGAGCGGCTGCGGCAAGAGCGTCACGGCGCTCTCCATCCTGCGGCTGCTGCCCAAGCCGGCCGGCCGCATCGCCGCCGGCCGCATCCTGTTCGACGGCCGGGATCTGGTGACGGCGAGCGAGGCTGAGATCCGCCGGATCCGCGGCAACCGCATTTCGATGATCTTCCAGGAGCCGATGACGTCGCTCAACCCGGTGTACACCATCGGCTTTCAGATCGAGGAGGTCCTGCGCCGGCACCGCGGCATGGATCGCGCGGCCGCGCGGGCCGAGGCGGCGTGCGTGCTGGGGCTGGTGGGAATGCCCGAGCCCGCTGCACGCCTTGGCGACTACCCGCATCAGTTTTCAGGCGGCATGCGCCAGCGCGCGATGATCGCCATGGCGCTGGCCTGCCAGCCGGCGCTCATGATCGCCGACGAGCCGACCACGGCGCTCGACGTCACCATCCAGGCCCAAATCCTGGATCTGATCGCCCGTTTGAAGGAGGAGATCGGCATGGCGGTGCTGCTCATCACCCACGACCTGGGGGTGGTGGCCGAGATCTGCCGGAACGTGGCAGTGATGTACGCCGGCAGGATCGTTGAACGCGCCACGGTGGATGAAATTTTCAGTAGACCTGCGCATCCTTACACCGTCGGGCTTTTCAATTCTCTGCCGCGGTTCGGCGGCCGGGAAGGGGCCCTCAGGCCCATTCCGGGGGCGGTGCCGAGCCTGGCCGACCTCCCGTCCGGGTGCGCCTTCCAGGAGCGCTGCTTCCGGCGGCACGCGGTCTGCGGCGAGGAGCCGCCCTGGCGGGATATCGCACCGGGGCATCATGCCCGTTGCTGGAAGCCGCTGGGGTGAGCCGATGACGGAACCGATCCTGACCGCCGAGGGTGTTGCCAAGCACTACCCGCTCAAGGGTGCGGGCTTTTCCCGCCGCAAGGGCCGGGTGCTGGCGGTGGCGGACGTATCGCTCAGCGTGGCGGCGGGCGAGGTGTTCGGGCTGGTGGGTGAAAGCGGCTGCGGCAAATCTACCCTGGGACGGGTCCTGCTGCGGCTGGAGGCGCCCACCGCCGGACGGGTGTGCTTCAACGGAGCGGACATCGCGGCGTTCGATCCGCTGCGCCTGAAGCAGTTCCGGCAGGAGGCCCAGATCGTCTATCAGGACCCCTACTCGTCGCTCAACCCGCGGCGGACGATCGGAGACCTGATCGCCGAGCCGCTCGACATCCACCGCGTGGGCACGCCGGCGGAACGGCGCGAGCGGGTGGCGTGGCTCTTGAACGTGGTGGGGCTCCTTCCCGAGCACGGCTGCCGCTATCCGCACGAGTTCTCGGGCGGCCAGCGCCAGCGCATCGTCATCGCCCGTGCACTGGCCCTGAACCCGCAGCTGCTCCTGGCTGACGAGCCGGTCTCGGCCCTGGACGTGTCAATCCAGGCCCAGGTCATCAACCTGCTCAAGGAGCTCCAGGCCCAGTTCAACCTGACCTACATCTTCATCTCCCACGATCTGAGCCTGGTGGAATATATCTGCGACCGGGTGGCCGTGATGTATCTCGGCCGGCTGGTCGAACTGGCCTCCAAGCCGGACCTTTACCGCGAGCCGCTGCACCCTTACACCCAGGCCCTGTTGTCCGCAGCGACGGTGCCGGATCCTAAGGCCCGCAAGAACCGCATCCTGCTAACCGGCGACGTGCCGAGCCCCGTCAACCCGCCCGCCGGCTGCAGCTTTCATCCCCGCTGCCGCGAACGCCGCGACATCTGCTCGCAGCGCTTGCCCGAGTTCCGCGAAATCTCGCCCGGCCGCTTCGTCGCCTGCCACAACCGCTGCGGATGAGAGCGGGTCAGGCGTTTTCGATATAGGCATCCGCCTCGATTTCCACCAGGATCTCCGCAGAAATCAGTCGGCGGACCTCGACCATGCTGGTGGCCGGCCGGATCTGGCCGAAGAACTCGCCGTGGGCCTTGCCGATC
>Ga0209254_10007380_pt1 | contig 10154 bp, 8 predicted proteins | sample FrelakmetDIP11DI_FD_187148 | JGI IMG/M metagenome (GOLD analysis project Ga0209254, IMG submission 187148) | Freshwater lake sediment microbial communities from the University of Notre Dame, USA, for methane emissions studies - DIP11 DI (SPAdes)... | ecosystem: Environmental > Aquatic >...
CTCGCGCACTTCCGCGCCGACCTCGAAGGCCTCCGGGCCGAAGGCGGGCCCGAGCCAGGCCTGCAGTTCGCGGGCCGCGACGCCCAGTTCGGCGACCGTCGCCTCGAGGACGCCGCCGAGCAGTCCGCGCCATCCGGCATGGGCCACCGCGACGCGCGTGGCGTCGCGGTCGGCGAGGACCACGGGCAGGCAGTCGGCCGTCATCACCGCGCACACGCGGCCCGGCTCGAACGCCACCGCGGCATCGGCGCGCACGCCGATCGCCGCATCGGCGTGCCGCACGACGCCCACGCCGTGCACCTGCTCGAGCCACAGGGGCTCCGCCGGCACTTGCGCCGCCTCGCGCAGCCGCCGCCGGTTGGCGGCGACCGCCTCGGGCCGGTCGCCCACGTGGGCCGCCAGGTTGAGCGAGGCGTAGGGTCCCACGCTCGAGCCACCGGCCCGCAGCGTGGAGACGACCTTCACCCTCCCGGCAAGCGGCCAGTCCGGGGCGATCCAGCCGATGGCGGTCGCGGTCATCGCGCACGCTCGAGGGTTGCGAGCGCCTCGAGCAGCGCGAGCATGTCCGCCGGCAGAGGACTGCGGCACTCGATGGGCTTGCCGGTCACGGGATGGTCGAAGTGCAGGCGCGTGGCGTGCAGCGCCTGCCGCGGAAAATCCCGCAGGGCCTGGCGCAGCGCCTCGCTCGCGCCCTTGGGCAGGGTGAGCCGGCCGCCGTAAACGCGGTCGCCCACGATCGGGTACCCGGCGTGCGCGAGATGCACGCGGATCTGGTGCGTGCGACCGGTCTCGAGCTGCACGCGCACATGCGTGTACCCCTCGTAGCGGCGGATCACGCGATAGTGCGTGACCGACTCGCGGCCGCCGTCGCGAACGGCCATGCGCACGCGGTCGGTGGGATGCCGCGCGATCGGCGCGTCCACGGTGCCGCCCGCGGTCATCACGCCGCGGCAGACGGCCTCGTACTCGCGGTGCACCTCCCGGTCGCCCAGCATGCGCACCAGGGCGGTATGTGCCGGCAGCGTCCGCGCCACGACCAGCAGGCCACTGGTGTCCTTGTCGAGCCGGTGCACGATGCCCGCGCGGGGCAGGGCCGCGAGCGCGGGGTCGAGCGCCAGCAGCGCGTTCTGCAGCGTCCGATCCGGGTTGCCGGCCCCCGGATGCACGACCAGGCCGGCGGGCTTGTCAACGACGATGAGGTGCTTGTCCTCGTGCACGAGCACGAGCGGGATCGGCTGGGCGACGGCGCGGGTGTCCTCGGACAGCGTCGCCGCCAGCACCACCGACTCACCGCCGCCGACCTTGTCGCGCGGTCGCCGCACTGCGCCGTCCACCAAGATCTCGCCGGACTCGATCCACGCCTTGAGCCGGCTGCGGGAGTACTCCGGCAGCAGCGCCGCGAGCGTCTGGTCGAGGCGCTGGCCCGCGTGCTCCGGCGGGATCGTGAGCGAAAGCTGCAGCATCTGGCCGGTCATGGGCAGCGATTGTGTCCCAGGGAAGGGGCCGGAAGTGTACCGAGGTCCGTCGCCGACGCCGTTTCGATATACTTCGCGCCCCCGCTTTCGACCCACAGGTCCCCACTGGCGTGCCCAAGCAGCTCTCCCGCCGCCCGCTGATCGTGCTGATGCTCGCGATGGCCGTCGTCGCAGCGTCGGGCTGCAAGGGCCGCGGCCAGGAATCCGAAATGCGGGGCTCGCCGGAGCGCATCTTCAGCGACGCGGTGCGCGACATCGCCGGCGGCAACTACCCGGAAGGCATCCGCAAGCTCGAGGCGCTCGAGGCACGGTACCCGTTCAGCGAGCCCGCCAAGCAGGCGCAGCTCGACCTGATGTACGCCTACTACAAGAACCGCGAGGCCGACTCCGCGATCGACCAGGCCGACCAGTTCATCCGCGAGAACCCGACGCATCCGCGCGTGGATTACGCCTACTACATCCGGGGCCTGGTGCACTTCGAGGCAGGCGCGAACTGGCTCGAGCGCGTCTTCAAGGCCGACATGACCAAGCGGCCGCCGCAGGAGGCACGCCAGTCCCTGCAGTCCTTCCAGACCCTGGTCCAGAGCTACCCGAAGAGCCCGTATGCGGCAGATGCACGGCAACGCATCGTCTACCTGCGCAACCGCCTCGCCGACTATGAACTGGCCGTGGCCAAGTACTACATGCAGCGCGGCGCCTACGTCGGCGCGCTCAACCGCGCCCGCAACCTGATCGAGAGCTACGACGGCGCGCCGGCAGCGCTCGAGGCCCTGAAGCTCGGGGAGGAGGCCTATCGCCGCCTCGGCATGGACGACCTGGCGGCGGTCGCGAGGGCCATCCACACCGGCAATGCCAACGCGCCGGATCTCGTCGGCGCGCCGGCGGCCGGCACGGTCGGAGCCGCCGGGATGGCGACGTCCCAGCAAACCGGTGCAGGCGCGCCGCCGGGTCCGCCCGTTCGCGCCGGCCGCTGGGAGGCCCGCGTGGGCGCGGGGCTCGCGAACTCGGCCGACGTCGATTTCAAGGGAGGCACGACCGCGGAGATCGACAGCGGCGTCGGCTTCCTGCTCGGTGTCGGCTACCACTTCAACGACCGGGTCCAGTTCGGCGCGACCTTTGGCTACGACCAGAAGGACTACGAGGTCGAGGTCGTGGGCGACGACCCGGACGAGTCCTTCACGAGCAAGGGCAGCCTCGACTCGACGTCGCTCATGCTCGACGTCGTCTACAACTTCCTGACCGGACCGTTCACGCCCTACGTGGCCGGCGGCGTCGGTTGGTCCTGGATAGACACGAACATCGTGAGCGCACCGCCCGAGATCGGCTGCTGGTGGCACCCCTGGTACGGCTACGTCTGCACCAGCTTCCAGGACACCCGGACGGTCGACGGTCTCGCCTACCAGCTCGGCGTGGGCATGCGCTACGACTTCAGCGACGTGCTGGCCGCCGACGGCGCCTACACCATGCGATGGGTGGACTTCGAGAACGCCACGGGCACGCCGTCCTTCGACGGCGTGCAGCTGAACCTGATCTGGAAATTCTGAAGCCGGCGTCCTCGAGGAACTGGCCCGCCGCCCCACGTGAACGCCCAACCCGCAGAGCCGTCCGCCGGGCCCCTCGCCAGCGCCGGCCGCGAACTCGACGCACCCGCGAGGCTGCGCGAGATCCCCTACAACTACACGTCGTTCTCGGACCGTGAGATCGTCATCCGGCTGCTCGGGGCGGAGGTCTGGGGGCTGCTCGACGAACTGCGCAGCGAGCGCCGCACGGGACGCTCCGCGCGCATGCTCTACGAGGTCCTGGGTGACATCTGGGCCGTGCAACGCAATCCGTACCTCGAGCAGGACCTGCTCGACGACCCCCGGCGGCGCGGGCTGCTCATCGAAGCGCTGCACCACCGCCTCGCGGAGATCGACCGGCGTCGCGACACGCAGGATCCGGACCGCGACGCCCGGGTCGCACGCCTGCTCGACGCCGCACGCAGCGCGGTCACGGAGTTCGAGCAGTCCTTCGCCGCGACCGATTCACTGCGAGGACGGGCCCGCCGCGAGCTCGGCCGCCACACCCGCGCCGACAACGTCTGCTTCGACCCGTACGCGCGCGTCTCTCACGCCACCGACGCCACCGACTGGCGCGTCGAGATCCCGTTCGTCGTGCTCACGCCCGACGCCGAGGACGAGGTCCCCGGGCTCGTGCGCGGCTGCATCGCGCTCGGGCTCACGGTTATTCCCCGTGGCGGCGGCACGGGCTACACGGGCAGCGCCGTCCCGCTGACGCCGACGGCGGCGGTGATCAACACGGAGAAGCTCGAGCGCGTCGGCGCGGTCGAGCACGTCGCCCTCCCCGGCCTCGACACGCCCGTGCCCACCCTGCTCACCGAGGCCGGTGCGGTGACGCGCCGCGTCGAGGAGGCCGCGGCGGCCGGCGGTTTCGTGTTCGCGGTGGATCCCACCTCGGCCGACGCCTCCTGCATCGGCGGCAACATCGCGATGAATGCCGGCGGCAAGAAGGCGGTACTGTGGGGCACGGCGCTCGACAACCTCGCCTGGTGGCGCATGGTGGACCCGCAGGGCGACTGGCTCGAGGTGACCCGGGTCGGCCACAACCTCGGGCGGATCCATGACACCGCGGCTGCGGTCTTCGATCTCGTCTGGAAGGACGGCGGCAGCCCGCCCGACCGGGCGCGGGTGCTCCGCAGCGAGCGCCTCGAGATCGAGGGCCGTCGCTTCCGCAAGGCCGGCCTCGGCAAGGACGTCACCGACAAGTTCCTCGGCGGCCTGCCCGGCGTGCAGAAGGAAGGCTGCGACGGCCTGATCACGGCGGCCCGCTGGATCGTGCACCGCATGCCCGCGCACACCCGCACGGTCTGCCTCGAGTTCTTCGGGCAGGCGCGCGAGGCCATCCCGGCAATCGTCGAGATCCGCGACCACCTCGCGCGCGCCGAGCGCGAGCACGGCGTGTGCCTCGCCGGCCTCGAGCACCTCGACGAGCGCTACCTGCGCGCGGTGGGCTACGCGACCCGTTCGAAGCGCGGTGCGCTGCCCAAGATGGTGCTGCTCGGCGACGTGGTCGGCGATGACGAGGCCGCCGTCGGTCGCTGCGTGGCGGAGGTCGTGCGCCTCGCCAACGCCCGCGCCGGCGAGGGATTCGTGGCGGTCGGGGCCGAGGCGCGCAAGGCGTTCTGGCGCGACCGCGCGCGCACCGCCGCCATCGCCCGGCACACCAATGCGTTCAAGATCAACGAGGACGTGGTGATCCCGCTCGAGCGACTGGGTGAGTACACCGACGCGATCGAGCGCATCAACATCGAGCTGTCGCTCGCGAACAAGCTGGCGGTGCTGGCCGGGCTCGAGGCCTACCTCGCCGGCGAGCCGCGGGTCGGCAAGACGGGCGAGGCGGACACCGACCGACTGTCGCGCGAGGAACTGCTCGGCGACCGCATCGAGCGGGCCGTCGAAGCCGTCGCCACGGTGCGCGGCCGCTGGCAGTGGCTGGCGGACCACCTCGACCGTCCGCTCGCCGGCTCTCTGGCGGACCTGCAGGCTCTCGGCTACGACGGCCGGGTGGAAGAGTTCGGCGGCCGCGCCGTTGCGGACCCGGCGACACGCGTCTTCGACCTGCTGCAGGACCGCACGCTGCGCGTGTCGTGGAAGGCCGAGGTGCGCAACGAGCTGCGACGGCTGTTCGCGGGAGGGCCGTTCGCGCCGCTGATCGGTGACCTCGAGGCGATCCACAAGCGGGTGCTGCGCAGCCGCGTGTTCGTGGCCCTTCACATGCACGCGGGCGACGGCAACGTGCACACCAACATCCCGGTCAACTCCGACGACTATGTGATGCTGCACGAGGCCAACCGGGCCGTGGCGCGCATCATGCGAATCGCCCGCGACCTCGGCGGCGTGATCTCCGGCGAGCACGGCATCGGCCTCACCAAGCTCGAGTTCCTCGAAGAGGCCGAGACCGCCGAGTTCCGTACCTACAAGGAGCGCATCGACCCGGAAGGCCGCTTCAACAAGGGCAAGCTGCTGCCGGGCGCGGACCTGCGCCGCGCGTACACGCCGAGCTTCAACCTGCTCGGCCACGAGTCGCTCATCATGCAGCAGTCGGACATCACGTCGATCTCCGACGCGATCAAGGACTGCCTGCGCTGCGGCAAGTGCAAACCCGTGTGCTCGACCCACGTACCGCGCGCGAACCTGCTCTATTCGCCGCGCAACAAGATCCTCGCGACCTCACTGCTGATCGAGGCGTTCCTGTACGAGGAGCAGACCCGCCGCGGCGTCTCGATCAGGCACTGGGATGCGCTCTCGGACGTCGCCGACCACTGCACCGTCTGCCACAAGTGCGAGACGCCGTGCCCCGTGGACATCGACTTCGGCGACGTCTCGATGGCGATGCGCGACCTGCTGCGCCGCATGGGCAAGCAGCGCTTCGATCCGGGCAAGGCCGCCTCGATGCTGTTCCTCAACACGACCGACCCCGACACCATCAAGGTGGCGCGCAGGCTGATGATCGGCTGGGGCTACAAGGCCCAGCGGCTCGGTCACCGCACGCTCCGGGTGCTGGGCCAGGCGCAGGCGAAGCGCCCGCCCGCGACGACCGGCGGGCGGCCGCCGCTGCGCGAGCAGGTGATCCACTTCGTGAACAAGAAGATGCCGGGCAACCTGCCGAAGCGCACCGCCCGCGCGCTGCTCGACATCGAGGACCGCAACTATGTTCCCGTGATCCGCGACCCAGCGCGCACCACGGGCGAGACCGAGGCGGTGTTCTATTTCCCGGGCTGCGGATCCGAGCGGCTGTTCTCGCAGGTGGGGCTCGCGACCCAGGCGATGCTGTGGCATGCGGGCGTGCAGACGGTGCTGCCGCCGGGGTACCTGTGCTGCGGCTACCCGCAGCGCGGCTCGGGGCAGTTCCAGCAGGCCGAGAAGATCATCACGGACAACCGCGTGCTCTTCCATCGCGTCGCGAACACGCTCAACTACCTCGACATCCGCACCGTGGTGGTGAGCTGCGGCACCTGCCACGACCAGCTGCAGGACTACCGTTTCGACGAGATCTTCCCGGGCAGCCGCATCGTCGACATCCACGAGTTCCTGCTCGAGAAGGGCGTGCGGCTCGAGGGCGTGACGGGCGCACGCTACATGTACCACGACCCCTGCCACTCGCCCATGAAGGCCCACGACCCGCTGACCGTGGTCAACGCGCTCATGAACTCCGACGCCAACGGGCGGATCGCGCGCAACGAGCGCTGCTGCGGCGAGTCGGGCACGTTCGCAGTGTCGCGCCCCGACATCGCCACGCAGGTGCGCTTCCGCAAGCAGCAGGAGATGGAGAAAGGCGCCGCACGGCTGCGCGAGGACGGCTTCAGAGGCGAGGTGAAGATCCTGACCTCGTGCCCGTCCTGCCTCCAGGGACTCAAGCGCTACGATGACGACGCGGAGACCGACGCCGATTACATCGTGATCGAACTGGCGAAGCACCGGCTCGGGCCGGACTGGCTCGCCGACTACGTCCGCCGCGCGAGCGCCGGTGGCATCGAGCGAGTGCTGCTCTGAGGCGTGACGACGGCGCGGGCTCTCAGAATCGCAGCGTGAGCCCGAGTTGCGCCTCGGCCTGGAAGTACGTGCTGCCGGACGAATTCACGAGGCAGCCCGACTGCTCGCCGCCGCTCACGCAGAGGAAGCTGGTGTCCGAATCGACGAAGGTCAGGTAGCCGCGCACGCCCAGCGTAGCCGCCACGTTGTCGGTGAACGGCAGCCGCAGGCCACCGCCGAGGCTCATGGAGAACTTGGTCTCGGAGTCGTAGTCGTCGGCGCTGAAGCGCGTCGCGCCGGCGGTGAGCGACAGGTACGGCACCATCCACTGCTCGTCGGCGAACAGCAGCGTGCCGCCGAAATGGTAGTAGTCGGTCTGCACATCCACCCTCGAGAGCGTCGGGTCGGAGCTGTCCATGCTCGTGCTCTGCGTGGAATACAGCAGCTCGTAGAACGAGCTGCCGTCGCGGTACAGGCCGAGGTCGACGCCCCAGCTGCTGCCGTCGTCGAGGTCGACGTCGCGCGCCGGGCTGCTCCCGGTCTCCGGCTGCTCGAAGCTCCCGCCCATCCGGTATCCGACGAAGGGCGTGACCTCGAAGCGCGGCCCCGCGGCGTCGGCGACGCCGGGAACGCCGCAGACGGCGGTCGCGAGCAGCAATGAGGCGAGCGAGATGTAGCGCATGGCAGTCCTCGATGTCCGGCAGGGCGCTCCGGACCCGCAGCAGCGGCCCGTCGCGGCTCGGATTGTAGGCGAACGCGCCGGACGCGATACGGCCGGTAGCCGCTGCTAAACTGTCAGTGGAAAGCGGCTCAACCGGGAAGATCATGACCGACCTGCAGCGAACCTTGCGCGACCTCCACACGGAGCTCGGCAGTGCTGACCACCTGAGCGCGGACGACCGCGCCCTGCTCGAGACGGTGCTCGCGGACATCCGCCGCGTGCTCGAAGCCCCCGCCACCGCGCCCGCGACCGGCGAGCACGGCGACGCCCTCGAAGGGGCCGCCGTGCGGCTCGAGGCCGGTCACCCGGGGCTGGCGGGCGCAATCCGGGCCGTGCTCGACGCGCTCGGTAAGGCCGGCATTTGAAAGTATTTACAAATCATTGTTTTAATTAAACTATCGAGCATGCATTGATGAACGATGAAGCCCATCCGTTCGACGAAGCATTTGGTCAGGCGATCGATCTCGGCAACCAGATCGCCGACAACGACGATAAGGCCGACCTGTGGGACATCGCGGACGGCCTGCTCGCCGGCGCGGTGCAGTATTGGCTTTACTCGCGTCAACCCTGTGGCGATCCGCATTGCGAGGAGTGCCTGCCCTTCAGTACCGCCGAGGGCCGCACCGCCGAGCTGCGGCGGCTGATCGAGCAGTTCTCGGAGGAAAGCCAGTACTTCCACACCCCGACCGACGCCAACGCCGGTCGCGCGTGAAGCGACTCGCGGCGCAGTCCGATACTGTGCAATCACGACAGTAATCCGCGGTGCCCCGCCGGGCACTGCGGCGCATGCTCGATCCGCATCCGCCAGGGAGGATCGAGCATGCAGGTCCAGGTCCGCCGGAGAATTCCGTCGCGATTCATTCCGCCGCTGCACGCCGCGCGGTTGCTCACCGCGCTGCTGACGGCTGCCGCGGTCGGCGAGCCCTCGGCGGCTGCGCGCGAGACGGATCCACCCGCGTACGCCGACGAGGTCCGTGCCGTCGATTCGGCGCCGCCGGCCGGCCCCGGGCAACGGCGTGCCGTCTTCGTCTGCCTGGACGGCGACGTGCCGGCCTTTGCGGACCGGCCCTGCGGCGCCGCTCGCGCGCCCCGCACGCTGGTCGTCGATACCCCGGCGTCGGGCGCGCTGCCCAGTACCCTGCCGCCGGTGCCGCGGGCGGTCACACGTCCGCGACCGCAGCCGGACGGACGCGGCGGCATGGGTCGCACCGCCGAGACACGCTGCACCACACTGCAGCGGCAGCTCGACGAGCTCGACGACCGGATGCGCGCGGGCTACGCGTCGCGCGAGGCGGCACGGCTGTGGAATCGCTGGCGCGAACTCAAGGCACGGCTGCGCACGGAGCGTTGCTGAACGGTTGCGATCGGGCGGTCCACGATCGCGCCGGCTCGGCTAGAATTCCGGGCTCCTTGCGGTCCCGGAGGACTGACATGCATCGCTGCGTTCCCAAGCTGGCTCCCGCCTCCGTGCTGCTCGCTGCGCTGGCCACGCTGGCCGGCTGCAACCGCGCCAGCGAGGAAGCCGCTGCACCCGTCGTTGTCGAGCCGCCGACCGCAGCCGAACCTGTGACCGCGGCACCGGCCGCCGCCCCGCCCGCGGACGAAGCACCTCCGGAGGGCGTCCTGCGTGCCTACGTGTGGGACTGCGACGGCGGCCTCACGCTTAACATGAAGAACCTGTATCGCGAGGACGCCATCACCCTCGACATGCACGAGGGGCCGCGCAAGCTGCCGCAGGTCGTCAGTGCGTCGGGAGCAAAGTACTCCGACGGTTCGATCACCTTCTGGACCCAGGGCGGCACCGCCACTTTCGAGCGCGCAGGCAGCGCCCCGGTCGAGTGTCGCGAGCTGCGTGCCCGTTCGCTGGTGGCCGATGCCCGCGAGCGCGGCGTGCGCTACCGCGGCACGGGCAACGAGCCCGGCTGGATGGTGGAGATCGGCCCCGGCACGCGCCTCACCTACGTCACCATGTTCGGCGAGGAGCGCCACGAATTCACGACGATCACCGAACGCGATGGCGAGGAGTCCGGCGTGCGCGTTTTCATCGCGGACACGGACAAAGGGCCGCTCAAGGTCACGGTGGCCCAGGAGACCTGTCTCGACGACATGTCGGGCGACGAGTTCGACCACCGCATGGTCGTCGAATGGGACGAGGAGACCCGCCGCGGCTGCGCGACGGCCGTGCAGTAGCTCGGGGCCGCCGGGCTACCGCTCCGGCAGCGGGATGCGCTCGTCGTCGCCGGGCACGGCGGCGAAGCGATCCTCTTGCCAGTCGAGCTTCGCGCGCTCGATCCGCTCGGCGCTGCTCGAGACGAAGTTCCACCAGACGTGGCGCGGACCGTCGAGCGGCGCGCCGCCGAGGAGCATGACCCGGGCGGCGGTCACGGCGCAGACGGAGGCGCCCTCGCCTGCTGCGAATACCAACAT
>Ga0209254_10007382_pt1 | contig 10150 bp, 10 predicted proteins | sample FrelakmetDIP11DI_FD_187148 | JGI IMG/M metagenome (GOLD analysis project Ga0209254, IMG submission 187148) | Freshwater lake sediment microbial communities from the University of Notre Dame, USA, for methane emissions studies - DIP11 DI (SPAdes)... | ecosystem: Environmental > Aquatic >...
CGGGTTGAACAGGCCCCACATGCCCATCGCCATGAAGAGCGTGCCCCAGGCGACGAAAGGCCAGCGCGTGCCGCCGTTCGCGCGCCGGCGATCGCTCCACCAGCCCAGGAGCGGATCCTGCACCGCGTCGAAGATGCGCGCGATGAGGAGGATGCCGCCCACGCCCGCGAGCGAGAGCCCGAGCGTGTCGGCATAGAACTTGGGGACGTGGACGTAGATCGGCAGCGCCGCCATGGCGAGCGGCAGGCCGAGCGCGCCGTAGGCGGCGAGCCGGAGCGCGGAAGGCGAGGCGGCCAAGCGCGCCTAGCCCCCCTGGCCCAGCAGCCTCGTGCGCAGTCTCGGCTGGCTTGTCCTCTCGTCGAGCCAGATGCCGAAGAACGCGCGGGCGAACTCCGGGTCCGCCACCGTCCCCAGCAGCCGGTCGTTCGAATAGAAGCGCGCTTCCTTGCCGGGCACGTGGACACCCACGAGCCGGTCGCCGGACTTGATGTCGGGGAAAACCTTGTCCATCGAAGCTTCCCACCTCGAGAGCTTCTCCGGGTCCGTGAAGCCGATGCCCTTCATCTCGTCGATGCTTCGGCTGGAAAGGTCGCGGCCCCGGATGCTCATCGCGTAGCGGATGTCGAGCGCGAAGGGCTTGTCGAAGCTGAAGGCGCCGGGCGCCCAAAGCGACGAGTCGTAGACGTGGAGCCCGAAGAATCGAAGTCGACCATCGCCCAGGCGCTTGAGGTCCGGGAGCGCGTTCGTCACCAGCGTGGGAAGCGGCGGGCCGACCTGCGCGTGCGCCGGGGGAAGCGCGGCCAGGCAGGCCACCGCGAGCGCGAATGCCGCGGCCAGGCGCTTCACGCGGGCCTCCCGAGCTCGAGGTGCACCACGTCCGTCCGTTTCGCGTTGAAGCCCACCTCGCAATAGTGCAAGTAGAAGCGCCAGAGGGCGAGGAACTTGTCGTCGAAGCCGAGCACCTTGATCTCGGCCTCGTGCCGGTTCACCCGCTCCAGCCATCGCCGAAGCGTCTCGGCATAGTGACCCCCGAAGCGGAAGGGCTCGTGCACCGTGAGGCCCGCGCCGCGCGCCTCCTTCGAGAAGCGCTCCACCGAGGCGAGCATGCCGCCGGGAAAGATGAACTCGCGGATGAAGTCGCTCGTGCGCCGGTATTTTTCGAAGGCGCTCTCGTCGATGGTGATGGCCTGCACCATGGCGCGCCCGCCGGGCTTGAGTCGATCGTGCACGGTGCGAAAGTACCTGGGCCACCAGCGCTCGCCCACGGCCTCGATCATCTCGACGGAGACGATGCGGTCGAATTCGCCCTCGAGGTCGCGGTAGTCCTGGAAGCGCAGCGACACCTTGTCCTGAAGGCCCGCCTCCTTGATGCGATGACGCGCGTACTCGAGCTGGGCCTTGGAGATGGTGATGCCGGTCCAGCGGCAGCCGCGCGTCCTCACGGCGTACTCCGCGAACCCGCCCCAGCCGCAGCCGATCTCGAGCACGTGGTGCTCCGGGCCCACCGCCAGCACCTCGAGCATGCGCTCGTACTTCGCCTCCTGCGCGGCCTCCAGCGAGCCGCCGTGGTCCTGCGTGAACAGGCCCGAGGAGTACGTCATCGTCCGGTCGAGCCACATCGAATAAAACCCGTTGCCCAGGTCGTAGTGCGCGTGGATGTTCTTCTTCGAGCCTTCCCGGGTGTTGGCTCGGAAGGCGTGCGCGATGCGGAAGGCGGCGGCCACGAGCCAATTGCCGTAGTAGATCTTCTCCAGCACCTTTTCGTTGGCCTCGCACACGGCGAGGAAGGCCGTCATGTCGGAGGTGGCGATGAGGCCGTCGCGCCAGGCCTCGGCCACGCCGATCTCGGCCGCGCGCAGCATGCGCCCGACCGCCTTCCAGTCGCGGATCTCGAGGTCGCCCGCCGGGCCGGGCTCGGCGCCCTTGAAGACCCGCCGTACGCCCTCGGGGGTGGTCACGGTGAGGCGGCCCACCGCGATGTTGGACAGCAGCTTGAAGAGCGTCCGCGCGGCCCAGGTGGGCGCGGGCAGGTTCGCAACGGTTTCGGTCGAGGTATTCACCGGGTCGTCTCCTGGATCGGCGGCTCGGGTTTGGAAAAGAACGGCACGCGCTTCAACCAGAGCTTGAGCGCCTGCCAGTGGATGCGGGCAACGACGCCCGCGGTGAGGAACGGAAAGGTGAGGAAAGCCTTCGCGGCGGTGCCGGCCGTGAGCGGCTCGGCGTGCCCGTCGATGGTCGTGATGAGGAGCTTGCCGCCGTCGTCGTGGTAGTCGATCTGCGCGAAGCGGCTGCGCTCATCGCCCGCGAAGCGGAAGCGGTAGTGGCCCTCGACCTCGCAGAAGGGCGAGACGTGGAAGACCTTGCCGGCCTCGAGCCACTCGCGGCTCGCGATCGCCCGCCCGCCCGGCGCCTGCAGCAGGTAGTTGTGGTGCTCGCCGAAGGTGTTCGACACCTCGCACAGGACGGCCCTGAGGCGCCCCTCGCGGTCGTAGCCGTAGAAAATCGCGATCGGGTTGAACACGTAGCCCAGCACGCGCGGGAAGGTCTCGAGCACGATCTCGCCGTCCACGCCGCGGATGCCCTCGCGCGTGAAGAGGTTTCTCGCCCAGGGCTCGAGGGGCGAGCCGTCGCGCGGGCCGTGGTCCGCGGAGCGCAGGGAGAGCAGGTTCCAGCGGTCGACGGAAAAGATGCCGCGCGAGGCGCCGGCCATGGCCGAGAGCGGCATGCGCACCAGGAACACCGGGTAGGCGAACGCGTGCCGCACCGGCCGAAGGCGGCAGTGGTAGACACGGCCGAAGAGCAGTTGCGCGGCGGCGATCATGTCGCCCAGGGAATCGAGACGCCCATCTGCCGGGCGACGTTGACGGCCGAGAGCAACCCGTCCTCATGGAAGCCGTAGCGCGTCCACGCCCCGCAGTACCAGGTGCGCGCGCGGCCCTGCAGCGAGCCCACGCGGCGCTTGGCCTCGTCGGAGCCCTCGAGGAAGACGGGGTGGTGGTACTCGATCGACTGCAGGACGCACTCGTCGCGCGGGGCCTCCACGGGGTTCATGGTCACCATGACGGGTCTCGCGAAGGGCAGCGGCTGCAGCTTGTTGATGAGGTAAGTCAGGCAGACCGGCTCGTCGGAGAGCTCGGGCTTCGGGGCGTGGAAGTTCCACGAGGCCCAAGCGGCGCGCCGGCGCGGCAGCAGGCGCTCGTCGGTGTGCAGCACCGCGGTGTTGGCCTGATAGGGAATCGCCTTGAGGACGGCCCGCTCCTCGACCGTGGGGCTCTCCAGCAGCGACAGCGTCGTGTCCGTGTGCGTCGCGAGCACTACCTGGTCGAATGGCTCCACGACGCCGTCGGTGACGATCTCCACCCGGTCCTCGAAGCGGCGCACCGAGCGCACCGAGGTGGCGAGGCGGACGTCCTTGAGCGAGGCCGCGAGTTTCTTCACGTATTCGCGCGAGCCGCCCTTCACCGTGCGCCACTGGGGCCGGTTCGAGACCGCGAGCAGGCCGTGGTTGCGGCAAAAGTGGAGGAAAGTCGCCAGGGGGAAGCGGTTGATCTGCGTGGCCGGGGTCGACCAGATGCAGGCCGCCATGGGGATCAGGTAGAGCTCCCGCACCTCGCGTCCGTAGCCTCCCGCGTCCAGGAATTCCCCGAGGGTACCGACGAGCGGCACGCCGCTTTCGGCGAGCCGGGCGGCCTCGCGGTTGAAGCGCAGCAGGTCGGCCAGCATCCGCAGGAACCGCGGGTTCACCAGGTTGCTGCGCTGGGCGAAGACGCTCGCGAGGTTGGTTCCCGACCATTCGAGCTGGCCGTCCCCGATGCGCACGGAAAAGGACATCTCCGAGGGGGCGCTCTCCACTTCCAGCAGCCGGAAGAGCGCGATCAGGTGCGGGTAGGTGCGGTCGTTGTAGACGAGGAAGCCCGTGTCCACCGGGGCCGTGAGGCCGTCCACCGTGGCGTCGACGGTGTTCGAATGCCCCCCGAGGTACCTGCCGGACTCGAACAGGGTGACGGCGTGGTGCTTCGAGAGCAGCCACGCCGCGGCAAGACCCGAAACCCCGGCACCGACGACGGCTATCTTGGACATTGACCTGATAACGTGGGGCATTCCCGGGCGGCCTCCCATGGGACCAAAGGCCTCCGGCGAATTTGCTATTCTAGCCGGGCCTCCATCCTCGCACACCGCCATGCTCTATCCCGAGCTTTTCAGTTCCTTCGAGAAGGTCCGCTGGGACATGTCCCGCGACATCCCCTGGAAGGACTTCGACGCCTCGCGCCTTTCGGAAGAACAGGCGCGGACGATCAAGATGAACGCCATCACGGAGTGGTCGGCGCTGCCGGCCACCGAGATGTTCCTGCGCGACAACCAGGACGACAGCGACTTCTCCGCCTTCATGTCGATCTGGTTCTACGAGGAGCAGAAGCACGCCCTCGTGCTCATGGAATACCTGCGCCGCTTCCGGCCGGAACTCGTGCCCACGGAGCAGGAACTGCACGCGGTGCGCTTCCCCTTCGACCCGGCCCCCGCGCTCGAGACGCTGATGCTGCACTTCTGCGGCGAGATCCGCCTCACGCAGTGGTACCGCCGCGCCGCCGACTGGCACACGGAGCCCGTCATCAAGCGGATCTACGAGGTGCTCTCGGGCGACGAGGCGCGCCACGCAGGCGCCTACTTCAAGTACATGCGCCGCGCGATCGAGCAGGCGGGCGACACGGCCAAGGTCGCCTTCGCCAAGATCGGCGTGCTCATGGCGTCGGCCGCGCGTACCGCCAAGCCCCTGCACCCGACCAACCTGCACGTGAACAAGGCGATGTTCCCGCTGGATACCGTGCAGTCGAAGCTGCCCGACCCCGAATGGCTCGAGCGCTGGCTGGACAGCCAGATCCGCTTCGACAAGGGCTGGGAGGGCAAGGTCGTGCAGACCGTGCTCGCCAAGCTCTCCACCCTCTACGACCGCTCCATCGAGAGCGCCGCGGACCTCAACCGGTACCGCAAGGAACTCATCGCCGGCCTCGACGCGAAGCCCGCCTGACTACCCGAAAAAATCGAATGGGGTCAGGTGCAATTTCCAACCTGTCCCCGACGACCTAGCTCCAGTCGAGCCCGGCAAGAAATAAGGGGGACAGGTTGGAAATTGCACCTGACCCCATTTCTTCTAGAATGCGGCATGGACGCCCCCGCATTCGAATCCAAGCTGTGTGACCCCTGCGATTTCGCCGCGCGCTCTGCCGCGCTCGCGCGACCTCTCGTCTTCACCAACGGCGTCTTCGACATCCTGCACCGCGGGCACGTGACCTACCTCGCCGAAGCTCGGGCGCTGGGCCTTTCGCTCGCCGTGGCCCTCAATTCCGATGCCTCCGTGAAGCGACTGGGCAAGGGCGACGACCGCCCCATCAACGCCCTCGCCGACCGCATGGCCGTCGTGGCGGCCCTCGAGAGCGTCGCCCTCGTCACCTGGTTCGAGGAGGACACGCCGATCGCCCGCATCCTCGAGTGCCGGCCCGAGCGGCTCGTGAAGGGCGGCGACTGGGCGGTGGACAAGATCGTGGGCGCGCCCGAAGTGCAGGGTTGGGGCGGCACGGTGCACTCGATCGCCTTCCGCCACGAGCGATCCACCACGCGCCTGCTCGAACGCATCCGCCAGTGAACGCGCCCGCCGACCTGGCCTTGCGTCTCGCGCAGGTCGTGGGAGCGAACGCCGTCCTCTCCGAAGCCGCCGACATCGAGACCCACAGCACCGACTGGCGCGGGCAGTACCGCGGCCGCGCGGCGCTCGTCGTGAAGCCCGGCACGGCCGAAGAAGTCTCGAGGGTCGTCGCGATCCTCGCCGACGCCAGCATCGGCATCGTCCCGCAAGGCGGCAACACGAGCCTTTGCGGCGCCTCGGTGCCCGACGGCAGCGGCACGCAGGTCGTGGTGAACGTCTCGCGCCTCGACAAGGTCCGCGCCATCGACCTCGAAAACGACACCATCACCGTCGAGGCCGGCTGCATCCTCGCCGAGCTGCAGCGCGTCGCCGACGAGGCCGATCGCTTCTTCCCGCTTTCGCTGGCCGCCGAAGGCACGTGCGAGATCGGCGGCAACATCTCGACCAACGCCGGCGGCACGCAGGTGCTTCGGTACGGCAACATGCGCGAGCAGGTGCTGGGCCTCGAGGTCGTGATGCCCGACGGCCGGCTCTGGGACGGGTTGCGGGGCCTTCGCAAGGACAACACCGGCTACGACCTGAAGCACCTGTTCATCGGCGCCGAGGGCACGCTCGGCATCGTCACGGCCGCCGTGCTCAAGCTCTACCCGAAGCCGCGCGCCATCGCCACCGCCTTCGTGGCCGTGCCGGGGCCCGCGACCGGCATCGACCTCCTCGGCCGGATGCGCGAGGCGATGGGCGAGCGCCTCACCGGCTTCGAGATCCTGAGCCGCCGTTGCCTGGAGCTCGTCGTGAAGAACGTGCCCGGCTCCGTCGACCCGTTCGCGGCGCCCCACCCCTGGTACGCGCTCATCGAGTGCTTCGACAGCGGCGACGGGCCGGCCCTCGCGGAATGGCTCGAGAGCGCGCTCGCCGCGGCCTTCGAAGCGGGCCTCGCCACCGATGCAGTCGTCGCCACCTCGGAACAGCAGCGCCTCGCCCTCTGGGCCTTGCGCGAGAACATCTCGGAAGCGCAGAAGAAGGCAGGCGACTCCGTGAAGCACGACGTCTCGGTGCCGGTAAGCCGCGTCGCGGAACTGATCTCGGCGGGCACGGACGAACTGGAACGCACCTTCCCCGGCGCGCTTGTCGTCGCCTTCGGCCACGCGGGCGACGGCAACATCCACTGGAACCTCTTTCCCCCGCCCGGCGAGCAGGCGTCCGTCGGCCCCTTTTCGAAGCGGGTGAACCGCGTGGCCTACGACATCGTGCATCGTCTCGGCGGCTCCATCAGCGCCGAGCACGGCATCGGCGTGCTCAAGCGCGACGAGCTGCCCCGGTACAAGCCCGCGCTCGAGCTCGAGCTCATGCGCGCCCTCAAGAAGACCCTCGACCCCCGCGGGATCATGAATCCCGGCAAGGTGATCTGACATGTCCACGCCCTCGAAGGAAGACGCCCAGCAGTTCTTCGACCTCTCCAACCAGTTCGTCACGCTCGCGAACGATCTGGGCGAGGAGCACGGCAAGCCGCGCGTCGCCGCGGCCGTGCTGTGGGCCGCCTCGCGCTACAGCGCCTTCACGTGGGTGATGAGCGGGGCGCCGCAGAAGCAGACGCCGGAGGAAGCGGTCGAGCTCTTCGTGGCGCAGTACCGCAAGATGCTCGTGGACAACCTCAAGTACATGCGCGAGCAGTTCGAGGCCTCGCCGGGCCCGAAGTAGCTCAGGACGCCGTGTCCATGGGGACGCGGTGCGTGCGTCCCGGTTCGAACGCGATGGACGTGGCGCCGGGCGAGAGCCGCAGCGTCATCGAGACGGGCCCTTCCCCGCGGGTCGCCAGCCGTTCCCGCACCCGCTTCGCGAGGGCGGCGTCCCCGGACTCCCCGTCGGGCGAGGCGAGGAGGATGTCCGCCCCGCCGAGTCGCACGACTGCCGTGCGAAGCCCTGCCGCCGCAACCGTGCAGGAAGCCTCGACGGCCCCCTCCCCACCCACGAACGCGCGGTAGCGCGCCATCGATTCGTCCAGGTCGCGCACGGCCACCGACACCGTCGCGATGCCGGTCACGCCGTTCTCGTGGCGGCGCACCTCGCCCCCGGGAACGCGAAGCGCGCGCGGCGTGACGTCGCCGCAGAGGAAAGGCAGGTCGAAGGTGAGCTGCCGCCCCGTCTGCCATTGGATCTCGACGCCGTCCGGCCGCTTGCGCCCGCCCTCGATGGGGCCATTCAGCGCAAGGCCCCGACCCTTCGCCGCCGCGATGGCGGCCGCGGTGTCCTCGGGAAGCAGCGCGAAGTCCATCAGCCCTTCGCCGTGCTTCTCGTGCTCCACGCACCAGCGCTCCGCCGGATTGGGCGACTTCCACGCGATGAGTTCGAGATAGCTGCCGTCCTCGAACACCACGAGCGCGTTGTGCGACGTGCGCCCCGGATGCGAGCCGCCGGCGACGACCGTGAAGCCGAGCGCCCGGTAGTCCGCCACCGCCGCCTCGAGGTCCGAGACGGCGATGACGACGTGGTCGAGCGCGAACGCCACGCTACTCCTCGACCTTGAGGCTGGTGCGCTTCACGAAGGCGCTCCAGCGCTCGAACTGCTCGCGCGCGAAGCGATCCAGGGCGGGACCGTCGGTGGCCATCACCTCGAAGCCGGCGTCCGTGAGCTTGCCGCTCACCTCGGGGTGCCTGAGGGCCGCGACGAAGTCCTCGGTGAGCCTCTTCACCACCGGCGCCGGCGTCGCGGCCGGCGCGAAGATGCCGATCCACGAGTAGGCCTCGAAGCCGGGGAATCCCGATTCGGCCACCGTCGGAACGTCCGGCAGGTCGGCGAGTCGCTTCGTGCCCGTGACCGCCAGCGGCTTGATCTTCCCGCCCTGGATGTTGCCCTTGAGCGCCGCGTAGCTGAGGAGCGTGAAACCCACGGTGTTGCCGAGCACGGCCTGCACGGCCGGCCCGCCGCCGCCGTAGGGCACGTGCAGGATGTCGGTGCCGGACTGGCGCTTCAGGTCCTCGGCCACGAGGTGGTTCATGGAGCCCAGGCCCGTGGAGGCGTAGCTGAACTTGCCCGGCTCCTTCCTCGCGGCCTCGAGGAATTCCTTGAGGTTCTTCCCCGGCACCGAGGGGTGCGCGCCGATCACGAGCGGAAAGCGCACCGCGAGCGTGACACCCACGAAATCCTTGAAGGTGTCGTAGGGCAGGTTCTTCTTCGCGATGGGGTTGATCGCGTGCGTGTCGAAGCACACGAGCACCGTGTTGCCGTCCGGCGCGGCCTTGGCGACATACGCCGTGCCCACCTGGCTCGCGGCGCCGGGCTTGTTCTCGACGACGACGGGGCGGCCCGCCTTCTCGGCGAGGCGCGGCTGCAGGATGCGCGCGGTGATGTCGGTGCTGCCGCCCGGCGGGAAGGTGACGATGAGGCGCAGCGAGCTGTCCTGCGAGAGCGCCAGGGGCGAGAACGACGCGGCCACGGCGGCGGCGCCGGCCTTGAGGACGTCACGGCGGGAGAAGGAATCGGTCATGGTCGGATGCTCCGTTTGGGAAAAGGAAAAGGGTGCGGCAGGCGCTCAGCCCATCCACTGGCTCACGGGGACGGCGGTGTCCTGCAACTGCTGCGAGATGACGTCGACGAGCGCGGGCCCGTCGTGGGCCAGGGCCGCGGCAATCGCGGCATCGACGCCCGCCGGGTCCTCCACACGCCAGGACTTCACCCCGAAGGCCTCCGCGACGCGCGCGTGGTCGGTCCGGTCGAAGTCCACGGAGAAGTAGCGCTCGCCGTAGCCCGTCTTCTGGCTCGCCTTGATCCAGCCGTACACCGTGTTCGAGAACACGATCATCTTGAGCGGGACCTTCCGGCGCACGATCGTCTCGAGCTCGCCGCAGGTGAAGTTGAAGCTGCCGTCGCCCATGGCCGCGACCACCGTGGCCTCCGGGCGCCCGAACCACGCGCCCACGCCGGCGGACATCGCGTAGCCCAGGGCCCCGTGCGCGCGGTTGGTGATGAAATGGCGGCCGGCCTGCGGCGCGTCGAAGAAGGCGGAGAAGTACGGGCACGGCGTGCCGGGGTCCGCGACGACGATGGCGCCCGCGGGCAAGAGGCGGTTGAGGCTGTCGACGACGCGCTCGGGCTTGATGGGCCGGTCCGTCGATGCGGCCAGCGCGGCGAAGTCGGCGAGCTTCGCGGCGCGAGCCTTCCCAGCGAGTGCGCGGCCGTCGGCGGCGTCCTTGGGGCGGTGCGAAAGCCGGGCGCGCACGGCTTCGACCAGGTCCGCGAGGCCCAGCTTCGCGTCGCCGACGAGGGCGACGTCCGTGCGGTAGTTGGTCGCGATGGTCATGCCGTCCACGTCGAGGTGCAGGATGGGCACGTCGCGCGACGGGAACTTCCAGTGCTCGGTGGTGGTGGAGCCGGCACGGCAACCGATGAAGAACACGAGGTCGGCGTGCATCACCACCTCGCGCGTCGAGGGGACGCCGCCGTTGGTGCCGACGACGCCCGCGTTGAGCGGATGGGAATCGGGAAGCGTCCCCTTGCCGCTCACCGTCGTG
>Ga0209254_10007383_pt1 | contig 10149 bp, 6 predicted proteins | sample FrelakmetDIP11DI_FD_187148 | JGI IMG/M metagenome (GOLD analysis project Ga0209254, IMG submission 187148) | Freshwater lake sediment microbial communities from the University of Notre Dame, USA, for methane emissions studies - DIP11 DI (SPAdes)... | ecosystem: Environmental > Aquatic >...
CCTAGTGCTTACTGCCCACTGCTTACGGGACCTGCGCGGCTCTAAAGAGACCGCACCGCCCCGGCTGGCGCTCGAATACATCTCCGCAAATTGCTAATAAGTCGCGGGTTGGGATGCTAGGCGGCTGCTTTCTTGGATTTCCAGTAAGGATTGACGAGATCCTCAAAGATGGCGAGGGCCGCTTCCGCACCCTGACCTGTGGCCGTGACGATTTGCTTGTACCCTCCTTCCACATCGCCGGCCGAGTAAATGCCCGGAATGTTGGTCCGGTGTCGTGAATCGCGTTTGATATATCCTTCGGGCGTGAGCTCTATACCCAGTTTCTTGGCGAGTTCCACTGCAGGGGTGTACCCGATGGCGATAAAGACGCCATCCACCTTCATGGTTTTCGTTTCTTTTGTCTGAAGGTTGTAAAGAAGCACTTCTTCAACCCGATCCTTGCCCCGAATCTCTTTGACTTCCGTGTCAAAGAGGACAGGGATCTTGTTGACAGAGAGGTTCTTGGTCAGATGCTCCTGCGCTCTGAGCGTGTCCCTGCGGTGAACCATGGTCACCCGCACGCCGATGTTGTGAAGGTGCAGAGCTTCGGTGACCGCGCTGTTTCCTCCGCCCACAATGATGACCTTCCTCCCCTTGAACAGAGGCCCGTCGCAGGTGCTGCAGTAACTCACTCCGTGGCCGGAGAGGCGCGATTCCCCGGGAGCTCCGAGATGACTGTAGCTGGCGCCGGTGGCGAGCAGAACCGCCTTGGCCAGAAATCGCCTTCTGCTGGTCAGAACGGTGATAGGATCTCCAGGCCGGATGTCCATCACTTCTTCGCCCTGGAAGATGTTTGCATACTGCAGAGCATGGGTCGCCATGAGGTCCACAAGGGTCTTTCCTCCGACCTGGGTGAGACCAGGGTAATTCTCTACGACAGGGGTTGTGGCGACCTGACCTCCCAGGACTCCCCGTTCAATGACCACGGAACGCAGCCCGCTGCGCGCGCCGTAAATGCCGGCCGTAAGGCCGGCCGGGCCCCCGCCAATGATCACAAGGTCTGCCTCGACTTCCTGGGCGTCGCTTTCAGGGATGAAAACCGTCTGCTGCTCCATCTTGTCGAGGGAAAGCATGAACAGTTCCTCAGTCTGGGCGCCCTGGGCGACCAGGACCTCATTGGCATAGGTCTGAGGCACGCTTTGAGCGGAGTACTGGTCGGCCAGGTCAGGATTTGCCTGGATGTCAATGAGTTCGAGGGATAAGGAGTCCGGTTTTTCAACGGCCGCTTTAAGCGCGTTCACCGCTTGCTGGGGGCAGTAGGGACAGGAGGGGCTTACAAAGACCTTGATCGCTCTCGGCGAAGTGATCTTCCTAAGCACCTTCAGGGACTCCTGGCTCAGGCCGCTCGACCGATTCCCCGCCATGAGAACCGCTTCCACAAAGGTTTTCGCCTCCTCCCCGATGGGAGCGCCGAGCCAGCGAATTCTGTAACGGTCCGGATCAAAAAGCAGTGTGGGCGCCCGAGTCACGTTCATCTTTTTTGCCATCGGGTGGTTGAGGTCGTACTCGCGCAACGTGACCTTGGAGGTCACCTCTCGGACGGCCCTTATCAGGAACCGGGCCGCTGTGATGAAGGGGTCATTTTTCCCGGGCTGCGTGAAGAGGATAAGGGGGACCTCATAAGGCAGATTCTTGAATATGGACTTCAGTTGGGCCTGAAGTTGCTCCATTGCCGCTCTCTCGGCTTGGGTGTCTTTGAGTTGTTCATCCATCAGCGTCACCTCCATACACTAGGCTTGATCCATCACGTCATGCTCAAAATTAATCGAAATATTTTCGTTTTCAAGAGATGCCCTTGAGCCCAACGAATCGCAAGACCGAGACTTTGACGATGGAGGAATATAAAAACGAAATCTGAGCGCTGCGTCGGAATTCCTCAATTCCTCAATTCCAGAATCCCGTAACTCTACTTTTTCCTGATTCTACACCCTATTCCCTTGAGGTTGGGAGTCCCGAACGCTTTTCCCAGTCTCTCCGTGGTGGTCAGAATGTTAAAATTGGATTTCTCCCAGCCGTAGAGGGACTCCACTCCGGCTTCCGCGAACCACCACCCATAGGCTGCGTTGACGACCCGCGGGTGAATCCGGTCCGTGACGTGAGCCACCTGAGTGATGGACCCTGCTTTGGTCTCAATCACAATCTCGTTGCTGTCACGAATTCCATAGATTGCCGCGGTCTCAGGATGGATCTCCGTTTTGGGGTCGGGCCTGTGCTTCCGCAGGCTTTCGAGCCACCGGTAGGAGGAGTGAAGATAAAAGCGGCTTTTGCAACTCGTGAGCACCAGGGGATAGTCCGGGTCCTCTTCCTCCGGAAAACCGGTGAATTGCGGCAGGGGGGAAAGCCCGAATTTCTCCGCTTGGCTCAAGTAAAGTTCCGCTTTCCCGGTCGGTGTTTTGAATCCTCCGGAGAGGTATTTTTGGAATCGCTCAGGTCCTTTGAGATATCCCCGCTCCGCGAACTGGCTATAGGAAAGGCCGGTTGGTTTTAAGACCGCCTCCAGCAGAGCTTTCCAGTCCTCATGCCAATGTTCTCCCGGGGTCAGCGTTCTGCCCAGCTCATTGACGATTTTGAGATCCGGCCAGCAGTCCTCAGGGGGGTCCACGACCTTTGGCCGGGCAAGCAGGTAACCATGGCCCAGACCGTAATGACCAATGTCATCGAACTCGAAGGCCGTTGCTGCTGGAAGCACGATGTCGGCCAGGGCCGCGGTAGGTGTCATGAAAATATCGGAGACAGCAATAAAATCGAGTTTCATCAGAGCATCAAAAGCCAGGCGGCTGTCCGCATAGGCCAGCAGGGGGTTGGTCCCCTGGAAGTAAGCTCCTCTGATCGGATAGGGAGTTTCGTCGAGAACCGCTTTTCTGAAATAAGCAGGGGGCACGGTCATCAGCTTGGGGATGGTCTTGTAGTGGGCATGGACCATCTCTTTCGGCTTTGAGGAGAGGAGATCGGATCTTACAAAGGCACCCAGTCCCAGGATGTTGGGGTCCACGGCGTCGATATTGCCTCCGGCTACATCCAGGTTACCACAAACGGTCATGAGGCAGAGAAGGGCTCTTGCTGCATCGTAGGCATGAATCGTTTGTTCAAGGGGGTTTCCCCACTGGATGGCTGCAGGATGAGACATGGCATAGAATCGCGCTGCTTCGCGAACGGTGCTCGCCGGCACCCAGGTGATGTCGGCTGTCTTCTCGGGTGAATACGCCTTCACATGAGCGGACAGCGCGTCAAAGCCGTGGGTCCACTGATCGACAAAGTCCTTGTCGAAAAGCCCTTCTTCAATGATGACATTCAGGAATGCAAGAGCCAGCGCGTGATCCGTGCCGGGCCGCAGCTGGAGCCAAAATTTCGCTCTTTCAGCCAGTTCCGTTTTTCTTGGATCGATGACGATGATCTCGGTCCCGTCTTTGATCCTTTTCAGAAGCAGGCTGCAGATCTGTCCTTCTTCATTCGTGCTCAGCGGGTTACTTGCCCATAGCATGATCAGTTTGCTCGGGTTATGGAGGTCCGCGACAGGGTAGAACCCGCAGGTGTGAATCCCGGACACCTCACGAGGCGCATGACAGACGTCCTGGACGCCGACCACATTGGGTGATCCAAAGAGATTGGCCAATCGCACCAGGCCAAAGAGCTCGAGACCTTTGGGCATTCCCTGGCAAAAGGCAACTGCTTTGGCCCCGGACGCCTTCTTGATGTCGTTAAAGCGGCCGGCAATGTCCTGTATGGCTTCAGGCCAGGAGATCTTTTCCCAGGACCCTTGTCCTCGCTTGCCTTTTCTTTTCATGGGATGGAGGAGTCGACCCGGATGGGTCAGGCGATCAGCGGAAGCCAGCCCCTTTGGGCAGGCATAGCCTCTATTCAAAAACCCTTCAGGATCTCCTTTGACCTCAACAATCTGATTTCCTCGCACAGCAACAAGAAGGCTGCACCCTCCGTGATCCATTCGCGAGCAATGGGTCCGTTTCCAGCGGATTTCTTCGGTCATTCCCTATTCCTTACATCACCATGATGGGGAGAGGTGTGATGCCCCATCAGAAACTCCCTATTGCCCTATAGCATGGCTGAATGGGCATAGCAAGGCGAGGGGCTTTGACCTATTTGAAGAATAGACAGCGGCCGACTCCGAGGCTTCGCTTTCAGAGTCAATTATGAAAGAAATTAGTGGAACCGCGTTCCGTCATTCCGGTGAAAACCGGAATCCAGGGTTTGTTAGCAGGGAACGTTGCATGAATCTGGACTCCGGCTTCCGCCGGAGTGACGTGGCGGATGAAGCGTCAGCGGAGTTCGATTTACTGCCTCTGGAGTTGTTTCTTGGCAGAGAAAAAAGCCTGTGGCGCTAGAAGCGAGGGTTTAGGCGGAGTTTTGGAAAAAACTTTCTCTGTAATGATAAGGGGATTCGCAGGCCGGAGGAAATCAAGCGGAGCAGTCGTACTGAAAAGGAACGGGTTGGACGAACGGCCAAATGCCTGGGGTGACCTCCATGCATTTCGAACTCTTCCTGCTTGAGCAGTTGTTCGAGTTCTTCTTTGGGAAGAGAGCCAAATTGACCTAGGGTCAGATCTGTCATGGTCAGCCTCGCGTTCTCTAGCCCTTTAACTATGCAAAATACCTGCCAGCTTGGGTCTCTGGGGACAACCTCAAGAATCTTGAATGGTTAAATGATCCTGGACAGTAAAGAAAAAAAGGAATGGGGAAAAACTGTCCCCATATGGGAGTTTTTCTTCTCTTAATTGGAAAAAATTTTCACATTCCTGGAGAGGAGCAGGGAGGGGTTCGATCAGATGGCCTTACTCAAGGTGGGGCGGAGTGACACCGGGTTCATGGTCTGACCTGGTTTGATGGAGATGGCGGGGGGAACGGCTACAGTTGAGAACTTGTTCCACTGATACCATCCTTCAGGGTGATGCCAAACATGTTGTTCAAACGCTTTCAGCAGGCCTGCACCGACAGAGGATATGGACGCCGGCTCTTTTTCCAGGATATCCCGGTAGCTCCTGATAATGAAAGAATACTTTTCAAGGGACACTCTGTGAAGAAGGCCAAAGACGACCTGAGCTCCTGATCGGCGCTGGAGAAGATTGATCGTTTTGTCTACACCGATTCTTTTCCCGAGGAAGAACATCTTTTCCGTCCTAGAGGGTTTCCATTCCTCGATTTCGTCACACTCAATGAAAACGACCCTGTTTTCTCTGAGGTCCCGGATGACCGCCCCCAGCACATTCTCCTGATCGGCATCAATCACCCTGATGCAGAGTTCCTTTGCTCTTGCATGAAGCCTGTCTTTCAGGTGATCCGTAGCACACTTGATGATCACGGAGATGGGGTATCCGCGGAGGGAAAGAAAGATGGGGATATATTCGATCCCTCCAAAGTGGCCCGTGACAAACAAGATGCCTTTCTTCTGTTTCAATGCCCCGTCTATTTTGTACAGAGAGGGAGCCTCGATGCTTTCGTCAAAAAAAGCTTTGAGGTTCGGAACGGATTCATAGGCGTTGAAGAGTTTTTCACAATAGTGATGCAGGATACCCCTGAAGACGTCCCTGGTGAGCGTTCTGATTTCTCGATAGTCCTTGGTCTCTGCAAATGCATTCTGAATGGCCTCAATGATCTTTCGTTTCTCTTTGGCACGGAAGAAATAATAAAGGCTTCCTAGAAGGGAGACATACCTGAAAGCCATGGGCCATCCCATTTTTTGAATCAAAGAGATATTCGGTTGCCACTGTAAGAAAGAGCTTAAATTGTTTCCCATTTCTTTCTCGGGATTCCTTGAGTTCCGATCGCCGTTTCCATCGTGAGCATCATGCCGATGCTCACCTCTTTCACTCACTCGGGTTAGCTCACGGACAAACCAGTTTGTCCGTGCCACCGTTCCCTCCAAGAGGAACAAGAGGGAACACGTTCGCCCCGCATTTAGTCCTTCAGAGGGGCGAAATTTGGTTGGTTTATCTAACTACTCTCGATTATTCAAAAAATAAGGAAGCAAAAGCCGTTCCATTCGTGAAAAGACAAGATGTTGTGGAAGGTCGGAAAGAGAGCCCTAGAGATTGGGGAGTATGGAAAACAAGAAATACAAAAATTGTCAATTCCTAACGAAGTTGGGAGTTTTCCAGAAAGACCTTGTCATTCTTAAGAATTCCAGAAACGAGATGAGTGATGAACGAGGCAGGTGATTTCCGGGAAGCAGAGAATCAGAAAAAGGCTACTTTGATGCTGGTTTTCTGGTTCTGCGGATCACGATGTGTTCAACCTTTCGCTTGAGCATGTTGTAATAGCGTTCTTTTTGATCCCAGATGATGGCTGCCGTAGTGCTTCCATCCTCTTCATCGCAGACCATGCTTCCGTCCTCGTCGGTTCTGTAATCTTCACAGATAAACAGATTGGCTCCCTCAATGCCCTCCAGCATGAAGGCAAAAAGAGCTGCATAGCTCGGCCGAGTGTGATCCGCGAAACTCACCAGGACCTCATTGTTCTTGTTCAGCACGACCATGGCATAATCTGTTCGAAGAAAAAAATCGTCTTTGTAGAATTGTCCTCTGGAGTAAGCGGTCTTTCCCCCATAGAACTTTTCAAAGACCGCCTCGATTTCGCTGGCAATCCTTTTCTGCTCCTTGGTGATCGTGGGTGAATCCGTGCTCTCTTTGATTGGTTTTTCCATAGGCGCCACAAAGGGGAACAATCGATCTATCTACTATTCTAGAGCAAAATGCCTCCAACAGGGAAGAGAAAAATTTATCCCAGCGCCTCCAACTGCCTGACCTGCAACCCCTTGATCTCGTCCCTCAAGCGTGCCGCCTCCTCGAACTCCATTTTCTTTGCCGCTTCTTTCATCTTCTTTTCAAGCTTCTTGATCCCTTTCTCGAATGCTTCGGGCGTTAGGTAAGACCCCTCTGCTTCAGCGGCCACAGGGACCGTGACGTAGTCCGCCTCATAAGGAGAAGCGAGGATGTCATCGACGGCCTTCTGGATAGAAACAGGAGTGATATGATGTCTTTCGTTGTATTCCAACTGCATTTGCCGGCGACGATTGCTCTCCTCCATGGCGCGTGCCATGGACCCAGTGATCTGATCAGCGTAGAAGATGACCTGGCCGTGAATGTTTCTGGCCGCACGGCCGCACGTTTGAATGAGAGACCTTTCCGACCGGAGAAAACCTTCCTTGTCCGCATCGAGAATGGCCACCAGGGACACCTCAGGCAGGTCCAGGCCTTCTCGAAGCAGGTTGATGCCCACAAGGACATCAAATACACCGAAGCGCAGGTCCCGGATGATCTCCATTCTTTCAATGGTCTTAATGTCGGAATGAAGATAGCGAACCTTGATACCCAAATCGGCGTAATAGTCGGTAAGATCCTCTGCCATGCTTTTGGTCAGGGTGGTGACCAGCACTCTTTCATCCGTCGCCACCCTTCCTTTGATCCAGCCCAGCAGGTCGTCCACCTGGTTGGTCGCAGGCCGCACAATGATTTCAGGGTCTGTGAGGCCGGTGGGTCTTATGACCTGCTCCGTGACCAGTTCGGCCTTCTCCAGTTCATAGGGCCCCGGGGTCGCCGAAACATAGATCACCTGTTTGACTCTTGCTCCAAATTCCTCGAATCGGAGAGGCCTGTTATCCAGCGCAGAGGGCAGTCGAAAGCCGTACTGGACAAGGGTCTGTTTCCTGGATCGGTCCCCGTTGTACATGCCGTTGAGTTGAGGGACCGTGATGTGACTTTCATCGAGGAAGGTCAAAAAGTCTTTTGGGAAATAGTCGAGCAGGGTGGGCGGCGGTTCTCCAGGAGCCCTCCCCGTGAGGTGTCTGGAGTAGTTTTCAATGCCGTGGCAGTAGCCCATCTCGATCATCATCTCAAGGTCAAAATGAGTTCTTTCTTCAATACGCTGGGCCTCAATCAGTTTATTCTGGGATCGAAAGAGCTCGATTCTCTCTTTGAGCTCTCCATTGACCTGGCGAATGGCCCTTTCCCTGATATCCACGGTGGTCACATAGTGGGTAGCGGGATAGATGGTCACACGATTCAGTTCGTTGACCGCTTTGCCCGTGAGAGGGTCGATCTCATGAATGGACTCCACGAGATCGCCGAAGAAGTGGATTCGAACGGCTCTTTCCTCCTCGTGCACCGGATAGATGTCCACCACGTCGCCTCGAACACGGAAGTGTCCCCGCGAAAAATCGTAATCTCCCCGCTCGTATTGGATCTCCACCAGCTTTTTCAGGACGTCTTCCCTGGGCAGGGTACTGCTTTTATCGAGACAGAGAAGCATGCCGTGATAGGCCTCAGGGGATCCAAGGCCGTAGATGCAGGAGACGCTCGCCACGATGATCACATCGTCCCTGTCCAGAAGAGAACGGGTGGCCGAGTGCCTCATCTTGTCTATTTGTTCATTAATGTGGGAGTCCTTGGCAATGTAGGTGTCGGACTGCGGGATGTAGGCTTCCGGTTGATAGTAGTCATAATAGCTGACAAAGTACTCCACGGCATTGTGGGGGAAGAACCTTTTCAGCTCACCGTAGAGCTGCGCTGCCAGGGTCTTGTTGGGGGCGATGATCAAGGTGGGCTTTTGCACGCGTGCAATGGTGTGAGCCATGGTGAAGGTCTTGCCTGAGCCGGTGACACCCAGGAGGACCATGTGTCTCAGTCCTTTCACGACACCCTTCACCAGATCTTCAATAGCGCCGGGTTGATCGCCGCAAGGCTCGAGATCTGAGACCAGTTTAAACTCACTCATCGCTTTATCTTTTGAAAACACCCCGTGCTGAAGGGACGGCAAAGAGTAGGCAGTATGCAGTAAGCACTAAGCAGCAAAAACTTCTCCCACAGAGGTTTTCTGCTCTTTACCCACTTCTTTGTGTTCACTGCGTACTGCCTACTGCAAACTGTTTACTTATACATCATACCGCCAGGTCGTCCCCTTTGGGCCGTCCTCGAGAACAATCCCCATGTCCTTGAGGCTCTGGCGAACGGCATCCGCTTTGGCCCAGTCTCTATTTTTTCTAGCCGACGTCCTTTCTTCGATGAGTTTTTCGATTTCCCCGGAATCCGCGGTCTGCGCGGAGGCTGCAAGGGCTTCAAAGAAATGTTCCGGTTCCTCATGCAAAAAGCCGAGAACCGCGGAGGTGAGATAGAGGTGCCGTCGATCCTGGGAGAGCCTGGTTTTACTCGAATCATCGAGGGGGGAGTCCATGATTTTGTTCATTTCTTTCACTTTTTCGAAGAGCAGGGCGATCGCGTTTGCCGTGTTCAAATCATCGTCCATGGTCTGCACGAACTGGTCAAGGAAGGAATCCTTGTCCGGAGCCGACAGCGAGGATGGGAGGGGAACTTCCCCCTTGTCTTTATCAGGGCCGATCAACTGATCCAGCCTTTGCAGGGTCCTGTAGATACGCACGAGGCCAGCCTGGAGACCCAGAACAGCGCTCTTCGAAAAGTCGAGGGGGCTTCGATAGTGCTTTGAAATGAGGAAGAGGCGCAACACTTCGGGATGGTACATTTCAAGAGCATCCCGGATGGTCAGAAAGTTGCCGAGAGACTTGGACATCTTCTCGGATTCCACAGTGACGAATCCGTTGTGAATCCAGTACCTGGCAAACTGGCCGCCATTCGCCGCAATGGACTGAGCTCTCTCGTTCTCATGATGAGGGAAAAGAAGATCTTCGCCGCCGCCGTGAATATCAAAGGAAGAACCTAGGAAGTGACCGCTCATGGCGGAACACTCCATATGCCACCCCGGCCTGCCCGGTCCCCAGGGACTCGGCCATTGGGGTTCACCGGGCTTTGCCCCTTTCCACAGAACAAAGTCCATGGGGTGACGTTTTTTTTCATCCACGGCGATCCTGCTGCCTGCTTTCATGTCATCGAGTCGCCTTCCTGAAAGCTCTCCGTATCCGGAAAACTTATCCACCGAGTAGAAGACGTCCGTGCCTTCCGAATAGGCAAATCCCTTATCCATCAGGGTGATGATCATATCGATCATGCCCTGAATGTGTTCGGTAGCCCGAGGTTCCTTGTCCGCATTGAGGATACCCAGTTTCCCCATGTCCTCGTAAAAGGCCTGGATGTACTCCTCGGCCAGAGCCTTGGGATCTTTCCCAAGCTGCTTGGCCCGTTCGATGAT
>Ga0209254_10007384_pt1 | contig 10149 bp, 7 predicted proteins | sample FrelakmetDIP11DI_FD_187148 | JGI IMG/M metagenome (GOLD analysis project Ga0209254, IMG submission 187148) | Freshwater lake sediment microbial communities from the University of Notre Dame, USA, for methane emissions studies - DIP11 DI (SPAdes)... | ecosystem: Environmental > Aquatic >...
CGCCACGCCTGTCTGGGCTGCGATGAAGTTGTCGAGTTCGCTCTCGGAAATCTGCAACCGACCATCGACCTCACGCTCGCGCACCCGGTTGAGCAGGATGTCCTGGCGCACATCTTCGCGGAACTGGTTGAACGAGATGCCGTCGGCCTCGAGCCGCTGCCGCAGCGCCGGCACGGTCATGTTGTTCGCTTCCGCAATGCGCACCATCGCGTTGTTGACGGTCGCGTCATCGACGCGAACCCCGGTTTCGCGCGCGAGCTGCAGTTGCGCGCGGTCGATGATCATTCGTTCCAGGACCTGCCGTTGCAGCACCTCCGGCGGCGGCGGCTGGATCTTCTGACGCTGCAGTTGCACCAGCGCTGACTGCGTGCGCGCACGCAACTCGTTGGCCGTGATGACCTCGTCGTTGACGACGGCGATGATGCGGTCTACCGAAACAGGGGTTCGCTGCGTGGCCGCCGGCCGACTGGCGGGCGGGGCGGGCGTGGCGGCGGGTTCGAGCGGCTGCAGGTTCGGTGTCAGCTGCTGCACGGCGCTGGGCGTAGCCGATTGCTGCGCGTGCACCGTGGTGACGCCCATCAGGAACAGGGCAAGCAGCGCGCAGTACCGCGCGCTCAATTTCGTACGCATTGGGATCTACTCGTAGTACTCGAACATGCCCGGCTGCCGCGGCAGCGGGTTGATGCGCTGGTAGCCGGGGATATTACGCTGCAGCTGGGTCAGTGCATTGGTTCCGACACTCGTCAGTCCGGACAGTTCCAGCTGCAGGTAGAAGTTGGTCGTCGAGGTGGCGGTCGTCGTCTGGAAGCGCTGGAACGCAAAGCGCAGCAACCAGCAGTCCTGCTTGTATTCGAAGCCGGCAAGCACCTCGACCGGTTTGCGGCCCTCGATCGAGTAGTTGTAACGGCCGACGCCATACCACCGCTCCGACAGCGGCCACTGCACCGCAATGTCGATCTGGTTGGTGCCGGCGTCCGGATCGTCGCTTTCCTGGTAGCGGTAATACGCGCTCAGCACCGACGCGCGCCGCGGCTGCCAGCGCGTGCCGGCAGTGGCCCGCGAGACCTCGCTCGTTTCAGCGGAGTACTGAACCGCGAGATCGACAGCCCAGTTGGCGCCGAGTTGCGCCGAAACCGCGCCCAGCAGATCGGTCTCGTTGCTCGATCGGGGCGACTCGCCGGGCAACGTCACCTTCTGGTCGGAGAAGTAGTAGCGCTGCCCAATCGCCGCGCGCAACCGCTCGGCGCCGGTTTCCTGGTCGAGGATCCGCGTGGCGATCGCCAGCGTCAGCTGGTTGGCGTTGACGATGCGGTCATAGCCCGAGTAGATGTTCTCCGTGAAGAACTGCGCGTAGTTGAGGTCGGCGAGCGCGCTGTCGAAATTCGGCAACTGGTTCTGTTCGCGGAACGGGATGTAAGCGTAGTACGCGCGCGGCTCCAGCGTCTGCTGCGATGAACGCCCAAACCACTCGATGTCACGCTCGAAGATGAGGCCGCTGTCGATGCTGAAGATCGGCATCACGCGCGACTGGCTCTGGTCGGTCGGGTGGAACTCCGGGTCCAGGCTGTAGTAGGTGGCTGAAAGCTGCGCGCGCGGCGTGATGAACCAGCCAGGGCTAAGGATCGGAAACGCGACGCGGGGATTCACGATGTAGCGCGTGCCGTCCTGCAAGCCGGCCTGCGGATTGGAGAAGCGCGTGCCGTCGAGGATCGCCGCGCCCTCCCAGCCGTGCCAGTCGGCGACAAACCCCGTCAGCGTCACCTGCGGAACGCGCTCGTACGGCGGCGTCACCGGCGCGAGCGGGTCCTGCAGGATCTGGTTCTTCGTCACCCGCACCGCCGTGTTCCAGTAAGGCTGCGCATACGAAACGAATGCGTCCTGCGGCAGCACCTTCTGCGAGGAGCCGAGGATGGTGTTGGAGAAGTCGACGAAGTAGTTGTCGTCGGAAACGCGGTTGTAGTTGACGCCGGCCGCCACGCCGGATGGGCCCGTGTAGTTGAGCCGCGCGCTGGTGAAGCTGCGCGACGTATCGGTCTCACGGTCGTTCGGGATGCCGTCGTAGATCAGCGTTCCGTTGAACTCCCGTTCAAGGAAGCGGAACTCGTTGCCGACCAGCACGCCGCGCTTGCTGAGGATCCTCGGCGTGACGGTGTAGTCGTAGTTCGGCGCGATGTTCCAGTAAAACGGCGTGCGTATGTCGGTGCCTAGCGTGTTGCTGAGTCCGAAGCTCGGGGTCAGGAAGCCGGTCCGGCGCTGGTTGCCGATCGGAAAACCGAAGATCGGTGATGCGAGGACCGGAAGTCCCTGGAAGTAAAGCACTGCGCCGGTCGCGCTGGCCGACTGTTCCAGGCCGTCGACGCCCACGGACTCCACCTGCACCCACCAGGCGTCGTCGCCAGGCGCGCAGGTCGTGAAGCGCGCGTTCTCCATGCGCGCCCGCTGCTCCGACAGGAACTCGACCAGGCTCGCCTCGCCGCGACCGTTCCGTGCGGGGTAGGTGAATTGCGCATCGGTCATCGATCCGGTCTGCGCGTCGATCCTGAACGACATCTGCGGCGCAGAAAACGACCCGCCTTCGCGAAAGACGCGCGCGTTGCCCTCGATGTCCACCTGGTCGGTTGCCTGCGTGTAGGTAATGCGGTCTCCGCGCAACACGGTGCCGCCGCGGCGGATCTCGGCATCGCCTTCAAGCACGATTTTCTCGTCGATCGTGCCCTCGATGCGCTGCGCACGCACGAAGGTCGGCGTCGCATCGCGGCTGACCGGCCGCGTCTCCGACATGATCTGGTCCATCTTGAGCTGCAACCACGGTGACTCCGGATCGCCGGGGAAGCGCAGCGGCGCCGGTGTGCCCAGTGGCGGCGAGGGCCGCTTCGGCGGCGCGATCTCGCGCGCGCTGACACTCGTTGCCATCGTGGCCAGCAGTGCAACGCTGAGCGGGGCGAGCGCGAAACTCAGGATCGGCGCGGCATTCGCCGGCAGGCGCGGCATTTAGAATCCGAGGGCGAGGTCGAGCCGGAAGGCGCGTCGATTATGGCATCGCCCCCTCTGATTCGCGCGTTACGCTGACGCCCACGCCCTGTTTGCCGACCATGAGTCCTGTTGATCCCCTCGATTCGTCCGATACCCGGCGCGTCCAACTGGTGGCGTGGCTGCACGCCTTGCCCGCACGCCACGCGATCGAGGCGGAGTCGCTGCAACCGGCGTCAGCCGACGCAAGCTTTCGGCGCTATTTCCGCCTCGCCGCGGGAACAGGAACGCTGATTGCAATGGACGCGCCGCCCGGCAAGGAGGATGTCCGCCCGTTCATGCACGTGGCGCGCCTGCTGCGCGATGCGGGACTCAACGCTCCGGAGGTGCTCGAGGCCGACCCGGCGCAGGGCTTCCTGCTGCTGACCGATCTCGGCCGCGACACCTATCTCACGGTCCTCAATGACAGCAACGCAGCGGCACTCTTTGCAGAGGCGACCGAAGCGCTGCTGCGCTGGCAGCAGGCGACGCGTCCCGGTGAATTGCCGCCCTATGACGAGGCGCTGCTGCGTCGCGAGCTTGCATTGTTTCCGGACTGGTACGTCGCACGCCATCTTGGCATGACACTCTCGCCGAGCCAGCGCGAGGTGCTCGATCGCATGTTTGGCCGGATCGTCGCCGCGAACCTGGCTCAGCCGACGGTTTACGTGCACCGCGACTACATGCCGCGCAACCTGATGGTCGCCACGCCCAATCCGGGCGTTCTGGATTTCCAGGACGCAGTGATCGGCCCGGTGACCTACGACCTCGCCTCGTTGTTCCGCGATGCCTTCATCAGCTGGGACGAGGAACGCGTGATCGACTGGTCGATCCGTTACTGGGAGCGGGCGCGTCGCGCCGGCCTGCCGGTGGGCAACGACTTCGGCGCGTTCTGGCGCGACTTCGAGTGGATGGGCCTGCAGCGCCACCTCAAGGTGCTCGGCATCTTTGCGCGTATCAATTACCGCGATGGCAAGCCGAACTACCTGGCGGACACGCCGCGCTTCGTGAAGTACGTGCGTACGGTCGCGCAGCGTTACGACGAACTCGCGCCGCTGGCTCGGCTCTTCGACGAGCTGGAGGGTGTCGCGGTGCGGGTGGGATACACGTTTTGACGGGCGTCGCTCGTGTACGCATCGGCTGCGCCGATGCGCGTGCACCCGCTCCGCTTGAATTGCGCGTCGGTCTTCGGGCGGCCCGGCGCCCGACGCGAGGATAAAGGCCGACGCTGGGGTTTTCAGTGTTCTGCACACGTTACGGTGCATGAAGCAATGCGAGCGTTGATACTGGCGGCGGGACGGGGCGAGCGGATGCGACCGCTGACGGACAGCGTGCCGAAGCCGCTGCTGCGTGCGGGCGGGCGGCGCCTGATCGAATGGCAACTTGGCGCGCTGGCGGCAGCGGGCATTCGCGACATCGTCATCAACACCGCGCACCTGCCGCAGCAGTTCGAGACGGTGCTGGGCACCGGCGCCGCGTTGGGCGTATCGATTGCCTACTCGCGCGAAGGCGAGCGGGCAGAGGATGCGCTCGAGACTCTCGGCGGCATCGTGCGCGCGTTGCCGCTGCTCGGGTCTGCGCCGTTTGTCGTCGTCAGTGGCGACATCGTCACTGATTTCGACTACTCCTCCTTGCGTCCTCGCGTGCAAGCGCTGGCGGCAGGCGCCGCAGATGCGCATCTGGTGCTGGTCGACAACCCATCCTTCCATGCTCGCGGCGACATGGGGCTGGTCGATGGCCACATCGCGCCGGATGCGACGGAACGACTGACGTACGCGAATGTCGGCGTGTTCGCGCCTGCACTGTTCGCCGGACTCCCGGCGGAGCGCGCGCGGCTCTTCCCCTGGCTCTATGGTGCGGCGCGCGCCGGTCGCGTCACCGGCGAGCACTTCAGTGGCCGCTGGCACAACGTCGGCACGCCCGACGAGCTCGCGCGTCTCGATCGCGAACTGGGCCGATCCGGGCGGCTGTACCCGCGCGACTCGTAGAATGCGCTTTCTCCTGCGCGCTGATGACGGCCCCTCCTGTGACCACCGAAGTGTTCCGTGCGCGCCGCCGCCGTGTCCTCGAGACCATGGCGGAGCGGGGCGGCGGTGTCGCGGTGCTCTTCACTGCGCCCGAGCAGAAGCGCAACCGCGACTCTGATCATCCCTATCGCTTTGACAGCCACTTCTGGTACCTGACCGGCTTCGCTGAGCCGGGCGCAGCGCTGGTGTTGGTCGCGCGTGGCGAACGCAACGAAGCGCTGCTGTTCTGCCGCGCAAAGGATGCGGAGCGCGAGATCTGGGATGGCTTTCGCTTCGGCCCCGAGGCTGCCATTGCGGCTTTCGGCTTTGATGCCGGTCATCCGATCGAGTCGCTGGATGCACGGATGCCCGAATTGCTCGGCGATGCACCGGCGCTCTTCTGCGCTCTGGACAGCGGCGCGGAAGGCGAGGCGCGTGTGCAGCGCTGGCTGGCCGAAGTGCGTTCGCGCAGCCGCAGTGGCACGCGCGCGCCGACCGCGCATCACGATCTGCTCGCGATCATCAACGAGATGCGACTGGTGAAGGACGCGACCGAAGTGGCGACGATGCGACGTGCCGCGAGCATCACCGCAGCCGCGCATGTGCGGTTGATGCGCGAGTGCCGGCCCGGCATGCACGAGTACGAACTCGAGGCCGAGTTGCTGCACGAGTTTCGCCGCCACGGCGCCCAGTCGCCTGCGTACACCTCGATCGTGGCAACGGGCCCCAACGCCTGCGTACTGCATTACCCGGCTGGCAATGCCCGCCTCGCCGACGGCCACCTCTGCCTGGTCGATGCGGGATGCGAAGTCGATGGCTATGCCGCAGACCTGACGCGGACGATTCCCGTCAACGGCCGCTTCAGCGGCGAGCAACGGGCGATCTACGAACTGGTGCTGGCCGCACAGCACGCCGCGCTCGGATGCGTGAAGCCGGGTGCCGCGTTCAACGAACCGCACGAGGCGGCAACACGAGTCCTCGCCCAGGGCTTGATCGACCTCGGCCTGCTCAACGGGTCGGCCGATGCGGTCATCGAGGCCGGTGCGCATCGCCAGTTCTACATGCATCGGACCAGTCACTGGATCGGCCTCGACGTTCACGACGTCGGCGACTATCGCGAGTTGGGGCCGGCGCCGGAGGCGGGCGAGCGCCCGTGGCGCCGCCTGGTCCCCGGCATGGCCATGACAGTCGAGCCAGGCGTCCACCTGCGCCCGGCCGACAATGTTCCGGAGCGCTTTCACAACATCGGTGTCCGTATCGAGGACGATGTGATCGTCACGGCCAGCGGCCATGAGGTACTCACGCGCGCGGCGCCCAAGCATCCGGACGATGTCGAGGCGGTGATGCGTGGCTGACATGAAGACCGACGTCCGTGTCCTGATTGCCGGTGGGGGGCCAGTCGGGATGGCGTTCGCACTGATGCTTGCGCGGCGCCGGGTCGCCTGCGAGGTCATCGACGCTCGCACGCTGGAGGCCGCACGCGGAGATCGGCGCCTGCTGGCGCTGTCGCGCGGGACGGTCGAACTGCTGGCGCCGCTGGTGCAACTGCCGTCGGCGGTCACGGCGCCGATCCGCACGGTCGTGGTGTCCTCCGCGGGCGACTTCGGTCGTGTCGTGATCGGCCCCGAAGATCTCGGGCCGAGGCCGCTGGGCCTGACGATCCGCTATGGCGATCTGCTCGCGCCACTGGCCGAGGCCTGTGCTGCCAGCGGGCAGGTGCACATCACGCGACCATGCCGCGTCGCCGAGGTGTCGCAGCGGCCGACACGCGTCACCGCGCGGCTCGATGATGGCACCGAGCGGGACGCCGAGCTTCTGGTCAACGCCGAGGGCACAGCGGGGCTGCCGCCGCAGGCAGCCGACCACACGGCGCTGATGGCGGATGTGAACCTCGACGGACCGGCTGTCGGGGAGGCGTTCGAACGGTTCACACGGGACGGTCCGCTTGCGCTGCTGCCGTTGCCCGGGCAGGCGCCTGCGGCCGGCCGGAGCCTGTCGCTGGTCTGGTGCATGCCCGCGGCCGCGGCGCAGCGGCGCCTGCAGCTCGACGACTCGGCCTTCGCGGCGGAGCTGCAGCAGGCCTTCGGCTCGCGCAGCGGTAGGATCGTGCGTGTCGGGTCCCGTGCCAGCTATCCGCTGCACGAACAGTCGCGCGGGACGCTGCGCGAGCACCGCGTCGTCTGGATCGGCAACGCAGCACAGACACTGCATCCGGTCGCCGGCCAAGGGCTGAACCTCGGGATGCGCGATGCATCGCAGCTGGCCGACGTCATCGCCGCGGCGCTGTCTGCGGGCCGTGATCTCTCGGCCGTGCTGGATGACTACGAGCGCAGCCGCCGGACCGACCGCGCCGCCATCCTCGGACTGACGCGACGCTTGCCGGGACTGTTTGCGACCCGCGCAACGCCTGTCGCGGCCGGTCGTTCATTGGGGCTGACGGTGCTGAATGTGTTTCCCGACCTGCGGCGGCAGTTCGCGCGATTGCTGATGTTCGGCGTGCGCAGCTGAGAATCGACAGCCGGGTCTACGACGCTTAGATACAATCCGCGCCCCCGTCCCGCCGCTTTCCCTTCCGCCTCCTGATGCGCATTGGTCCGTACCTGCTGCCGAACAACGTGTTCGTCGCACCGATGGCGGGCGTCACGGACCGGCCGTACCGGCAGCTGTGCAAGGCGCTCGGCGCGGGGCACGCGATTTCCGAGATGGCGGCGTCGAACCCGCGGCTATGGGCGAGCGAGAAGACGATGCGCCGCCTGAATCACGAGGGCGAGCGTGCGCCGGTCGCCGTGCAGCTTGCCGGCTCGGACCCCGCGATGCTGGCGGAGGCAGCGCGCTTCAATGTCGACCGCGGCGCGCAGATCATCGACATCAACATGGGCTGCCCGGCGAAGAAGGTCTGCAATGTCGCGTGCGGTTCGGCCCTGTTGCGTGACACCGATCTCGTCGAGCGCATCCTCGCCGCGGTCGTGGCCGCGGTCGATGTGCCTGTCACGCTGAAGTACCGCACGGGCTGGCATCCGGAGCATCGCAATGCCGTGCAAGTCGCGCGTCTGGCGCAGTCCCTTGGCGTGGCCGCGCTGACCCTGCACGGACGGACCCGTGCCTGCGGCTTTCATGGCACGGCCGAGTACGAGACGATCCGTGCGGTCAAGCAGGCCGTCAGCATTCCGGTCGTCGCCAACGGCGACATCGACACCGTGCGCAAGGCGCGCGAGGTGCTGCAGTACACGGGCGCGGACGCGATCATGATCGGACGCGCGGCGCAGGGCAGGCCATGGATCTTCCGCGAGGTGGCGCACTTCCTGGCCACCGGCGAGGAACTGGCGCCGCCGCGCGTCGACGACGTGCGCGAACTGCTGCTGGCGCATCTCGACGATCACTATCGCTTCTACGGCGCCGCAGTCGGCGTGCGAACGGCGCGCAAGCACATCATCTGGTACACGCGCGGCCTCGTCGGCGGACGCGCGTTCTGTGACGAAATGAACCGGCTCGACGACTGCGCCGCGCAGAGACGCGCAGTCGACGCTTTCCTGCGTCGTCACGGCGAGCACAGCGACAGGCTGGCCTACGCGCCAGTTCTTCATTGAGGATTCGAAAGTGGCCAAGTCATCCGTCCGGTCGGGATCGACCACCGAGCGCGCTAGCCGCCAGCGCAGCGGCGAAACGCTGGAGCAGTGCGTGCTGCGCAGCCTCGCGCAGTACTTCGAGGATCTCGACGGGGCCGCACCGCACGCGCTGTTCGAAATGGTGACGACCGCGGTCGAGCGCCCGCTGCTGCAGTTCGCAATGACGCGAGCTGGCGGCAACCAGTCGGCCGCCGCCGAACTGCTGGGCATCAACCGGAACACACTGCGCAAGAAGCTGCAGCAACAGAAACTGGCCTGAGCGACGGCGGGGAGGCCGTGAAGATGATCAAGCAGGCGCTCATCAGCGTCTCGGACAAGCGCGGTGTCGTCGACTTTGCGCGCGCGCTTCACGGACTGGGATACCGACTTCTTTCGACCGGCGGCACGGCGCGCCTGCTGGCGGAGGCCGGCCTCGCGGTGACCGAGGTCGCCGAGTACACCGGGTTTCCCGAGATGCTCGATGGGCGGGTGAAGACGCTGAATCCGCGCATCCATGCCGGGCTGCTCGCGCGCCGGCCGGATGCGGCGCACATGCAGGCGCTGGCGCAGCACTCGATCGACCCGATCGACATCCTCGCCGTCAACCTGTATCCGTTCGAACAGACGGTGGCGCGGCCGGGATGCAGCTTCGACGACGCGATCGAGAACATCGATATCGGCGGGCCGGCGATGCTGCGTGCCGCCGCCAAGAACCACGAGAGCGTCGCTGCGGTCGTCGACCCCGATGACTACGGTGCCATCCTCGAGGAACTGCGGTCGCGGCAGGAGATCAGTGCAGCCACGCGGCTCGCGCTGGCGAAGAAGGTGTTCGCCCACACCGCACGCTACGACGGCATGATTGCTAACTACCTGACGGCGCTCGACGGCACGGCGCCGGGCACCGGCTTTCCCGAGGTGCTGACGCGCCAGTGGGTCAGGGTGCAGCAGATGCGCTACGGCGAGAACCCGCACCAGCAGGCCGCGTTCTACCGCGAACGCAGCGTCGGCGCCGGCCTGCTCGCCGGCTATACGCAGCTGCAGGGCAAGGAACTCTCATACAACAACATCGCCGACGCGGATGCGGCCTGGGAGTGCGTGCGCAGCTTCGACGAATGCGCCTGCGTCATCGTCAAGCATGCCAATCCCTGCGGAGTCGCGGTCGCCGCCGCGCCCGCTGATGCCTACGCCAAGGCATTCAAGACCGATCCCACGTCAGCCTTCGGCGGCATCATTGCGTTCAACCGGCCGCTGGATGGCGCAGCAGCGCAGGCGGTGGCGAAGCAGTTCGTCGAGGTCGTGATCGCGCCCGAATTCGACGCCGCCGCGCGCGCGGTGTTCGCCGCCAAGCAGAACGTGCGCCTGTTGACGGTCTCGCTCGGCAGCGCGCACAACGACTTCGACTTCAAGCGCGTCGGCGGCGGCCTGCTGGTGCAGTCCCCGGACCTGCATGCGATCGCGTCGTCCGACCTGCGCGTCGTGACCGCGAAGGCGCCGACATCGCAGCAGCTCGCCGACCTGCGGTTTGCCTG
>Ga0209254_10007385_pt1 | contig 10148 bp, 14 predicted proteins | sample FrelakmetDIP11DI_FD_187148 | JGI IMG/M metagenome (GOLD analysis project Ga0209254, IMG submission 187148) | Freshwater lake sediment microbial communities from the University of Notre Dame, USA, for methane emissions studies - DIP11 DI (SPAdes)... | ecosystem: Environmental > Aquatic >...
ATCCGCCCGCCAGATTGGTAGCCGGGGCCAGCCCGCTATCGTGCAAGATGTCTGGCCATCGCGAGCGCCAGCACTGCTCCGGCGAGCTGCGCTCCGATGAAAGCAGGTGCGCTGGCCGGCGCTATACCGGCAAAGGTATTCGTGGCCATTCGACCGACGGTTACCGCCGGATTGGCAAACGACGTCGACGCCGTAAACCAATACGCCGAGGCAATGTATAGCCCGACGATCACACCAACCCATTGCGGACGATTTTGGACGGTGAGCAGGATCGCTAGCACAAGCCCGAACGTGGCCACGCTCTCGCTGACCAACAGGCCCGTACCGGTCCGTGTGGTTTCCGATACCTGCAAGGCCGGTAGATCGAACATCACGTGTGCCAACTGCACACCGGCAATGGCACCGGCAGTCTGAGTTGCGACATAGACCAGGAACGCAGCAACCGGCAGTTCCCTCGACAGCATGGCAACGAGAGATACCGCGGGATTGAAGTGAGCCCCCGAAATCGGCCCGAACAGCGTGATCAGCACAACGAGCATGGCGCCGGTTGCAATCGAGTTGGCGAGCAAAGCGACCGCAACATTTCCACCCGAGAGCGAATTCGCCATGATACCCGAACCCACGATGGTCGCGAGCAGCATGGCAGTTCCCAGCCCCTCGGAAACGGCGCGTGTTGTCAGCGTTCGACTGGTCACCAGCATCCCCCCACTTGCAGAGCACAGATTGGCGCGAACTAACCCCCGCGCGATCTCACGCCTCCGGCTCCGCCGTTGCGGCAGCGCGCGGCAACCGCCCAATCTCGTCCAGCTTCCTCTGAAGAGACATCTTGTCCAAGCTCGTCAGCGGCAGGTTCAAAAAGATGTTGATGCGCTGATAAAGCATGCGATGGGTATCGGCGAAGGCTGCCCGCACTTCCGCCTCCGAACCCTGCACCCGCGATGGATCGGGCAATCCCCAGTGCGCCGTCATCGGCTGCCCGGGCCAATAGGGGCACGTTTCATTCGCGGCGTCGTCGCAGACGGTAAACACGAAATCCAGTTGCGGCGCATCAGGGGCCGCGAATTCATTCCACGATTTCGACCTAAGCCCGCTCACGTCGTAATTGAGCTTCGCCAGCATGTCGATTGCGTGCGGGTTGACCCGCCCGCTCGGCTCGCTCCCCGCTGAAAAGGCCTTGAACCGCCCCCTGCCAAGATCATTCATCACGCACTCTGCAATCACCGATCGCGCCGAGTTATGCGTGCAGAGGAACAAAACGTTGAATGGGCGATCTCTCATCTTTGCACCTTGTTTCCGGTGATCGGTGAACAGCAGCTTTGTTCGTCGTCGCAGGGCGGGCCATGAACACCGGCAGCCACGCCACAGAGGTCCGGACGCCCCCCGCAGCAATCCATCGTCAGAAACAAGATCAGGTCTCGCATCACAGGCACGTTGATCGCCGAGCGCATGAACCGGCCATTGCGCTTCGCCTCGATGAGCCCTGCTCTCTCCAGGTCTTTTGCGTGAAACGTCAGCGCCGATGCCGACAACTGAGCAGCAGACGCCAATTCACCCGCAGTTAGCCCCGTGGGGCCGGCGCGAACCAGGGCGCGGAACAGAGCAAGACGGTGACCATTTGCGAGCGCCGAAAGCGCCAGGACAGCTTGTTGGTCGTTCATATTTCAACACTACTTGAAATATGCAACGGACAGATGACGGAATTCCGGTTCTACACAAACGCGTGAGCCCCGCATGAGATGGCTTGCATGAAATGGTATAATGTTACATCTAGAGGGTGTGGATGGCGGCCCGATCTCCCGAAGCGGTAGCCCTTCACAGTGCCAGTCCTCCGGTTGTTCTCCAGGCAGATCAGAGGGTTGGACGTGCTGCAAACCTGCCGCTCAGCGGGGATGACGAAACGATTCCTCCAGTTTCGCGATCCCCGTGAATGCGGAAATCAGATTGCAGGCGCCGGTTCTGTCCTCCCGCGGCAACCGGCTATCGACCGCTAAACGCGGCCGCGAGTTGGCGGAGAATGACCTCCAGCATTATTTCGACAACTCGCGGCTGCGGCGGACCGCAGCCGCAACCGCTTCCCTCATCAGCTCTTCAAGGCCCGGCTTGCCCATAAGCACTTCGAGGGCCGCAGCTGTCGTGCCTCCGGGCGAGGTCACATTCCGGCGAAGCGTCGCCGCGTCGAGGTCCGACCGGTAGAGCAGTTCGCCTGCTCCTGCGACGGTCGCCCGCGCCAGGGTGGCGGCGAGTTCCGGCGAGAGGCCGGCGGCGCGGCCGGCGTCCGCGAGACACTCAGCGACGAGAAAGACATAGGCAGGCCCGGAGCCGGACACGGCCGTCACCGCATCCATGTCGGCCTCTTCTTCCAGCCAGACCACACTGCCGACAGACGACAGCAGGGCAGTCGCTGTCGCCCGCTGCTCTGCGCTGGTCGCAGCATTGGACACGCACGCCGTGACGCTGCGGCCGACCTGCGCCGGAGTGTTCGGCATCGCCCGGATCACGGAAGTTCCAGCCGGCAGATGGCGTTCGAAACTCGCCAACGTCTTCCCCGCCGCTATCGATAGAACGATGGTACGCGGCCCAGCCAGCTTCGCCAGCGGCGGCAGCACGTCCTCCATCACCTGGGGCTTTACAGCAGCGATAATGACGGAAGGCGCTTCGTCGAGCGCTGTTATCATCGCCTCGCATCGAATACCGGCGCGCTTCAGGAACTCTGCCGAGCCTGCTGAGGGCGAAGGTTCCTGCACGATAATCTGAGCGGCGGGCAACCCCTGCGCCATCAGGCCTTCAAGCAGCGCGCCGCCCATCTTGCCGGCTCCGGCGAGAAGCAGGGGACCATCGAGTTTGAAAGCCATGGCGCGTCTATCCAGCAGCAGGGGAAAGCGCGCCGGCGGGTCACGCCTGCCCCTCGGTCTGGAACATGGTTGAAACCAGCGCTTCTCGGCTTTCCTTACCCGCCCAGACCACGAACTGGAAGGCCTGATAATAGCGCTCGCTGGCTTCCAGAGCCGCCTTCAGCATCGCCTCGCACTGTTGCGGCGCGCAGACCGATCCATTGAGCAGGAGCGCGTGGCGGAACATGACAAGCCCCTCCTGCGTCCACAGATCGAAGTGCCCCAGCCACAGCTGCTCGTTGATCTGGGCCAGCAGGCGGTACATCTCATTGAGGCGGTTGTCAGGAACACGGAAGTCGAACGCGCAGGCAAGGTGCAGCGCTTCCAGATCTTCTCGCCAGTTCAGCGATACATGATAGTCCGTCCAGTTGCCGCCCACGATTAGAGTGAGTTCGTCGTCCCCCGTGCGGTCCACGGCCCAGTCATGGGCCGCCGCCAGCTGCTCGACAATGTCGATGGGATTGATCGCGCGCTCGTAGCCCTGCTCAGCCGATGCCATGCGCCTTCCTTTTGTATTCCGGGCACCCGCCCGGCTTCATGAGCTGCGAGCCGCGGGAGAACGCCTCCACTGCAACGGGTTCGCCGGTAACGCGGACCGCCCGACAAAGCATCAGCAGCCTACGAGTCGCAACATCGCCTCGGGCTTGTCCACGACGAATGCCGTGCACTTACGAACAGAAACGGGGGATTGCGCATGAAATGCGGCTTCCGCGGCACGCCGGAAGCGGGCTCATGTTGATAATGGCAACAGCGCTGTGGACAGGCTCGATCGGGCGGCGATCCGCCGCGCGAGGGCACGCTCCCGTGAATCGATTTCGGCCAGAATGTCTTATGCGCGGCTCTTGAGCCGCTGAATCTCTTCCTCCAGCGCGGCAACGCGCGCCAACAGAGCCTCACTGTCGTCGCGTGCCTTGGCAGCCATCGCTTTCACTGCCTCGAACTCGTCGCGCCGCACGAGGTCCATTCCGGCCAGCATCTTTTCCGCCTGGGCGCGCATGAATGTTTCCATCTCGCGCTGCGCACCCTGGGCCGCTCCGGCCGCATCTGTCATCAGTTTGCCAAGCTCATCGAAAAAGCGGTTCGTCGTCTGGGTCATGGCACGTCCTTCCTGCGCCGACTCGTGGCGGCGAGCCTGTCGCGTTCCTGAAAAGTTGCCGGACTATGGGCGTAGCCCGGCGGGAGCGCAACGCCTCTGAGGCCCGCTCCCGGCTGGACGGCCGGACCGCACGCCGCATGGGGCGGCTCTGGACTTTCCGTGACCCTCCACCTAACGTCCGCCGCCGCTCGAACTCTAGGCAAGGTACTGCCAACGCATGACGGTTTTCGCCATCCCGTTCCCAGACATCGATCCGGTCGCGTTCTCGCTTGGGCCGATCAGCGTGAAGTGGTACGGCCTCTCTTATATGGTGGGCCTTCTGCTTGGTTGGCAATACGCCCGTTCGCTTCTCGGCAACCACCGCCTGTGGGCCAATAATCAGCCCCCGATGGACGTCGATCGTGCCGACGACCTCTTGGTATACTTGGCGCTTGCGATCATCGTCGGGGGGCGTCTGGGACAGGTGCTGCTCTACGACCCGGGGTTCTACTTCGCCAACCCCGCCGAGATTTTCAAAATATGGAAGGGCGGCATGTCCTTCCATGGCGCGCTCATCGGCTCGGCGCTCATGCTCATCTACTTCGCGCGGAAATTTAATGTCTCTGCGCTCTCGATCATGGACCTCAGCGCCGCGGCGGCACCCTTCGGCCTCTTCCTCGGCCGCATCGCCAACTTCATCAACTCCGAACATTGGGGCCGCACCACGGATGCCGCCGTCGGAGTGATTTTCCCGAATGGCGGACCGTTGCCGCGCCACGCAAGCCAGCTTTACGAAGCCGTGCTCGAAGGGCTCGTCATGTTCGTGATCTTGCGCCTTCTCACGCACACTTATGGTGGCCTCAAGTATCCAGGTCTCATCGCAGGGGCCTGGCTCGTATGGTACGCGATTGCCCGCAGTATTTGCGAGTTCTTCCGCGAACCTGAGGCCGTTCACGCCTTCAACCTCGGTCCGTTTACAGCGGGCCAGTTCTATTCGCTTCCGATGCTTCTGCTCGGCATCTACTTCATTTATCGCGCCCGCAGCGCCGCACCGGCCAACCCTTGAATGCGTATCGAATACCACCGCACCCTGATTGCCGATAAGGCCCGCAACGAGGCTCTTTTTGCGGCCCTCGAACGTGTCATCGTGAAGGGCAAGTCGATCGTAGCCGACATTGGAGCAGGGTCCGGGATACTGGGCCTCATGGCGTCGAAGCTTGGCGCCAGAGACGTGCATCTCTACGAAGCGTCCGAGGAAGTCGCAGCCCTCACTGCGGCCGTTCTGAAACAGAACCGGGCGCGCAACTGCCATCTCTATCCATGCCGCTCGACCGACATGATCGATGCCCCGCAGGTGGACATCGTCATCTCCGAAACTCTCGGAAACTACGCACTGGAGGAGAATATTCTCGAAACGCTGGACGATGCACTCGGCCGGATGTTGAAGCCGGGCGGCATGGTCATTCCGTCCCGGATCCGCCAGTTCGCCTGCCCCGTCACCTCGCCCCGCCTCGCCCGGGAAATGGACGAATGGCGTGAGATCGGCCACGGCCTCGATCTCGAACCAGCCCGCGCGATGAGCATCAACAATGTCTACGTCCGTCAGATCGAGCCTTCCGAACTTCTCGACCAGGGACGCGCCGCGAAACAATGGGACGACATCGACCTGACGAAGCCGCAGAAAAGCGCCCGCAAGGGCGAAATGACATGGCCAATCGCGAACGACTGCTGGATCTACGGCTTCGCCTACTGGTGGACCGCGACCCTGACGGACGACCTGGAGATTTCCACCGCTCCTGAGGCGCCTCGCACGCATTGGGAACAGCTCTACTTTCCCCTGAGCGAACCCATTCCCGCAAAACCCGGCGAGCGCGTCCTGCTCTCGCTGCGCTCCCGATCCTCAGAAGAGGCCGGCACGCACCTCGCATGGACCGCCGTTCACAGCGACGCCGGCGGGAAAACGATCAGCCGCCAGGCCATGGACCTCGACAAAGGCTGGATCTCGTAAAAGGTGCGCAGACGATCGCCTTCGCGTGTCGCTGTTCCTTCACGATGACTTCTATGATTTCAGCGCCCGTTCGATGCCATCGAGAAAAGAGCCTATCAGGATCTGAAACACCCTGTCCCGCTCGTCGTGCGCGAACACCGGGCCCATCTTGCGCGTGACGGGAAAAAGCCGCGGATCGAGCGCTTCGATTTCTGCGAGTTCCTGAGGCGTGCAAGGGTTCAGCATTCCGCCCACCTCCACCACACCAAAGCCAATGGCGAGCGTGAAGAGTGCCATCCCATAGTCGGCAGCATCCACCTCGTTGAAGCCAGCGTCCAGCAGGGCGGCATAGACGATCTCGCCCAGTTCGAAGTCCGCAGGTCCGCTGGTCTGGTAGCGCGTAACAATGTTGAACGCCTTCGGATACCGCACCGCCAGCCTGCGGTACCGCTGGGCCACCTCCAGGAGAATGTCTCTCCAGGCGCCCTTCGGACGCTCGATGTCGAGTGTCGCCACCATCGCATCCGCGACCGCCCGAAGCAGGCCCTCGCGCGACTTGAAATGATGCAGGATCGTCATGCCGTCGACGCCCACCGCCGTCGCGAGCTTGCGAACGGAAAAGTTCTGCTCTCCTTCGGCCGCGAGCATCTCCAGAGCCGCATCCACCAGGTCCCGGCGGCGAATACCCCTCCGGCCCCGACGACTTTTCTCGTGTTCGTCGTGCAACAGAAATTCCTTCGCTGTAGACAAAAATTTCTACACCGCAGCCTTGACTTCTGCGACGTAGAATATATATTCATCGATGTAGAGTTTAGCGCCGATCCTGAGATCAGCGCAAGCTCTGAACAGAAACGCCCCCTAAAAACGGGGCCAGCCAACTGAATTTACGACGAGATTTGATCATGACACCGCACACCAGCAGCCATCACTCGAACCAGCCGCTCAACCTGGGCGGCTTCTTCGACAACTTCGTCCGCCAGATCAGCGCCGTCATCAATGGGCGCTAAATCGGGTCAACGGCACGGCAATATAGAAAGTGCGAGGAGCGCGGCTCTGCAGCGAGCACGCGCTCCTCATGTTTTCAGCGCCCTCCAGGCCCCCCCTCAGGCCTTGTTCTCCCAGCTGCCATCGGGCGACTGCTTCCAGTAGCTCACCTTGCAGCCCGCCGCTTTTGCAGCGCTCCACTGCTGACGCGCGTGCGCGCGAGCCTCCTCGTCGTTCCCGTCAAAAAGGAAAACGAGCCTGACATGGCTCTCATAGTCGGGCGCGTCGGCACCATCGACGAGAAAGCGCACACCCGCTCCGTTCGGAGTGACGGGACTGGTCGTCAGAAAAATCGGCTGCTGTTCCGCGAAGCCATCCCCGGATGTTCCGTGTGCCAGAAAGCTGTCGTCGCGGTACGTCCATAGCATGGTGTCGAGCGCTTCGAGCCGCTCTTTGCTCCCCGCTTGCACCACTGCGCGCCATCCGCGCTGAAGCGTCTTTTCCAATAGACCCGGCAGCACGCGGTCGAGTGTCTGCTGCTCGAGATGATAGAAGAGAACTTCCGATTTCTCCGGCATGCTGCGTTGCCTCGTATCGCTTCGCGCATTCATACGGCAACGCCAACGCCGAGCAGAACAAAAAACGCCACGGAATCCCGTGGAGATCTTGAATCACGCACGCATCAAGACTAAATCTCGCGGTCCGGTGCGGCGCCTTAAGTGGTGACGCCTGTGTGGGCGGTGAGATGGCAGCCTCTTAACGGTTCGCTGCATGTCTCCCGCCCACTGTGATTCTGCGCCTCGATTCACGTGCAGCGAGTGCGCTCCCGGGACTCAGCCGGCTGCCACTCAGCGCTTTGGCCGGCGGATCTCTCCAGCATCGACCAGCGCATCGATGCAACCGGGCGAAAGTCGCTTAGCGCCTGCCTGCCGCATGCACTGCCGTGCCTTCGATGAATTCGGATCGTATTTCGGACAGAACCGTTTGTAATCGGCCCCGCATGCCTCGCGGACGGCTGCGCTAACAGCGAATGCCGGGGCGGCAACTATCATGGAACACCCCACAGCGATGGCCACGGCGGCGAGGGGCTTCAACTTGATCATCTGAACATACCTTTCCATATGTCGAACGTCGCTCTTTCGTTTTTTCACTTCCCGGCGTGCACGGGAAAATAGCGTCACCTGCGAAGGGCCGCCAGCGTCTGTTGGCCGCTGCGGCAGGCCGCTTCAATGGGCCGCCGCCTATTTGCGCCGCCCGGGTTTTTCGTAAGGATTCTCGCCCTTTCGCAAATTGAAGCGGATAGGCACGCCGGGCATGCCGAACGTCTCCCTCAGGCTGTTGGTGAGATACTTGAGGTAAGATTTGGGCATGTCCTCCGCCCTTTGACAGAAGGCAACGAAGGTCGGCGGCCGTGTGGAGGGCTGCGTCACATACCGGATTTTGATGCGCCGGCCGGCGGCCGCCGGAGGCGCGTGTCGCGCAAGCGCTTCATGAAGCCAGCGGTTGAGATCCGAGGTGGAGATGCGCCGGTTCCAGATCTCTGCCGCCTTGAACACAGCGCTCATGAGCTTATCCAGTCCGCTTTCACCGATTGCGGAAACCGGTACCACCGCAACGCCTGGAACCTGAGCCAAGCTCATGGCGACCAGTTCGCGGATTTCCTTGAGGCGCTTCTGTTTGTTTTCGACGAGATCCCACTTGTTGACCGCGACCACGAACGCGCGGCCCTCGCTTGTCGCGAGATCTCCGATCGTCAGGTCTTGATGTTCGAGGGGATGCTCCGCATCGACGAGGAGTACAACCACTTCGGCAAACCGGATGGCACGCACCGCGTCCGAAGCCGACAGCTTCTCCGCCAGTTCAGAGATCTTCGCCTTGCGCCTCAGCCCCGCCGTATCGAAGAGCCGCACCGTGCGCCCGTTCCACTCGAAGTCCGTCGCCACGCTGTCTCGGGTGAGGCCCGGTTCAGGCCCCGTGATCATCCGGTCTTCTCCAAGAAGCGCGTTGACCAGCGTCGACTTGCCGGCATTGGGACGCCCGACGATGGCGACCCGCAGCGGCCGCAATGCCGCGGACACGTCGCCATCTTCCGCCACTGCCTCAGGATCGGCATGAGGATCCTTGCGCCTCACGACTGGCTGCAAGCCGAGCGCATTGAGAACGTCCACCATCAGTTCGCCGATGCCCTCGCCATGTTCGGCGGAGATTGCGACCGGCTCGCCCAGACCCAGTTTGAACGCCTCGTAGAACCCCGCCGCCGAGGATCGCGATTCGCTTTTGTTGGCCACGAGCACGACAGGCTTGCCAGACTGCCGCACGATGCGCCCGAAGGCTTCGTCGGCAGGCGTCACGCCATCTTTAGCGTCGATCACGAATAGCACGAGGTCCGCCGCTTCGACGGCGGCCAGCGTCTGCTGGCGCATACGGTCTGCGATGGATCCGCGCGATGCTTCTTCCAGGCCCGCCGTGTCGGTGATCCGCAGAATGTTGCCTTCGAAGTCGGCTTCTCCGTCGCGCCTGTCGCGCGTCAGTCCTGGAAGGTCCGACACCAGGGCCGCGCGCGTGCCCGTCAAACGGTTGAAAAGCGTCGACTTGCCCACGTTGGGCCGCCCGACGATGGCGACCGTGGGAATGGAGGAACCGGAAGGTGGGGACGCAGCGTCCCGGGACGCCTTTGCTGGTGACATGATGAGGCCCTGGAGACTGGATTGCCGCTTATGCCCCATTCTCCGGCGCGCGCAAGTGCGTGACAGGGGCGCGGGAGGAAGGCATGAAGCGGGGCCCGGAGCGCCGGGACACCTCCGCCTTCAGCCATCCACGCAATGAACTATCGCCACGCCTACCACGCCGGAAACTTCGCAGATGTCCTGAAGCATCTGGTGCTGACGCTTGTCATTGAGCACATGAAGCTTAAACCGGCCCCGTTCCGTGTCATCGATACGCATGCGGGCGTGGGGCTCTACGATTTGACAGGGATCGAGGCCGCCAAGACCGGCGAGTGGCAGGGCGGCATAGGCCGCATTTTTACCGATCCTTTGCCCGGCGAAGCTGGCGCAATCCTGGCCCCGTATATCGAGGTCATCAAGTCCGAGAACCCCGGCGGCACGCTTACATCCTATCCCGGAAGCCCTCTTATAGCCCGGCGGCTTCTGCGGGCGCAGGATGTTCTGGTCGCCAATGAACTCCACCCCGCGGACCACACGGCGCTGTC
>Ga0209254_10007386_pt1 | contig 10148 bp, 4 predicted proteins | sample FrelakmetDIP11DI_FD_187148 | JGI IMG/M metagenome (GOLD analysis project Ga0209254, IMG submission 187148) | Freshwater lake sediment microbial communities from the University of Notre Dame, USA, for methane emissions studies - DIP11 DI (SPAdes)... | ecosystem: Environmental > Aquatic >...
TCGGCGGTACCGCTCCAGTCGATGCCGGACCTGATCCATCGGGAGCCGAACGCGGCGGCTCGCCACGATCTGCTCGAGCCCGGCAAGCAGGACCTCGGGACCTGCAGCGCCGGCATCTTCGATCTCATCGAGAACCCACAGCAATCCGTGACAGGTCACATGTTCCGTTTCTGCCAGGCTTCGTAGTCGCCTGTCCCCTGTCAGTAGCGTGTGGCCACCGGCCTTGCACAGCGCCAGCGCGAAGGCATCGGGCACCGAGATGTTCGTCGACGCCTTCACGTAGCTCTGTGCCAGCGTGACGCCGTCCGGGCCCAGTTCCAGTACCCGGAGTCCCAGAGACAGCAGCCTGTCCCCATTCCACTTCTCGAGTTCATCCGCGTAAAGAACGTCCGGGACTCCTATTGACGAGGGGAGGCGAAAGAGAGCTTCCAGAAGATGGCCGCGGTCGAGGTCGACCAGAACGGACGTATCAGAGACGAGCAGGCTCGCCATCGTCGCCGTTCTCCGACGGGGGGGTCTCGAGCATCTCGATCAGCTGCCACGTGGACATCCCGAGAAGCTCAGCCGCTTTCGCCTCTCCGACCACATCCTCGGCGAGCGCGCGCATGACGAGCCGCTCGAATCGAAGCGGCTTCTCGGGTTTGAGTTCATTCGGCTCCCGTTTTCGCCACTGCCGCTTGCCGAAGTACTGGAATATCGAGGTGAACACCGCCTGGCTGATGATCCCGAGATCGCGGCACCTGTACGCCACGGCTTGGGCACTGACACCAAACAGCGCCTTCAGCCGGAACAGTTCGCGGACAGGAAGCGCACGCCGGCGTGGCCCCACTTCCCTGACAACCGTCGATTCCGGCATCAGGAACGCGCTAGCGAATCGATGGCAGACCTTTTCGCCAGCCTTACCTCCGGGCACTTCAAGGAGGACGTGGGCGAGTTCGTGAGCCAGGGTGAAGCGTTGACGCTCGCCGCAATGCGCGGCATTGACGATCGCCACCCGGATTACGGGCTTGCCATCAGCTAAAACCGTGGCATGCAGGCCTGAGACGTCCTCTGGCAAGTCGAGCACCTGGACCTTCAGCTGATGCTCCTCGAGCAGCGCCGCCAGATCCGGGATCGGATCCAGGCCGAGCTGCCACTCCTTGCGAAGCTGGAACGCGGCGCCTTCAGCCCCCTCGGCATCAGATACCGCTCTGGGGAAGGCCCTCGGTGGCGTCCAGGTCCCATCAATGGCCAGCAGGTTCTCGACTTCGCGATAACGTTCAACCGTCTCGAGGACTCTCGCGCGCACCGAGGCCTCCTCCTTCGCACTCGTCAAGGCCTTCTTGCGAAACTCGACCTGCCCCAGGCGCAGGGCGCTTTGCTTCAAGAGGTAGCTCTCGGAGACCGACAACGTTCGCGCGAGAGACAGCAGTACGCGGGACGATGGCATCATCTCGTCGCGCTCGTACTTGCCGATGGCCTGAGCAGTGACCAGGCTGTTCATGCGCGCCTCGAGATCGCGCAGTGATAGACCTGCCGCCGCGCGCGCCAGTTTCAGGCGCTCTCCAATCATTGGGTCCTCCGGTTTACATATTACACACAATTATCAAATTTTGTAAATCCTGCAACGTGGATCCGCCGCCGTCAGTCAGGGCCAAACCATCGACGCTCACCGCCGAATAGAAGCAAGAGCATCGAGCAGCCCGAGGGTCTCCTGTCCAACTCAGCGACCATTTGACCCGCCGCAAGCGAATGGCCAATTCGTTGTTCTCGCGTTGTTCGGGTTTTCCTTGACAGCAGGCTGACGTGTCGATACCATGCCAGAACAACGGAGGAACAACGATGCCATCAAGACAGTTCCGAGCCAGTTTGAGCCAGTCGCAGGGGAGAGAAGGTTGGTCGGTCATCTTCCGGCATCCACTCAAGACCGACAAGGCCACCGGGAAGCCGGGGCGCCGGGTGCGCAAGGGCCTCGATACGCGGGAGCGGCTGGACGCCGAAGAGGTCGTCAGCCAACTCAACGCCCTGCTTGGGAATGAGGAGTACTGGAGCCTCTCAGCGAAGCCAACGGCGTCGGCGCGCTTCGATCCTCGCGTAATCAAGGTGTTCTACGACGACTTGGCTCCCGAGAACTGGGACTTCTTCGCCGTCCGAGACGGCGCTATACCGCTTCCGAGTTCCGACGAATCTGAATATAAACGGGTACTCTTCATCGGTACCACTGGAAGCGGCAAGACGACCCTGGTTCGACAGTTCCTCGGAACAGATCCCAGAACCGAGAGATTTCCCTCCACGTCGACAGCCAAGACAACAGTGGCCGACACCGAAGTCATCATCGCGGGTGGACCCTATCGCGCCGTCGTCACGTTTATGCCCCGGGATCAGGTCCGCGACTACGTGGAAGAGTGCGTGTCGTCGGCGGTTTTGGCCGCGTACTTGGGAGGGTCTGACCGTGACGTGCTCAGGAAGATCCTCAATCACATTGACCAGCGGTTCCGGCTCTCTTACGTTCTCGGATCGGGCGGGGTTCAGGACAACGAGGTGGACATCGATGACCTCGATTCGGATGAACTCGACTTCGACGAGCGCCGGGTTGACATCGACGATGTTCCTGCGCTGGACATGGCACGGACGAGCGGGGTGCTCGCGGCGGCGGTCGCCGCTGCCCGCGAACTGGCGAATCGTCACAGAATAAGGCTGCAGGAAAGCCTGGGCGGGGCCGATGAGGACGAAGCGTCCGTCGTCGACGAGATCTTCGAAGACAACCTCGAGCATCTGCTGCGTGAAGACGACGACTACTTCGACGTCGCGGACGCGTTGATCGAGGAAGTTGAGCGGCGCTTCGATCTCCTGACCGTCGGAGAAGTTGACCGGACCACCCAGGGGTGGCCGAAGTTGTGGCAGTGGGAATCCGCCGATCGACAACTATTCCTGAAGGCCGTCAGTCGATTCTCCAGCAACTACGCCCCGTACTTTGGCTCTCTCCTCACGCCGATTGTGAACGGAATCCGGGTGGCTGGTCCGTTCAAGTCACACTGGGCTGACGGACCGCTCCCACTCGTCTTGCTCGACGGTGAAGGCCTTGGGCACACGCCGGACTCCGCATCGAGCCTCCCGACATCGGTGACAAAACAACTCGAGATGGTCGACGCAATTGTCCTCGTCGACAACGGCGCGCAACCGATGCAGGCTGCGCCGAATGCCGTCATGCGGAGCGTCGTGGCCGTGGGGCAGGCCTCCAAACTCCTGGTCTGCTTTACTCACTTCGACCAGGTCACCGGAGACAATCTGCCGACCTTCTCCGCAAGAGAGCAGCACATCATGGCGTCGGCAGACAACGCGTTGAGGGGGATCGGCGAACAACTCGGTCCGTGGGCCGAGCGAGCCCTCCGGAAGCGCATTCACGAGGGAACTTTCTTCGTTGGGGGAATACAGGACGCACTGTCGGCGGAGACACGCCGTGGCAGCAGGTCCATCGAACAGCTCCGCCGCCTTCAACGTGCAATCGAGTTAAGCACACAGCCCGCACTCGCCATCTCTGCCACGGCGGTGTACGACAAGACGGACCTCGTGCTCGCGGTGCAGAACGCCGCGACAACGTTCCACGAGGGATGGCAGGCGCGCCTCGGGCGCGACGTGCGACCTGGCGTCACGAAGGAGCATTGGACCCGTGTGAAGGCGCTCAGCCGACGCCTGGCCGAGGGGTGGGCCGACGAGTACGACACCCTGCGCCCCGTCGCCGACCTTCACCTGATGCTGCAGCAGGAACTCTACAAGGCGATTCAACACCCGAGGCACTGGACACCTCGCCCACCATCGGATGACGAGAAGCAGGCGTTGTTCGACGGCTTCGTCGCGCGGCTTAGCGACGCGATTATGGCCATCTCCTCACAGCGGCTTCGTACCGACCACCTGGTCTCCTGGCAAGAGGCCTATAACCAGAGTGGTCGCGGATCGAGTTACGTTCGGGCCGCGATCATCTCGGATCAGATCTACCGGCCAGCAGCCCCGGTCACACCCGTGCTGGACCGGCCCGGTTTCCTGAGACAGATTCTCGACGCCGTGGAACGCACTGCGCAAGACAGCTCGGCCGAGTTGCGGTAAGCGATCTTGACGAGAGGAGCACCAGATGAAGCGAGGTGAGAGGCTTTCCCGTCACACGTGTCGCGGGTGCTTTGCGCGTCGAGCGCGCTTCTCATATCGAGGGCGTGTGCGCGCGGATCTCGAACATGACCTCTGTTTTCGGTGCTACCGAGCGATGCGTAATGCGCTACGCCCTTGATCGACGGCCTATTGTGGCGCCAGCACCTCCAGCCGGCGCACACGTGGCGCTCGGCACACTGCCGCTGGGGTCCAGACGGACCCCGGCGGCCTTGTCCCAGCCGATCGCGCCGGCGCTTCCTGCGCTAGCGTCCGAGGTTTGGTCCGAGTGTCCGGCCGAAGATCGTCTTGAGCCGAGACTCCCATCCACCCCTACCGTAGTCGAACGCGTAGCGCGCGATGCGCGCGACGTCGGGCGCGTTCAGCGCTATCTCGCCGGTCACGCGGTTGACACCCTTCTGGAGATACACGAGCAGGCCTTGCCAGCCGCCGTCTGACTCGGAGTTCGAGTCCTGGCGGTCGAGTACTTCTATTTCGTTCGGTTTCAATTCTATGAGCATTAGATCGTCCTTCCGTCACGATCGTCACGCCCGCGTGGGCTGACTGATCACGCTGTATGTTTGGAAAGCCGCCGCCGGGGCGAGTCCGGCGGCGAGGTCAGCTACACGTGAATGGGCGTGCGGCGCCCGCTGATCATTCGGATGACAATCGGGCGACCGCAGGCGCACTTAGAGGACGTGCAGTTCATGCACACCTCCTTCAGTACCCTGAGTTGGCCCACCGCTCTGGGGTAGCCTTGACAGGAGATTCGGCTGGGGAGAGAATCAAGTGTTCCTTGCGCTCTCTTGGTCAAATCGCCGATAGGCCGTTTGTCCGAGTGGGCTAAGGACTCTGGACGATGTTCAGCTGTAACTGAGCATCGTCCAGACCCCGTCACGCGACCCAACCGACCCACACCCGCCATCTGACCGACTCGCCCGGACGGAAAGCAGACAGTTCAGGTTCGCTGGGTTGTGACGATTGCTGAGCCTGACCTCTGACTGAATCTACTCCTCCTCCTTGAGGTCCGCGAGAACCGCCAGCCCGAAGGTGTTGGGACGGGGCCTCACGAAAGTGTCCTTCCGGTTGACATACCTGGACAGACTCGAAATCAATGTGGGCCGATTGACTGGCCGGCCTCTGGCTTCACCAATTCGCCGGACAAGCTCATCCGCTGGTAGGGCCTCCCTCGCCTCTTGCAGGATTCGGAGGGCCCACCAGACACTCGAGTCTTCTTGGATTGCGGTGCGCCGTCGGCTCTGTCTCGACGTCTGCTTAATTCGATACTTGGGCGCCGAGGGGTCCGTGGCAGAGACCAAGCTTCTTATCTTCTCAAGTTCCGTCTCCAGCGCGGACACCTGTTCTCGGAGGTGCGCAAGCCGCTCCGTCTTCTCACGTATCATGGCAACGATGTCAGGCGCGTCATTTTCCATCTTGATCAATTATGGCATAAGTGCGCACATCTGTCAAGATATGCGCCACGCGTAGGTCGTTAGCGTAACTGTAAACAATTGTATTTATTGTGGTTATCGTAATAGTGAATCACGCGCTATCTAGTGAGTATTGTCGACATGTTCCGGCCGCGCGACGTCGCCGTTGTCAGAAAGGCGTGATGACCAGCAAGTCCCCACACGTGGCCCCCATACACACGTAGTTGCCGCTTCCAAGAACGGCATTAGTGACCCTGCTATTCAAGCAACTGCATGCGCAGCGACGGTGTGGGCAGCTTGGGTCAGGCTATTCGAAGCCTTCAAAGGTTCGCTCACGCCTTCGATCTGAAGTTCGCTTCACCGATGACCTCCGCCTCGAGCGCTGCATGGCCGTCCGGTCAGGCGAAGCCGTGGCGGGCGCCTCCAAGTCTGCCCTCTGCGCGTTGAGAGCTAAGAGTCGGGCGAGGACGTCGTCGCGGATGTCGTCGGGCCAGCGGTAGCGCCAGGGTTTCTTCTTCTTGCTCGCCTTGCCCGGTGTGTCCTCCTCATCGTCTTCGTAGTCGAGGATGAACTCGCACGTCGGCCGAATGTCGGTCCAGCCGTACGCGTCGAGCACGGCGCGGTCCATGGCGTTGTGCAACTCTCGCAGGCGCAGGATGTCGGGGCTGCGTTCGTCAGGGTCGTGGAACCGGTTGTATGTCTTCGTCATGCCCTCGTTGTTGCCGACCATGATCTCAGCACGACACTCAGAGTAGCCCTGCCCGGCCGGCGCGAGTGCTTGGCCAAGTGAGCGGGGGTCAAATGCGACGGCACCACAATGGTCGGCCCGATCGCCGCCGGCTGACATGCCGCCAACCTGCTGCGACCGACTTGCGTCCTCGTGGGCTTCGTCTGGGGCGCCGAACGGGAAGGGAAAGGTCTCGAAGCAGTCAGATGGCGAGTACCGAAGACGGTCCTCAAGCGACGAACCGAAGAAGCGAGCCCACACCTCGTGAACTCGTGATTGGAGGATGGCGAAGGAGCCATAGGAGAGAGTTTTGAAGCAAACGGTAGCCTCGTTTGGGATCGCGTGACCGTCGATAAACGTCACGCCTGCGTACTCGCTATGGCGAGCGATTAGCATAACTCGCTCACGCGTGCCTAGAATTGCACGCAGTTCCTGACTAGGTCTTCGGAACTGCCAGAGCGTATCATCCGGCAGGCCGGGGTCGGCTCCAAACGGAATCAGTCTGGATTGCAGATAGGTCCACAGGGCCGGCGCCGCTAACACTTGGTGGAGGCTCAGGCCGTCCGTATCGACGACGACTCGTGCACTTTGGCTGCCTGGCACGGCTACAACTTCATCGCCACCGACATACGCCTTGACAACGCTCCGGCCCGGGTATCGGGGATCGTCAACGCTCGATAGCGCTTCAACCGCAGGGTCTTGCCGATCGAGTACCAGTCCAGGGACGCCAACCTCGACTCCTCTAAAGGCCCAGCCACGATTCACCGCAAGTACGAATGGATCCTCATCTCTGCCTGACTGAAAGAGAAACGCTGTGATGTTGCCTACGGGGCATCCATCAAGATCGCAGATGCCTGGCATCTCTCCCTTGCCTATGTGAACGACCGACACCACAACCGCAGCAGCCCCGGGCCACTTCATCCGCTTGCGCGCAGCGAAGATGGTGCCGCCGTGCTGGCGAATCCAGCGCAGGCCGGTCCCGCGCGTGTCGCCCTGGGCGATGGTGTTCGTCGCGATGAGGCCGAAGGTTCCATCGGTGCGCAGCAGGTTGAACGCCCGGCGATAGAAGTGCGCCACGAGATCCGCGTTGCCGTGGCTGTTCTCGTGGATCTGCAGCAGCCAGGGCAGGTATGACCCGCGGTTGGCCGCCGAGATCGTGTTCTTGCCGGCGAACGGCGGGTTGCCGACGAACGCGTCGAAGCCGCCGTTGGCGCGGGTGAAGACCTCGGGGAATTCCAACTCCCAGTGGAAGGCGGGAATCGCATGGTCGCCGGAGCGGAGGGACATCTGTGAGGCGCGGAGGTCGTCCCCCGGGTCTGAAGACCCGGGGCTCCACACGGAACTCAGCCACGTTTCAATCTTGCCCACGGAGGCGACACGGTTCGATTCTCGCGTCCTCGGCTTGTCGCCCTCGAAGAACGCGGAAACAATCACGTCGCCGACAAGCCGCACGTCGCCGATGGCTTCCTCGGCGTCCCTGAGCAGTCTCGCCTTCTCCGGCACATCGTCCGACGACCCCATGCCGAGAATCTGCTCGCGGAGGCGCTGCGCTTCGCTCACCCGCGCGTCGAGGAACCCGCGAATCAGCGGCAGTTGCTTCCCGGGACTCCAGTTCAGGCACGCAATCTGCTCGCGCGACAGGCCGACCAGCGAATCGCCGTGACGGAGCGAATGGTCGAGAAAGGTGAACGGGTGCTCGCGCGCGAGGGTGGCGAGCCACAGCGAGAGCTTCGCGAGATCGACGGCGAAGATGTTCTTGTCTACGCCGTACAGGCAGCGCTCGGCCACGAGGCGCTTCGCGTACGTCAGCGCGTCCTCGTCTTCGGGCACCTTCGGCGTGGCCTTGTGGGCCTCCCAGGCCCGGACGAGGCGCTCCCCGAGCAGCCGGCACGCCTCCACCAGGAACGCGCCGGACCCCATGGCCGGGTCGCACACCTTCAGGCCGAGGATCTGGTCCGGCGTCGCCCCATCGCCCAGTCGCTCGAGAATCGGCCGTAGCGTGGTGCGGACGATGGGCTCGGTCAGCGAGCGCGGGGTGTAGTGGGAGCCCGATCGCCGGCGCTCCTCGGTGGGCTGGAGATACATGCCGCCGGTGGTGATGGCGTTCGGTGTGTATCTCGAGATCCTGGAGCCGAGCGCGGCGACCAGCTCACCAATGCCTGCCGCCCTTGCCAGCGCGTCGGACGCAAGCTTGAGCTCGGCGTTCTCCTTCAGCCAGGCGGCGCGCTCCTTGCCCTGCTGTGCCAGCAACTCCTCCAGGTTGATGACGATGTGCTTGGGGGAGAGGGCGATTGAGGGCGCGTGCGCGATGCCGAGCGCGAAGCCCATCATCGCTTCGTAGACCGACCCGATCTGCTCCACGTCGAGCGCGCGGTACGAGAGGCGCTCGCCGTCGAGCATCAGGAGGTTCTGCAGCACGCGGAACACCGTGCCGTCCGGCACACGCGGCGCTTCGAGCACCTCGCCCAGTTGCCTCGCGCTCCCGGGAGGCCGTCCCTCCAGGAAAGGATAGGCGTCGGGGTTGAAGAGCCGGCCGTGGCGGGCTGGAAAGTGAAGCTCACCGTGGCTGCCCCCGTCGTGGACGAGCCTGAAGAGCGCCACCAGGTGCGCCCACGCGCCGTAGCGCGCGTCCATCGTGTCGGGGTATCTCGCCTGGTCCTCCCGAAGCCGCTCGAACAGGCCCGACACGGAGTAGTGCCGCTGGTAGACAGAGCCGGGCGGCATCAGGCCGCGGTCCTCGGCGTACAACAGGAACACCAGCCGCATGAGCGTCGTCAGCAGGCCGCCGTACACCTCGTGCGGGTCGTCTCGAAGCGCCGCGCCAAGCAGGTCGCCCTTGCTGTCCGCGTCGGCCCGCTGGAAACCGCGCAGCAGTTCCCACAGCGCGTTGAGCACCTGGCCGGCAAGCGCCGTGGAGACCTCGTTCTGATACCGGCGGCTCTCGCGAAGGAGCGCCGGCAGGCGCTGGTCCTCCGGGAGGACATCCGTGACGCGCTCGACGCCGAGCAGGGCCTGGAGGGCGCCTGCCATCGGCCGGTTGATGGTCGTCACGAGGCGCGCGAGCTGGAAGGTCAGGTGGCCCGAAGACTCGCCCCGCGGGGCGTAGACGAGACGGAGAGAGGCGCCGTTGAAGAGCATCCCCACCGGTACGCCGGTTTCACGGAGGAGGCGCTCAAGCCTGGCGTGCGGGCTCGCGCGCCAGGCGGCATGGTCGGCCGGAGGGCGATCCATGTCGCTGGCCGGCGGGACGGCCAGCACGAGGCCCAGCCAGGTCCCCGGAGTGTCGGGGTCGGGGATGGCAAAGGTCGGCGACAACATGTCGTCGTACTCGGGCAGCGCAACCGTCAGTTCAGGCGGGAGATCGGGACCGCCGAACGCGCCGGCGAGCATGCCGTCCGGCCATTCGAGCAGCTCCCTGGCGATCGTGGAGAAAGTTAGAGCCGCGCCGTCGGAGTCTTCCAGCAGCTCGCGCAGGCGCAACTGCTTCTCGACGCCCCGCTGCCGATCGACGAAGACGTTCTGTTTGACGAGCACCGGCGCCGTGACGACGAGGCCCGCCGGCTGAATCTGGCCCAGCCATTCCTGGTGCGCGAGCAGTTCGGGGGAGGTCCTGGCCATCATCCGGTCACCGGCCAGAGATACACCAGGCCGACCGGCTCGAAGCGCGTGGCCTTCACCTCGTAGCCCTGGCGGATGCGTGCCGGCTCGCTCTCGATCTCCGCGGCAAGATCGGCAAGGCGCCGCGTCCAGTAGCGCTTGTCGGCCTCGATCTGCTTCAGTTCCGCCGCGTCGAACGGTAGCAGGCCCTGAGGTTTCTCGAAGGCCGAGGCAGTCGCCAGGATCCTTGTGCGTTGCGTGTCGAGGATTCCGCG
>Ga0209254_10007387_pt1 | contig 10147 bp, 9 predicted proteins | sample FrelakmetDIP11DI_FD_187148 | JGI IMG/M metagenome (GOLD analysis project Ga0209254, IMG submission 187148) | Freshwater lake sediment microbial communities from the University of Notre Dame, USA, for methane emissions studies - DIP11 DI (SPAdes)... | ecosystem: Environmental > Aquatic >...
CTCGAGTCTGGAGGCGGCGTTGCAGGCGGCGGGGTTGAGCGAGGTGCGTCTCAGCCGCGTGCAGCCCACGCTGGAGGACGTCTTTCTGGCCCTGGCAAGTGACTAGGCGGGCCAGGCCCGACCCGTGTGCGGGCTCGGCTTGCCTGCCAAGAGGAAGCGGCGGCGACCAGGTTCTTTGGCGGAACCCATGTAGGTGCCGGGACGGCTGTCGCACCCGACCAGGCAGATCCCTGCCTAGATGATCTCTGGGTAATCCTCGGCAGGCCCCGGGGCCGAGGGGAGAAAGGTGAGATCAAAGGCCGTCTCAAGTGCAGCGTCCGTCTTTCCAGCTTCGAGATAGAACCGACCCATTGTCCAGTCGTTGAAGATGACGCTTTCGGGCTTAGCCGCGAGATCCCTGTGCCGTGCCCAGTAGCACCTTTCCGACGGATCCTGCACTGCCTCTCCCTGACAGATCCCGGGCCGAATGTCAAAGCCCACAAGATGTGTCCCTGGGTGGATCACGACAGGGCTCGGCGAGGGCGGCGGAACCGGCTCGGTTGTGCGCTCTTGCTGGACAACCTCTATGTTGCCCAACCCCGTCGGAAGGATCCCTTAAGCGAGGAGCAGAAGCGGTGCACGAATGGCTGCGGAGGCACGCCCGCAGATTGGGCTGATGGTTCTCCTTCCCTACTGAGCTGGGGTTCGCTTGGACGTGGGTATTGGATTGAGCCAGGCACGGGCATGGTCGGACTAGGTTCCTCGAGGGCGCGGCGCCGAGGGGCCTCGAGCTGTGCTGCCCAGCGGCCCGGGCATTCCGCCTTTGTTCTAGGGCGGCTCAGCAGGCAAGCGACCACGGCATCTACGCCTGCCGGCCGGGTCGGCTCCAGCGAATTGTTGGGCGGCGCCCGGGAGGGGATGTTCCACCACCAAGAACTAAGGAAGCTTCTCGGGAACTACCTCAAAACTCAGGATGGTGTCGTAGATGGTTTGGGTATCGTAGGGGGGATCTCGATGAAGCATCACTTCGGCGACGTAGGCTGCGCCGTCACCTTGTGGAACAAGCGATAAGACGGCTATCGTGCAACCATGGAACCCGTCGCAGACATCAATGCTGATCGCTTTGCCCCGGTAGCGATCGTTGGCGAAGTCGTAATCCCTAACGTACCCATCAATGTCCAGGGGAAGGAGTCGTGCGAGCTCGGAATCCAGGAGCTGCAGGTATCCCATCCCAAGATCTCGAGCTGCGGAGATGGAGACCCCTTGGGCCTTCCATCGCAGGAACTCCTCAAGATCCGGGGATACCATCAGAGTGTCCCCGACCAGCTCCCCCTTGTCATTGATCCATGGGAGGGACCTTACTTCGACCCAGGTCGATGGAACGGCCACGCGAATCGAGCCAGACTCGTTCGAAATCAGACGCAGTTCGTTCTCGCCAGCAGGCGTGGGCCACGTCGCTGGGAGCCGGCCCATCGCGGGCGGGGTTGCCTGCGGTGCTTCTGACGGCTTCGGGGACATCGTCGGTCTGGGAGTTGCTGGACTCGGGACCCTGGTGGCAGGGAGCTCACCGGTGTCCGTGGGCTGTGGACCTGGAAGCTTGCCGCAAGCCAGCACCAACAGGAGGCAGAACCCGAAGAGTCCTCTGAGGTACCTCAAGTGCACCATCATGACCTCCTCCCTCAAGCCGCTGTCCGCCGCATGGCACGGGTTACAGACACCCCATCCGAAGGACTACGGGGCAGCGTGCGTGCTTGGCAGAGATGCCGCCTTGCGGGATCCGCAGGCTGGCTCAATCCACGCGCTCCTGGGCTAGCAAGTTACTCGCACACCTATTCGGGCGGCTTCGACAAGTTGTTTGTCAGCGACGTGAGCCAATCCGCAGAGACACCTGCAATGCTCGGTCAGGACTCAATGCGCTAAACGCCCGGCGAGCCGAGAAACAGGGTTATGAACAACGCCGCCACCAGGAGAAGGTAGCTCACGGCATTGGCCACCATCGAGGCGGCCACGATTCTGCGCCAGCCGATCCCCTTTTCGAGCAGGCGCAGGAGCAGCGCTTCGATTGCGACAGATAGGCCCCAGGTCGCCAGCAGCACCAGATAGCTCCAGTTCCCCGTTTGACCCGCAGGTGCATTCGCCCAGACTCCCAGGAGCGGGATCCCCAGCACCGTAGAGGCAAGGTTGACCAGCGCAGAATCACGGAGCGCCTTTGAGCCGGGCATCAATACGCGGAAGAGAATGGCCTCCAGCCCGATGACCAGTGCAAGCAGGAGAACCACGCCCACGCCGCAGACGCCCGCAAAGGCCGACAGACCCAGATCTCCCGGTGGTGAGAACAGGGGTGTCATTCGCATCTCTCGACTCTCTCCTGGCGAAGGCTGGGGACCCGGTGCATGGTCAGTCCTGGTCCGTGAGCGCTCTGGGCAGCCGGCCGCCTTTCCGACTACCGCTTCACTCGCGCCTCAACTTCCGCCCATGTTTGCGCGCCATCCACCGTCCTGACGAGCGCCTGTTCATTGCCGCTTCTGGCTACCGCCCACCCATACTCGGCGTCGACAAATGAGAACTCGCCATCCCAGTTGACGGTCTTGACGTGGTCCCAGCTCCCCCCGCCATCTGACGTCTGGTAGATCTCGCGGCCAAGGAGAAGGCCGACCAGCGGGTCAAAGAAGACGAGGTCGTAGTTGGGCGCGAACACGTCGTCTGGCAGGTCGGTCATCCCCCAGCTCATGCCGCCATCCTCCGAGCCATACAGGTAGCTGCTGTGCGGAGCGTCGGGCAGCGGGGTTGCCGGACCGGGAGCAAAGAAGTCATACGCTGCAACGAGAAGCCGCATCGAGCTCGGTGTGAGATAAGTGGGGGCGTACGGCTCCGCGTGCCGGAGGTCTTCAAACAGGGTGGGCTGTCCATCGGGCGGCGGCAGTTCCCACACCACCCAGCTCGGCCCACCGTCGCCGGTCAAGGCAAAGCTCGGTGGGCCGGGCGCGTAGGGATCAAGCGATTCCCATGTGAGCCAGCCAGTCAGTGGGTCGGCGAACTCCATACCGGTATAGGTGATACCGACATCCGCATCCAACGGCTCCCAGGACGCCCCTCCGTTCGTCGTGCGGTAGAACTGAGAGAGGTAGTGACTGCCCGCTCCGACATAGACCCCGTTGATCGACAGCCAGGCATGGGTCTCGTCCACAGCCCGCAACTCCGCCCACATCTTCTCGGCGTAGACCTCATGCAAGAGCGGCTGGCTCGGAGACCATGTGCGGCCTCCATCCGCCGTATGCCAGACAACGCTGTCCTCGTAGAGCATGTCGTTGATGGAGTAGACCACCCACCCATGCGTAGCACCGCTGAACGTGGCGTAGGCTTTCGTCTTCGACGGGCTGTCGATAGATTGAGGCGGGGTGAACTCGCGCCAGGAGTTGCCCCCGTCAGTCGTCCTGAAGATAAACGGGCCACTGATTCCCCACCCTTCCGTGCGAGTGACCATAGAGATGTGGTCGATCCGGACCTTCTGGCCATCCTCATAGTGCTGAGGCCCGGCCGGTTGAGCCGGATTGGGAACCACTGTGTTGACCGGCGGGGGAACGGGCGTAGGAAATCCGGTCGGCGGCGGCAAGGGGGTCGGAAGGGTTTCCTGCACCTGGAGGGCCGGCGTGGCTGTCTGGAGGATGGGCTGCGGCAGGCGAGTTGGCGTCGGCGTAGGCGCCGGACTCGGAAGCAGGCCGCATGCCAAGGTCGAGAGGAGCAGCAAGGCAGCAACAATCTGGGTCACACTATTCCTGTGCGGCATCGGATTCTCCTTCGAGAAGGCTATGGACAAGCAGGGACGGCAGCAGGATCTCGCCGCCTTGCGGGTGGCCGACGCGCTCGGCGTTGCATCTCCATCCCCGAGCCAGCTTCCGCGGTGCGACAAGCTGCCTAAGCCCATCGCAGGGCCTTGGCGGGTGGCGGTCGGCTTGAGTGGCCTGGCACGGCGGCACTTGCCCGAGGCGTAAGGCGGTCGCGCTACGCGTCGCCGCATCCCAAAGGAATAAAGCCCCGACGGCGCGCAGCTCAGCCGAGATGCTCATCGGCCGATACGGAGAGGTGAATCGCTGGACACCGCTCGACCTGCTACTGCACAACCCGCACTGCTCCCTGCCCACCCTGAACCTCCGCCACAGGCACCGGCAGGTAGCCATCCGAAGCTGAGGCAACCCACAACTTGCCCTCGGTGAAGATCAACAGATGCTCAGCCCCCTCGGAAGCCATGACGGATGTCGCCACACCCTGGAAGATCTGGACAGGGCTGGCTTTGAAGTTTGTTAGGTCCCCCATCCACAAGCCATCGCCGGCCCACAAGATTGTGTCTGCGCCCGGCGCTTGCACGGGCAGACCCACCTGCGCCGCAGGCGAAACCATTGGGGATCGAACCCCTGTGTGTTCGTACAGGAACTCCCCCTGACTGGTCAGCGCGAGCGCAGCGGCTGTGTGACCCGATCTTGTCTCCTCCAACCACTTGACCTCGCTGGGGGTGACATCCGGCTCGATCCAAGTGTCCTCGCTGGGAAGGACGTGAACGACCGCGGGAGTGTCGCCACATCCCTCTGCCGCCGCGAGAATGAGCTGCCGTCCGCTGGGGTTCAATGCGGCCGCGCGGATGACGCCTTCCCAGAGGTGTTTGACCTTGCCAGTTTCCACGTCGACCTTCTGGAGGTCGTACCCGCCGCAGTCCGGCCCCCAGGCGGTCAGGTAGAACTGAGCCGGCTCGTCGCCATCCCAGCCGAGAATCCCCGGCCCGTTGCCAAGATTCACATTCTCCAGGGCGATGGCTTTCGATCCGTCCGACTGCGCTGCCCAGATTCCAGCCATGTCGTAGCCCGCACCCGTTCCGAAGGTCTCGGCGCCCAAGTGGACGATGTACTTGCCGTCCGGGGACCAACTCGGAGCATAGGCCTGGCTTGGACCAGATGAAAGCCGCGTGACCTCACCGGTATCTGCGGAGTACATGTACACGTCCGCAGTGTCCCCTTCCGTGACGCCGACAAATGCCAGGTTCCTCCCATCAGCCGACCAGGCCATGTTCGGCTGTTCCGGATTGCCAACCGCGGCTTCGACCGCTTCGTTCTTCGGTCCGCGCTCCGGACCGGGCTCGGGCTCGGTGGTCTCCGTCGTGAGAGGGATCGACGCGATCTCCTTCCGTTCTGGCAAGGAGAAGACATGCAGCGTCACGTGACCGTAAGGAGGCGGACTGCCTATGACGTAGGCGAGGCGACCACCCGAAGGTGCAGGCACGATCGTGCGAAAGACCGGAAGATCGGGGGACACGAGCGTGAGTCCGGTCCCATCCTCATTAACGGCCCAGATCCCGGCATCGTTGGTGAACACGACCCATGGCCCGGAGGGGGAGAGCTCCTGGGTCGCGACTGTGGGGGCGAAGAAGAGGGTTGGTTCGGACGGTGGCACTGCCGGTGGTGGGGTCGGTTGTGCCGAAAGAGGTTGCGGTTGCTTTGTCGGTGGGGGCTGGATCTCTGGCGTCAGGCTAGCGGCATTCGGGGTCAAGGTCAAGCAGGCCAGTGTGACGACGCCGAAGCTCAAGGCGAGCACTGCAACCGGACGGAGATTGTTCATTTCCGCCTCCAAGGATCCAACGTGCCGTTCAAACCGTTCGAGTCACGGTGGCCTTTCCACTGTGACGGTTCAGGGTGTCGCCAAGTCTATAGGATCCCTGGTCGGATGGGTCAAGATGGAGAACCGTCGTTTCATCCTCCCCGAATGGCTGATTGGGCTTTGAGAGCCCGATGCGCCACGATGTCCGACAATTCTCCTTCTGCCCCCGCTGATGCCCGAAGACGCAGGGCCGATATCTGCACCTTCCCCCCGGAAGGCGGATGACTAGACTAAGCGCCCTTCAAGGCAGGGGCCCGATCACCGTGAAATGCTTCGACAGATGGTCAAAGATGTCCAGCTCGGAGGCGGAAGGCACCTGAACCATCAGCACGGCGAGATAGCCGCCAGGATGGTCCACCGGTTCTGCGGCGAGAGTGACGTAGACCGTTTCGTGCCCGGCACAGCCCACGTAGACGTCGAATTTGCCTTGCCAGACGGGCGTGGAGTAGTCGTAACGCTGGTCATACCCGCAGTCCTTCACTGCGAGGCTCTGCAGAGCTTGCAGCATTCCCTCGATTCCGCCCATCCGATCGTATTCGTCGGTGATGCTCAGCGCCATCCCGGGTCCCGTGAAGTCGAGGAATGTGTCCTCATCCTCAGCCGCAGTGATCATGCTCCCGACCGTTTGACCATCGACCACCCAGGGTTGTGTTCGGACCTGCGTCCAGGTGGATGGGATCTCGATGAGGATCGACTGGAGATTGTCCTGGACCGGGACATAGGACACTGCAGCGCCGCCGGAGGCGGTCGTCGGCTGCCCACCAGATGTGGTGGGCTGGGAGGAAGGAGGATTGCCGATAGCGGCGAGAGGCCGTCCATTCAGTTGGCCTTCGAACGCCTCCCCGGTGCTGAAGCGCATGATCTGGACATCCAGGGAGTCTGTTGGGGCATGGCTCTTCAAGATGTCACAGTAGTCGAGCATGGTCCCGTCGGTGGCGAGGACCAGGTCCTCGATCGTGAGAAGGAGATCCCCTCCTTTGATGCCGGACACATCGGCGGGCGAACCTGACTCAACGGACGAGATCCATACACCAGATACTTGATCCCCTTGGACTGCAGTGCCGTTGATCCCAATGGAGAGGTAGTCCTCCCCGCCCCTCAACTTCTCAACGACTGGCTTGGCCTCGGAGGCGGCGATCGCGAAGTACTGGCTGGCGTCAGGGCGGCCCATGTAGTTGACCCCAACCACCCGGCCATCCTCGGTGACCAAAGGCCCCCCGGAGTTGCCGGGGTTGATGGTCGCGTCGTGCATCAGGACTTCCTCGACCGAGGCCCACTCTGTGTCGCCGGAAGCCGACTCCTTGGAAATGATGCCTTTGGTGAGAGAGAATTCGGGTTCACCGAGAGGGAAGCCGGCGGCATACACATCCATGCCAACAGTGGGTTCCCCGGCGTACCAGTCCAAGAAGGGGAAGCCTTCACCCTCGATGTCAAGCACGGCGAGGTCAGAGCACTCAGAGACACCCAGGACGCGCGCATTGCGGAGCTCGCCATCCTGTTCTCCACCGACCCATACCTTGACAAGCGCTGCACCGGTGACCACGTGGTTGTTGGTCACCACGATGCCGGAGGGATCCACGATGAAGCCGGACCCTCGACCAGCGGCGTTCAGGACCACTCCGACTTGCGGGTCGACGAACGAACCCTCGGACTGTATCTGAACGGTCGCGGCCTTGACCTCCTCGAGCTTCGTGGCGGCGCCTCCGCCTCCACCCCCGCCCCCCAGGGAACAGGCCAGGAGGACAAGCAAGATGACTGGCGCGGCTAGCAAAGGGTCGCGAGATCTGGATCGGTGGTGCGCCATAGGGAACCTCCTGGGTTCAGTCACGCTGCGCGCGGTCCAAGGGGATCATATGCATCGATCGGGCCGGACACCCCCCCGGGCAAGTGGGGAAACGGCGATCTTGCCCTTGTTCCAGACGTGCCTCGCGTCGGTGCCGAACGCCTGGCGACAGTTCCTGGACGGCCTGAAGGAGCACCTGACGGACATGCTGCCGGTGGCCCTTGAGGGAGTTGGGACGCCTTCTCCTCGGTCGCCGGACTTTGTCTTGAGAAGCTTCGAGTAATGAGTTGGGGGATCCGAGTTGACAGCCAGGTAAGGAGGCACGAGGCGTGCTCGGCGGGGGAGCGATTCCACCTTGTTGTCAATCGGACCAACGAGGGTGCAATAAGTGGACGCAGGACCGTCGTCTTGCATGTCGGCCACCATCGTGTTCCCGCATGATAGCGGGGAAAGGGGGTTGGCGCAACGACCAAACCATCCCATTCCAGCACGTGCCGACCAGTTCAGAATCCGGTCATGCGCAGGTTGGCAATCAGCCGATCGATGCCCCTGCCGGCGCCAATCGGCGAGCGCCTAGGGAAGCATCAGAGGGAGTCGCGGAGGGGTCTCCGGTCGATGCTTTTCCGTGGCGGTCCCGAACCAGCCGTCAGGCCCGCCTCTGCGGCGCCTTGGCGCCAAGGCGCCATCGCGTGGCGAGGACCACGGCCACCGGTAACGCCACGGCTGCCACCGATCCGCAGGGCAGTCGGATCCCCGGAGTCGGTTGCGTCTCAGGCGAAGGGGAGGCAGCGGGAGCTGGAGAGTCCGGCGGGACTCGGGTGGAGGTTGGCGCAACTAGGCCGGCGATCGGCGGCGAAGTGGACTCGGGGATTGCCGTTGGCGATGCAGCGGGCAGGGTTGGAGTCGCCGTCAACCAAAGGAAGGTGTACTTCCCATCTTCCGACAGGATCGCATCGGCAAATGGATTGTGGATTTGCTCGGCGATCTCCCTGACCCTTGCGTTGTTCGGAGCGAGCTCCAGGGCGATTTGGATCTCCTGCATGGCGCGCAGGGCTTCGGCGGTTGTGTCCCACCCCTCCCAGCGCAAGGACCACGCGCGAACCGCCAACAGGTCAGCAAGTCCAGCGTGCCACATGGCATCGGAGGGGAGCAAGGTCACGGCCTTTTCATATGCCTGGATGGCCAGGTCGTACAGCGCCTTCCCCCCGGGATCCGGCCGATGACCGCTGCGCATTAGGATGACATCCTTGTAGGCTTTCGCCAGTTGCCCCCAGGCCTCGCCATCATTCGGATTGCGGGCGACATTCTCCCGCTTGGCGACCACTTCGGACCAATACCCGGGCCTGACCACAGTGACTTCCAAGTTGTCGCCCCACGTGGGCTCGAGGTCCTCGTAGTGCCAGCGGATCTCGTTTCCGGACATCAGCCCTCCTGGGGTGGTGGTCGACCAGCCGGTCGACTCTTCGAGGAAGACGCTCTCTGGCGTGGCAGGAAAGGGAAGCCTCACAGTGAGGTCCGCGCTGCCGATGGTGTCCTTCCATCCAGCTCCGGTCATAAGGATGTAATAGAAGGAGACGAGCGACATATCGCCGGTCCCGTCCAGGGTGTAGGAGACCCGGAGCGGCACATTCTCCCCGGGCGGGTAGGTCACATCGAACTCCGCCCAGGGGACGGTGAGGTTGTATCGGCAATCGGGACCGTCGATGCGGCGAGTGGCTACGCTCTCCCCATCCACCCGTACCTCTAGGTTCTGAATCTCGGGCGTGCCGGCAAAACCATCGCTGCAGCCAATTGGAAAGCGGGCGGCCATCGATTCCGTCTGCGTTCCCAAGTTGAGCATAGTGAAGTCCGCTGTGATGCGGGCACGTCCCCAACTGCCGGAGGGCGCCGATTCAAGGATCTCGATGAGTACCGTCTCAGCGACCATGCGCACCTGTGTGACTTCCCCTTCCGGGCCCGGATTGGCGCCCGGTGGGCCGATAGGCGGCGCGACGTCGGCCCGGGTGGACAGCGGAAAGGCGACGAGTGAAATGATTAGAGCTAACCAGACAGACCGTCTCATCGGAGGCTCTCCATTCGCATGTACGCTACGCCGGCGCCCAATCAAGCACCCCAGCTCTTGGCTCCCGTCCTGAAGCGGGCTTCGGCTGGCCGCGGCTTCGCAGGATTCGCCGGGGTCCGGTGGATTCCGCCCATCATCAAGCTTCCCTTGAGGAGAGCGCCTTTGTGGCACACGATTCACAGCCATTCTCGCGCACGACCGACACAACGCCAACCCACCTGAGTGCCCTGGCCGCCGCCGCGAGAGCTACCGACACGACCAGGGTCCCGCCATATCAGCGGGAAGCCACTTGGATGAACCGCGAACGTAACGCGGTTCTCTGGCCCTAACAGCCGCGCCGATCAATCCGAAGTTGGATCCCTTGTCCCGCATGAAGGTGGCAGAGGTGCGGCGCGGGGGGAGGTCGCGTGTTCGGAATGCAGGATAGTCTGAATCTTGGGGCCGTCACTGCCGACAGGCGGCCTTGGTCCAACGGATGGGATCTTCGGATGCGCACCTGTGACGACCTTCTCCCATCGGCATGGTAGGTCCCAGCTGCGTACGGGGAAGCACCCGTCGCCGTTGTTAGCTCGCAGGTGTTATGCTAGACTGCCCGGCGGTTGGTCCATCATTCGCTGCGTTGGCTGGTGCGCCAACCGGATAGTGTGTTGCCGACAGCAGGTCCCCCGGCCCGCGGC
>Ga0209254_10007388_pt1 | contig 10147 bp, 7 predicted proteins | sample FrelakmetDIP11DI_FD_187148 | JGI IMG/M metagenome (GOLD analysis project Ga0209254, IMG submission 187148) | Freshwater lake sediment microbial communities from the University of Notre Dame, USA, for methane emissions studies - DIP11 DI (SPAdes)... | ecosystem: Environmental > Aquatic >...
AGACTTAGCCATATGCTGTCCTTCTGGCTGACACGGGCACATACAGGTTCGGAATTCGGGGTATCCCGGCATTCGAAGGATTATTAAGGGATTCAGGAATGATCAAAATGCAGAGAAAGACAGTTTCTGATCCGGGGTTTGATGAAACAGTAAAAAACCTTACTCCGGAAAAGATCACACAGACCATAAACTACGTGCTTGAAAAAGAAGCTGCCGCACGGTTAAAGGCTTATGTTGAGACCTGTATCCACTGCGGGCTTTGCAACGAGGCATGCCATTTTTATGTCTCGTATGACAGGGACCCCAGTTATGCCCCGGTTGCCAAGGTCAGGCAGACGATATGGGACATGATGAAGAAAAAGGGAAAGGTCGATGCCGAAACACTGAAAATGTATGCCCGGATCGGATTTACTGAATGCAATATCTGCAGGAGATGCAGTATGTACTGTCCGTTCGGCATTGATATTGGATACATGATGAACCTTGTCCGCCGTATCTGCGGCCTTCTGAAAGTTGCCCCCCTCTACCTTCAGGATCAGGGTTACAGCCACATGTACACCTATACACAGTCATGGGTTGCGCAGGATGACTGGGTAGATACTGTACAGTTCGTTGAGGAAGAACTGAGGATGGATATTAAAAATGCCCGTATACCGCTTGATAAAGAAGGTGCTGAAATCATGTACTCTCCTCACAGCCTTGAGGCAAAATTCAAGACAAATCTTCTGTCCAACATCGCCAAGATTATGAGTGTCGCACGGGCTGACTGGACAATGCCTTCATTTGACGGATGGGACAGTACCAACCAGGCTATGCATGTGGGCGACAACGAGACCATGGGGATGGTGGAACGGATGCATTTTAATGCGGGCTTCAGGTTGAAGGTGAGGAAGATTGTGACGAGTGAGTGCGGGCACTCATTCAGGGCCGCTGTTTATGACGGCTCACGGTCATTAGGGTGGAAAGAACCACCTATTACGTATATTCAGCCTACACAGTTGTTTTATGAATTCGTCCGGGACGGCAGGATAAAGATTGCGAACAAACTCAAAGAGCCTGTTACGGTACAGGATCCTTGCAGTATTGTCAGGAACAGAGGATTGGGAGGAATGCTGCGGTCAGTGGTAAAGGCTGCCTGCGAAGATTTCAGGGACGTCAAGCCGAGACTTGAGCATAACTTTTGCTGTACAGCCGGCTCCGGCGTTATTAACTATGGGCCGCCGTGGAAATTTATCAGGATGGAAGGCGGGAGAGCGAAGATTGAACAATTACATGCCACCGGAGCAAAGCTTGTGATTGCCCCATGCCACAGCTGTCATAAGACGATTGAAGAGCTGATCGCATACTACAAGCTTGACATGCATGTCATGTTTATCAGTGAACTTCTTGTCCAGACGATGGAGATCCCTGAGGATATGCAGGTACTGAAAACCGGGAAAGCAGAAGCATAGCCATGAAACGGTTTTTCGTCACACTTATGTTTGCAGGAATTATCCTGGGCCTGTTTTTTCTGCAACAGTCAAGCCTTTTATCTGCAAGCAGGGAGAATGCAAAAGAGCAGAGTGAAAACAAACTGCTCATTGGCCATACAGAAATTTTCGGGGTGCTGGAACGGCCGCAGGTTTTATTTGATCATGGCCTGCATGAAAGGGAATTAAAAAAAGAAGGGTGCAGCATATGCCACCCCCCTGATGCTGATAAAAACCTTATCTTCGAGCATCCCTTTGCGGGTGCACCGGAGGATAAAAACGCCGTAAAGGATGCATATCATGAAAAATGCATCTCCTGTCATACGAAACGTATTGAAGAAGGGAAAAAATACGGACCGGTCACCTGCGGTGAGTGTCATGACAGGAAACGTGCACAACGAGCTACGACCTATCCTGTTTTTGTATTTGATTTTTTCTATCACGAAAAGCATGTGAACAAACTCGGAAAGAAATGTGATGCCTGTCATCACCTCTATGATAAAGAAGACAAAGAACTCGTCTACGAGAGAGGAACCGAACAATCCTGTTTTTATTGCCATGATCTTGATAAGAAAAGAGGGCCTTACCTGACTGCTGAGATCGAAGTGACAAAAAACAAGAGACTCACCGTGCGAAAAGTCTCTCACAATCTCTGTGTAAACTGTCATCTTTTCTCTTCCCGGCAGCGTTCGAAAGCAGGGCCCACAGAGTGCACAAAATGCCATACAGGGAAATACAGGACCATGACTGAACTCCTGAATGTCCCGCGTCCTGATCGTGACCAGCCGAAAAAGCCTCTGATTACCGTGGAAGGAGGTATGATGAAAAGAGTTTTATTCGACCACGAATCTCACGAAAAGAATTCACTGACCTGCAGGGCATGTCACCATGAAACCCTCAATGCCTGCAAGCGATGCCATACGCTTACGGGAAGTGCTGACGGCCAATGGATTACTACGGTGAATGCATATCATGATGTGTTTTCCCAGGCAACATGTGCAGGATGCCATGCAACGAAAAAAACCGATAAGAACTGTGCCGGATGCCATCATCATTTGCTTGATACGGATATCCAGTCAAAAGGGCCGAAAAGACAGGTCTGCACCATCTGTCATAGCGGAAATGCAAAGTTTTCCGGCCAGGCAGAAAAGATTCGGCTTTCCAGCCTGACAGAAGACAGAGTGCCGGATAAGGTTACCATCAGGATACTTGAGAAACAATATCAGCCATCGACATTTCCTCACCGGAAGATTATCAGAAAACTCATCGGGATATCGAACGACAACAGGATGGCGACAAGATTCCATAAAAATATCAACAGCATATGCCAGGGATGCCATCACCAGAGCCTCCCTGAGGCCGAAGCACAGAAGCGCAAGCCTCCCTACTGCCGTAACTGTCATTCTCTTACGTTCGACGTGCGGAACATGAACAGGCCGAGACTGCTTGCAGCGTATCACCGGCAGTGCCTGGGATGCCATGAGAGGATGCAGCTTAAACAGACCGGGTGCAAGGACTGCCACGAGGAAAAGGCTGAAGTCCCTGTTGGGATACTCTCAACAACTGATACCGTGCAGGCCCAGTTAGGAGGTTGACATGTATATCTTTGAACAGATTTCCACAGGAAAAGGGTATGAATACCTGATAGCGGTGGGATTTATTTTTATCTTTATCGCATTTTACCGGTTCCTCAGTACAAAAAGGAAATTTTAAGAGGTCGACGTAGCGAAATGGACAGGAGAGAATTTTTAAAACGGGCGGCATGCATCTCCGGTACTGCCCTGATAGGCAGAGGAGATGCTTCTGCAGAAGAAGCTCACGTGCATACCGACCGTTACGGTGTGCTTGTTGATACCACCTTCTGCATCGGATGCAGGAGGTGCGAATGGGCATGCAATGAATGGAATAAAAATCCAAACCAGCCGGTAAAACAATTTGAAGACAAAACAGTTTTTCAAACAGTGCGGAGGACTCATGCAGCAACTTTTACTGTTGTGAACCGGTTCAAAAATCCTGACGATAACAAACCGGTTTACGTAAAAAAACAGTGTATGCACTGCGAGACCCCGGCCTGCCTGTCAGCATGCTTTGTCGACGCATTTAGAAAGACAGAAAAGGGCGCTGTTATCTACAACCCGGACGTATGTGTCGGTTGCCGGTACTGTATGGTTGCCTGTCCCTTTGATAGTCCTGCGTATGAATATGACGAGCCGATTTCCCCGAGGGTCACCAAATGTACCTTCTGCTTCGACCGGATCAGCAAGGAGGGGAAGGTGCCTGCATGCGTGGAAATATGCCCTACGGAGACACTCAGGTTCGGCAAGCGGCAGGACCTGATAACCCTCGCATACGAAAGGATAGGGAACAATCCACGGAGGTATATTAAGCATGTATATGGTGAGCACGAAGTTGGTGGAACGAGCTGGCTGTATCTCTCCGCCGTCCCCTTTGAACAGATAGGTTTCAGGACAGACCTCGGAAAGAAAACAATCCCCGACATGAGCAAGGGCTTTCTCTTCATGACCAAAGTATTCGAAGTCATCGCTGCATGGCCGCTTGTCTTTGCGGCATTTTATGCACTCTCAAAAATAAAGGACAGACACAATAAATCAGGGACTTCATCTCAGGAGAAAAAGACTGATGGACATGGAAAGACAACCTGACAGGGCTTCATCCTGGATTCGTGAGAAGGTATTTCTCGGGATGTCATTCCGGGAATACCTGAAGAGCAATATGACCATTGCCAATGGGATAGCAGCCATCATCCTCTCTGTGGCGATTCCGGTAATGGTTTACCGATTGGTTTACGGTCTCGGCCCGTCGACCAACCTTACCGATACCAATCCCTGGGGTATCTGGATCGGCGTGGACATTCTCTGCGGTATTGTTCTCGCAGCAGGAGGACTCGTCATGGGAACGATGTATTACCTCTTTGGTTTGAGACAGTATCATCACTTTGTACGTCCGGCCATTCTGACAAGCCTTCTCGGGTATGTATTCGCAGTCTTCGCGCTGCTATTCGACCTGGGACGATATTATCGGCTTCCCTATCCCATGGTTGTATCATTTGGGCTGACCTCGATCATGTTTCTCATCGCATGGCATTTCGCACTCTATATTATCGCCTTGTTTATTGAATGGAGTCCTGCCTTATTCGAATGGCTGAATCTCAGGAAGCTCCGGGAAATTTTTAGCAAGCTTGCTATATGGGCAACTGTATTTGGAGTAATCATAGCCGGCGGTCATCAGTCAGCCCTCGGTGCACTCTTTGTCATCGCTCCCGGAAAGCTGCATCCGCTCTGGTACTCGGAACTGTTACCGGTCTTTTTTCTCGTCTCGGCAATCATCGCCGGGTTATCAATGGTAATTGTCGAGAGCATGCTGACCCATAAGGTATTTAAGAAGCAGGTTGAACATTTTGACCATGCGGAATTCGAAAAACTCACCATGAATCTGGGGAAAGGAGCCTCTGCCGGACTTATTGTCTATTTTGCGCTGAAAGTTTTCGGTTTGGCGCACTCGGGGAGATGGGATCTCCTGAATACCGTTTACGGGTATTGGTTCTTATTCGAAATCCTTGTATTTGCCCTGCTCCCTGCTTTTCTCTTCGCCTATGGTGTCAGATACAAAAATGTCCGGATTACAAGGTGGACGGCAGTCATGACAGTTATCGGGATCGTACTGAACCGGATCAACACATCATTGATCGCTTTCAACTGGAATGCGCCTGAACGGTATTATCCCCTCTGGACAGAAATTGCGATTACAGTCGGGGTAATTACCATGGGGGTCCTCACATTTCGCTGGATTGTGAACCGGATGGCGATCCTGCATGATCATCCGGATTATGAATCAATGCATTAACCCCCCAAATGCATTTTGATAAAGAAGATGTCAGGCATATGTACATCAAAACCTCTTGAACGCAGAATTTGCGTTTGTATGGATATGAAATCGATAAGAATGAAAATATGCATGGTATGTGAGTAATGGAGCCGCTCACAAAGGTGCTGCACAAGAGCTTTTTCTGCACATATGCCTGATATTACTAATGCATAAGTTAATAAAGTCTCCTGGCTGTCATTCCGGGCTGGACCCGGAATCCAGCGACTTTAAAGGCAACGACATTGGATACCGGCTTCTGCCGGTATGACATATAATGTAGCTTTTATAATGTAGTTCTTAGTAATTACATTTTTCGGGTTAAAGGGGTTTGTTTTCATGATATCAATCTGACATGAGGAGGATTAAGTGACATGAAAAAACTCTCTATTGTGATCTGCGTTTTCTGCTGCGTGAATTTCTGTTGTCATAGCTCTGTTTTTGCTGCAGCCTGGGATAAGTGTAAGGGATGCCATAATGGCAATTTGGCGCCAGATCAAAAAAGTATGAAGGACAAATATCCAACAGTAAAAAAATTTGTTGAAGCAGCAAGACGGTCCGATGACCCTTTCATGGATGGTTTTAAAAAAGACGAGAAGCTCCTGAAGGAGGCAGCACAAGATATCGGTTTGAAGTAAAAGGAAGTCCCGGACAGGAACACCCATCAGGCAGAAAAAGAAAATATTACAGTTCCATTGCTAACCTGTGCAATTCCGGGTAATCATTCCCTGACTGCGATATGTCTTCTTTCAATAATCTGATTCCCTCAGGAATATGGTTCATGAAATATTTTTTGCCTTTTACCCTGGCCAAGAATCCATATGCACCAAGAGCCTGCATGTGGCGCTGCAGACGGCAGGGGAGAAGGGTGGCTCTGAACTCTGTCTCGAAAGATATCTCGTCGTTAACCTTACTTATATAATATATCAAAAGCTGGTCTCTTATAGAGTCCTCAAGCCGGTAATAAGGGTCCCATAATATTGAGACGACATCGTAAGCCTGGGGACCGATTCGCGCGCCCTGATAATCCAGTATCCGCGGGATTCCACCTTTGGTGATCATGACATTTTGTGATTGAAAATCCCGGTGAACGATTGTCTTAGGAAAGGAGTCCACCATCAAAGCGAGCTTATGGAACTCGTCCTGCAGGGAGGAGGGATTATCAACCTTCCTATTCTTTATCCCTTCAACGAATCGTTCGAGAAAATAAGTAGTTTCCCATCGGAGATATTCATAGTCAAAAATCCTGGTGTTCAGAAGAGGGCATTCATGCACATGACCAGTTGCGGTCGTGTGTACTGGAATCAGGATATCAAGAACTTTCCTGTACATCTCTTCAACCTGATCCGCTGTGCGCGAACATTTCAACCAGCTGTATAAAGACAGATCACCGAGGTCTTCAAAGATGGCTGTTTTATTATGAGGTTCTGCAGTAATTAATTCAGGCACCGGAACTGCATACGTTCTGAAAAAGGTTGTGTATTCAATGTGCCGCTGGAAGTCAGGGTCATTTTCAGCACATTTCATGAGTACTGCTGAATGGTGATTTTGTTTAACCCTGAAATATTTTCTGTCAGAGCCGCCGGTACCGATGAGAAAAGTATCATGGTTGTTTGTAGTATAGAAGTCTGATTCACTGAGTTTGACGGTAAAATCCGGACCGAGTATGCAATGTTCAAAAACCTTTTCCCCTGTTGCATCACCCCGGGTTCCCCAAAACAGCGTCAGGAAGCATTCGGGCGAGGATTCATCATCTGATGTCTTGCCGATCCTTGTCCCCGGCAGAGCAATACAATTCCTCAGAGTGACACCTTGATTAAGTACACTATCTTTTTCAATGACGACATATCCGTCTAATTCTGCATGCTTGCATCCTTTGAAAGATTGATGAATATAGACGTTCTCGCCATTCTTTCTCATTTCATGAGTAACAGCCTGAGCATAAGAAGCAGGTGTGCCAATATCTGTCCAGTAACATCCACTCACGTCCATTGTGCCGATTCTGTATCCGGCAGCCAGAGCCTTGAACCATGCATCAACAACGCTTGAGTTGCCGATAGGCAGAAATTGCAGGAATTCAGGCTGATACATAGCAATGCCGGTAAAGGCAAATAATTTTTCCTTTCCCAGTCTTTCGCTTCCAAAAGCAGTTGGGCTATCGGTTTTTTTGTCATTCTGAACTCGTTTCAGAATCTTTTCTTTTGAATTGCCTGATGTTTCAGGAGATCCCGAAATAAATTCGGGATGACTATTATCAGACGTGAGACCAAGGATTAGAGAAATCAGATAACCTTTTGCGTCAACAACCAGTTTATTAAAATTCTGACAGTCATGCACTGCAAGGGTTGCAAGGTTTCCTGATGAGACATGGCATTCAATAAGTTTCTCTAAATCTATGTCAGAGAGAATATCAGAATTATGAACAAGAAACGGGCTATTTTTGAGAAAGACCTCTGCGTTTTTAAGGGCACCTCCGGTGCCCAGGATAGGGTCTTCAATAAAGAGAGTAATGTTTTCGAAATATGCCGAGTGTTTTATCCAGTTTTCGATGATCTGCTTTTTATGATGGAGATTTATTCCTATCTTATGAATAGGTAAGGCCATTATTCTTTCGAGGACGGATTGCAGGACGGGTTTCCCAAGAATCGGCAGGAGTGGTTTCGGAATGTGATGAGTGATTGGCCGCGACCGCTCACCAAGTCCGGCAGCAAGGATGAATGCAGAAAGATTTCGAGTATATTTTATATCATTCACTTTTGAAATTTAGTAATCTCCCCTCACCCCTCTTTAGAAAAGAGGGGAGTACCACATGAAATCATTTAGAACCTATCACAAAAAAGGTAATTTCGGGAAGAAAACGTCACCCCCGCGAAGGCGGGGGTCCACTGAAAGCCTCGGAGAACATAGATTCCCGCCTGCGCGGGAATGACGAGCTGGTGCTGATAGATAATGTAAAGGAATTGTGAGATAGATTCTAATCATACAACAAATATTTTTTTCTAAAGTTCTTATGAAACTCTCTGCACTGCTCCTGCCACCATGCTTCCATGCGATCTAATGACAGACCGTTCTCGATATCCTGTCGTAACCTGTCTGTGCCGGCGAGGATATCAATGGGCATTTTCTTATATTCATACTCATAGGGAGGCTGTTTCCAGGCAAATTGGTTCGGATACAAATCATGTATTACCTTAATGACAGCTACTCCTGTTTTAAATGGTTTAAATTTCCCCCTATCGGTAACATGCATCTGTGCCCCTCCGCACAGCTCCCCCATATGCTTCTGAAAAGTCGGCTGAAAATACATTGGCCTGAAAATAATGCCTGATAGTTTATATTCGTTGAGACGTTTGACAAGCAGATCAGGGTCGATAAACGGAGCGCCGAAAATCTCGAATGGTCTTGTTGTTCCTCTGCCTTCACTGAGGTGTGTACCCTCGAGGAGACACATGCCCGGGTATACTATCGCTGTATCCAGTGTCGGCATATTCGGAGAGGGTATAACCCATGGAAGTCCGGTTCCATCAAACCACATTTTTCTTTCCCAGCCTTGCATGGCAATGACATGGAAATCAAGTGAAGGATTGTATTCATTGTGAAGATAGTTCCCTATTTCACCAACAGTCATCCCGTGGCGTACCGGAACCGGACGCTGACCTACGAAAGAGGCGAATGACATATCTAATACCGGCCCTTCTATACTATGTCCACCAATCGGATTTGGACGATCGAGAATGACAACTGATTTTTTCATTTCCATGCAAGCCTGCATACAGAGTTCCATTGTCCAGATGAAAGTATAGTAACGGGAACCGATATCCTGAAGATCGATCACCATGACATCAATATTCTTCAACATCGCAGGATCCGGCCTTCGGGTGTGGCCATAAAGACTAAATACAGGCAACCCTGTTTTCTTGTCGCGGAATCCTTTCCACTCGACCATGTTATCCTGTGTTTCCCCATGAATGCCATGCTGTGGGCCGAAAATGGCCTTTAATTCTCCCTTCCTGGATTTCTGTATTAACCCGGAGACATGCTCCAACTTCCTGTTTACTGATGCGGGATGTACCAGGAGGGCAACTCTTGCACCGTTCAGCCTGCGCGGCCACTTTTTCCCAAGGATGTCACATCCCGTCTTAACCGAGTTTTTCGAATAATTCATGATTACGTAGATTATATTAATCTCCTCGGTTTTAGGAATAGAATCGAATAGTTTTTTGTTAGATAAATGGAGATCAATTTTATGTAGAGCGAGAATTGACAAATAGTTTTATTTTTATATAAATTAATATAAATAGTGTAAAAGAGGAATTCCAACATCGTTAAAACCTCATTTAATCAATTGCTAAAATATTAAACCAGGAGGTTGTATTGTTGGAATTCACGTGATTGGTAATCGGATTAGGATAAAGGAGGCAACAGATGGCGGTAAAGGAGAAGAAGCAGAAGATACTCAGCAGGGAATTTCCCGAGTATATCAGGGATCCGAACCCTGATGTGGGCCTTGATGAATCGATAAAGGACCTAAAGCCTGAGCAGATCGAGAAGACGATCATGGCTGTGCTTGGTCCGCAGACGGCGAGGATTCGTGCAGTAATGGAGACATGCATACATTGCGGACTGTGTGCAGAGGCGTGTCAGTGGTATTTGTCGAGCGATAAAGACCCGACATTTGCGCCTGTAGCGAAGATGCGGATGACGGCCTGGGAGATGCTGAAGCGGAAGGGGAAGGTAGACGCGGAGTTTATCAAGCAGGCCGCGCGGATAGTATTTACCGAATGCAACATCTGCCA
>Ga0209254_10007389_pt1 | contig 10147 bp, 8 predicted proteins | sample FrelakmetDIP11DI_FD_187148 | JGI IMG/M metagenome (GOLD analysis project Ga0209254, IMG submission 187148) | Freshwater lake sediment microbial communities from the University of Notre Dame, USA, for methane emissions studies - DIP11 DI (SPAdes)... | ecosystem: Environmental > Aquatic >...
TGTCAATGCACCGATCCAGCGCGGCCTGGCTGCTTCCGAAAGCGTTTTTTCATTGATCGACGAGGCGGCAGAAGAAGACAAGGGCAAGGAGGTGCTGGGTAGAGCAAAGGGTCTGGTCGAATTCGACAATGTGACATTCACCTATCCTGGCGCCGAGCGTCCGGCGCTGGATTCCGTTTCGCTTACTGTGCGTCCCGGCGAAAGCGTGGCACTGGTTGGCCCATCCGGGAGCGGCAAGACGACGGCGGCCAACCTGCTGCCGCGCTTTTATCAGGTCGATGGCGGAGCAATCCGGGTCGACGGCCATGCGTTGCAGGACATCGGCCTCGACAGCCTGCGCGACAATATTGCACTGGTCAGCCAGGATGTCGTCCTGTTCAACGACACCATCGGCGCCAATATTGCCTATGGCGGCAAGCGTGATGCCACGCCCGACGAGATCCGCGCTGCCGCCAAGGCAGCGCACGCGCTCGAGTTTGTCGATGCGCTGCCGGATGGCCTCGCTACGATGATCGGTGAGAACGGTGTCAAGCTCTCCGGCGGGCAGCGTCAGCGACTGGCGATTGCACGCGCGCTGCTGAAGGACGCCCCGATCCTGATTCTCGACGAAGCGACTTCGGCGCTCGACACCGAATCCGAACGCCATGTACAGGCCGCGCTTGACGAGCTGATGCGCGGCCGCAGCACGTTAGTCATCGCGCACCGCCTATCGACAATCGAACGTGCCGACCGCATCGTTGCGCTGGCTCATGGCCAGAAACAGGAAGAGGGCACACACGCCGAACTGCTGGCGCAAGATGGCCTCTATGCCCGTCTCTACAGGATGCAGAAGGCCGAGGAGGGCGCGGCCTGATGCGCGTCCTGCACAGCGAATCCTCGACCGGCTGGGGCGGCCAGGAGAACCGCACGCTGAACGAAATGATCACCATGCGTGACCGCGGCCACGAAATGGCCGTCGTCAGTCGGCCGGGAGCGCGCATTATCGAGCGGGCCAAGGAGGCCGGTTTCGCGGCCTATGCTGTCGACATGCGCGGGGCGCTCGATTTGCCGGCGATCGTAAAGTTGCGTCGCCTGATGCGCGAATTCCGTTCCGATATCGTCAATACGCATAGCGGGCGCGATACCCAGTTGGCCGGCATGGCGGCGCGGAGCATGGGAAAGAATCGGCCGCGGCTTGTCCGCACCCGGCATCTGGCGCTGCCGATCACTTCAAAGTTTACCTACAGTATCCTGCCCGACAAGGTTGTGGCGGTCAGCAGGTTTGTTCGCGACTATCTGGTTTCGGCCGGCATCCCGGATGGGCAGGTCGAAGCGGTGCCGACCGGAATCGACTTGAATCGCTACACGCCGGCCGATGGTGGTGGCACCCTCCGAAGCGAGCTGGGGCTTCCGGACGCGACCGTGCTGGTGGGCACTGTGGCCATTCTGCGGGTCAAGAAGGGGCATGCCGATCTGCTCAGGGCGGTCGGGACGGTACTCCAGAGTTTTCCCGATACTCATTTCGTCATTGCCGGCGATGGACCGCAAACCGAAAACCTGCAGCGCTTGATTGTTGAACTTGGCCTGCAAGAGCGGGTTCACATGCTCGGTTTGCGGCACGACGTGATGAATGTACTCCAGTCGCTTGATCTGTTTGTCCTGCCGACCCATCAGGAGGCCCTTGGCACTGCCTTCATCGAGGCCGGTGCCATGGGCCTGCCGGTTGTCGCGACCAATGTCGACGGGGTGCCCGAGGTTGTCGTCGATGGCGAAACAGGTGTTCTCGTGCCGCCAAGGGACCCGGCCGCGCTGGCGGTGGCGATCAACGGATTCCTGGAGAACCCGGCGCGCCGGCGAGATTTTGGCGACAACGCCCGGCGCCGTGTCGGTAGCGAATTTTCCCGTGAGGTGATGGCGGGGCGCATGCAGAACCTTTACGCCAGCCTGCTGGGGGTTTGATGCGGAAGGCGACCGCACTGCCGATCCTGATGTACCACCATGTCAGCCCGAATCCGGGGCTGGTGACGGTTTCTCCTGCGGCGTTCAGGGCGCAGATGGAGGCACTGGTAGGTGCGGGATGGCGCACGGCAGGCCTTGATGAAGCGGCGCGTTTCTTCCGGGGCGAAGCCGTGCCCGCAAAGACCTGCATCGTGACTTTCGACGATGGCTATCTCGACAATCAGGTGTATGCAGCCCCGGTTCTCAGGGATTCCGGGTTGTCTGCGGTCATATTTGCCGTAACCGGCTGGCTGGGGGAGGGTCCCGTTCGTGACGGCATTCAGGAAGCCCCGGAACATCGCGAATGCAAGCGCCGCATTGCCGCCGGCGATGCCGACAGCGTCATCATGCGCTGGTCAGAAGCGGAGCGTCTGCAGGCAGCAGGGGTCTTCGAGTTTCACTCGCACACGCACACGCATAACCGCTGGGACAGGACGGTGGCGGACCCGATCAAAAGGCAGGAGGCGCTGGCCAACGACCTGCTGCAGTCGCGAAAACTGCTGCACGAGCGTCTGGGCGTTCTCAGTCGCCACCTTTGCTGGCCCCAGGGCTACCATGACGATCAATATGTTGCGACCGCCAAGAGTCTGGGTTTCGATCACCTGTACACCACCGAACCGACCATGAATCTCCCCAATTCGGCCGTCGACCGCATCGGGCGCTTCGTGACCAAGGAAAGATTGGGCAACTGGCTGCTACGGCGCACCCGACTGTATGCGTCCCCGTGGGTTGGCGGTTTTTATTGCGCCGTCCGTTCCGCAAGATGAACTGGCCTTTTCCAATGAAGACTCCTGACCTGACCGGCCCGACCACCCGCATCCTGGTGATCAACGTCGCGCGGATTGGTGACACGATACTGGCCGTTCCGGTCATGCGTGCATTGCGTGCTGCCTATCCCCAAGCCGAGATCGTCTGCTTCGCGCACCCCAAGCGCGTCGAGGTACTCGAAGGGCTGCCGCAGATTGACCGATGCGCAGCGATCAGCAAGCGCTCCGCACCATTCATGGGGTGGCTGGGCAAGGCTTACGATCTGGCGCTGGTCTTCGGGCATGAAGCAGCCCTGCTGGCCTACGCGCTGCGGGCTGCGCGCCACGTTATTGCGCTGCCGACCGGTAATGTGGCGGTTGATGCCAGGCTTTTTGCTGCGATCCCGGACAAGGGGATTCAGCACGCCGTCGATGACCGCTTGCGCTGGCTGGAGCCGCTGGGAATCCCGGCAACTTCCCGACGCCTCGACTATCACGTCACCGATGCCGAAAGGCAGGCGGCCATGAACTGGATTGGTGAGCATTGCGGTCAACGCCGCCCACGCGTCGGTTTCCAGATTGCCAGCTTTCCGACCAAGGCCTATCGTAATTGGCCGCTGGAAAATTTCCAGAAACTCGGCCAACGCCTCCGCGCCCGTTATCCGGATGCCGAAATCCTGATCTTCGGGGATCGCCCGGATTCTGCTGCCGGTGAAAAACTAGCAAAGGCATTGGGCCAGCACTGCCATTGCTTGGCCGGCAAGCTTTCGCTGCGCCAGACGCTGGCGCTGATGGAAGCCCTCGATCTCTACGTCGGCGTTGATACCGGGCCGACCCATCTGGCTGGGGCGCTGGGTGTGCCGATGGTCGCGATGTACCACTGCTTGCACCCGGGACGCTATCTCGCGCCGCTTGAACATCCGAATTATCTGGGGGTGGTCGACCATCCCGTCGATCTCGCAAAGGCCTCGACCGCCTGCACAATGGACGAAATAGCCGTCGATGCCGTGTGGACTCATGTCGAACGTGCGCTGGCTTCAGGGACAACATGAAAATAGCCTTCATTGACGTTACGACAACGGTTTCCTTCGGCGGGGTCCAGACCGCCGTCTGGCAACTGGCCATCGTGCTCACTGATCTTGGGCATCAGGTCACAATTTACGGTGGCGATGGAACGGCGAGAGCCGATCTTGAAGGACGGAATGTCGCTGTATGTACCTATCCCTACACGCCGCGCGAGCGTTTCCCGAATTTCGGAACGCGCTTCCGGAAGCTTGCCGAGCGGCTCAGTTTCGCTAGACGGGCCAAGTCCGATGTGATTTCAGCCCGTCACGACTGGGTCATCCTGACCAAGCCTTTCGATTTTTTCTGGCCCCGCTTGATGCCGGCAAATCATCCGACGCGTTTCGCCTTCATGAGCGGCGGCACGGACTTCATGCGCGGTGACCGCTGGCTGTCCGGCCACATCGCGGCGATGGTGGCGTGCAGCCATTTCAATGCGCAACAAAACTACGCGCGTTTCAAGCGTCGGGTTGGCGTGATGTTCAATGGCGTCGATACCAGCCGTTTCCTGCCGGGACAGCGCGATGTGCAGCGCCGGTTGGCGCTCGGTTTTCAGCCAGGGGATGTCGTATTCATTTTTGCCGGCCGGCTGATTGGGCTGAAAGGCCTTCATCTGGCGGTTCAGGCATTGGGTGAGCCAACCCTGTCGGGCTTGCCGGCAAAGTTGCTGATTGTCGGCAATGGTGACGCCTTGCCACGGCTCCAGCGCTTGGCCGCAGATCTTTGTGTTGGGGAGCGGGTTGTCTTTCACCCGGCCGTCCCTCATGCAGATCTGCCGGCGCTTTATGCCTGTGCCGATGTCGGTTTGTTCCCCGGGCTGGGCGAGGAGGCGTTCGGGATTTCGGTCGCGGAAGCGATGGCCTGCGGCCTGCCGGTGGTGGCCAGCTACAACGGCGGGATGCCCGAAGTGATCGGCAACGAAGGCGGTTGTGGTCGACTTTTCGCCCTTGGGGATGCCGCGGCATGTGCCGGGACCATGGCTGAAATGTGTGCTTCCACGGAATTGCGCCAAAGGATGGGTGCTGCGGCACGCCAGAGAATCGAAGCACAATTTACCTGGCGGCAGGCAGCCGAGCGCCTGCTGGCAGCACTTGCGGTGGCTGAAACGAATACGCCCTCCTTAAACGCATGAAGTCGCCGCGCCTGCTCTATGTATTTCCCGAGCCGCTGCCACTGCGCAAGGCGAGGGCGGTGCAGGTTATCAACACAGTAGAGGCGCTGGCCAAGTCCGGGCTGGATATTGATCTGGCCTTCGTGCCGGTCGCAGGGGCGAGCGATCCTTTTACTCACTATGGGATGCAATGCCCGAAGAACGTTCGCCTGATTCCCCTGTCACGAGGACTGCCAGCACCGTTCTCACGCACGCGCATGCACTCCAACCGATTTTTTCTGTGGCGGTTGCGCAGTTGGTTAAAACAGGAGGCAATGCATGGCAGGGTGCCCGAAGCCGTATTTGCCCGCCATATAAAACTTGCCAGCGCGATGATTGGCGCGTTCCCTTCGCTTCCACTGATCTACGAAGCCCACGAGATATTCTCGGTACCTGCACCAAAGCTTTTTGCGCAGGAAGCGCGCGTTCTTGAAGAGGCGGCGGCCGTCATCGCCATCACGCATGGCTTGGCCAATTCACTGAATCGTTATTTTGGATTAAATCGAGACTTTGCCATCGTTCCCAGCGCGACGACGCTTCCGGAGGCGCCTGGGATAAAGGATTGGTCCAGTGCGCACCGGGAAATTGTTTATGCAGGCAGTCTTTTTGACTGGAAGGGCGTGGATGACTTGATGGCCGCAGCCAACTGGTTGCCTGGTTTCAGGATTACGTTGATCGGTGGTGACGAGAAAGGAATTGCCCGTTTGCGCGGCATGCTGCCGGCGGAGGGTGCAACCGTCGAGTTTGCTGGGCACCTGTCGCATAACGAAGTCTGGAAGCGGCTGCAGCGGGCATGTGTTGCCATTTTGCCGAACCGGGCTGGCTCGGTCAGCGACTTTACCTCTCCCCTCAAGCTCTTTGAGTACATGGCAGCAGGGTGCGCGGTGGTCGTCAGCGATCTGGCTGTTCTGCACGAGGTACTGGAACTGCATGAAGCATCCTGGTTCATTCCCGGTGACGCCCAATCGCTGGCCCTGGCAATCCGCCGTCTGACAGATGATCCGGCACGTGCCCAGGCAATGGGTACAGCCTTGGCGGTCAAGGCGAAGAATTTTTCTTGGGAGGCGCGCGCGAAGCGTTTGCGGACAGTCGTTGAAAAAGTATGCCTGCACGAGGTGGGGTTTCAAACGCCTTCGATCACGACTCAAAATGTGCGGGCTACAGGCGAATGATGGAACAACCTGCGTTGCGCGGGCACGAAAAGGGTCGATGGAGTCGACGCCTGGAGCGATTCATTTTCTTCGGTCTGCTTTTGCTGACGGTACTGGTGCTCCGTAACCCCGATGTCAGATCGGCCTGGCGGGCCGGGTTGCTGCTGCTCGGTGTCCTATCATTCACTTGCTGGCTCATGTGGAAACCGACACTATGGAAAGATATCGTTCCCCAGGTTCACCGATTGGCGCTGGCCGGAATGGCATTTGTCGCAATCGTTGTCGTCGCCAGTCTTGCCGGCCCGACGGTCGAGGTCGCGCCGGAGCAGTTCTTTCTGGGGTTCCTGCTGCCTGTGCTGATTCCCTGGCTGATATTCAGACATGTTCGGGACAGAGAGCGTTGGGACTGGCTGATGGCGGTATTCGCTGTCGCGTCCTTGATCCTGGTGTTCCGGAATCTCGCCCAATATGTTCAGGAATGGCTGGCACTGGGAAAGCTGTCCAGCGATGTTCATCTGCATCGCCGCTTTGCGGTGAACCTGGTGTTTGGCTTGCCCTTTCTGCTGTGGGTCGCCGTGGGTAGCAGACACCGCTGGCTCGCCGCGACAGGCTGGCTGCTCGCCATCGTTTCGCTGGTGATGATTGTGGCGACCGGCGCGCGGGGCGCATGGCTGGGCGCATTCGTGGTGATAATGATTTATTTGCTGTTTCTGCGCAGCCGCCGCCTTTTTGCGGCTTCAGCGGCAGGCCTGGCGATTGCACTAATCGCCGGGCTTACCGTCATTCCGCCAGAATTGGTGGTTAACAAGATCCAGCAGGGGATGGATACCAGCAATCGTACTGCCGGAACCTGGGGGCCAGCCATCGAGATGATTCGTGACCGGCCATTGCTGGGCTATGGCCTCGGGGACGATGTCTTTCATCAGGAATTCAACCGTCGCGTTGTGACCGCGGAGCACTGGACCATCCGGCAGTCTCTGGGGCCGCATAGCTTCTTCCTTGCCCTCGGCTTTGCCGCCGGTCTGCCCGCCTTGCTTGTTCTGTTGCTGTTGTTGTGGCTGGCCGTCTGGCCGATGGGACGTCGCGTGCCGACTCATCTTGCCGCTGGGGGTGTGGCAAGGAGTTTTGGTCTTTCCGGTGTTGCGCTGCTGGCAGCGGTTTCGGGAGCTTATGTAGTTATTGGCAATGTCGAGAATCTCAATTGGAACCTTTTCGGATTTTGGCTGGGCATGAGCATGGTATGGCTACAACTGGATGCTGGCAGTTCGTTTCCGGACCCCGGAAACTGAGATGATTCCAGTCTTCGTTTCTTATTTTCGATGATCAGATTCTCAAGTAAAGATATCGATTCCGCGGCAAGCGCAGACCATGGGCTGCCTGGGTCTAGTGAATACCGGCCCGATATCGACGGCCTGAGAGCAATCGCGGTCCTTGCCGTCCTGATGTTTCATTGCTTCCCCGCAGTGGTGCCAGGCGGGTTCATTGGCGTGGACGTTTTCTTTGTCATATCGGGCTATTTGATCGGCCGCTCCAGTTTCGATGAAATTGCCGCTGGGCGATATTCTGCGTGGACATATTTCGGGCGAAGGGCACGCCGAATATTTCCTGCCCTGCTGGTAATTCTTGTCAGCGTGCTGGCCGTCGGTTACTGGATATTGATGCCGGTCGAGTACGAATTACTGGGCAAGCACGTTGCGGGAGCTTCAGTTTTTATCTCCAACTGGCAGTTCTGGCGGGAGGTCGGCTATTTCAACACTGAGGCAACCTTGAAGCCGTTGCTGCATTTGTGGTCTCTTGCGGTGGAAGAACAGTTCTACCTGATTCTGCCGCTTCTACTCCTTGCCTCTGCCTCCAAGCCGAAACGCCTGCCGTGGCTGCTCGGTGCGGTTGCCATGATTTCCTTGGCAAGCGTGATCTGGCGCCTTGCAGACCACAAGGCATGGGCATATTTTCATCTGTTCAGCCGCGGTTGGGAGCTTCTCGTCGGTGTCCTTCTCGCCTATGGCGAAAGCCGCTTGGCACCAGTTGGCCTCAAGCGTGCGATATCGAGCAAGGGGAGGTTTGCCTGCAGTGGCTTGGGAGTGGTATTCGTTCTCGCCGCCGCCTGGGGTTTTTCAAGCGCCACGCCCTTCCCGGGAACGTCCGCACTGCTCCCGACGCTTGGTGCTGCGCTCATTATCGTAGGCGGGATGGCCACACCATTCAACAAATCGCTTTCGATTCGGCCCTTGGTCTACATCGGACTGATCAGCTACCCGCTCTACCTGTGGCATTGGCCAATTCTTTCCATGCTTCGAATCGTGGATGGCTACAGCCTGGATTTTGAGACGCGCCTTGCCGTGTTTCTGGTTTCATTCCCGTTGGCAAGCCTTACCTTGCATGCCGTGGAGCGCCCGTTGAGATACTCCGGCCTCGCCCGGAAGCGCTACTTTCCGATTTTTCTGTGGGCGGTTCTGCTGACTGTTGGTGGTATCGGTTACTTCGTCAAGGCCAAGGGTGGGCTGCCTCAGCGTTTCCCTGATCTGGACACGACACTCCAGCCGGCATCGTCCCGACAGATAATGCCGCCCGAAGGCTTTACCAGCGAACGTAAGGCGATACTTTTGGGCGATAGCCATGCCGAGATGTATTCAAATCCCCTCAGAAGCTATTTTTTCCGGGAACATGATCAGGAGTTGCTTAATCGCTTCCGTGCAGGCTGCAAGCCATTCCTGGACCTGGACAGACATTCGCCCGGGTATTCGCCGCAGGGCTGCCCGCGTTCAGTGAATCCAGCCATCGAGCAGGCAATCAACGATCCTCGGGTGGATACCATCGTCATGGTTACAGCGTTAGTGTCGTTCAGGGATCAGGTTTACCGCGGATTTGACGGCGAGCCGTCGGAAGACCCAGAGCGAAACTACCAGATCATGAGCCGGGCGATGGACGATACATTTGAGCGCCTGGCTACGAGTGGCAAGAAGATCGTTGTTTTCTTCACGACGCCCAAGCTTGATTTTGAGCCTGTACAGTGTCAGGAAAGGCCATTCCGTTGGCGGAGCGTGGCGCGCGCCGAGTGTTTCCTGAGCGAGGCGGCATATCAGGAGCAACAACGTTGGTCTCGCGAAAAACTGAACGAGTTGGCTAGTCGCTACCCGAAAATCAAGCTGTTTGATCCGGCGAAAGCACTTTGTCAGGACGGAAGATGCTCGGCAAGGGCGGGTGGCAAATTGATCTATGCCGATCCTTCTCATCTGAATGGCCTGGGGGCCGAAATTGTCGGGGAACGGTTCGACTTCTAGTTCGGGCTGTCAGCGGCGCCGCCTTACAGGTTCCGTATCGCTTTGCAGGGGATGCCTGCAGCGAAAACCTTGCTGGGAATGTCTTTGGTGACAATGCTGCCGGCGCCAATTGTTGTGTTGCTTCCTATGGAAACGCCTGGGCAGATGGTTACATTCGCGCCGACCCAAACATTTCTTCCAATATGAATATCCTTGGTTATTGCAGATCTATCCGCTAGACGCCGCTCGGGGTCCATATGGTGTGAGGCGGTAATCAATGTTGTATTGGGTCCGATCAGGGAGTGACTCTCGATCGTTACCTTTCCGGTGCCTATGACGGTTAATCCGAAGTTGACGAATACGTGGTCTTCGATCTGAAGTTTTGCGTTTTCCTCGATTTTCAGGGGGATGCGGATTGAAGTGGATTGCCCGATGATTGCGCCCGCCCTCGCCAGAATCTTTATTGTCTTTCTTTGTGAATAGGAATATCTCGATAGCAACCGGGATGCCTTCTTGAAGCTACCTTTCCTGGTCGCGCAATAGAGGAAATAGCTTATGTGACTTAAGAGTTTCATTGCACGGCATGGACTAGTAGTTCAAGCGTGGAGCGCCGTCCAGCCTGCACGGTCCGGACATTTTCCGAAATTGTTGCGGAGAACAGCCCCGCTGATCGGTTCAATGCGCTGCCTCCCAGTTCGGACCGACGCCCACTTCGACGACCAGCGGCACCTTGAGTTGTGCCACGTGACCCATCAGCCGGGGCAGGTGGGTGCGGACTTCGATCAATTCATCGTCCGGCAC
>Ga0209254_10007390_pt1 | contig 10146 bp, 7 predicted proteins | sample FrelakmetDIP11DI_FD_187148 | JGI IMG/M metagenome (GOLD analysis project Ga0209254, IMG submission 187148) | Freshwater lake sediment microbial communities from the University of Notre Dame, USA, for methane emissions studies - DIP11 DI (SPAdes)... | ecosystem: Environmental > Aquatic >...
CGAGCTGGCAGGAACGGGGCAACCTGCTGCAGGCGCTGGAAACGGCAGGCTGGTTGATGGCCGCCGAACTGCGCGCAGTGGACGTGGATTTCAGTTTCGCTCCGGTTCTGGACGTGGACTGTGGTATCAGTGAGATTATCGGTGATCGATCGTTTTCGCAGGATGCCTGGGAGGCCGGCGAACTGGCCCTGGCCTTTGCGAGAGGCATGGATCGCGCAGGCATGGCTGCGGTCGGCAAGCACTTTCCGGGGCATGGCGGCGTCGCGCAGGACTCCCACCGGTCCCTACCGCAAGACTCTCGCTGCTACGCTGAAATCTCGAGCAGGGATCTGGTGCCATTTACAATGTTGATCGCGGCCGGCCTCGCCGCAGGCATCATGCCCGCTCATGTCGTCTACCCGACTTTGGACGACAAACCAGCCGGCTTTTCCCGCTATTGGATACAGGACGTGCTGCGCCAGGAACTGGGATTCGATGGCGCCGTTTTCAGCGATGACCTTTCCATGCAGGGCGCGGCATTCGCCGGCGACTATGCCGATCGTGCCCGCCAAGCGATCGATGCGGGCTGCGACATGGTCCTGGTGTGCAATGAACCGGCAGCCACCGGCATCATCCTGAAGACCTTGGCGGAGACCGCCCCAGTGCCACGACAAGATCGACTCGAGCGGATGCGCGGGCGTTTTGTCGTCGACAGAACTGCCCTGCTGGCTAGCGATGAATGGCGGGCAGCGGTGGAACAAATCAGCTGTTTGAACGAATCCCGGGGCATGATGTGAACAAGCTGGATGAAATCAGCACAGTGGAACGCCAAGCCGACCGCCTGTACTCTGAAATCGAAGTGGAGAGAGCGATTGACCGAGTCGCCGCCGCCATTTCTGCCGGTCTGGCTGCCACCAATCCAATCGTGCTCACGGTGTTGAATGGCGGCATTATTTTTTCCGCCAAGCTAATGATGCGCCTGCGTTTCCCCTTTGAAATCGACTCGCTCAACGCCAGCCGTTATCGGGGCGAAACTCACGGCAGCCTGATCCGTTGGCTGCTCAAACCGACCCTGCCGCTTGGCGGACGCACGATCCTAATCGTCGACGATATTCTCGACGAGGGCGTCACCCTTGCCGAGATCATTCATTACTGCCGACAGCAGGGTGCGGCAGCAGTGTACACCTGCGTTCTCATCGACAAGAAAATCGGGCGGGAGAAGCCTTGTCAGGCCGACTTCGTGGCGCTGGAGGCCGGCAATCGCTACCTGTTCGGATATGGCATGGACTATAAGAATTACCTGCGCAACGCACCAGGCATCTTTGCCTGCAAAAACGCCGAGAGGGGGAACGAATGACCCGCATGGCCATCATAGGCGGCACGGGACTGACCCGACTGCCTGAATTCGATAAGATCCGCCAGGAAAAGGTTGTGACGCCTTATGGCGCGCCTTCAGCGGACCTGACCTTTGGCACGCTGTATGGAAAGGAATTAATCTTTCTCGCCCGCCACGGCGACAAGCACACTATCCCGCCACATCGCATCAATTACCGCGCCAACATCTGGGCGCTCAAACTGGCGGGTGCCAACTGCCTGGTGGCGCTCGCTGCCGTGGGCGGCATTCGCGCTGACATGGCGCCGGGACGAATCGCCATCCCCGGCCAGGTTATCGACTACACCTGCGGGCGCCAGCATACCTTTTTTGAAGACGATCTCGATCAGGTCACCCACATCGACTTCACCCATCCCTATAGCCTTCCATTACGCGAAAAGCTGCTAAGCGCGGCCGGCGGCGCAGGACTTCGGATCATTGACGGCGGCGTGTACGGCTGCACCCAAGGCCCACGTCTGGAGACGGCCGCAGAAATTATTCGCATGGAGCGTGATGGCTGCGATCTGGTAGGCATGACCGGCATGCCGGAAGCGTCACTGGCGCGCGAACTGGAAGTCGAGTATGCCTGTTGTGCCGTGGTCGCAAACTGGGCGGCCGGCAAGACCCGGGAAGAAATCACGATGAGCGATATCGAAGCCAATCTTGCTCGCGGCATGCATGATCTTTCTTTCTTGTTGAAATACCTGTTTGCAATTTGAATCAGCTCGAGTCGGCTGACGCTTCGCTAATCCGCCCGAGCCTTTTTGGGCCTGAAAGAATCTTTCAGCCGCAGCCACCAACGACCACCTTCACTCTTTTCCGCGTACTGAAGAAGGCGCCACCCGACCCGACCACCGCGACGACATCGCAGGTTTCATTCATTTTGATGCGCAGCGATACGAATGCGTCCATGCTCTTGTCGAAGCTGAAGCGCGCAACCAGGGGTGTGGGATTTTTCTCGACAAATATGAGGATAACCTCCACGTCCGGCAGGCTGCTCTCAACGGTAACCGGAACCACCGCGCCGTCCTCGGCGACTTGCGGCGTTTCCAGCCTGATCGCGTCGCTTTCCGCCAGCTTCCGCGCGCCGATCTCTTGCACAATTGCTTGGTCCAGCCCGCCGTTATCGGCTATTTTGACCGATGCCGTCTTCGCCCAAGCACGACGAGCGGGGGCGAATATAGAGGCCGATCCCGCTGTCAGCAGGACCAGCGTCGACCGAACAAAGGACCTTCGAGATACTTTCATGGCATTGGCCTATCAGTCTTGTCTGCGGCCGGCTAAATCAATACCCTGTCCCCATTTGGCCGGACGCGGCCGGGCTTCATCTTGGGGATATCTTGTCAGAGTACCATGTCGACTATAAAAATCCGCGTCAAACGCCTCGACGGCGCAACACTCATTCGGTTACTGATCGTCCACCCGATGGAAACCGGACGCAAGCGCGACGAGACGACCGGCGAACTCACACCGGCCCATTACATCCAGGAAGTCAAGATAGAGCACAACGATAAGCTCATCGCAAACTGCCAGTTGAGCACCGCTGTTGCGCGCGATCCTTATCTTTCCGTGCGCCTGCGTGGCGGTCTGGACGGCGACACGATCAAGGTCAGCTGGACCGATAATTTGGGGCAAAGCGACAGCGCAGAGACGGTTATTCCATCGCGTTGAACCAAAGCCGCCAACGTCATCCGAACCGAATCAAATTCAACAACTCGTCGGCGTTGATCTTGCCACTGATCTCACCCCCCTCCAGCACGCTGTCGGCCAAATCGCGCTTGTGCCGGTGCAACGAGACGATTTGTTCCTCGATGGTGTTCTTGGTCACCAACCGATAAATGGTGACGGGGCGCTGCTGGCCGATACGGTGGGCGCGATCCGATGCCTGGTCTTCTACGGCCGGGTTCCACCAGGGATCCATGTGGATGACGTAGTCCGCCGCCGTCAGATTCAGGCCGACGCCGCCGGCCTTCAGGCTGATCAGAAACACGTCGCCTTGTCCCGCCTGGAAGGCTTCCACCCGTTTCTTGCGCTCCGCCGCGGGCGTTTGACCATCCAGATACTGATAGGCAATGCCTTTTTCGTCCAGAGAAGCACGAATGAGACTGAGGTGATCGACGAACTGGCTGAATACCAGCGCCTTGTGGCGGTTTTCCAGGAGCTCCTCCAGCACGTCGCCGAACAGCGCCAGCTTGCTGCTGGCAAGACCAAGCTCCGGCGCCACCAGTTGGGCATTGCAGCAAGCCCGCCGCAGTTTGGTGATGGCGGCCAGCACCTTGAAACGCTTGTCCTCCTCCGGCCCTTGGGTTTCGTTCAGTTCATCCACGAGCTTGCGACGTAGCGCTTCGTAGAAGACGGCCTCCTCCTCGCTGAGTTCGACTTGCAGTTCAATTTCGGTGCGCGGTGGCAGCTCTTCCAGCACCTGCGCCTTGGTGCGACGCAGGATGAACGGTTGGATCAGCCGTTTCAGCCGCTGACGCGCCTCACGATCCTGGTTGCGTTCGATGGGACCGGCGAAGCGCCGATTGAAACTCTCCAGCGAACCCAGCAGGCCGGGGTTGATGAAGCGAAAAAGATTCCACAGTTCACCCAAATGGTTCTCCACCGGTGTACCCGTAGTGATCAGCTTGAAATCCCCCTGCAGGGACATTGCCTGCTGCGAGCGCCGCGTCGCCGGGTTCTTGATGGCCTGGGCCTCGTCCAGCACGATGGTTTGCCACCTGGCGCTGGCCAGAAGCTCGCCGACCGACTCCTGCTGCAATAGCGCATAGCTGCAGATCAGCAGGTCCATCGGGCGTGAGCCCTCGATCAGCTGTTGCCGGTCGCCGCCGCCCAGGATCTGAACATTCAGCGTCGGCGCGAAACGCTGGGCCTCACTCTGCCAGTTGAAGCACACCGACGTGGGCGCGATCACCAAAGACGGGCCGGTGCCGGCGCGACTCACGATCAGGGCGAGCGCCTGCAGGGTTTTGCCCAAACCCATGTCGTCAGCCAGACAGGCACCCACTCCCCAGTTCGCCAGCCGCGCCAGCCATTCGAAGCCATCGCGTTGATAGTCGCGCAGTTCCGCTTGGAGGGTGGACGGCAGCTTCGGCTGGCTCTGTTCGGCCCGGCGCAGGCGTTCGATCTGTGCCCGCCATGCCGCGTCACCCAGGAATTCACCTACCTCCCCCGCAATTTCCTCCATGGCTGGCAGGGCCAGGGCGTGAAGGCGCTGGTCCTTCCCGTGTCTTTCCGAGTAAGTTCGCAAATCGTCCAAGCGCTTCTTGAAGGCTTCGGTCAACGCCAGAAAGCGGCCTTCGTCGAGCCGAATGAATTTGCCCTTGGCACCCTCCGTCAGTTCCAACAAGCGTTGCATGTTCACGACCTGGCCATCATCCAGTTTGAGCTCACCGCTGACGCTGAACCAATCCCGTTGCTGCTTGAGCTTGATGCTGAACTGTTTTAACCCAGCCTGCCCCAACACCCTGAATTTCTCGCCCTGCGGCCATTCGACCAAGGCTTGGTCGCCCGCCTCGTGCAACTCCAGCAGAAATTCCAGGCTGCTCTCGGCGTCGCCCAAAAGCCCCTGGAAGCCATGAAAGTCATCGGCTTTGCCAAAGCTGGGGCAAATGGCCAAGAGTTCGTTCGCATGCTTGCGCTCCGCCTCCAGGTTACGTTGAGTCTGCAGCCGCTTACCGCCGATCTCAGCAATCAGGCCTGAGCCACCCGCGCCGGGCGCGTAATACGAACCCTGGTCACCGAATGGGCGAATCAGAATGGCCACACGCAGGCCTTCACCTTCTGGGATCAGCTGTACCCGTGGTTGGGAATCGGCCGCTACCGTTTCGGCCGCGTCGAACTCGCCACCGATGTCGGAATGAATGGTGACGAGGGCGGCTACCGCGCCCACGCTGGCCAGAATACGATCCTGTGCGGAGGTCGGCGCTTCAAGTCCTTTGCCGATGACTTGTGCGAGCCGGTGATGTTCCGGCGTAATTTCGATGATCTTGAGTCGGGTCAGGCCATCCTCGGCGAGAACAACGCTCTCCTCCTCATCACACAATGGCCAGAACTCGATCCTGATTTGCTCACCCTTGTCCTTTTTCTTGACCCGGAGTTCCGGCTCGACGGCGCACAACTCCACGGCAGCTCCACTATCCCGCCAGAACACATGCGGATGGCCAACCAGGGATAGCCAGCCTCGATCGGATAGCACATAACCGTTGGTGTGGCGATCGACGACAATGTGCGCCGCCACCCGCAGGTCCTGCTCGGAAAAATAGGTGGCGGTTTCGGCCATTTCCCAAACCTTTTTCATCGACAGCGCCTTCCCCTTGCTCCAGCCGGCGCCGGCGCCGCGCTTCTGTTCGCGCGCCTCCAGCGCGAAACCCAGGAAGGATCCCCGCTCGCGTGCAAGCAGCCAGGCTAGCCGATATTCGGCCGCATCATCCCTGGCCGCGCCCGTGGCTTTGACTGCCGCATTCTTGATGGCGTTCAGCGCCCGCTCCCAGGCTTCCTCATGCCGGACACGGTCGATCAGGAGCGTAAGCCTGGTGATTTGCCTGAACGTTGCCGCCTCCACGCTCAGGTCGGTTCGGGCCGGGTCGATGCGAGCCATCAGCTCAGCCAGTTCCGCCGCGAGCCAACCGAGACCGTTGGCATGGGCCTGCGCCTGATATTGTTTTATCAGGGGAAGCTGGGCAGTCAAGGCCGATCTCCCGTCATATCGGAGCCATATCAGCAGGCCGATCCACAATGACCATGGCCCCATCCCGCTCGTCCGCTGCGAGTTGATCATCAGCGCCTGCAAGTGGGCGAGCGCATCACGCTCATTTCGCTCCAGCGCCGGAACGAGTTCCAGCATGAGGTAAACAGACCGGAACGGGTCTTCCGGAGCAATCGATTCCAGCAGCTTCCATGCTTCTTCGAAGTCGCCGCCTCGGTTGCGCTGCAACAGGGCCAAGACGAAGAAGAAACCGACGGCCCCGGCAAAAAAAACCTTGCGCTTGCCCCGCTCCTTGCGCAGCAGAGTAAGACCTTCCCGGTAACAATCGATCGCACTGTCCGCATCCCCTTGCAGCAGGGTGAGGAGCCCCTGCAGTGCGCGCTCACGGGACCCGGCCCTGCAGCGCAGCAGGGCCGTCCGGGCAACGTCCGGCTCGCCGCGAAAGATCGCCATCAGCGCCAGGCATGATTGCCAAGCTTCCGGAGCAGGCGGATCGGCATTCCTGCAAGCCTCACCCAAAATCGAAAACGCCGCGGCGTCCTGCCGCCATGCATTCGCGTCCTGCAGGAGAATCATCGGCAATGCGGCTTCCCTGATGCTCGCGGGCTGCCGATCGAACCAGTCGCGATCGAACGGATTGCCGCAAACGAGCGCAAGAATGGGCGCCGGATCGGACCAGCGTTGCGGCAGACCATTCCAATAAGAATATTTCAGTCTCTCCAGCATTCGGAACAAGCTTTCGATATAAGCCGCATTCCCCCGATACAGGCCGATACGTACCTCTCGAATCAGCTCGTCGTCGTCACGGAAAAGGAACTCTTTGGAGTCCTTGTAGTATCCCCGCTGCAGGGGCGCCGCCAGGCGCACCAGGTCGACGTACTGTTCGTATCGCCCAGCGGCCGCAAGTTCCCGCGCCACCAGTTCGACGATCATTCGGTTGCAGCCCAAACGCTGACCCATCAAACCTTTCTCAACCGTCAACAGTCCGGCGCGCTGTAGAGCGTCCAGATTCAACTTGGCCGCAGGCCCCGCACTCAGAACCTTGCGCAGCGTCGTGGTGATTTGCGTCTTGGTCAGTGGACCCCAGGACACCGCCAGCAGGTTGACCGCCGCCTGTTCGGCGATGGAACACTCATGGTACCGATCCAGGAGCATCTGGCGATCTGCTTCGTTGGTGAGGGGTGTGTTCGCCATGGTGCCTGTGAGGACTCAAAGCTCGCGCGTGGCGCTGAAGCGGACATCCGGCCAGCGCTCCTCGGTCAGCGCCAGGTTGACTCGACTGGATGCGAGGTAAACCAGGTGGCCGCTACCGTCCTCCGCCAGGTTGTCGAAAGCCTTTTTCCTGAATTCATCGAGTTTCTTGGAATCGTCGCAGTTCACCCAGCGGGCGGTCGTGACGGCGATAGGGTCGTAGACGCATTCGACGTTGTATTCTGATTTCAACCGGAACGCGGTGACGTCAAACTGCAAGATACCCACTGCCCCCAAGATCAAGTCGTTGTTCTTGAGGGGCCTGAAGAGCTGCGTCGCGCCCTCCTCGGTCAACTGTTGCAGGCCTTTTTGCAGGGCCTTGGCGCGCAGCGGGTCCTTTAGCACGACACGACGGAAGAGTTCCGGCGCAAAGTGGGGCACGCCCTCGTATTTCAGGGATTCGCCCTGAGTGAAGGTATCGCCGACCTGGATGGTGCCATGGTTATGCAAGCCAATGATGTCGCCGGCATAGGCTTCTTCCACGCTCTTGCGGCTGTCAGCCTGAAAAGTGATCGCATTGGAGACCTGCACCTGCTTGCCGATGCGAACGTGGTGCATCTTCATGCCTTGGGTGTAGTGGCCCGAACAGATGCGCAGGAAGGCGATTCGGTCACGGTGCGCAGGGTCCATGTTCGCCTGAATCTTGAAAACGAAGCCGCTGAACGTCTCCTCCTCTGCAGCGACGACGCGTTCCCGAGCTTGGCGGGGCTGCGGTCGGGGGGCGAATTCCGCAAAAGCGTCGAGCAATTCCAGCACCCCGAAATTGTTGATGGCCGATCCGAAAAACACCGGCGTCTGCTTGCCGGCCAGATAGGCCTCCAACTTGAACTCGTGACTCGCTCCCTTCACCAACTCGATGTCCACGCGCAGTTCGGTTGCTTGGTCGCCCAAAGCCTGGTCCAGCTTGGGGTTATCAAGACCCTCAATCACCTCTCCCTTAACAATCTTGTCGCCGTGCGACGGGCTGAACAGATGCACCGAGTCTTCTGCCAGATGATAAACGCCCCTAAAACGCTTGCCCATGCCGATGGGCCAGGTCATGGGCGCACACTGGATGTTCAAGATATTTTCGATCTCGTCCAGAAGCTCAATCGGCTCGCGCCCTTCGCGGTCCAGCTTGTTGATGAAGGTTAGGATGGGTGTGTCCCGCAGGCGACAAACTTCCATCAGCTTGATCGTCCGATCCTCGACGCCCTTGGCGCTATCGATAACCATGAGCGCCGAGTCGACAGCCGTCAGCGTCCGATAGGTGTCTTCGGAAAAATCTTCATGGCCCGGCGTGTCGAGCAGATTGAGAATCCAGTCCTTGTGCTCGAATTGCATAACCGAAGTGGTGACCGAGATCCCGCGTTGCTTCTCCATTTCCATCCAGTCGGACGTGGCATGACGCGCAGCCTTACGCCCCTTCACCGAGCCCGCGAGCTGGATGGCGCCGCCGAACAGCAACAGCTTTTCGGTCAGTGTGGTCTTGCCCGCATCCGGGTGAGAAATGATGGCAAAGGTGCGCCGGCGATTTAACTCTTTGAGCAGTTCGGACATGGATCCCATAAAGGTAAAAAATCAGTATTATACCCAACCCGCTCACTCGCGCTCACACCCGCCCTCACGTCAGCGCTTGCCCCTCAAACAGGCTCGGGGGAGGCCGGTCGGCGACGCCTGCCACTGCCCGCAATTCATTTTTTGAATTTGGCCTTTGGAACAACCAGGCCACAGCCCTGTCATAACAGCGACGGCGAAGCCATCTATACATTTTCCGGTGACTACCGCAAAATTCACCGTCACGTTTTTTCCAAGCAATCCACCAGTTCCTCCCATTAACCATGCGACCATGCGACAAATCGCGTTGCGAGACAAACCGCGCCATGGGCGGCGTAACCACACTAACGACTACCCCAGAGAGACGCCATGCTAAGACTGTCAAAGCTGCCAAAGAAATATTCGATCCCCCTTTTCTTCCTGTTCATCATCGGGCTGTACGTTCTGCAGAACAAGGTCATTACCCCGTTAGTCATGAAGGTGGTCGAATCCGATGTCTTTTTCGAAAAGGATGATGAGGCAGAAGAGTTGGGCAAGATCAGCAACGAGCGCACCGGCTTTGCCTTCGTGCACTGCAAGAATGCCATGAAAGAAGAAAACCACGTTCCTGAAAACGCGTCGTTCGCCGATGCCGACTACGAAGCCTGGGCCCTGGGCGGGCGGACTTATGTCATCCGCTCCCACGTCAACGTGACGAGCGAAGACAAGGGACAGGTCGATAGAAAATATGCATGCAAGATTAAATTCAGCGGCGGAGACGTGGCGGATCTTAATAATTGGTCCATTCTCGGCGTCGATTTCAACGCGCCCACCGAAGCCGAGTAGCCAGTCGGTTAGGGCCGGTCTTGGCCAATATCTGAGGCCGCTGCGAGCCTCGGGAGACTGCCGTAAAGCGCCCAATCGCGGATGCAGTCCAGCACCGGGTCGGGCAATAGATAGCGCGGGTCGCGACCCGCGCGAATCAGCTGCCTGATTCCCGTAGCCGCAATCGCGAGCTGGGTCACTTCCATAAAATGTACCAGGCCGGCAGGTTTGGAGCGCATTGCTTCCGCGTTATCGCTGACCCGTCCTGCTATCAGACCGGCCCATGCCTCGTCGCCATCGGGTCCTGGCGCATCCGGACGCTGCATGACGACGATGTGGGCTAGATTGAACAGTTCTTGCCAGCGATGCCAGGAAGGGACGCCGCAGAAGGCATCCCTTCCCAGAATGAGGCACAGGGGCGTAGTTTCGATTTCATCCCGCAAAGATAAGAGGCTATCGACCATATAGGATGACCCCGCCCGCTCCAGCTCCCGGC
>Ga0209254_10007391_pt1 | contig 10146 bp, 9 predicted proteins | sample FrelakmetDIP11DI_FD_187148 | JGI IMG/M metagenome (GOLD analysis project Ga0209254, IMG submission 187148) | Freshwater lake sediment microbial communities from the University of Notre Dame, USA, for methane emissions studies - DIP11 DI (SPAdes)... | ecosystem: Environmental > Aquatic >...
AAACTCTGCTCTTCAGACGGAAACATTCCACTCTCGACTTCTTCTTTATACACTTTGATTGCCTGCAATGCCTGGTCTTTCAGATTCACGTACTGCTTTGCAAATTTCGGCAGAAATCTTTCAAACAATCCAATGACATCATGAAGGACAAGAACCTGCCCATCACAATGAGAACCTGCACCGATGCCGATGGTTGGAATTGAAAGCTCCTCTGTAATCTTTTTTGCAAGATTCATTGGTATCGCCTCAAGCAGAAGGGAGAAGGCGCCCGCATCTTCTGCAATGTGCGCTTCCTCCAATAGTCTTTTTGCAGACTCTTCGGTCTTCCCCTGAACTTTATACCCTCCCATCCGGTGGATGGACTGAGGTGTCAGGCCGATATGTGCCATAACCGGGATATCTGATTTTGTGATCGCTCTGATGTGATCAGCCACCTCTGCACCACCTTCAAGCTTTACCGCTGATGCCCCTGCCTCTTTCAGGAATCTTCCGGCATTTCTTACTGCTTCCTCAACGCTGGCCTGATAGGCCATGAAGGGGAGGTCGCCAATCACCATACTGTTCTGAGCAGCCCTCGCAACGATCTTTGTGTGGTAAATCATCTCATCCATTGTGACAGGAAGGGTGTTTTCGAGTCCCTGAACTACCATGCCCACCGAATCACCCACAATGATGCCATCAATCCCTGCCTCATCGACTATCTTCGCAAAAGGATAATCATAGGCAGTAAGCATGGTGATCTTCTGTTTTTCTCTCTTCTTTTTCAGGAAATCATGAATAGTAATTTTTGGCATGGTATTTTCCTCATTTATCATCAAGTCTTATAGCAGTTTTAAGAACCCCTGTAATGAATGGATTCCCAGATTGTTTGAGTTCCTCAAACTCTTCGGTCGTGTAAACGAGAGGTTCAATAGGAAGATCGGTAAGATCGAGAATTTTACCTATACGGTCAAAAAACCTCTCTTTAAAATCCCCGATAATCAGGAGGTCAATATCGCTTCCTTCATGGATTTCATTCTTTGCAAAAGAGCCAAAAAGATAGACTTCTCCGACAAGGAGCTCTTTCTTAAGTAAAGATACAAAATCCCTTATTTTGGTAAAGAGTTCCTGACTGTGTGCAATATCAATTCTGCGGAGTGTAGACATTTATCAGCATCTTCCCTCTCATAAAATTCTGTTGGCGCAAGATCTCCCACAAGACCATTCGGATACCTTGTTGGTATATAGAACATATCAAGAGTCCTGGCATCGGAAGAAAGAATCTTGAAGGCGTTATCAAGCTTTGCACATTCAGTTAAAAGCTCCTTGAGTGAATGAGTCATGATAGATGTAAACCCTTTTTCATAAAGATAAGCTTTTAAGGCCTTCTCGCCGCTTTGCTAAGCCTGGAAACAACTCCATTCATAATTGCCGGCCTCAAAACTATCCCTTGCTGCCTTGAGATCAGCTTCAGCCTGCTTCATCCATTTCTGAGTAATTTTTCTCATGACCTACTATATAGGTAATTTTTTGGATTTATCAATATAATAACCAAATCCAGCTATAAAATGGTTTTTTCGTGGCAAAAGCCCGCATCGCTATAAAAGGAATGCTTTGTCATCCCGCAGGCATTTGGGATTCATAATTACACAATTGCAATAGTGGGATATTTTTATTATTGTAGTATGAGGAGGATAAAGAATGGAAGAAATTTCTGTGCCGCTTGATAAAGTGATGATAATAACGAGAATCGAATACCTGATACAGAATCTGTTTAATAATCCTGAAATTATGTTCAGTGCAATATGTCAATTAATAGATGAACATAAAATAGCAGACATGCATGATACAATGACATATTTTTATGAGATGCTTTACTTTAAAGGATATGCAGAATATGCTCAGGATTTTGGGAAAAAGTATAATATTCAAACTATAAACAATTAATGGAGATATTGAAAATGAATCAACGATTCGACAATGAATTCAGTGAATCAACAGAAGAGATGAAGAAACTCATAGCAAATATCAAAAACAACCTTGATTTGTATGAAAGTGCTGATAAATTTGTAAAGGTTGTCGAAAAAAACAAGTTAGATCAAAAGGAAGACTACAAACCCTTATTAATATCTTTCTGTGAAGCGCTTAGAGAAACAGGATACCCCACAATGTCTGAGACTTTTTCCGAAAAATGGCACATAAAATAGTTCTCCGCAGGTTTGGTGCAGAAGGGTAAATACTTTAATCGGGAATATTCCGAAACTCAACAGGCACTTACATCATTTTTCTGTCTGTTCCTATGAAGCATTTTCACCATGTCGCTTCCCGGATAGTTTCCAGGTATCTCATGTCAAATATAATGAATGATCACCTGACGCATGGATATCAATAATGTGATTCAATTAGCCCTGAAGTATCATCGGGAAGGAAAATATCAGCCCGCAGAAAGTATCTATAGACAAATTCTCAAGGATGATCCAAGTAATGTTCAAATCCTTAATTATCTCGGGAATGTTTATCAAGACCAGCAGAAATACGATGAAGCACTAGATTGTTATAAAAGCGCAATTCAATCGAATCCATCCTATGCAGGGTCGTATTATCATCTTGGCATCGTCTCTGAAGCAAGGGGACACCTCGAGCAAGCAAGGCAGTATTATGAACAAGGTATACAGTATGATCCTGCTTTTACAGGTTCTTATAACAATCTGGGGAATGTATATAGAAAACTGGACCGGACAGATGAAGCAATACCCTATTTTCAGAAGGCTATCGAAGTTCATCCTTCGTTTTGGGGGTCTTATTATAATTTAGGTGAAGTGTATCAATCGAGAGTTCTCGATGCCGAAGCAATGGCCTGTTATCAAAAAGTTTTGCAATTGAACCCCCACCATATTGGGTCGATGAATAATCTGGCTATTATTCTTCTTGAAAGAAAGCAGATCAAAGAATCCTTGTCATACTGTCAGAAAGCAATAAATGTGATACCTGATTATGCTGAACCGCATTTAACAAAAGCGCTGATCATGTTATTAACGGAAAATTTTGAAGAGGGCTGGAAGGAATATGAATGGAGATGGAAGACGCGTGATGCTGAACCCTGGCGACGAGCATTTGCTCAACCTGTCTGGAATGGATTGCCGCTGAAAGGCAAAGCATTATTTGTCTACGCAGAGCAAGGAGTAGGCGATGAAATTATGTTTGCCTCCTGTATCCCTGATGTCATTAGCGATTCGGAAACCTGCATTGTTGAATGCGACAGGAGACTTGTACCTTTATTTTCCCGCTCTTTTCCGAAGGCAAGAGTACTCGAAAAAAGAGGTGATGCTGATCTTGTAAGCGGTGATCAGCAGGCGCTACCCTTCTTTGATCTGGTAATAGCAATCGGAAGTCTGCCCCTTTATTTTCGTCGCAATCTCACGTGTTTCCCGGACCGAAGATTTTACCTGGTCCCTGATCAGAAAAAAGTGGATGAGTGGAATGAGAAAATGAACTCATTGCCGGATGGGCTCCGGGTTGGACTTTCGTGGAAGGGTGGCAAAGACCCGCGGGAAAGAACGATACGGTCCATCGATTTGGAACTATGGAAAGAAATATTGCATCTCAAAGGCATTACGTTTATTAATCTTCAATATGGGTCATCTGAGGAGGAAATTGCGGAACTAAGTGAAAGTTTACATGTGAATATATACAACTGGAAGGATGCTGATCCTCTTCAATATTTAGATAATTTTGCTGCACAGATCGCTGCTCTTGATTTGGTTATTTCAGTAGATAACGCAACAGTTCATATGGCGGGTGCATTGGGAGTGCCTGTCTGGACTCTCTTGCCATATTCTCCGAACTGGCGATGGATGTTAGATCGTAAAGATACTCCTTGGTATCCTACTATGAAGCTTTTTCGTCAGCCTGCCTTTGGAGATTGGGATACGGTGATGACAAAGGTCAGTGAGGAGCTCGAAAAAATACGGAGCGATTGATACAACCCCCCCCGGTATTTTTCTAAGGGGATGGATTAAAGAGAATATGTTTCCTGAGAAGTGTTTTCTGAAAACCATATGAGATGCGCGGTCATCACTCCGGTTGGCCCCGGGCATGAGAGATTATTCGAAGAATGCAGGATCTCCGTTCATAATGCTATTCAGCATTCAAAAGGTCCTTTCCGAGAAATCTTTCCAATCGTCATTGAAGATACATCAGGGGAGAAGGGAAGAGCCGCTGCCCGCAATGAAGCAGTTGCAATTGCAAAATCGGCGGATATTGAATGGTTGTTCTTTCTAGACGCTGATGATCTTATGTACCCCAATGCATTTGAGGTAATAAAGCAGTATGTGCATGATTACGATGCAATTTGGGGTAGCATTGTAGAAATGAACGCCGGCTCACATCAGAGCATGCTACGCATTCCTCAGATACTCACTATACATGATATCAGAGAAATATTGTTATTCGATCCCTATATAACAATTCAAATGGGTCATTTTGTCCGGACAGTCGTGGCTGGTAATAATCCTTTCAATGAAGCGATGAATACGGGTGAGGATTTCGACTATTATTTAAGGGTTTGGAGTACTGCTCAGTGCGTTAAAATCAGGGCCCCATTGTTTATCAATAGAAGGGGATTGCACTCTGTTGGCCCGAGATCTGCTGACGGAGCACAATGGAGACAAGCCGTGGAGGAACAAATCGAAGAGTACCGGAAAAAATACGGTATCCAAGAACTGAATTTGGAGAGCATACAAATAATCAATAAGAAGACTCTTGAATTTATTCATGTTGCGAGATCATACGGGATAGCCAATCATGATTCATATTTTCAGTTATCAAGGATTTTGCCTTATTACGGATACCATGCCGTTGATTGTTACGAATGTCCGGAGTTCCTGATGCTTTCGAATAATGATGATCTCGTTATCAACAGCATTATGTGGACTGGTTCGTATGAAGCGAGTTCATTAAGTATATGGGCAAGGCTATCAAGTGAAGTTCATGTCATATTAGATATCGGTGCATATACCGGAATTTATGGATTTGTAGCTGCAAGGAGAAACCCCCAATGCAGAATCATATGTTTTGAACCATTGGGTATAAATTTTCTGAGAATACGGGAAAATATTTCCTTAAATGCCTTTAACAATATCACTGTACTCCCCATGGCAGTATCTGACCGGGATGGAGAAATCGATTTGCATGTTTATTCCAGCGGGAATTATCTTACCTCGGGGAGTTCTATAAAACATGATACAACCAAGCATACTGTTGTGAGGAAAAGAGTTCAATCAATATCCATTGACAAATTTGTGCAATTGAATGCGATTCAAAGGATTGACATCGTAAAGATAGATGTGGAGGGTTCTGTCAGGGAAGTATTGACAGGAATGAAAAAAACGGTTTCAACGTATAAGCCGGATTTTATTATAGAGGTGCTTCACGATATAGAATTGGCACGTCATTTAACAGAGTATTTTAGGTCGTTGGGGTATAATTTTTTTGAGATTAGAGAAGATCAAAAAGATATTAAGCAGACTACTGCTGTAACTTCTGGGACAAGCCTGTTGGATTTAAACCGCTTCATAACAACGAAATCAAAATGGGAACTGCAAGAATTATTCGACAGATACGGGAGTGCTTCTCGAAAAATAAACGTACTCGGCTTAAGTTAAAAATATACCGAATGTGTTTTCCCAAATAGGGATCCAAATAATATTTTCTCTGCAGGAATCGAGGGGAGAGCATCATTAAATGGATAAGGATCAAAAAATAGTGACTCAAACCAAATAATCAGCATTTTGTATATTGTCAATGCCGGTGAGAAAATGTTATTTTAGAAACACTTCGGGGCTGTAGCTCAGTTGGGAGAGCGCTTGAATGGCATTCAAGAGGTCGTCGGTTCGATCCCGATCAGCTCCACCAATAAAAATCAATAGGTTACAGACTCAATAAATTTTATAACCTCAGTAAGATTCAAATTTGCCCACCAATAGTCCACCAAAATGAGCCCGTTTCATGTCTTCACTATATCTTTTAACGGCCGTATATCATTTTGTGGAAACTGTTTTGTACTTCCTCATATAATAAAATTGCTAAAATAGTGCAGGTTCCTTTTTGAAAAAAGCAATCAAGTTTTCTTGTATATATGAGATAAAGGGATGGATATTGATAATACAATAAAATTGGCTTATGAACTTCAAAATAAAGAAAAGTTAGATCAAGCAGAATACCTTTACAAAGAGATATTGAAAGTCCAGCCAGATAATATAAGCATTTATTACAATTTGGGAATTATTTGTCAGGACCAACAACGATTAGATGAAGCAGTTTTCTATTATAAAGAGACTCTCAAGATCAATCCGAACCTTGCAGATGCATATTTTAATATAGGAGGAATACTATACAGCAAAGGTCTCTATGATGATGCTATAAGGAACTATCAAAAAGCCTTACAACTTGACCCGGACTCTGCTGATATCAGTAATAACCTTGGGTCTGCTTTCAAAGTCAAAGGACAACTTAAAGAAGCAATAATTTACTTCCAAAGAGCATTGCGGGCAGATCCTAATTATGATAAGGCATACAACAACCTTGGGATTGCTTTCATCGATAATGGGCAGCTTAAGGAGGCAATAAGTTGTCTTGAGAAGGCGCTCCAGCTTAATCCTCACTTCGTTGATGCCCGAAATAACCTGGCTAAAGCAAATCTCGATCTGGGGATCTCTTTTCATGACAAAGGGGATCTTGACAAAGCGATAATCTATTATCAAAAAACATTAGAGATAAATCCTATTCTTCCTGAAGCGTATTACAATTTGGGTAATTATTACAGAGACAGAAGATTGCTGAATGAAGCTATAACGAATTATCAGAAAGGATTGAGTCTTAAAACAGACTTTGTTTATGCATATAATAACCTGGGGATTATCTATAGGGAGACAGGACAAGTTGATAAAGCAGAAGAATGCTTCAGACATGCTATTCAAATAGATCCATATTCAAACGCTTTCGGCAATTTACTCTTTACCATGCTTTGTAATGCACGCCACAATCCTCAAGCGATTTACTTTGAGCATCTCAATTTCTCCAAGCAATGTGCAGAACAATTTACTCCTGCTATACCATCTTATATAAAAAATCGTGATGCTAATCGGAAACTTAATATAGGGTATATTTCACCTGATTTTAGGAGGCACCCGATTACTTTTTTTGTCGAACCAGTAATAATGTCACACAACAGGGACGCTTTCACAGTTTTTTGCTATTCAGACGTGTCAGTCCCAGATACATTTACAAGACGCGTGCAGAATCATTCTGATCGATGGTGCAATTTAGCAGACGTCTCAGACGATAAAGCTGTCGAATTAATTCGAAGCGATGGAATTGATATTCTCATAGATCTTGCTGGACACACTGCTAATAACCGCATGCTTTTATTTGCGCGTAAGCCTGCACCGATTCAGCTGACATGGATAGGGTATCCCGCTACTACTGGCCTTCAGACAATAGATTATAAAATCGTTGATCACTACACAGATCCACCTGGAACAACAGAACAGTTCTACTCAGAAAAATTGATGCGATTGCCAAATAGTTTTGTATGCTATTTGCCTGATGAAGACAGTCCTGATGTTGGAACTTTACCAGCAGCCGAGGTTGGACATATTACTTTTGGTTCTTTTAATTTTATTGCAAAAATAACACCTGAAGTTTTTACCGTGTGGGCGAAAATAATGAACAGACTGCCAGACTCTCGGTTGCTATTGAAGGATAGGAACTTTGATGATAAAACAGCCCGTGAATATGCAATGAATATGTTTAAAGGACGAGGTATCGGTATGGATCGAATTATACTTAACCCATGGGATTCACCGCCAAGGCACATGGAAGCATACAACTCAGTCGATATAGGGCTGGATACATTTCCATACAACGGACTAACCACCACTTGCGAAGCCCTGTGGATGGGAGTTCCTGTCATTAGTCTGGCGGGCACTGCGTACGCATCTCGTGCAGGGGTAAGCCTTTTGTCAAATGTTGGACTTAAGGAATTAATTGCTAATACACCCGATGAATACATAGAGATTGCTGTTAATCTTGCTAAGGATTTGAAAAAGGTACAGTCATTACGTGAGAAGCTAAGGGATATGATGATGCGTTCACCGTTATGTGATGAAAAGCGATTTACAGCAAATTTAGAAATTTGTTATCGTGGAATTTGGAAAACGTGGTGCGAATCAACTTAAAAATTAATTCTTTGACTGCATATCGGAATCTATAATATGGCAGGACAATACCTAAGAACAGTGCTCAATGTGGGTGGTAGTCACAAGGAAATTCAGTTACCGAGTCAATATTATGGCTGGCAACATATCCTCTTAGATATTGATCCAAGAGGGAACCCTGATATTGTTTGTGATGCACGTGAATTGATGAGTTTGGGTGCAAAGGAATATGATGCAATTTATTGTTCACACAATCTCGAACATTATTATCGGCATGAAGTAAGAAAAGTTCTTCTTGGTTTTGATCATATCCTAAAAACTGAGGGTTTTGTGCATGTGCGTGTACCAGATATCGATGCATTAATGAAAATCGTAGGAGAAAAAAAGATGGATGTCGACGACTTTCTTTATCAGTCAGCGGCTGGTCCAATAACAGTGAGAGATGTAATTTATGGATACGGGGTTGAGATAGAACGAAGTGGGAATGACTTCTTTGCTCATAAGACGGGGTTTTCACCAAAGTCCTTGACTAAGATTCTTAATGAATGCGGATTCCCTATCATATATCTTGGTTGTGGAAATATCGAGATTGATGCTTTGGCGTTCAAAAGCAAACCCTCTGATTACATCAAGAAACTTTTCAACCTGCCCATGATATAGTTTTAATATAAGTCTCTGAAATGAAGTTATCATATATTTCTACCAAAATAATTCTGACTACTCAAAAAATGAGGATATCAGCACGGACTGTTGAGAAATATGCTATGTTTCTTCCGGGACGAAAGATGCACTGCATGACAGAGGAATCTTTGTACGGCGAGTACCCTTCCTGAAATCCGCGGTTCTCAAAATTGTTGAAAATAGTGTAACTTATTGTTGGTAATTAACTATGGGGAAACTCGAGCTTGATCTATCGTGGCATGTAACGGCCACAAAACCCATCGAAGCGCTATACGATGAGCGATATCGTTAACCTTTATATCGATCTGTTGAAAAAGTGCGTGGGCAACTTCATCTATGATGACGATTTCGACCTGATGCGGGGAAGGTTTGTCCTCGATCCGGAATCGGGGAAATACTTTTCACACACACCGGAGCAAGCTGAGGCGTCCCTGAAGTTCCTGGGCGGAATATGGCCCTCCCGTGCCCACACCATGATTGGCATGCTACGACTCAACAACATCCAATATTGTGTCGAGGAGGTACTGAGAGCTGGGGTTCCGGGGGATTTCATCGAGACTGGCGTATGGCGAGGTGGGGCCACAATATTCATGCGCGGCCTTTTGAAGGCATACGGCGTGACTGATCGATTAGTGTGGGTAGCGGACTCGTTTGAGGGGCTGCCACGCGGGGATCTCATTCGCTATCCGAAAGAATCTCATTCAGAATTTCATAAGTATGGAGATTTGGCTGTCTCCTTGAACGAAGTGCGGAGGAATTTCGAGCGTTACGGCCTGTTGGATGACCAAGTCCGCTTCCTGAAGGGCTGGTTCCGAGATACCCTGCCGACGGCGCCTATAAAGAAGTTAGCAGTAATGAGACTTGACGGAGACTTGTACGAATCCACCATGGATGCACTAGTGAATTTGTACACGAAGTTGTCTCCAGGCGGATTTGTAATCGTCGACGACTACAATGCAGTTGAAAGTTGCAACGCAGCCGTGGAGGATTTTCGAAAGGAAAGGCTGATCACCACCGAACTTTCCATGATTCCTGGCAGTGGGGCATTCTGGAGAAAAGAGGCAGGGCAGTTTGATGGTTAACAACGCGCTGCAGTGAAACCGAACCGCACGGCACTTTTTGAGCAGGTAACAGATTGAGGTTTACAGAGCGAAGAAATTGAAGAAATTCAGGGGACACCATACTTAATTATACAGAGAATAAATTCCGTATGAAATATCCCGCAAAAAGGTGAATAGATCTTTTCTTATTGCCATAAGACAACGGTTCA
>Ga0209254_10007392_pt1 | contig 10146 bp, 11 predicted proteins | sample FrelakmetDIP11DI_FD_187148 | JGI IMG/M metagenome (GOLD analysis project Ga0209254, IMG submission 187148) | Freshwater lake sediment microbial communities from the University of Notre Dame, USA, for methane emissions studies - DIP11 DI (SPAdes)... | ecosystem: Environmental > Aquatic >...
GATGGCCGCGGTCAGCGTGGTCTTGCCATGGTCAACGTGGCCAATGGTGCCCACGTTGACGTGGGGCTTGGTTCGCGTGAATTTCTCTTTTCCCATTTTTTCGACTCCGAAAAAAACCAACAAACATCAGGCTTGCGATCCGGTCGCACACCCAAAACTGGTGCCCTTGGCGGGAATCGGACCCGCGACCTCTCCCTTACCAAGGGAGTGCTCTGCCACTGAGCCACAAGGGCAAAAATACGCCATCCATTCTTCGCAGACCGACGAGCCCGAGCTGGAGCGGGAGACGGGAATCGAACCCGCGTCATTAGCTTGGAAGGCTAGGGTTCTACCATTGAACTACTCCCGCGTCGATCACAAGGCAGCGCCTGAACGCCTAGCCCCAAACCACGCACGGAAACCATTTTCCCAAACACTCTTGCTCGTCTGCGCTGCCAAAACACTGCTGGTGGAGGAGGCTGGATTCGAACCAGCGTAGGCGTAAGCCAACAGATTTACAGTCTGCCCCCTTTAGCCACTCGGGCACCCCTCCTCAGCGAACCGTCGATTATGCCAGCATTTTCCTGATTTTTGCAACAGCGCGCCCAAACTGTTACCAACGCAGAGGCGCCAGGCCCTGCCCGGTCAGAAACATATTGGCCTCGTGGAAATGACCACAGCCAAGGAATGGCACGGGCGGACGCGAGGCAGAGAGCGGCGAGGGATGATTGGCCACCAGAACGCGGTGCTGGTGCCGTTGGGGCGATGCGTCAATCAGGGAAGCTTTTCGCTGTGCATGCGCGCCCCACAGCATGAAGACCACCGGGCGTTCCAGCCGGGAAGCGGCGTCGATGATGGCATTGGTCAGCCCTTCCCAACCCTTTTCGGCGTGGCTGCCCGGCTGCCCAATCTCCACCGTCAAGCTGGTGTTCAGCAGCAGGACGCCCTGGTGCGCCCAACGCACCAGTGAACCATTGCCCGCGACGGGCACTGCTGGATCGCGCCGCAACTCCTTGAAGATGTTGCGCAGGCTGGGCGGTATCTTCTGCCCTGCCGCCACCGAAAAGGCCAGCCCCTCGGCTTGGCCGGGTCCATGATAAGGATCCTGACCCAAGATCACCACCCGCACGTCCGCCAAGGCGGTGAGTTCCAGGGCCCGCAGGGGCTGCGGCGGAAAGACCACGGCACCCGCGTCCAGACGCGCCTGGACGAACGTACCCAGCCGTCGCCCGGCGTCACTGTTGAAAAAATCAGTGGTCAGCGCCTGCCAGTCGCCGGCGACCGGCCAGGCCATAGGACTCCACGCCGTCAGCCGGGGCGTGGCAGCAGGCGCCGACACGACAGGATCGGGCCACAACGCCACTTGGTCCGTCATTCAGGAGCTGCTCCAGCCTATAGAAGTCGATCCACGCTGCAAGTCTGGCAGTGGCTCAGCCAAACAGCTCGGCCAGCGCCAGGCCGGGGTCGGGCGCGCGCATGAAGGCCTCGCCGACCAGGAAGGCATTGACCTGGGCGTCACGCAGCACCTGCACGTCCGCCCGGCTCAGAATGCCGCTCTCGGTGACCAGCAGACGGTCCGGCGGCACATCGACCCGCATGGACAGGGTGGTTTCCAGCGACACCTCGAAGGTGCGCAAGTTTCGGTTGTTGACACCGATCAGCGGCGTTCTGAGCCGCAAAGCGCGCTCCAGTTCGGCCCGGTCGTGCACTTCGACCAGCACCGCCATGTCCAGCCCGAGCGCAATCGCCTCCAGATCAGCCATCTGCGTGTCGTCCAGGCAGGCCGCGATCAGCAGGATGGCGTCGGCCCCCATGGCGCGCGACTCGTAGATCTGCCAGGCGTCGATCATGAAGTCCTTGCGCAGCACCGGCAAGGGGCAGGAAGCCCGCGCCTGCTTGAGGTAGTCCACACTGCCCTGAAAGAACTGCTGATCGGTCAACACCGACAGACAGGCTGCGCTGGTCACCCCATCCCCGTCGGCATAGCTTTGCGCGATGTCGGCCGGAATGAAGTCCGCGCGTAGCACGCCCTTGGACGGGCTGGCCTTCTTGATCTCGGCGATCACCGCCGCCTGGCCGGCCGTGATCTTCGCGCGAACGGCGCCCACAAAGTCCCGTGTCAGCACGCGGCTTTCGGCGTCGGCCCGCACCACGGCCAGCGACTTCTTCTTCAGGCCGGCGGCAATTTCTTCGCGCTTGACGGCCACTATTTTGTTCAGGATGTCACTCATTGCTGGGGTCGGCGGAGCCGTCTTTAAGTACTTTCACAATCACGCGGTGCATCGCCAGCGCCACCACCACGAAGAGCAGTGAAACGCCAATGGCAATCCAGGCGCCGGGGTCGCGCCACATCTCAGGCGGCCGCGCTCAGGGCCTGGGCGGTGACGACGAGTTTTTCCAGCCGCGCCTTGGCCGCGCCGGATTCGATCACGGCGCGCGCGCGATCAACCCCGGCTTTCATGGTATCGACCACATTGGCGGCATACAGCGCCACGCCCGCATTGAGGATCACGATGTCGCGCGGCGCCCCGTGCTGGTTGTCCAGGACACCCAGCAGCATGGTGCGCGACTGTTCGGGCGTCTCCACCTTGAGCGCGCGGTTGCTGGCCATGGCAAAGCCAAAGTCCTCCGGGTGAATCTCGTATTCGCTGATCTCGCCCGCCCGAAGCTCCCCGACCAGCGTGGCCGCACCCAGGCTCACCTCGTCCAGGCCGTCGCGACCGTAGACGACCACGGCATGTTCCGCGCCAAGGCGCTGCAGCGCGCGCACCTGGATCCCCACGAGGTCCGGGTGAAACACACCCATCAGGATGTTGGGCGCCGACGCCGGGTTGGTCAGCGGCCCCAGGATGTTGAAGATCGTCTTGATGCCGAGTTCACGGCGCACCGGCGCCACGTTCTTCATCGCGGGGTGATGGTTGGGCGCGAACATGAAGCCGATGCCGACCTCGTCGATGCAGCGGGCAATCGCCTCGGGCGAGAGGTTGATATTGATGCCGATGCTTTCCAACACGTCGGCGCTGCCGGACTTGCTGCTGACGCTGCGCCCGCCATGCTTGCTGACCTTGGCGCCCGCGGCGGCGGCCACGAACATCGCGCAAGTGGAGATATTGAAGGTGTGCGAGCCGTCCCCGCCGGTGCCGACGATGTCCAACAGGTGGGTCTTGTCGGCCACATGGACCTTGGTGGAAAACTCGCGCATCACCTGCGCGGCCGCGGTGATTTCGCCAATCGTCTCCTTTTTGACCCGCAGGCCGGTGATCAGCGCGGCCATCAGGACGGGCGACACCTCGCCCTTCATGATCATGCGCATGATGTGCAGCATTTCGTCATGAAAAATCTCGCGGTGCTCGATGGTGCGCTGCAGCGCTTCCTGGGGGGTCATAGGCATGGAAATCTCCTCAAGTAGACGGATTGTCGGACAGTGCCAGCTTCAGCCCGAAGCCGATGAACATCACGCCGGCCACGCGGTCGAGCCAACGGGTCGCCGTATTCAGGCGCTGCCGCACGGCGCCCAAGCGCTGGCGAGCCCAGGTTGCGGCCATCGCCCAGCCGATGTTGACCCACAGCCCGTTGAAATTGAACAGCGCGCCCAGCAGCAGGAAGGCCAGCGTCTTGTCAGGCGCGGACGGTGCAATGAACTGGGGCACGAACGCCAGGAAAAACAGCGCCACCTTGGGATTGAGCGCATTGGTCCCAAAACCCTGCAAAAACACTTTTTTCAAGCTTTTTTCAGCACTTCCCATCGTCGCAGGGTCACTATCCGCTATCAATATAGGCGTATACGGGCGCCGCGACAGCAGCATGGATGCGCCCACATACAGGAGGTAGGCCGCGCCCAGCCACTTGAGCACAGTGAAAGCCGTTGCCGAGGCTGCAAGCAGGGCGCTGACCCCGAGCGCCGCGGCAAAAATGTGAACAAAACAGCCCGCGGTGATGCCCAGCGCCGCCACCACGCCTGCCCGCGCGCCGGACCGAAGCGCGTGTGTGACGATGTAGAGCACGTCCGGCCCCGGCGTCAGATTCAGCAACAGGCCGGCGGCGATGAACAGGCCGAGGTGGTGAATGTCGGGCATGGCGCGTGGAACTCCAGCAATCCGGTCAGGCGCGGAAAAACCCGCGGATCGCTGTCACGGCGCGGTCCACGCCGGCCGCATTCACATCCAGGTGCGTCACGAAGCGCAGGCGGTACAGCCCGGTGGCGCGCACGCCTTGTGCCTGCAGATGCGCCAGCAAGGCGGCCGACTGATCGCGGGCCGCGCCGGTCAGGTCGGCAAACACGATGTTGGTCTGCGGCGACTCGACCTGTAGCCCCGTGATGCCGGCCAGCCCTTCGGCCAGCCGCCGAGCCAGCGCGTGATCCTGCGCCAACCGTTCGACATGGTGCTCCAGCGCAAACAGGGCCGCCGCCGCCAGCAGGCCGGACTGGCGCATGCCGCCGCCAGCCATCTTGCGGATGCGGTGGGCGCGGGCAATGAAATCCCGTGAGCCGCAGAGCGCCGAGCCCACCGGCGCGCCAAGGCCCTTGCTGAAGCAGACCGAAGCACTGTCGAAGCACTGCGCGATGCGCCGCGCTTCGGTGGCGATGTCTGACCCCGTGGATTCGGCCTGCGCCACGGCGGCGTTGAACAAGCGCGCCCCGTCCAGGTGCCGCGCCAGGCCATGACGGGCGGCCAGCGCCGTCGCGGATTGCACATAGTCGAAGGGCAGCAGCTTGCCGCCCAGTGTGTTTTCCAGCGCCAGCAGCCGGGTGCGGGCAAAGTGGGCATCGTCGGGCTTGATGGCGGCCTCGATGTCCGCCAGGGCCAGCGTTCCGTCCAGCTGGTGCGCCAGGGGCTGGGGTTGCACGCTGCCCAGCACGGCTGCGCCGCCGCCTTCCCAGCGGTAGCAGTGCGCCATCTGTCCGACGATGTACTCATCGCCACGCTGGCAGTGGGCCAGGATGGCGCACAGGTTGCTCTGGGTGCCGGTGGGTACGAACAACGCAGCCTCGAAACCCAGCAGCGCGGCAATCCGGTCCTGCAGCGCATTGACGCTGGGGTCGTCGCCGAACACGTCGTCGCCCAGCGGCGCAGCCAGCATGGCGGCGCGCATGTCGACCGTGGGCTGCGTGACGGTGTCACTGCGCAGATCCACGGTCTCCAGCAGGATTTTTTGAATCATTTTGGAACTATCCCAGCGTCGAATGGTCTTTATTTGCTACTGATTCAGGATTCAATTCAGGCCACGGGCACCAGGAAATTGCGCAGCATCGCGTGGCCGTGCTCGGTCAGGATGCTCTCGGGGTGGAACTGCACGCCCTCGATGTCCAGCGTCTTGTGCTTCACGCCCATGATCTCGCCATCCTCCGTCCAGGCGGTCACTTTCAGGCAATCCGGGCAGCTTTGGCGCTCGATCGCCAGCGAGTGATAGCGGTTCACGGTGAACTGCTTCGGCAGCCCGGCGAACACGCCTTCCTGCGTGGTGGTGATGACGCTGGTCTTGCCGTGCATGAGCTGCTGCGCCCGCACGATCTTGCCGCCAAAGGCCGCGCCGATGGACTGATGCCCCAGGCACACGCCCAGAATCGGCAGCTTGCCGGCAAAGTGCTGGATCGCCGCCACCGAAATGCCGGCTTCGGCAGGAGAACACGGGCCGGGCGATACCACCAGCCGGTCGAGCTGGCCAGCCTGCAGGCGGGCGTCGATCTCGTCCAGCGTGATCTCGTCGTTGCGGAACACCTCGACCTGTGCCCCCAGTTCGCCAAAGTACTGGACGATGTTGTAGGTGAACGAGTCGTAGTTGTCGATCATCAGGAGCTTGATCTGTTTCGTCATGATTTACTCCAGCCCCTCTTCCACCAGTTCGGCAGCCCGCAGCAGCGCCCGCGCCTTGTGCTCGGTTTCCCGCCACTCCATCTCTGGCACGGAATCGGCCACCACGCCAGCGGCCGCCTGCACATACAGCATGCCGTCCTTGATGATGCCGGTGCGGATGGCGATGGCCACGTCCATGTCGCCGGCATAGCTCAGGTAGCCGCAGGCACCGCCGTACAGGCCGCGCTTGGTGGGCTCGAGCTGGTCGATCACCTCCATCGCATGCACCTTGGGCGCGCCGGTCAGCGTGCCGGCCGGGAAGGTGGCCTTGAGCACGTCCATGCTGGTCATGCCGTCGTTCAGCAGGCCCTCGACGTTGCTCACGATGTGCATCACGTGGCTGTAGCGCTCCACCGTGAAGGCTTCAGTGACCTTGACGCTGCCGATCTTCGCAATGCGCCCGATGTCGTTGCGCGCCAGGTCGATCAGCATGACATGCTCGGCGCGCTCCTTGGGGTCGTTGATCAGTTCCACCTCGGCGGCCTTGTCCTTCTCGGCTGTCGCCCCGCGGGGCTTGGTCCCCGCCAGCGGCCGGATCGTGATCTTCTGGCCTTCGTCGGTCTGCTCCTGGCGCACCAGGATCTCGGGGCTCGCCCCCACCACATGGAAGTCCCCGAAGTGGTAGTAGTACATGTAGGGGCTGGGGTTCAGCGAGCGCAGCGCGCGGTACAGCGACAGCGGGCTCTCGGTGTAGCGTTTCTTGATGCGCTGGCCGACCTGCACCTGCATGAAGTCGCCGCCGGCGATCAGCTCCTTGGCGCGTTCGACGGCGGCAAGGTAATCGGCCTTGGCAAAGTCGCGCTCGGCCGGATAGCCCTGGCTGGGCTTGACCACCGGGGCGCTGACCGAGTATTTCAACTGCTCTTTCAGGTCGCGCAGGCGCTTCTTGGCGTTGGTGTAGGCCTCCGGCTGGGCCGGGTCGGCATAGACGATCAGGTAGAGCTTGCCCGAGAGGTTGTCGATGACCGCCAGTTCCTCGCACTGCAGCAGCAGGATGTCCGGGCAGCCCAAGGTGTCCGACGGACATGTTTTTTCGAGCTTTTTCTCGATGTAGCGCACCGTGTCGTAGCCGAAATAGCCTGCCAGACCGCCACAGAAGCGCGGCAGGCCAGGCCGCAGCGCCACCTTGAAGCGCTTCTGGTAGTCGGCGATGAAGTCCAGCGGCGTCTTGCTCGCCCCTGCGTCGGCATGGCGCACGGTTTCCACCACCTCGCCGTCGCGCACCACCTCGGTCACAGCCTGCGGGCCGAATCCACTGGCGCGCACCAGGGTTCGCGCGGGCAGGCCGATGAAGCTGTAGCGTCCGAAACGCTCGCCGCCCACCACGGATTCGAGCAGGAAGCTGTACTTGCCGCCGTCTTTCGAGTGCGCCAGCTTCAGGTACAGCGAGAGCGGGGTTTCGAGGTCGGCAAAGGCCTCGACCATCAAGGGAATGCGATTGAAGCCTTGGCTGGCCAGGCTTTTGAATTCAAGTTCGGTGATCATGGTTTGAGCCTCCAAGCTCAGTGCCACGCGCTGGCACATCTTTTTCATCCAAAGCCTCGGCCAGTTGAGGGCCGGGCGCTTGGGCGCGGGGACCGCGCCGGTCAGGCTTGCACGTTGAGTGGCTTGCGCCAGGGCCAGGCTCCCCGGCCAAAAAGGCCAGCGGTGCCACCTGCGGGGGACGTGCTTGGATTGAACATGATGCCGGGCAGTGTAGCAAACCCGCGCAGGGTTTCGTGACGCCGGTCAAGCCAGACACTACGGCAAAACCCTGTAGCACCCTGGCAACACCAGCAGCACAATGACGGCTCCCGTCTGACCCTCTTTTCCCTGAAACAAACCTGAAACTGGAGCGCACCGATATGAAACGAATTCGTGCTGTGATGCTGGGGGCAGCCCTGAGCCTGCTGAGTGCCATTGCCATGGCGCAGCCCGTGGATGTATCCGGCGTCAAGTTTGACAACCCGATCGAACTGCGCGGCACCAAGCTCGAACTCAACGGCGCCGGCATCCGTTACAAGGCAGTGTTCAAGGTCTATGCGGCCGGCCTGTACCTGACCAAAAAAGCCGGCACGCCTGAGGAGGTCATGGCCGCGCCGGGGCCCAAGCGCTTGAGCATCACCATGCTGCGCGAAATTGACTCGGCCGAGCTGGGCAAGCTCTTCACGCGCGGCGTGGAGGACAACAGCCCCCGTAGTGAAATGTCCAAGTTGATTCCCGGCCTGGTTCGCATGGGCCAGATTTTCAGTGACCAGAAGAGGCTGTTCCCCGGTGAAAACTTCGTAATCGAATGGATTCCTGGTACCGGCACGGTGATCACGGTCAAGGGCAAGGTCCAGGGCGAGCCGTTCAAGGAACCCGAGTTCTTCAACGCCTTGATGCGGATCTGGCTCGGCCCGAATCCGGCGGACTGGAAACTCAAGGAGGCCCTGCTGGGCAAGTGATCAGGACCGGCCCCGCCAGACAGCGGCCAGTTCAGCCAGCGAATCGACATACCCGTCAGCAGGCACGCAGCGGATCGGCTGCCCGTGGTTGTACCCATAACTGACCAGCAGCACCGGACACCCGGCGGCGCGTGCGGCTGCCGCGTCATTGATGGAGTCGCCGACCATCAGCGTACGCCCCGGGGTGCTGCCCAGCGCCATGCAAGTCTCGATCAGTGGCAGCGGATCGGGTTTCTTGCGCGAAAAAGCATCGCCGCCAAATACTGCGGTGAAAAAACCATCCAGCCCTTTGGACTGCAGCAGTGGCCGCGCAAAAGCGGTGGGCTTGTTGGTCAGGCAGGCGAGCCGAAGCCCAGCGGCCTGCAGCGCGTGCAGCCCTTCGATTGCCCCGGCATACACCGTGCTGTGTCGGCCATTGATTCGCAGGTAGTGTTGCTGGTACGCGCCGCAGGCGCGCTGGAAAAGATCGTCCGAGGCCACAAAATCCAAGACGCCCCGCTGCAACTCAACATGCGCCAGCACTGAACGGATCAGGTGCTCGGAGCCCTTGCCGACGAGTTGCTCGATCACGGTCCGCGTCACCGGCGGCCGGTCCAGCGCCGCCAGCATGTGGTTCAGCGCCACCTCGAAGTCCCCAAGGGTGTCGACCAACGTGCCGTCAAGGTCGACGATGCAGGCGTCCAGGTCAGGAAATTCAGGCCGCTTCAGGTTCATCTTAGGTGTGGACGTTTGCCCGGTACACCGGGGGGTTCTTTGGAAGTATGCTGCGCCTCTCAATTGCTTTCACTGCCAGGAGACTCTCATGCAACGCATTTTCCGTTTTTTCATGGCCTTGCTCGGCTCGCTGCTGATCTGCGGCGCCGCCCTGGCGCAGGACAAGGTGGTCTATCACATCGACAACGCCGAGGCCCAAGCCACCAAGGGGCTGCGCAACATCCGCAACCACCTCGACGTGGCACCGGAGACCAAGATCGTGGTGGTCACCCATGCCGACGGCGTGGACTTCCTGATGGACGGCGCCAAGGACAAGAAGAACCCCAACATCGACTACGCCGCGCTGGTCAGCGCGCTGAAGGCCCGCGGTGTGCGCTTCGAGGTCTGCGAGATCACCTTGAAGAACCGCAGCCTCAAGAAGGACCAGTTCAGCATGGACGCCGAGTTCACGCCGTCCGGCGTGGCGCGTATCGGCCAGTTGCAGACACGCGAGAAGTTCGCCTACATCAAACCCTGAGGTCGGCGCAAAGGCCCTTGGGCCTCGGGACTCAGCGCGCCAGCTCGGCGCGCATCGCGTCAATGACGCTTTTGTAGTCCGGCTTGCCGAAGATCGCGCTGCCGGCGACAAAGGTGTCCGCCCCGGCGTCGGCCACGCGGCGGATGTTGTCGGTCTTGATGCCACCGTCCACTTCCAGCCGGATGTCCCGGCCACTAGCGTCGATCAACTTGCGCGCCGCCTCGATCTTGCGCAAGGCGCCTTCGATGAAGCTCTGGCCGCCGAAACCCGGGTTCACCGACATGATCAGGATCAGGTCGATGTCGTCGATCACCCAGTCCAGCACATCCAGCGGTGTGGCCGGATTGAACACCAGGCCGGCTTGGCAGCCCCTGCCCTTGATCGCCTGCACGCTGCGGTGCACATGACCCGAGGCCTCGGGATGAAAACTGATGAGATCCGCGCCGGCGTCGGCAAAGGCGGCGGCCAGCGCATCGACGGGCTGAATCATCAGGTGCACATCCACCGGCACTGGCGTGCCGTCCGTTTTTTTCGCGTGCGGCTTGAGCGCCTGGCAGACCATTGGCCCGAAGGTCAGGTTGGGCACGTAGTGGTTGTCCATCACGTCGAAATGAACCCAGTCGGCGCCAGCGGCAATGACGCTGCGGACCTCCTC
>Ga0209254_10007393_pt1 | contig 10145 bp, 7 predicted proteins | sample FrelakmetDIP11DI_FD_187148 | JGI IMG/M metagenome (GOLD analysis project Ga0209254, IMG submission 187148) | Freshwater lake sediment microbial communities from the University of Notre Dame, USA, for methane emissions studies - DIP11 DI (SPAdes)... | ecosystem: Environmental > Aquatic >...
ATGCAACATAATGCTAGTTCCACTGTCTCGCGCTGTGTGGCAGTTGCCAGCTACGTGGTCGCGAATTTCGAAAACGTCAACTTCGTATTTACCGGTTTTAACCAACTCCAATGCAATAACGCTACCTGAAAACCCAGCACCAACAATAGCAATTCTTTTCATTCAAATACCTCACAACAGCTTTGTTCATTTCGATAGTGATATCGATTGCTTGGGCGCTTTCGTTATACTATCGGAAGCAAAGAAAGTCCACTACAAAATGCGCTTTTTTTATGCAATTCAGATAGTTATTGCCGTGGATGGGCACTAGGTAGGATTTAAGAGATATTTTTGGCATAATACGTACGTACCGCCGCAAGTTCTCGCGTCAAATAGAAGAGGTCACGCATCAGGGCGGCTTTGGAGAAGGCGCAGAACGGCAGCTTCAGCAAGAGCGATGCGGTCTTCGCAACGGCCTTTGTCCTGCGTCGGCTGGCTTGACCGGTGTCCCCATATCTTTTCAGCAGGACCATATTGTACGTTCCGAGCCGCTTGGCTTCCTTCAGCACGCCGCGGGCGGTCAGCCGGTGGGGCTCAAAATCCCTGTTGATCACGGACTTGCCTGCTCGTGCGAACGTGGCCCCGCATCTGACGGCCCTAATGAAAAAATCAGTGTCTTCGCATTTTAATCTATTAAATTCCGAAGAGAAGATGAGTCCAGTGGTGGATCTCACTCTCTCGATAATGGAGCGGCCGAGCAGCACATTATTTGAGGATAATCCTAGTGGCGCCCCGAACTCGTTGAGTCCTTCCAGATTTTTCTTTTGGAAAAGCGGAAGTTCTCTGAGCCAGGCAGGCCAATCGGAATGCATTAACTGACGCTCGGTGCCGTAAACGATATCCGCCTGCGCCTGTTGATGCTTCTCGATAAGATGCGTGAGCCAGTCAGGCTCCGGCAGGTCGTCATCGTCAATGAAGGCAATCAAATCAGCGTCGCGGCGAAAGGCCTCGTGTATGGCTCTGTTCCGAGCGAAGGATTGGCCTTGCTGGGGTTCCTCGACGAAATCCAACTCGATGGGCAACTTGCCGGAAGCGTGCTCGCATAGGACACGCGCCCGGCCGTCGGGATAGTTGTCTACCACGATGGCGCGAACCTCTTCCGGGACGATGCTGCCCAACTGCATGCACTGCAGTGAGAGCAGCAGGCGTTCGAGCATTTCTGGTCTCTGGTACGTGCAGATACAAAAAAAAGCTGTCACGGAAAAACCTCTCTAAAATCACGCATCTCCATGCCGCTCGGCAGGATAGATGAAATCAGCCCCTATCAGAATGCCGTCACAGACCACATCTAACCCCCGATAATTTCCCGGCTCAAGTTCTTCCAGATCCTGCAACTCCATCCTGACCGGTGGCCAGCTGTTTGTCGGTTCCATGAAATCCAGGGGGATCATCCGGCGGAAGAAATAGTGGTATGCATATCTACGGGCCCGGCGCGTTGTCATGTCATTCAGCCTGGCCTTCAGCGGCAGGCGGTCCAATATCTTGAAATACTCCTCAATGCTGGTGCCGTCTAGAGTGATTCCTTTGTTCCGAATCCAGGCTTCTCCGCCTACGATCACGGGAATCCCCATGCTCGTCAGCTCAACCCCGGTCTTCGTATTGTAAATGATCACCGAGTCACACTGGAGCATGGCCGCATAAGTGCTCACCCTACTCTCGGGGCCGATGATAAATACGTTGGCCGGCAGGGTGGGAAATGCCTTGAAGATCTCAGCGACAATCGGCTGGCGCGAGGGGATGAGTCCGGTAATCTCGGCGGGATGCACCCGGATTAAAAGTTGCAGGTCGGGACGCCTGGCGAAATAGTCAATAGTGCGCACGACCCATTCCAGCATGTTGGGAAAGACGTTTGCGGGGTAATGGAGCTGCGCGTCCCACATGACATTGGTCAGCATGCCGATACAGGGCTTTGAGAAATCAAAACCAACCTCCCTTCTAATCATCTCAGGATCGAACTGGGGTTGATTGTGAACGAATGTGATCCAATCCTGGGTGCCCTGCCAACGAGTCCTTAGGTAGTCCATCAAATGAGATTCGATTTGAGCATTCCACTCCATGGTTTCCCACCGGTCGACAGGTTCGCTTATCATCGTGTGGTGATACGTGTCGCCATGGCTGAAGATGAAGCACTTCTTTCGGTACCCCGTGTTCCAATTGACAACCCTCACGTTCTCCTGTCGAGCGACTTCCCCGAATAGCCCATCGGGCACATAGATGCCGTGGGATGAAACCTTGCAATCACATGGGATCTGATTGAGAAGCCTGCGCGCGCCGAATGCTGTCAGCAGTGCGGCTTGGAAATACCGACGCAGCACGTGCTCGGCATATGGCTCTCCGTCTAACGTGCCCCGTCCAAAGAACCTCAAGGCACCGGCCAACGAGTGTTCACCCACGGCAATACCATCCAGGCGGTATCCTGGAATCGAATCCATCTCGACGGACTTCGACACATCATCGGCTTGTTTCTGTTCATCGGGGCTGACCAGTTCACTATACAGATGCGTAGGGAGGCCTAAGGCATCGCGGATTTTTTTCCCTCTTGTGAAACACTTGAGGCACTTCGATCTTCGAAGACCGAATTGAACAAATTCCCGTAGATCCGAAAATTGGGTACTCCCCGCAAGCCAACAAGCCGGCAAGAACTGATCGCATATGACAAATTGGACACTAGCGCCTCGCAACGTCAAGGCTACTGCCAAAGCGCTTTCGACGGGTGCCACGAGGCCATGTCCGCTCGCGCCAGTGGCGAAAAGGACACGCGGACCACCACGGGAGGAGTGTTTGATTCGTTCCCATTCAGCCGAGCGCGCACTCAGGATTCCCTGCCAGGCCGCCACAAGGTCCTGCTTGGCCGGCCTCGAATAGATTCGCTTCTTGATCTTTTTCAACAGCCTCTTGGGCAATGGAACTCGATTCATAAGGGCCTTTACAGATTGAGGCGCTTAACGGAAACCGAGCGCTTCGGCCGAGATCGTACAAAAGCGCACGTCCCGGAAGTCCAGACGGACCAATTTTCCGGAGAGCCGCTGAGCGGAAAGTCAGTATCACTCCGCGGGCTTAAATTGTCAATAGCCCGAAAGGCGCGCCCGAAGCAACGCCTCGCGCTCAAAAAGGCCGCCCCGTGGAGACAAACCTCGGTGGCCCCAGGCTCTCAGGGTGTCACCAGAGGAGCTTCCGATGAACTAGTTCTGCTGGCGGCCGCTGACATGCTGGGCTTCAAACAAGCTTCCCCTCGAACACCCTGTGCGGGCATCGAACTGGCCTTAGACATACCAGGTTGGGCGTCAATCTGGCCCATTGACCTCGATCCGAAACCGTTATAGCCTATCTCCGCCAGTGCCAATCGGTTTCATGAGAAGAGGCAGCTGCGGGCATTGAAGCTTCCCGCCGAAAGCAGCTGGGAACGCGTTTGCTATTGCCCGTCCAAGCCTGAGCTGCGAAAGAATGACGAATTGAAAGTACTATTCGCCTTCCACCATACGGGCGCGCTCCGTTCTTTCGAAGCGGTGGTGCGCCACCTGTGCAGTAAGGGCCACAGGGTGACCGTCGTTTATGGCGAGAAGAAGGACCCTTTATTCAGGCAGGCGCCGATTGCGATTGACGGAGCTTTGAAAGCGTGCCAGGTCGAATTGGATAAATTTACGTGCGGACCGATGCTGGTGCGCAAGAGCTGGTTGCTGCTTGCCAAAGCCAGAGAACTGCTCAATTACGCCAACCATATTAGGCCCGAACATCCAAGTCCGGAACAGGCGAAACGCTACCGGCCCGCTTTTGGGCGTCCGCTCAGAAAGGCCTTGAAGCGACGGGCGTTCAACAGATTCCTCGCCAGTGAGCAGGCGCGGAAAATTCTCAGGCGGATTGAGCCGTTCATACCTCCAGACCGGGCGGTAACCCGGTTTCTGCAAGCTGAGCGCCCTGAAATCCTGGTCGCGTCCCCGTTCATTTTTTTTTATTCCGAGGAGGTTGAATACGTCAAGGCCGCACGTGCTTTAGGAATTCCAACCATCGTGGCGGTGTTGAGTTGGGACAACCTGACGAGCAAGGGAACTTTCCACCTAGTTCCCGATTGGACGTTTGTCTGGAATGCCTCGCTCGCGCGAGAAGCGACGATGCTTCATGACATCCCGCATGACAAAATTTTCGCCACCGGTGCACCGGTCTTCGATTTTTGGTTCGAGATGAAGCCACTTTTAGACCGGTCAACCCTTTGCGCCAAGATTGAGATCGATCCCCACAGACCGTTCATCCTTTACCTCTGTTCCTCCGCCTTCATTGCCGGTGATGAGACCCTTTTCGTGCGCGAGCTAGCTGAAGTTCTGGCAGAGCATCCACGGACCCGAAACGCCAATCTCGTCGTGAGACCGCACCCTCTCAACGCATCGATCTGGAAAGGCTTCAAAGCCAGAAAAGTCACAATTTGGCCCGAAAGAGTCGCGTGGGTGGATGTGCCTGAAGTGAAGCAGGAGTACTACGATACGCTCTTTCACAGCGCCGCCTTAATGGGGATAAACACCAGCGCCTTCCTGGAGGCAGCGATTCTTGGTAAACCCTGTGTTACAGTCGTGGCCGAGCGTTACCGGGCCAAGCAAACCGGATTGGGCCATTTCGCACATTTGCTCAACGCTAATTTCCTTGAAGTCGCGTCCAGTCTTCCGGAGGCCGCTGCCATTTTTAGCGCGATTCTGGATGGTCGGGATGCCAAACGGGAGCAAAGAGACCGTTTCGTGCACGAATTCATCCGACCTTGGGGGATCGATAGGCCGGCCTCCAATATTATGGCCGCTGCCATTGAAGCCATCGCAGATCACCAAAGACCTGACGATTGGCCGGCCCACATCGGACAAAACTAATAATCATCAATTGCCTTCGTGCTCTGGGATAAATTCGGACACCGGTTGGTCCTGGGACGTGACTGCTTCGGCAAGAAGAAACCTGGCGTCGAACTGACGCGAGCCAAACTTTAGAGACGGCGTCGGCATGCGCACGTTGCATGTATTGAAGGAAAAAGACACCGCGTTCCGCCGGTACCCTGAACACATTGCCTTTTTCCTGAGCTCACTGGCAGGAGGGGGTGCGGAGCGGGTTGTCCTGTCCCTGGCCAGCGAATTTGCCGGACGAGGGTTCCGCGTGGATCTGGTCCTGGCCAACCTGCGGGGCGAATTGGTTTCCGCTATACCGCCCGGCATACGGCTCGTCGAGCTCGGTGCGGCCGCCCTGCCAACGGCGTTGGCCAGCTTGCTGCGGCTGCCTTCTCATACCCGGTGGAACGTCCTGCCCGCCATGATCATGCAGCGCCGCAAGAAGCTCAGAAGCCTGCCCAGGCTCGTGCGTTACCTGCAGGCCGAATTGCCTCAAGTCGTTTTGTCCAGCACCGACCTTCCCAACCTGATTGCCCTATGGGCCGCTTGGCTGACCCGGCTTGACACACGGCTGTTTCTGAAAGCGGACAACAGCGTAAACACCTGGGTCAACGAGACGCAGGATCCATTGCGGCGCAAATTGCCGCAGCTGATCCGCCACTGGTATCGCCACGCCAATGGTATTGCAGCCGTGTCCGTCGGCTTGGCCGAGGAGCTGGCTGCCATGGCCCATCTGGCGCGCGATCGCATCAGCGTGGTCTACAATCCGGTCGACTGCGGCCGGATCGCCGCCGGGGCTAGAGAGCCCGTGGACCATCCATGGTTTCAAACGCACCGTACTCCGGTCATCCTGGCCGCCGGAAGGCTTCATCCCCAGAAAGACTATCCTACGCTGCTGCAGGCCTTTGCCAGAATACGCAAGCAGCGGGAGGCCCGGCTGGCGATTCTGGGCGAAGGCCCCGAGCGGGAGCGTTTGCAGAGGTTGTCCGGCGAGCTGGGAATCGCCGAAGACGTCTGTCTGATGGGGTTTCAATCCAATCCGTTTGCCTATATGGCCCGGTCGACGGTGTTCGTGCTTTCATCGGCGTGGGAAGGGCTGTCCAATGTCCTGATTGAGGCCTTAGCCTGCGGCTGCCGAGTAGTGAGCACCGACTGCCCCCACGGACCCGCCGAGATATTGGAAAACGGAAAGCACGGCCGTCTCGTGCCGGTCCGGGATCACGACGCTCTGGCCGTGTCCATCCTGCAGACGATCGAAAGCGATGTCGATATTGAAGGTGCCAAGAAGCGGGCACGGCAGTTCGACATTGCACGGGTTGCACAGCGCTACCTGGATCTATTTTCGCAAATCGGAACGCCTTCTCGCTAAGACAGCCAGACGAACCCATCCGATGCCTGCGGTTGGTCTTCCATATGCCCAACCAGCGCACTCAATGGCCTTCGGTCGGCCGAAAATAAGAAGTTTGTATTTGACAAAATATTTCATTTTCGAATAGATTCAAAAATTTAATATGAATATGGCGTTACCCGCACCAACCATGCGGTGCATGCATCGCAGCGCGGGAGGAATGACGTAGATGGCTGTCGCCGAGAGCCTGCTGATCATACCGGTGGAAAACCAAGTGCGGGAACTGGATCCAAAGCTGCTGCTCGCCTGCGTGGCCGCTCAACGAGGCTTCACCTCCCTCATTGGCTTTCGCCGCGAAATTCATTTCCAAGTCGGTGCATTTCCACCAGGCATCTATCTTTCAAAAAGTATGACCGGCGCCAGTAACATGATGTTCCGCATCATGCGCAAACTGGGGCACCGGGTGGTGGCCTGGGATGAAGAAGCGCTGGTGCATCTGCCGGACGAAATATACTACTCGCGCCGCCTCTCACCTGCCGCCATGCATCAAGTTTCGCATTTCTTTGCCTGGGGGCAGGACAGCGCGGATTTGTGGCGTCGATTTCCTCAGTTCCCACCGGGCACTCCCGTGCATGTCACCGGAAACCCGCGTTGCGATCTGCTGCGCCCGGAAGTCCGTCAATTCTACCGCCAAGAAGTAGAACGGCTGCGAGAGCAACACGGAGACTTCATTCTGGTCAACACCAACTTCAACCACGTGAACGCCTTCTCTCCAGTGCAAAACCTGTTTCAACCGCAACTCAATCCAGAGGAGGAACCCAAATTCGGTCGTTCCGCTTTCGGCATGACGCGTGAATACGCTCTAAAATTGCGGGACCTGAAGCAGGGGATGTTTGAAGCCTTTCAAACCATGATTGTTGCCCTGGAAAAGGCCTTCCCGAGACAAAATGTCATCGTCCGGCCGCACCCGACCGAAAACCCTGCGGTCTATCACCGGATTGCCCAGGGTTGCTCACGGGTGAAGGTAACCAACGAGGGCAATGTCGTTCCCTGGCTTATGGCCTGCCGCTGCATCATCCACAACGGCTGCACCACCGGCGTGGAAGCCTATGTCCTGGGAACCCCTGCAATCAGTTATCGTGCAGTGGTCAACGAGGAAATCGACTATGGCTTCTACCGGTTGCCCAACCTGGTCAGCCACCAGTGCTTCAACCTCAATGAACTGCTCGGGTTGCTCCAGGATGTTCTCACGGGCAAGACCGGGGCAGCGGTCAGTGGAGAACGCGATGAACTGATCGATCGCCACCTAGCCGCCACCAAAGGTCCGATGGCCAGCGAACGAATCGTCGACGTCCTGGAGAGCATGGTTGCCGGTAGCGTCGACAAGGCACGACACGATCGTTTCCAACGGTTACATGGTCATCTTTGGGCGACCGGCCGCACGGTGGTCAAGCGAATCAAATCCAGATTGCCCCGTTCTCATAATAAACCCGAGTTTCAGCGCCACCGCTATCCTCAAATTTCTCTTGAAGACGTCCAAAACCGAGTGGATCGATTCCGGGAAATCACGGGTTTTGCCGGGAAGATAGCCGTACGGCGGTTTGGCGAACAATTTTTCACCGTGAGCACATGAGTGGAGCAATTCCGCCGCCGGCATGCCGGCGGCGATCTTGGAAAAACGTTTTTATATTAATTTCCGGCTAATTGCGAATGAACGGCAGCATAAATTCTCTGTTAATTCCCGTCGAAAACCAGGTCAGGGAACTCGACCCCAAGCTCCTGCTTGCCTGCGTGGCGGCGCAGCGGGGATTTTCATCGGTCATCGGATCCCGCCGCGAAATGGAAATGCTCATCGACCACTTTCCCCGCAGCATCTATCTCTCCAAGAGCATGACCGTGCGCAGCCTTCTGTTCTTCTGGGTCGCGGTCAAGTTTGGCCATGACATCATCACCTGGGATGAGGAAGCCTTAGTGCATCTTCCGCCGGAGACCTATTTCTCAAGACGCCTGCACCCTGCCGCCATCCGGTACATCACCCATCTTTTTGCCTGGGGCCAGGAAAACGCAGAGCTTTGGCGCCAGTACCCTTATCTGCCTTCCGGCATCCCGATCCATGCCACCGGCAATCCCCGCAGCGATCTGCTGCTGCCCCAACTGCACGCGTACTACGCCGATGAAGTCAGTAAAATCCTCCAAAAGTTTGGAGACTTCATCCTGGTCAATACCAACTTCAACCACGTAAACGCATTCGGCCCCGATCTGAATCTTTTCAAGCCCGTAAAACGGCCTGGCCAGACGCCAAAGTTCGGCCGTGCCGCGAGAGGTATGAGCCGGAAATACGCTGAGGGCCTGAGAGACCACAAACTGGCTGTGTTTGCTGATTTCCAGCGACTGATCCCGGAGCTGGAAAAAAACTTTCCGGATTACGCCATCGTCGTGCGCCCCCACCCGACTGAAAGCCACGAGGTCTACAATCAGATCGCGGCACAATGCCGCCGGGTTCAGGTCACGAACGAGGGGAACGTGGTTCCTTGGCTTTTGAGCGCCAAAGCCCTGATCCACAACGGCTGCACGACTGGCGTGGAAGCGTTTGTGATGAGAGTGCCAGCCATCAGCTACCGAGCAACCATAAACGCAACATACGATAACGGCTTTTATAAACTTCCCAATGCGGTTAGTCATCCGTGTTTTTCATTGGGCGAGCTCCAAGAAACTCTTCAGAAAATTTTGGAAGGAAAAATGGGCTCTCCCGACGAGGATAATCATCACCAACTTATTCGATATCATCTGGCAGACATAGGAGAGGGCCGCCTAGCATGTGAGCGCATGGTGGATATTCTGGAAAAGATAGCCGCCGAACAAAACAAGCCCCTCGACAACACCCTCTTTAAACGCCTGGATCGCTGGCTGGCCCAAAGAGGGCTGTATGTTCTGCGCCAAATCAAGTCCAGACTTCCGGGTTCACACAACCGCCCGGAATTTCAGCGTCACCGGTATCCGGGCATACCGATCCATCAAGTTGCCGAACGGCTTTCCCGCTTTCAGCGGCTGCTGGGGGACGACACGCGGCTCTCGGTTGAGCCGATCACCGCGACCTTATATCGAATTCGGAATTTATGAACGCTGGAGGAAGATTTTCATGACTCTGAAGCCAACTCTGCCGTCCGAGATCTATTCCTCTTGCCGCCTTTCACCGGTTGCCGCCGCCAAGATAGACCCCCACTTTATTGCAGGGGGTCAAGTCCGCAACAATTCTTCGAGAGAAGCGCCTGAGCAGCACATCAAATGACAGCACCTGCGACAGCGAAACGGAACGTCGAGCTTCTGCTGGCCTCCACGCATTTTTTCCCGACCCATGGGGGAGCCCAGTTGCGTTTTCTGCGTTACATCCCCGGCCTTCGAAAACGAGGCATTTTCACCCGGGTTCTTGCCGGTACAGCGAAATCCAAAAAGCGCCTTGATGCACCATATGATGCATCTGCAGAAAACGGAGAGTCGCTCTTATCAAAAGAATTTCTTGATCAAATCGATCTGCAACACGTTGCGCTGCCCCCGAGCGCCGGATGGCCGCGCGCCATCGTTTTCAGCCGCGCCATTCTCCGGGAGTGCAAATCGGAGGCGCGACGGCCACACCTCGTTCAGGTGGTTTCTTCTCTGCAACCACGCTCGATGATATGGCTCCGGCGCTTGAGAAAGCTGGGCATCCCCTTGGTGTACGCCTATACGCTGTCCGCCCAGGCGCCGAAAAACCCCTTGAAACGCGTTGTCCGCAGATATACGCTGGCTTACCTGTACCGCCGGCTGGATTGCATCATCGTCAACAGCCGGCCGATGCTCCAGGAGCTTCACCCCATCAAAGGCGGCACCCGCGTCGAATTCATTCCGAATGGAATCGACCT
>Ga0209254_10007394_pt1 | contig 10145 bp, 8 predicted proteins | sample FrelakmetDIP11DI_FD_187148 | JGI IMG/M metagenome (GOLD analysis project Ga0209254, IMG submission 187148) | Freshwater lake sediment microbial communities from the University of Notre Dame, USA, for methane emissions studies - DIP11 DI (SPAdes)... | ecosystem: Environmental > Aquatic >...
AATGCACCGGTGTCGTCGTCGGCAACATGAACGGGCCGGCGGCCGTGTCGAACTCGCGGTAGCAGATGCCGAAGTTGTCGCCGGCATAGACGTCGCGATAGTCGAGGTCGATCGGGCAGTGATGATGCCTGGCGTGGCCCGGCGCATCGATGAATTCAAACGTGCGTGCGCCGAGCTGCAGCCGCATGCCGTCTGCCATCAACAACACGCGGTCGGCGGGGATCGGCAGCAGCTCGCCATACAGCTGGGCGTACACCGCCTCGCCGTAGACGGCGATGGTGCCGGCAATCAGCTTGGATGGATCGACGAGGTGAGGTGCGCCGCGCGGATGCAGCACCGCCTTCGCATTGGGCAGCGCCCGCATCATCTGTCCGGCGCCGCCCGCGTGATCGAGATGGACGTGTGTCAGGAACAGGTAATCGACCTGCTCGCGCGCGAGGCCCAGTTCGTCGAGCGCCGCCAGCAACCTGGGCGCCGCCGGGCCGGGCCCGGTATCGACGAAAGCGGCGCGTCCCTGGTCCACCACCAGGTGGCTGGCCGCGAGCCCCGGGCGCACGTACTCCGTATCGATCAGGTAGAGGCCATCACCCAGCGGCTGGGCAACGCGGCCTGCTGCGCATGAGGTCATGCCATGGGACGAGGGGCAGGAATCACTGTCCTTCGCACTTGCCCGCCTTGCGGATTTCGTCCGTGGCGCACAGTCCGGGACTCTGCGACGAGTAGTACTTCGCCAGTTCCTGGATATCTTTTTCCGTCAGCGCGGCGGCCATGCCGGCCATGATCGCGTTCTTGCGCACGCCGCTCTTGTATGAACGCAGCGAGTTCACGATGTAGTCCTCGTGCTGTCCGGCGAGGTTCGGATACTCGGGCAGGATGCCCACGCCGTCGTTGCCGTGGCAGGCGACGCATGTCTGGCTGGCCTTCGGCGCCGTGCCGACCGCACGACCCGTGGGCTTGAGCTCGGTCCCCGACAGGTACGCGGCGATGTCGGCCAGGTCCGCGTCGGCAAGCGTCGTCGCTTGCGCGTACATCGTCGGGTGCGCGCGGTCGCCGGACTTGTACTCCTTGAGTGCGGCAACCATGTACGCGGCGTGCTGGCCGCCCAGCTTCGGCACCTTGTAGACCGGATACGCGTTCCTGTAATCCGGGATGCCGTGGCAGCCGTGGCACGTATAGGCCAGCTTGCCGCCGCGGACGGCGTCAGCGGCCTGCGAGAAGCCCGGGGCAAGCAACGCAAGGGTCAGGCTCAGTGCGAGCCAGGCCGATCTCGGGGTCATGGAACACTCCTGCGGAATCGTCGTTCGAACTTCGGCGGCCGGGGGGCAGCCCCGGGGTCGGCTGAAGGGTCGGGCATGTTAATAAAATTGATCTGGCGAGTCGAATGGCGGCCCAGCCCCGTCCCCGGTCGCCGCTGGCATAGACTGTGGCTTTAGACCCCCCGCGCAAGGATTCCCGCAATGTCTCAGCTGGTTCGGACCCCGTGGCTTGCTGTTCTCATGGTCGCTTCGATATTGGCGTCCGCAGGCCTCGCGACGGCGGCCGACGTCCCGCTGCGAGCGGTCAGCGTGACCGGCTCGGGCGAAGTGAAGGCACAGCCCGACATGGCCTACGTGACCCTGGGGGTGGAGGCGCGCAGACCGACGCTGGCGGAAGCCCGGACGGAGGTCAACGCGACGGTCGAACGGCTCCTGGCCCTGACCCGCGAGTTGAAGATCGAACCGAAGTTCGTGGACTCGACGCGGCTGCAGGTACAGCCCGACTATCGCTGGGACGAGAAGGAGTCGCGGCAGGTGCTGCTCGGGTACGTCGTCAGCCGGCAAGTCGACGTGGAACTGCATGACCTCGACCGCCTCGGCACGTTGCTCGAGAAGTCGGTCTCGGCCGGTGTGAACCAGGTGGGCGGGGCGCGGCTCGACTCGTCGCGGCGCAAGGAACTGGAGCGCGCGGCACTGACGCAAGCAGTCGACGACGCCCGCCTTAACGCTGATGCCCTGGCCCGTGCAGCAGGCGCAAAACTGGGTCCCGTGCAGAGCCTGAGCACCACGGGAACGATGCCGGTGCCCATGTACGCCCAGAAGGCGATGTCAGTCGCTGCGGCGCCGATGGCCGATGAGGCCGAACAGACTTATCAGCCATCCGAAATGAAATTCACGGCCAACGTCAGCGCGCAGTTCGAACTGCTGGAACCCTGAGTGGCGCTTTGAATTATTCAGTATTTCGATGTACAGGCGTTCCTGTTCATCAAAATACAAAACTATTGTTAAGTTTTTCGAGCGGGGCGGGTATCATCAGCTTGGCATCCGGTCGACGATCAGCACGCGGCCATCGACGCCCGTGATGCGAACCTGGCCACCGGCCGGGACGTCAGGCCCCCGCAGCGACCACTGCTGCAAACCCAGCTGCACGCGACCCGAACCGTTCTCGATACCCTTCGGCACGGTCACGACCTGGCCGATGAAGCGCTCGCCCATGCGCTGCGGAGACAAGGCGCTTTCGAGGTCGCGCTGCTGCACCGAGTAGTGCCGCCAGTACCAGAGACCGAACGCGGACAGGGCGAAGACGACGAACCAGGTCATGGGTGTTCCGCGACAGCTTTTCCAGTGCCGGAATCGTCGCAAGCCGAGGGTGCCGGGCTCAACTCCCGAGGGGTCCGGCATGAGCAATCTGTGACGCGATCCTCAGGGAGACGGTGGCTCCAGCTGCAGGTCCTTGCTGTAGACGACGTTCATGACGTTGTCGGTCCAGCCCCGAACCCACGGCTTCACCAGATGCTTGTTCACGAAGAAGTACAGCGGCAGCACCGGATGATCGGCCAGCATCACCCGCTCGGCCTCTTCGAGCAGCGCCCGGCGCCGTGCCGGGTCGGCCTGCTTGACCGCGTCGGCCAGCAGGGCGTCGTACCGGGGGCTCGAGTACCCGCTCAGGTTGATGCCGAAATCACTCTGCAGCAACTGGGCGAAGGTGTAGGCGTCATTGAAATCGCCGACCCAGCTCGACCGGAACACCTGCGTGTCCTTGCGGGCCTGGATGCTCTGCAGCAACGCGCGGAATTCCTCGGCGTAGAGCGTCGTTTCGACGCCGAGCGCCTCCTTCCACATGGCCGCCACGGCGACCGCCAACCGGTTGTGCTGGTCGCCCGAGTTGTAGCGCAGCTCGACCTGCAGCGGCCTGGCGGCAGAGTATCCGGCTTCTGCATACAGGCGGCGGGCCTCCGCCAGCCTTTCGGCGTACGGCTTGGCCGCGTAGTCGAACTGCTGCGGCGTGTAGTTCCAGACCCCACGCGGCACCCAACCGTAGGCGGGCGCCTCACCCACGCCCGTCACCGCAGTGGTGAGCTTGTCGCGGTCGATCACCATCGACAGGGCACGGCGCAACTTCGGGTTGTCCTTGAACGGCGGCCGCGTCAAGTTGAACCCGTAGTAATTGACGCTGAGCTGTGGCGCGACGTGCAGCTCCGCCGGCAGGTTCTGCTTGATCCACTGGAACTGCGGCGCCGGCACGACGTACGTGACGTCAAGTTGCCCCGCGCGGTACTGCCGCAGTTCAGTGCTCGCGTCGGCGATGTGCAGGAAGTGGACTTCCTCGAGCTTCGTCGCCGCGTTGTTCCAGTAACTGGGGTTCCGGCGCAGGACGACGTGCGAGCCAATGACCCAGTCCGCCAGTACGAAGGCGCCGTTCGACACGAGCTTGCCGGGTCGCGCGTACTCCGCCCCGTGCGCAGCCAACGAAGGACCGTGAACGGGAAATGTCCCCGGCTGCGACAGCAGGCCGAGCAGGTACGGCGCGGGTGTCGCGAGCCGGATCAGCACGGTGCGGTCGTCGGGTGCAGTGACGCCAAGTTCCTCCGGCTTCATTTCACCGCGCGTGATGGCCCCGGCATTCAGCACCGGATCGATGAATTGCGCGTAGGGCGAGGCCGTCCGCGGATCGACCAGCCGGCGCATGCCGGCAACAAAGTCAGCGGCCCTGAGCACGTCGCCGTTCGACCAGCGCAATCCGTCGCGCAGCGTGAAGCGGTATTCGAGGCCATCCGGGGTCACGGTCCAGCTTGCAGCCGCGGCGGGTACGGGTGAGCCATCGGGACCGATCGCGGTCAGGCCCTCGAACACGTCGCGCAGGATGTTGAATGCGCCATCGGTCCGCGCGAGTTGCGGATCGAGCGTCTCCGGTTCGGGGCCATTGCCCCGCCGCAGGACGGCGGGATTGAAGTCCGAAGGAACCGTGCTCCCCGTCTTCGCCGCGTCACCCGCCTGCTCCGCGCCGCCGTTGCCGTCGCCGCATCCCGCGAGCGCGAGCAACGCCGCGCACAGGCCGATGACCCATGCGTTCGCCACGGGCGCGGCTCGACAGCTCGATCGGAGGCAGGACTGCGGCATGGGATGCGAACCTGGGGCGCGAAAACCGTGCCCGATCTTAACCGGCCGCGCCGGCGCGCGTGGATACGGGCGGCTCGTGCCGCCGCTTCAGGTGAATGAGCAGGATCGAGATCGCCGCGGGCGTGAGCCCTGGGATGCGTGCCGCCTGGCCGAGCGTGGTCGGCCGCTGCTGCGCAAGTTTCTGCCGCGCCTCGTTCGAAAGGCCGCGTACCTGCGCGTAGTCGAGCGATTCCGGCAGCCGGGTTTCCTCGCTGCACCGCTGGCGCTCGATCTCGTCATGCTGGCGGTCGATGTAACCGCTGTACTTCGCCTGCACGTCGACCTGCAGCGGCACCTGCACGGCGAGCCGTTCGTCATCGCGCCAGTCGTCGATGCCGCCACCAAGCGCGGCATCGAGCGCCTCGTACGGAACTTCAGGCCGGCGCAGCACTTCGAACGCACGTTGCTCGCGCGACAGCGGCGCGCCAAGAATCGGCTCGAGCTGGAGGGCGGCGGGCGTGCCCGGCCGGACCCACGTCACGTGCAACCGCTCGAGCTCGGCCGCCACCGCGTTCCGCTTGTGTTCGAAGAGGCTCCAGCGCTCGTCGTCGACGAGGCCGAGTTCACGACCCGCGGGCGTCAGGCGCAGGTCCGCGTTGTCCTCGCGCAACGTGAGACGGTACTCCGCCCGGCTGGTGAACATGCGGTACGGCTCGGGCGCTCCGCGCGTGATGAGGTCGTCGACCATCACGCCGATGTAGGCGTCGCCACGCGTCGGGAACCATGGTTCACGCTCCTGCACCTGCAGGCTCGCGTTGATGCCGGCGAGCAGGCCTTGCGCGGCGGCTTCTTCGTAGCCGGTGGTGCCGTTGATCTGGCCCGCGAAATACAGTCCCGGCACGTGCTTCGTCTCGAGCGTGGGGTGCAGGTCGCGCGGATCGAAGAAATCGTATTCGATCGCATAGCCGGGCCGCGTGATGTGCGCATGCTCGAAGCCCTTGATGCTGCGGACGAATGCCTGTTGCACGTCGAACGGCAGGCTGGTCGAAATGCCGTTCGGGTAGATCTCGTGCGTGTCGAGGCCTTCCGGCTCGATGAAGATCTGGTGCGACGGCTTGTCGGCGAAGCGCACCACCTTGTCTTCGACCGAGGGGCAATAGCGCGGGCCGACGCCTTCGATGACGCCGGTGAACATCGGCGAACGGTCGGTGCCCGACCGGATCAGCTCGTGCGTACGCTCGTTCGTGGCCGTGATGTGGCAACAGACCTGGCGCGGGTGTTCGCAGCGGCGACCGAGGAACGAGAAAACGGGCACGGGTTCATCGCCACCCTGCACCAGCAGCCCGGTGTAGTCGATCGAACGGCCGTCGATGCGCGGCGGCGTGCCGGTCTTGAGGCGACCGACGCGCAGCGGCAATGCGCGCAGCCTCGCCGCGAGTCGGTTCGACGGCGGATCGCCCGCTCGTCCTCCCGGCGACTGTTCGAGACCGACATGGATCTTGCCACCCAGGAACGTGCCTACCGTGAGGACGACGGCACGAGCAGCGAACTCGAGGCCCACCGCAGTGACGATGCCGGCCACGCGGCCGTGTTCGATCCGGAGGTCGGCGACTTCGGCCTGGAACAGCGCCAGGTTCGGCTGGTTCTCGACGATCGAGCGGATCGCCTTCTTATAGAGAGTGCGGTCGGCCTGCGCGCGCGTCGCACGGACGGCCGGGCCTTTGCTCGCATTGAGCGTGCGGAACTGGATGCCGGCACGATCGATCGCGCGTGCCATGGCACCGCCCAGCGCGTCGATCTCGCGCACCAGGTGCCCCTTGCCGATGCCGCCGATCGCCGGGTTGCAGCTCATCTGCCCCAGGGCCTCGATGCTCTGCGTGACGAGCAGCGTGCGTGCACCGCGTCGTGCCGAGGCGAGCGCGGCCTCGGTGCCGGCATGGCCGCCACCCACCACGATCACGTCGAAATGCTCGGCGCAGCGCGTCATCGCCGTGCTTCAGGCCGCGGTGGGCGGGCGCGCCATCGCCGCCCGCAACGCGGCGAGCCGCAATTTCACGAAACGCCGGGCCTGCCGCTCGTAACGGTTCTGCCAGTAGCCGCGCCGATACCACTCGAGCAGGTAATCGACGACGTTCATGCGCCCGCGGTTCCACTGTCGCAGCACGTGGAAATACTCGTGCAGCAGCAATTCGGGATTGGCGAAGAATTCGTCGACGGAACTGCGCAGGTAGATCGTGTTGTGGCGAGTCGTCGCCGTGGCGTGCCGGTGCAGCTTCGCGAACCAGGAATGCTCGCGCAGCACGACTTCGTCGACCGGGTCGCCGAAGACTTCGGTGAGTGCCTGCCGCAGTGCGGCGGGCATTCGGTCGCGCGTGCGCATTGCCGTCAAGCCGGGTTGTCGGACGCCGCGACCCTGCGGCCGCGACGCTTCTTGCCAGCCGCTTTGGCCTTGACGGCGCGCGGCCCGGCTTTCGCCTGCCCGCGGCGACGGGCGGGTTTGCGCGCCACTTTGCCTTCGATGGTCCTGTCATCCTCGACCGGGGCGAGCGCTGCCATGTCGGCAACGGTGAAGGCTGCTTCACGCGCTGCCGCCTCCTTCATCTGCTCGAACGCCGCATGCAGGCAGTCGGCAAAGAACGACGGATCCGGCAGCATCTCGCGACACGACACCGCGCAGATCCACATGTTGCCGGCATAGCTGAACGCGGTGACGTTGAGGCCCATGCCGTCGAGCGAGATGCTGATCGGTGCATAGTTCACCAGTCGCGCACCCGCCATGTACAGCGGAACGTCAGGCCCGCGCACGTTGGAGACGATGAGGCCGATGCGCGGCACCTGCACGTTGCGCAGCAGCGGATCCGCCACGATGCTCGGCAACGACTCGAGCAGGTCGCGGGCCAGTTCCTTGCCGATGGCGTCCGTCACGCGCTTCGACGTCGCCGCTGCGTCACAGATCGTGCGCAGGCGTTCGAGCGGATCCTCGATCTCGGAGTGCACCGGCATCAGCGTGAAGCCAACCTGGTTGCCGACATCGGCGCCCTTTTCCTGGCCGCGCAGCGTCATCGGCACCATGGCGACCATCGACGTATCGGGCAACTCTTTCTTCGCGGACAGGTAGGCGTGCAGCGCGCCGCCGACGATGCAGAGGAACTGGTCGTTGATGGTTGCCTTCGGCACCTGCTGACGGATTGCACGGAAATCGGTGAGCGGCAGTGAGACGGCTTCGAACACGCGGTGTGCGGAAACGTCGCGACTGAATCGGGTCTGCGGCGGCATGCGCGGCAGCAGCGTGCTCAGGTCGCCCGTCAGCAGCGAACGCACGTTGGCAACGAAGCCACCCTCGCCGAGATTGTTGAACCTGGTCAACGCGTCGGCGCCGAGCGCAGCGACCTTGCGCGCGGTGCCGAGCGAGAAGCGCGCGATGTTCGGCAGCTTCTGCACGTTGTGCGCCAATGCACGTGAGTACAGCTCGACCAGTGTCGGTTCACGGTCGGCGCGGTAGATCCCACTTGCGTTGCGTTCCTCGGCGTCGAAATCGATCGGTTCCGGCGTCAGCGAATGCAGCGCCCGCATGATTTCGGTGCCCGATTCGCCGTCGATGATCGAGTGATGCAGCTTGGTGTACAAGGCGAAGCTGCCGGGCGGGGCGCCGGGCACGTTGTGCAGGCCTTCGATGACGTAGGCCTCCCACAGCGGCTTGCTGCGGTCGAGCGGTCGCGAGTGCAGGCGCGCCACCTGGATGCAGAGCTGCCGCCAGTCGCCCGGGTGCGGTACGGCGATGTGGCGCACGTGGAATTCGACGTCGATGCTGTCGGACTCGACCCAGTACGGGCGGTCGAGCGAGAACGGCAACGAAACCAGCCGGCGGCGGAACTGTGGAAACTGCGCAATCCGGGTCGCAAAATGTCGCAGCACGTCCTTGAACCGCACGCCGCCACCGGGGGCGGTCGACGGGTCGTAGATCGCCAGCGAGGCGACGTGCATGAAATTGTTCCCGCGCTCGAATTGCAGGAACATCGAATCCGCACCGGAAAGCTGTCGCATGGCCGCCCCTCTATCCCGGCGTCGATCCCTGGCCGGGTCGGGCATGATAAGACAATCTGCGATACGGTCAGAGCCGGCAGCCCATAGCGTCCGGCATGGGGTTCATTACCGACCAGACCAGTCGCTGGATGAGCAACAAGGACATGAACGCCTTTTTGGAATGGCAGGCCCGGCTGTGAATCGGGGCCCCATCGCGCAAGGGCTACATGCTGCGTAACCTGAAACAGGGCTCGCCGTAGATTTACTTTAGCGATCTAACCTAAAATAACATCGGCTCTTGTTATAGGTTCGCCCTTCCATGCACCGACCCGCTCCCGGCCGTTACGTCACCGTCTCGACGGCTGGCGAACCGTTCCAAGCCTTCGTGCCGGCGCCATTGCCGCCGGAGCCTGCGGTCGTATGGTCAGCCGCATTACGGCGGCGCTTCGATGCGGCGCTGGTGGCACTCGGGCGGCTGGACGCGGTCACGGCGCTGTTACCGAACGCGACCCTGCTGCTCTACAGCTTCGTGCGCAAGGAGGCGGTGCTGTCCTCGCAGATTGAGGGCACGCAGTCTTCCCTCGCGGACCTGCTGCTGTACGAAATCGACGAACAACCCGGCGTACCGGTCGAGGATGCGCGCGAGGTGAGCCGCTGCGTGGCGGCGCTCGAACGCGGCCTCGAGCAGGTGCGGGGCGGAATGCCGATTTGCATGCGCCTGTTGGCCGAGATGCACGAGGCGCTGATGAACCACCCCGGCGGCGGCGGCAAGACACCCGGGGAGGTGCGCCGCTCACAGGTCTGGATCGGCGGCACCCGGCCCGGCAACGCGTCCTTCGTCCCACCGCCGGCCGATGCGGTGCCGGATTGCCTGGCGTCGCTCGAGCGCTTCCTCAATGACGACCCCGAACCCGTACCGCCACTGATCAAGGCGGCGCTCGTCCATGTCCAGTTCGAAACCATCCATCCGTTTCTCGACGGCAACGGGCGCATCGGTCGACTCCTGATCGTGCTGCAGCTGGTAGCCGACGGAGTGCTGCGCGAGCCGATGCTGTACCCGAGCCTCTATTTCAAGACGCATCGCGCGCTGTACTACGAATTGCTCAACGAGGTGCGCCTGCGCGGGGACTGGGAGCGCTGGCTCGACTTCTTCGCCGAGGGCATCGAGGCGAGCGCGACACAGGCCGTGGCAACTGCGAATGCATTGCTCGCACTGGTCAATGCGGATCGCGACCGCATCGCCGGCCTGGGGCGCGCGGCGGGGTCGGCGCTCGAAGTGCATCAGGCGCTGCAGCGCCAACCCATTGCAACGTCCGCCGCGCTGGTCAGAACCACGCGGCTCACACCGGCCACGGTCAACAAGTCATTGGCGCACCTGGAGCGCATCGGTGTCGTGCGTGAAGTCACCAACCGCCAGCGTGGCCGCGTGTTCAGCTATCTCAAGTACGTCGAGGAACTGGCGGCCGAGCTCGAGACGCGCGGATGACTCCGGATCATTTTCCGATGCAGAAACTGGCGAAGATGCGCCCGAGCAAGTCGTCGCTCGACACTTCACCGGTGATCTCGCCGAGCGCCTGATGCGCGTCACGCAGTTCCTGCGCGACCAGTTCGCCTGCATGCCGCGTCGTCAGCAGCTCATGCGCCGTCTCGACATGCTCCCGTGCCCGCCGCAACGCATCGACGTGCCGCGTGCGTGCGGAAAGCGCGCCTTCCGGTGGCGGATGAAAGCCGATGCAGTCCTTGAGGTGCTGGCGCAGACCATCGAGA
>Ga0209254_10007395_pt1 | contig 10144 bp, 8 predicted proteins | sample FrelakmetDIP11DI_FD_187148 | JGI IMG/M metagenome (GOLD analysis project Ga0209254, IMG submission 187148) | Freshwater lake sediment microbial communities from the University of Notre Dame, USA, for methane emissions studies - DIP11 DI (SPAdes)... | ecosystem: Environmental > Aquatic >...
GTCGAGCGGCAGGGCGGCCGGGCCTTCGGCGGCCTTCTTCGACAGGAACGCGGCCGCGGCCAGCAGGCCGATCATGCCGACCTTGAGAATGCTCAGGACGTTCTGGGCCCAGGCGCCGGTCTTGATGCCCAGATAGTTGACGACGAGCAGGGCCAGGATGAGGATGACGGCCGTGACCTGGACGGTCGCCGCGGTGGGCGTCGTGCCGGGGAAGAACAGGGGCGTCAGGTATTCGGCCCCGATCAGCGCGACGCCGGCCGCGCCGGCCCCGTTAAGGATGACGACGCTAGTCCAGTTGAGCATGAAGGCCAGGCCGGAGCCGTAGTTCTCGGCCACGACCTTGTAATAGCTGCCGGGCTTGGCGAAGCGGCCGCCGATCTCGGCGAAAGTCAGCGCGCCGATGAAGCTGATGACGCCGCCCAGGGCCCAGGCGGCATAGAAGAGCGCGGGCGTCCTGGCCGCCGCGGCGACCATGGCCGGGGTCCGGAAAATGCCGATGCCGATGATCAGGCTGACGACGATCATCGTCGCGTCGAAGGTGGTCAGCTTCGCCTTGATGGACATGGGGCGCCTTTCCCTTCCAGCCCATTCTATTCAGGCCGGGCGGATTTTCAAGGGGCAGGGGCTTGACCCCGTCTTTACGGATTCTTGACAAATTGTTGACAACTTGCCTCCCGCGGGCATGTACCGTGAGGACAGAAACGAGGTCATCGCCATGAGCACCAGAGCCTCCGTCGCCCTCCTCGCCGTTCTTCTGACCGCGGCGGCCGACGCTCCGGCCCAGGACATCCCCCTATCGTCCCGCCTGTCCTACCGCGATATCACCATTTCCCTGCGCGACGGCACGGTCGCCCGGGGCCGGCTGATCGCGGCCACGACGGACTCGATCGTCGTCCGTCAGAGCGGTCACAACAAGGTCTTCGCCCTCCCGGACCTCCGCAAGGTCCTCATCAAGACGGAGGCGCAGCCATCGGAAGGTGTGGCGCCGGGCATCGCGCTCGGCCTCTATATCGGTAACGGTCTGCTCACCTGGGCCCCGGGCGAGCCGGGATTCTACCTCCGCCATATCGATTCGAGCGATCTGGCCTCGGGCTGGCTCCTGGTCGGCGAAGCCTTCTTTGCGGCGGTCGGCGCCGGAGCCGGCTGGATCGCGGCCTCGGGCGGCGGCCGGTACTCATTCGAATTCCCGGTCGAGCCCGGGCCGGCCCTCGAGGCCCGGGAGAGCTTCATCCGTTTTCTCGCCGGGGAGCCTCCCCCCGCCCGGGTCCATTTTCTCATCCAGAGCGGGTTTCTCGTCCCCGGGTCTTCCGCGCACTTCAAGGACCTCATGGCTGCTTCCGGCTACACCGAGGACCCCTGGCCATACCCCACGACGTTCAGCGGGATGCGAGCGTTGGAGCTCGGCGTCTCGGTCAAACCCCGGCTTCGGGCCGGATTGAGACTGTCCTTCCCCTCCGAGCCGGCCTTCGTCTCCTTCTACCAGTCCGATCCGAGCACGGGCTTCTGGACCGGCTCGGCCCGGCAGGAGGTCCGTGCGACAGCCGTCCACGGCGTCGGCGCCTTCGAGCTGGCCGGCGGCGGACGCGCGGGGAGGATCTCTCTGAGCGCGGGCCTTGGGGCCGGGATCGCCGCGGTCCGCCTCTACAGGGAGGCTTGGACCAGCGTTCCAGGCGGTTATGACAGCGTCTACGGGACCGCCGAGGTCCGCAAAACCCTCTTGAGCGGCGTGGTCTTCGGCGCCCTGCAATTCCCTTTGACCCGCGTGCTCTCGATCGGACTGGCCGCCGATTACACGTTCATTCCCGCGGTCGACATCCCGGCCTTGCCCGACAACGGCCTGGCCGGCCAGACGATGGGGCTCAGCAACGGGTCCGTCGGATTCGTCCTCGGCTATCACTTCTAGCGTCTCAAGGAGGTCGTCCATGTCCCCCAAGATCACGGCCCTCTTCACGGCCGCGGCCTTCACTCTCTTCACAGCGTCCTGCAGCATGTGGTCCACGCGGGAGATCCGGATGGAGTTCGATTATCCTTCCCAGAACAAGCGCGTCCTGACCGTGGTCAAGACCAACGGCGAGGTCGTCGAGTTCAGCAAGACGGACCCCGGGCTGGTCCTGGGGGACGAGATCCGCGGCACGGCCAGGGTCCTGGTCAACGAGAAGACCGAGATCGAGGGGCCGTTCCCTCAGATCAAGCGGCGGGCCGACGGGACGATCGCCGAAGTGACCGACGCCAAGGGGAACGTCCATCTCGTCCAGACCGTCCTGAGAGAGGAGCCGAACCTGCTGGTCTTCCAGGAGCGATACTCGGCCAGGCTCCCGATCGCCATCCCGCTCTCGGACGTGCGTCTGATCACCTACAAGAAGACCAATGCCGTCCTGACGGTGGCGGCCATCGCCTTGGTTGGTGCGCTAAGCCTGTTCGCCCTGGCCATGTACTCCCTTTCCCGGGACTAATCGCCCGGGTCTCAGCCGATCTGGACGGAATCCTCGTCCAGGACCGCGGCGCCGGCGACGGGCTTGCCCAGGACGACGATGTCGGGCACGGCACCCTGTGGCAGAAGATAGAGATTACGCCGTGCCGCCGCCATCCACCGCCAGGACCGCCCCCGTGACATAACTCGCCGCGTCGCTGACGAGATACAAAACCGACCGGGCGATCTCGATCGGCTGGGCATAGCGGTTGAGCGGACGCTCCGCGGCTTCCGCCATGAACTTCTCTTCCGCCTGACCGAGCTGCTTGGCCTCGTTGCGAAGCATGGGCGTATCGGTATCTCCGGGACAAATGCAGTTGACGCGGATCTTTTGAGGACCGTGGTCAATGGCCATGGCCCGGGTCATGTTGACCACCGCTCCCTTCGAAGCGCAATACGAAACCGCGTTTCGCCCGCCCTTGACGCCCCAGCCCGATCCCGTGTTGACGATCGAGCCGCCGCCCTGTTTAGCGATCTCGGGGACGGCATATTTGCTCATTAAAAAGATGGACTTGACGTTCACGTCCATCACCCTGTCCCATTCCTCTTCGGTGGTGCCGATCACGTCGGCGCGGCGGATGATGCCCGCGTTATTAAAGACGATATCAAGCCTGCCGAATAGTTCAACGGCGGTCTTCACCGTGCGCTGGCAATCCGCCGCGAGCGCCACATTGCACGGAACGAAGACCGCGCGTCCGCCGCCGGCGTTGATCGTCTGTTCGGCCTGCTTCCCCTGTTCGGGATCGATGTCCGCGATCACGACCGCCGCCCCTTCTTCGGCGAACAGCCGCGCGGTGGCGAGTCCGATCCCCGACGCCCCGCCTGTGACGATGGCGCATTTGTTATCCAGTTGACCCATGAGGCCTCCTTGTCCTGCGGTGTCCTTGCGAGGCGCGTTTTTCGCGGGGAAGCCATCTCCGGCTTTTCATCCGAGATGGCCTCATCGCCGCCGTACGGCCCTTCGCCATGACGATCCGTTCATTGTTACGCCTGGCTGGCCAGGCCGCCTGCGAGCTCGCCGCCGTCAATGACAAAAGACTGCCCCGTGATGAATCCCGCCTCGTCCGAAGCGAGAAAGGCGAACAGGGCCGCCACATCTTCGGGCTGGCCCAGCTTGTTCAACGGAAGCTTTTTTTCAAAAGCCCGCCGCATTTCGGGAGTGTACTCGGCTTCCTGCATCGGCGTCATGATAAATCCGGGACAAACCGCGTTGACGCGGATGGTCGGTCCGAGCTCGAGCGCCATCGAGCGCGACAATTCGATCACGCCCGCCTTGCTGGCGTTGTAATCGGCGTAGTAGTGATAACCCGTCAGCCCGTTGGATGATCCCATGTTGACGATCACCCCGCCGCCTTGAGCCAGCATCCGCCGCGCGGCTTGCCGGGCGACATAAAAAACACCGTTGAGGTTGATGTCCAGCACCGTGCGCCATTCCTGCGGCGTGATGTCCAAGAACGAGTGACGGATGCTGATCCCGGCGTTGTTGATGAGGATATCCGGTCCGCCGTCCCGTTTGTCCAGCTCATCAAAAGCGCGGGCGACAGAATCGGGGTCGGCGACATCCACAAGGATGGACCCTGCCAAATTCGGCATGTCCTTCTTCAAGCGCTGACAGGCCGCTTCGTCTCGGTCAAAGACGTGAACATGCGCCCCTTCTTCGACAAAGCGCTTGGCGGTTGCGGTGCCGATGGCGCCGGCGCCGCCGGTGATCAAGACGCGCTTGCCGTTCAAGCCCTTCATGACTGCCTCCCTTCAAGAAACGACTTTATAAACCATCCGTTCCTTGTAACCGGTAACGACGCTGAAATAACCCGCGAGCAGCGCATCCACGGCGGCGTCGCCCGTGTCCACGAGGAGGGGCTGGAGGCGCAGGGCGCGCAGTTTATCGGACGTGCTGACCACAATGATATTCTCGCGCCCGACTCTGCGGATCACTTCGGGACCGATCTGCTGGTTGCCGCGCCCGAACAGGAATCCCTGCCCGCCGATCGGCGTGACGATGATCCTTGCCGGCATGGTGTCAGTCAAGCTCAGCAGTTGCGCCTGCGTGACATCCTTTGCTACGAGTTGTCCATCGCGGACGACGTCTACGCCAACCAGGGTCTTTTCCACGGTCAGGGCTTGAGCGATGGCCCGTGTGGTTGTGCCGGGACCCAGAATATACGCCACGCCCGCCTGCATCTGCTCGACGACATCCGCCGCAATGGCCTCCGCCTGACGCGCCTCCGATGCGGGGCTTGGAGCTTTTTGATTTTGCCGCAACAGCGGACGGTACGGCACGTGCAAAGTCCCATACAAACGCGTGCTTATCCTGCCATCGCGATAGGCGTCCTCATCCAGGTCCAGAACTTCCGCTTCGCGAAGGCGCGCCCTGCCTTTGAGGTACATCCCCGCCAGCTCGCCCGCGTGTTTGGGATTGGTTGCATAAACCGCCGAATGGATCTTCACGCCCGCGGGGATCCCCAGGCAGGGGAACTGCGAGGGAATGGCCGAACAAACGTCACGCGCGGTGCCGTCACCGCCCGCAAAGAGGATCAGGTCGACTTCCAGCGCGGACATTTCATTCACAGCGCTCCGCGTATCCTCGGCGGTCGTTGAGCCAGAGTGGATCTCGCCGATGACCTTGGGCGTGAAGCCCGCGTCACGTGCGGACGTCTCACCCATCTCGCTAGGGAATGTGACCACTTCCAGCGTGCCCCGCAGGTCCAGCAGGGGGATCAGGCTGAGGGTCGCGCGATGAAGGGATTCCGGGATCGCTCCCAGTTCCAGCGCCCGGCGTTGAGTCTCGAGCCCGTCACTGCCTTTGAGTCCCACGCGTCCGCCGATCCCTGCGAGAGGGTTGACGATCAGTCCGATGCGGTTCATAGGAGTCCTGCCTCACCGCGAGAAAGCCTGCCGGTCGAGACGGTCCGTCGAGACCGCGCTCGACAAAGCCATCTCAAGTTTATGAGAAGATCGCTCACCTGTCTTTCTTCAACTTCCTCTGATAGGCCCGCCACGTGACCGCCCACGCGTCGGGATCATCGAACGATTCCTGGTCGATCTTGTGGACGGTGCTGTTGTGCGGCGCGGTGTGGACGATCTCAGGATTTGTATAGGCCTCATTCGCAATGTGCTTGAGGATGGCGATGTATTCATCGAGGTCTTGTCTTGAATAAGACTCGGTGGGTTCGAGGGTCATCGGTTCGGGCACCACGAACGGGTGATGACTCGTCCAGTAGTGTGTGCCGAAATCAGCCGCACGGAAACCGATCTCCTCCGAATGCACGCCCGTCTCGTTGGTGAGCCCTTCCCACGAGTAACGCACCTGCTCGATGCGGCGTTTGCCCTTGGCGTAGGGCGCGCTCGCGCCGCGGATCTCAAGCACCTTGCTGAGCAGGTAGTTGTTGTTGAGGACCGCGATCTCAGCCACTTCACGCAAACCATCCGCGCCCAGGCTCATGATCCACGCGTAAGCCCTGAGCACGTTCCCTGTCACGCCGTACCAGGACCGAACCTTGCCGATGCTCTGGGGGCGGTTGAAGTCGAGATAGTACGAAGTCCCGTCGAACTCAACGGTCGGGGTGGGCAGGAAGGGCGCCAACTCCCGCGTGACACAGCATGCGCCGGAGGCCGGTCCGCCACAGCCGTGAGGCGTGGAAAAGGTCTTGTGCAGATTGAAGTGGCAGACATCAAAGCCCGCGTCGCGCGCCCGCGTGATCCCCAACAGGCCGTTGGCGTTCGCCTGGTCATACGAGCAGAGTCCGCCGGCGCGGTGGACAAGGTCGACGAACTCCACGATGCGCGGATTGAAGATGCCCGTGTCCTCCGGGTTGGTGATGAGCAGCGCGGCGGTCCTGTCCGAGACGGCGGCTTTCAACGCTTCGATATCGGGATAGCCATCGGCATCCGGAGGCAGCGTGATGATCTTGTATCCCGCGACCTTCGCCGCCGCGGCATTCGAAGGATGAGAGAACGAGGACGTGATGACTTCGCTGCGCTTTCGGCCTTCGCCGCGGGATTCGTGAAAGGCGCGGATCATCGCGATGTTGGCGAAGATCGCCGCGGACCCGGCGCCGGGCTGGAGGGTGACGCGGTCCATACCGGAAATTTCCTTGAGCATGTCCTCGAGGCGGCACATCACTTCGAGGATGCCCTGCACGGTCGGAAGGGGCTGGAGCGGATGGAGTTCGCTCAACTGGTGCGAACGCGCCAATTGGTCGTTGACCTTCGGACTGTACTTCATGGTGCAGGTTCCCTGGCCGACGTCGATGTTCAGGTCCACACCCAGGTTCTCCTGGGAGAGGCGCAGATAGTGTCGCAGGACATGCACCTGCGACATCTCAGGCAGGGCGGGCGCGGCCTTGCGCTTCAGGCTCGCGGGCAGGTTGTCGAAGGCATCGCCGGCGGCCTGGACGATCGCGGCTTCGGGTTCGGGCGGCAGCACGCCGCGCTGCCCCGGCGAGCTCAACTCGAAGATCACCGGCTCATCCCAACGGGCCTGATGGAAGCGCCGCAAGGCGGGCTTGGGTGCGACGGCTTTCGGCGCGCCGAGCTTTTTCGGGCTTGGGTGGGTCATCTCGCGGCCTCCTGGATGGCATTCACGAGCCTGTCGATATCCGACTGCGTGTGGACTTCGGTCACGCAATATAAAGCACTCTGTCCCAAGGACGGAAAGTCCGCGCTCAAGTCCTTGCCGCCGAAGATGCCCTTTTCGTGCAAGGCCTGATTGACCTGTCCGACGGTTTTGCCTGTCTTGTCGAAATTGACGACGAACTCCTTGAAATGCGGCGTAGTGAGAAAATGAGTCTTCACCCCCGTCACCTGATTGAGCTTTTTGATCGCGTATCGGACCCGCTGCATGATCCCCTGTCCGATCTCCACCATGCCCTGAGGGCCCATCAGGGCCAGGTATACGCCTGCCGTGATGCCCCACAACGCGGCGGCCGTGCCCACCCACTCTTTGCCTTCCTCGCGCACCGCGAACGACGTCCGCTCATAGGCCACGTCGCCGAATCCGTACTCACCTTCGACGCATGTGGTCGCCACGCCGAACAAACGTGACGGAAACTCCATCACGAATTTCTCTTCATCACGCGAGGCGATGAAGCCGGCGTGGCCTCCGCCGTAATTCATGTGAATGCCCAGGGACTGGATATCGCCGCAAACGATGTCGCCGCCATACTCGGCGGGCGGGTTGATGACCCCGAGCGAGATCGGGTCGACACCGACGACGAATATCGCGCCGTTCTCGCGGGCGATCCGGCCGATCTCTTCCGCCTGCGTTTCAAGAAAGCCCAGATAGGACGGGTTCTCGATGAAGACCGCCGCGGTCCGGGCGCTGATCTGCTTGCGCAGCGCGTCAAGGTCCATCAAACCCGTGGCTGGATCGAAGGGAACAAGTTCCACGGTCATATCGGGCTTGATGTAGCCGCGGACCATCGAGAGCTTATCGGGCATCACCGTCGCCGGAAGGAGGGCCACATTTCTGCCGGTGATGCGTCCCGCCATGCGGAGGGCTGTCCCGGTCGCCTGAAATCCATCGTAGACGGGCGCATTGACCACATCCATGTTCAGCAATTCCGCCATCAGGCTTTCATATTCGAACAGCGCTTGGAAGCGTCCGTGATCCTCGTAGGGCTCGCCCGCATACGCCGTGAGGAACTCGCTGCGCGAGTTGACCTCATCACAGACCGCGGGGATATGATGCTGCGCGCAGCCCGCGCCGAGGAAGCTCAGCGTCTCGCGGGTGGACCTGTTCTTCGAGAGCAATCCTTCCACGTGGCGCACCAGCGCGGCCTCCGAGAGAAGCGGCGCCGGCAACTTCATCTTGCGTTTCAAGCGGATGGCGTCGGGAATGTCCGCGTAGAATTCCTCCACGCTTGTGGCATTCACCGCCTTAAGCATGGCCTCCTTGATGGCCGGCACGGAATTGGGGATGTAGGGATAGACGATCTTCTTTTGGCTCATAGGGTTGCTCCGTATTGACCCATTTGTTCTCACCTGCGGCCTCGGGCCGGACCCGGGGATGATAGAAGAACCGACGCGGGCCGTCAAGGACGGGCGACCGGCCTTCCGCAGCCGGTCCGACCTCTCCGTCCGACCTTGACATCCCTCGGGGTTGCGACCTAATCTTCACCTTGACGGGCATCGAGGAGCGGAGAGGACGGCCCCGGGGGGGTGCCCGCCTCCCTCCGGGACGGATGTTTTGCGGACAGGAGGGAGCATGAGATACCCGAAGGTTCTGGCGATCACGGCTCTGATTTCCCTGGCCCTGGTCGGAGGTCTGAGGCTGGCCTCCCTCCCGGCCGCGGGCGGGCCGCAGGGACAGAACGAGGCGGCCATCGCCAAGGCGCTCGCCGATCGGCTCCACGACGAGCTCGGCTTCGAGGGCGGGACCTTGACCGGTGCGCCGGCGCCGGAAGAAAAGCAGAAGCCCGTCCTCTATCCGATCAAGGTCCGCGGCGGCGGCGTCCCGATCACGGTCTCGACGATCCGCAGGTTCAAAGGGGGCGTCGTCGTCTTCGCCCACTTCAAATTCAAACGGGGGACGAAGGCGGCCGGCCTCGATGGCAAGGGCCTTGGGCCGGGCGAATGCGGCTGGGTCGATCGGCGGCTGAACCCGGATGAGCCCTGTGAGCTCCTGTTCTACGGCTTCGACGCCAAGATCCATTTCACTCCCGGCGGCTCGGGCGGATACGGGATCACCATGGAGGTCCGGAGCAACGGAGGGGGGAAATCGCGTCCCTGGCACAAGGATTTCTTCCAGGGCTATTCGGATCCTGCCATGGTCGACGAATTCTGGGTGACGAAATCAAAGGACTCGAAGTACCTGATCTGCCGGCTCGACTGAGGCCCGCCTCTCGTTCATCTGTTCGCCGTCATTCCCAGACGACGGCGCCGTGGATCTTGAGCTTCGGGACAGCCACTTTCAGGCGGCCTTCGGCCCATGACCATTCAAGGCGTCCGCCGTCCGGGACCCAGGTGACGGATCTCGGGCGGGCCTCTGTCCGGATCGTCAGCGTGATCCCCTCGAGAGGGGGGATGAAGTCGGTGAAACCGTAGCGGTCGGGGAGGGGCATCCCGGCCGTGTTGAGGAGATGGACGGAGAGCCGCCCGTCCGGCGTCTTCCTCAATGACACGTCAAGAGTCGGCGGGCCGTCGACCCCGACCATAGGCTCGGGGAAGAGCTCCGCGGCGATATCCCCGATGAACTCCCTGAGCCAGGGGTGATGGGAGCGGAAGTAGATCGAAGAGACCGGCCCGTAGACCGCGCCGACCTTGCCTTTGCCGAAGGCGTTGATCGTGGCCGCGACCTCGCCTCCCTTTCGCGCGTCGCGCGTCGGGAAGCGGTGGCCGGCCGCCCGGGCCGACGTGAGAGCGACCTTCTGCCAGACGCCGTCGGCGTTGGTGACGCCGGGGCCCGAGGCGAGCTCGGCCCCGATCTTCTCCGGCGTCCCGACGAGCGTCGCGCCGAGGATCGGCTCGAACAGCCGGGCGCACTTCTCGCCCATGAGGAGAAGGCTTCCGCCCTGCTCGACGTACGCGGTCAAGGCCTTCCGGAATCCCTCCGTGAGCCTGTGGGAGTCGGGGACGACGACGAGCGGATACTCTTTGAGGCGCGGCTGGAGCTGGTGCTCGGCCAGGATATCGACGGAGTAGTGGAGGTTGAGCAGGGCGTGGAGAGCGCCTTCG
>Ga0209254_10007396_pt1 | contig 10144 bp, 8 predicted proteins | sample FrelakmetDIP11DI_FD_187148 | JGI IMG/M metagenome (GOLD analysis project Ga0209254, IMG submission 187148) | Freshwater lake sediment microbial communities from the University of Notre Dame, USA, for methane emissions studies - DIP11 DI (SPAdes)... | ecosystem: Environmental > Aquatic >...
AGGAACATTTTCCACTAAACGCTGAGTCATCTGGTCTTTTAAGATCGGGTGACTCAGACGTAGGTCTTTACGTTCATAAAATGCAGGCCCCACCTTTTTTAGCATCTCCTGTACTAAATCAAACAGTGTAACCTTCGATTTTGACAGGATTTCCACTACCAGTAAACCCATGAGAACACCATCTCCTTCGGGTATGTGTCCTCTAAAAGATATTCCCCCCGATTCTTCGCCTCCGATTAGAATTTCTTCCTTCATCATATACTCTGCTATGTGATTGAAACCAACCGGGGTTTCGTAAACCTGAAGCCCATAAAGATTTGCCAAACGATCTATCATCCTGGTTGTAGATACCGTTTTTACTACAGGATTTTTCCAACCTCGGCTTTCTGCAAGGTATTGCAGAGAAATCGACATAATCTTATGGGGATCTACGAAATTTCCTCTTTCGTCCATTGCGCCTATCCGATCAGCGTCTCCGTCTGTGGCTAATCCAAAATTACCCATGTGCGTGCTGATTGCTCCAGCCAATGTACCTAGGTATTTCTCAATTGGTTCAGGGTGTACTCCTCCAAATCCGGGATTCATCTCCCCTCTGATTTCTTGAACTTCACATCCTGTTCCTTTCAAAATACCTTTGATTACGCCTCTTCCGGATCCATACATGGAATCTACAACGAATCTTTGCGGATTTTCTGCGATAATATCGAAATCAATAAGCCTGCGAAGGTGTTCATAATATGAGGGGATTGGATTGTAACGTTGGAGCAGACCGGAATCACGTGCTTTTTCGTAATCCATCAGGTTAGGACCTCGCCCTCGAACTTCATTATCATTTAGGTATATCTCAACCTGACGACATTGTTCACTGGTCGCAGATCCACCGTAAGATGCCTTGAGTTTTACACCGTTATAACGAGGGGCGTTGTGGGAGGCAGTTATCATAACTCCACCAATCGCGCTGAGATTTTTAACCGCAAAGGAGGTGGCAGGAGTAGGGACATCTGCCTGTGTTAAATAGACGCTAATCCCATTGGCAGCCAAAACGCGAGCGACTTCAGTTGCATAGCGGTCAGATAAGAAGCGAGTATCAAAACCCACGACCATCTTTCGTTCCGATGGTTGTAGGCTGACAGGTTGTCCATCATTCCATGTGTCTGTGCTAACTGTGTCTGCAATTGCTTGCGAAACCATTCTTAGATTGTGAAAGGTGAAGGTATCCGAAATAACTGCACGCCAACCATCCGTACCAAAGTGAATAGGCATACGAAATCTCCTGGTTCTTGGATATGAGAGGCTAATTTTATCATGGGTGATCTCTTTTCCAGAAGCTGGCATCTCCATTGCAACTCATTAAGAAAGACATTTGCACTAATCCGGTATTAGCGACGTTGCAATGTAAGCTAAGAAAGACTGAATTGGGTAATCGGATTACTTTATGCTAAAATGGAATCATGGCGCAGGATAGGAAACAGATTGAAGCTCTTCTGAAGGAAATTCGTCTATTCAGCCCTTTAGATGATCAACAAATAGCAGGAGTGGCTCATCTCTTCAGCGAATTAAGTTTGAATCCAGAAGAGAGTCTCTCTTTTGATGAAAATTCAGAACGAATATTTTTCATTGTTATGGAAGGAGAAGTCTCGGTCAGTCGAAAAATTGAAAGCGACGAGGAACCTCAATTTGATATCTTGATGGTGGGGGATTTCTATGGTGAGGAAGCTCTGCTGGATCATCAACTTTCACCTGCGACTATTTCTGCGCTTACACCTACAAGATTGCTCTACATCGATAGAGACCTCTTTAACCATTTGGTGAGTAAATTCCCACAGATTAAAACGAGCCTTACAAAAACCATCGCCAGTCGTCGCTTTTCTCTCAAGCACCATTTCGATTGGTTGAACAAAGAGGAGTTGGTTTTTCAAGTGCGACAAAAACATGTATCTTATTTTATTCTTGTCCAGTTAATACCATTTTTTATCTGTCTATTTGCCATCATGGCTTTAATCTTTGGAATTTATAACTTTACTGATCTCCTGACAAGAAATATTAGCCTGGTTCTAGGTGGTTTATTATTAATAGTTGGAATAGGTTGGAGTGTTTGGGGTTGGATCGATTGGAAGAACGATTATTACATAGTAACCAACCAGCGAGTGGTATGGATAGAGAAAGTAATTTGGCTCTACGAAAGTCGAGTTGAGGCGCCCTTAAATACTATTACTGCAGTAAATGTAAGAACAACTTTTTGGGGTCGCTTGCTTGGATTTGGAGATATTCTTGTTACAACTTATGTTGGGAAGATACCTTTACGTTTGGTTGGAGATCCGCACGAAATGGCATCGATAATTGAAGAATACTGGCACCGTGCGAAGAGTAGTCATCTGCGATCTCAACAGAATGAATTAGAGCAAGCAGTCAATCGGATTATCAACCCCGAAATGGTTCAAAAGTCCTATGTCTCTAAGTCTATTCCCCAACCTGATTCTTGGACATTAAAAGAGCTTACTCCATGGGAAAAGTATTTTGGAAATATACTCAACATGCGATTTGAACAAGGAAGTATTATTACTTATAGAAAACATTGGATAAATTTGGTCAGAAGAACCCTTAAACCATTATTGGTGGGTTGTTTGCTCTTTGTTGGTATTTCTATTTACACAATTTTATTCACTATGGATTACATAACATTCTTTTCCCCTGCATGGGTGGATTCAATTGGGATTATCTTGATAATATTGGTAATATTTCCTTGGTTGTTGTATAATTACATTGACTGGCGTAATGATATTTACCAGCTGACAGAAGAAAACATCTTCGATATCGAAAGAAAACCTTTTGGTACGGAACTAAAAAAATCAGCTTCCTTGGAAAATATTCTTAGCTTGGAGCATGAGCGACCAGGATTCCTGGGATATTTATTCAATGTCGGGACAGTAATCATCAATGTAGGAGACTCAAAGTTGCTCTTCCAGGACGTGCATGAGCCAGCTCGCATTCAGCAAGATATATTTAATCGCATGCATATGCTTCGAACGAAAAAAGAGAAGGTTGAAATTGGCCGAGAAAGGGACAGAATAATCTCCCTTTTAGAAATATATCATCGAGATATTGAAAATCATCGCCAGGAGGATTGATTTTCCTTGTCGTAAGAATATTAAAGGTATAAACATGGCAATAAGAGAAATTGTTACTTTACCGGAACTAGTATTGCGTCGAAAAGCCCGTACTGTTACCGATTTTGGACCGGAGTTTCAAAATTTAGTTGACGATATGATTGAGACCATGCGCGAAGCGCCTGGAGTAGGTCTGGCTGCTACCCAGATCGGTGAGTCAATCCGATTGATCGTCGTAGAATTCGGTGATGAAGAGGATGAGGAAGCCCCGAAGAAATTATTTGTGGTTGCTAATCCTACTATTACAAGATTTTCAGAAGAGATGGTTACCGGCATTGAGGGTTGTTTATCAGTACCTGGTTTCTTAGGAGATGTAGACCGATCACACAGTATAACTGTAAGAGGACAAAATAAGCACGGTCAGAAGTTCCGCATCAAGGCTGAGGATTGGTTAGCGCGCGTCTTTCAACATGAAATCGATCATCTTGACGGAATCCTTTATATCGACCGAGCATCTCGTGTATGGGCAGGTGAAGAATCGGTTACTCAAGTTGTTCCCGAGGTATGACAAAGCTCGTTGAACTATTTATATAGGTATATATTGACCTAATAGAATGAAGCTCACACACCTTTCACTTACCAATTTTCGGAATTTTTCCCGCCTGGACTTAGATGTTCCAGGCGGATTAGTGATATTGGAGGGAGGTAATGCACAGGGAAAAACCAGCTTACTCGAATCAATCTTTTATCTCGCAACCTATACTTCTTTCCACACTTCCAGTGATCGACAGCTAATCAACTTCATCGATTTGGATAAGTCTTTAGCAGTAGCCCGTATTGTTGCGGACTTTGAACACAAGAACCCATTTGAGGTAGAAACCCGAAAATCGACTACGTCGAATAGAATTGAGGTTCGATTAATTCAAGAAGAAGGAATTGGGAACGGTGCACTGCGTTTTCGGAAGGAAGTATTGTTGGATAACCTTCCGCGTAAAATCAGTGAAGTTGTAGGTGTGTTTAACGCAGTGTTATTCTTGCCCCAAATGTTGAGGATAGTGGAAGGTTCGCCTGAAGAGCGTAGAAGATATCTTAATCTGGCAATGGGACAGGTTCTTCCCGGTTTTACGACAGACCTGATTGATTATAGTAACCTCCTGGCACAAAGAAATGCTCTATTAAAACAATTGAATGAACGTGGGGGAGATTTTGAACAACTCAATTATTGGGATGAGCGGTTATCCATAACAGGTGGAAGGATTATTTTATCGAGAATTCGTACAATCAAAGAACTTGAACAAATTGCTGGACGTTTACACCATAATCTGACCCGAAACCAGGAAATATTAAGATTGTCCTACCAACCTTCATTCAACCTTTCCCCTCTTCAATCCACCCAATATTCTCTTCCTTTTGATATACAACCGGATTATTCGGGCATTTCTTTAGAAGAAATCCAAAAATGTTTTCAAAAAGGTTTGCATAATAAAAGAAACGAAGAAATTGCTCGAGGCATGACTACAATTGGACCTCATCGGGACGAGCTACGGTTCCTATCCAATGGAATTGACTTAGGAATATATGGATCTCGTGGGCAAGCACGCTCTTTGGTCATTTCACTCAAGCTTGCGGAGGTGGCGTGGATGAAGGAGAAGACTGCTCAATGGCCTGTTCTGCTATTAGATGAGATTTTTGCCGAACTGGATGCAGAGCGAAGAAACGACCTTCATCTGAGGTTAATGGAAAGCGAGCAGGTTATTCTAACCACAACTGACCTGGACGGATTCCCAGCAGATTTTGTTCAAAAAGCGAAAGTTTGGCGCATTCAATCTGGTCAAGTGAAAACTGAATAGCGTTCTATTCTACGTTCATGCACGGAGGGGATGTTTTGAGGGGACGCCGACTCTTCGTGGATATTTTTCTGGAGTGGCGGCTATTTTATCAATGACCACTAAGTAATGCTCTTCCGCTACTCCAGGTAATTCGATAGGATTTATTTTCCGCAAGTGACCACCAAGAAGATGGATAGCGTGTTCGGAATCCTGGATCTCAGCTGGTGCACTTTCACCCTTCATTGCCAGCATTGATCCTCCAACCCGAACTAAAGGAAGCAAGTATTCGGCTAATACCGGTAGAATTGCGACTGCTCTTGCTATTGCCCAATCATAATTTTGTCGGTGTTCAGGTATTTGTCCAATTGCCTCAACTCGTGTTTGGATCACATTTACTTGATCCAACGTAAGAGTCCTTACGAGGTGGCGACAAAAGTTAGCTTTTTTTCCGACCGATTCAACTAGAGTCAATTCCATGGTAGGATTGATGATTTTAAGTGGTATCCCAGGAAATCCTGCACCTGTGCCTACATCGACGACTCTCTCCATAATTGAATCGCGCATAACTGTTATACATGAGATTGAATCGATAAAGTGCCGAATCCACACCTGCTCCGGCTCCCTTATGGCAGTTAAGTTGAACTGTTTGTTCCATTCCAGGAGCTCTCTCTCGTACTTTTCAAGGTTGGTGAGCTGTTTGGTCGATAGGTTAATACCCAGTGTTTTCTGAACGAGTCTGGAGCGATCCTTGATCATTTCAGTGGGATAAAAGGGGTTCTCGGTTGGGTAATTTCCAACCGAGAACCTTAGAATGCTCTAAGTGGTTTCTTTAGTCGTCTCTGCAGGTTCTGAAGTTTTTTTCTGTTTACGTCGTCGTTTCCAGGCACGCCAGATCAGTGAAAGCGGTAACACAAACACAATGGATATAACCAGGAGTGATGGCAATATGAAGATTAAAATCCAGATGATCGCATAGGTTAGGAACTTCAGTGTATCGATCAGTGCTTGTACCGCGCGTTTAGCCACGCCCTCCGGTTGCCAACTCCCGATTTTCAAAGGTTGAACAGCTTTATCGGCAATAAGTTCTACGCTGATCGAAGATAGGGCTGCGGATTGTTCATAATATTGAATTTGTCCTTTGATCACCTCGATTTGTTCGCGAATCTGCACAAGTTGGTTATACACCGACATTACATCTTCAGTTTTGGTTGCAGACTTCATTATTTCTGTTAGTTCAGCTTCTGCAGATTCGAGGTTTTTGAGCCTCGATTGTAAGTCAACATATTCACTGGTGACATCTTGACTGTTTATATTCTCACTGATAGGATCTTGATTGCTTTCAGCTCTAATTTGATCCATCGCTTCATTCATTCGCTCTGCAGGAACTCGGATGGTGATCGTACCTCGAGGTACTTGCAATCCACCCTCAAGTTCTTGCTTGTAAAGATTTGCGGTAACTACGTATCCTCCCATCTTCTCTGCCATTCTTGAAATTACATCCATCGATTTGGGTGGATCGAGAACTATAATGCTCAAGTTGCCATTCTTAATAACCAATCGTTCGATATGTGCTTGGTTTGCCTCATTCGAAATTGAAGCTCCCTCTTTAGATTCAGCAGGTTGAGTGAAGTCGCTAGACGTCGTGGAGCTTTCATAGTCAGCTGCTGGTCTCTCGGGTGGCATAGCTGCCGTGGCGCATGAGCTGGTGGTGAAAACCAGGATGAAGAGAAAAAGTAAGAACTGAAGCGAAAGGCGAGTATTTGGATTGAACATTTTCTTTCTCCTATAAATATCCTTCTTCATTGAAGCTTTGACTGGTCCGATCATAAGACGATCAATCACCTGGCTTAGTTCCACCGTTACTCACACTCAATATTCAACCCTACCAACCAGCGGATAATCGGTAGATGTGGCGATCTGGTAAGTTCAATCTACGCATATGCTCTTGAACAAAGGGAATGTCATACTCCACTCGACGGTAATCCCAGGTATCGGTATCTGTATCGTAAATCCCATAGGCCGCCCGTGGATCATGATCGCGAGGTTGACCAACCGAACCGGGATTGATTATGGCACGATTGGGTAAGGTGATGCTCTGATTTGGTATTGGTACGTGTAAGTTAATCGACAGATGCTCTCCTTCCAGGTAATAAATTACAGGTAAATGTGTGTGACCTACCATGCAGAAAGGAGTGTAAAAGAATTCAAAGTTCTGTGAAGCGGTTCTGGTATCAAGAAGGTATTCCCATACCGGGTGTCGGGGGCTTCCATGGGTTAACGTCACTCGATCTAGTTCGATCTTTTCTGGCAAACCCCTCAGAAACATGAGTCCTTTATCTGAAATTATTTTTTGTGTCCAATAAATAGCTGTTCTTGCCTCTGGATTAAAGCTATCTGGATCGATTTGCTTTAAGGTAGCAGCGTCGTGATTACCAATAATGCATAGCAGGTCAGGTAATTCTCTCACACGTTCAATGCATTCGTTCGGATCTGGTCCATAGCCAACTAAATCACCCAGGCACCATGTTGCATCAAAATCACCAGCATCGGCGATCACAGTTTCCAACGCTGTTAGATTAGCGTGAATATCTGAAATAACCAGGATTTTCATCTGAAATGGTGAAGATTTTTCTCGTCAACTTTTTTATAAATTCAACCAATTCTATCACTATTTGTTTCCCAAATCTGGTAAAGACTAGATTCCCCACCTTTACCATCGGAGTGGAAGGTCTGGCTTATCCTGAATCCACTTTCTTGAGCCAATGCACTTAACTCTTCCTCACTGAAAAGGTGAACATAACGTAGACCATACCCACCGTGGCGCCAATCAAGTAAATAATCGCCCTCATCGACCAAATCTTTGGAAAGACCTATCTCTTTCCAATCCAGAATTCGACCTCTCAAGCGAGGGTTGTTTATGAATTGCCATTCGGAGTGAACGAGAAGTCCTCCAGGTGAAAGGAGATTTCTTACCCTCCGAAGAGTTCTCAAATGTAGATCGTGCCCGGGAAGATGGTGAATCAATGCAAAAGCGAAGATTCGATCGAAAGATATTTTAGGGATTTGTCCATGCCAATGTCTGGTAGATAGGTCAACATTTATAAAAAACGCTTGGTTCTCATCCGGTGATTTAGTGGTTACGCTTTCTTTATTGATGTGACAATTCCTGGAAGCAATTTCAATCATTTCTTTGCTGAAATCGATACCCACGTAAATCCCGTGAAAGCCTCGGCGAGTCAGAGCAAGCCAGAATTCACCATTGCCGCATCCTAAATCTAGAATCTTTCCTTGGTTTGGCATATTCTCAATCACTCGTTGGACTCCTGGTTGAATACGTTGGCGAGTGGCGGAAAACTGATGAGCGAAAGTTTGGTAAAATTGGCGATTGAGATTAATTAGACGAGTGGCTATCTCCACATCCATCTTATAATTATATAAGTAAATCGAGCATAACAGGTAAGTGCGAAGGTAAATTTTTGATCAGCAATCAGAATATTAATAACAGGGATTTGGATACCCAGGCTTGGAATAAGAAACGAATATATACACCTGAAAATCTATCTTTGGCGCGTCAGGTTCTTGGAGATATCCAGGCTGGTCGAAAGCTTGCTGAATCAGTAAAACGTCATCCTTTACCCGATGGTGGTTATATTGGTAAGCATATGCTGGTGGCTGCATACCGGCAGCTCGTTAGAAGCGGGGAGCTTGTACCAGATGAAAAGTTATTGACACGAATCCGCATGAAGCCTGTGCGCACCTTATCGGGAGTCACCACGGTCTCTGTGCTGACCAAGCCCTATTCCTGCCCGGGTGAATGTATTTTTTGTCCTTCTGACATACGTATGCCAAAGAGCTATGTTCCTGGAGAACCAGGAGCACGTCGCGCCCTCGAACACAAGTTTGATCCTTTTAGTCAGGTCACATCAAGGATTGAGGCGTTAGAAGCTGTAGGTCATCCAACAGATAAGGTGGAACTACTAGTTCTAGGAGGCACGTGGACTGCCTATCCTCGTGAGTACCAAAGCTGGTTCATTCAACGTTGTTTTGACGCAATGAATGGAAGGGATTCAATCAACCTGGAAGAAGCGCATACCGATAATGAAATGGCACTACATCGAAACGTGGGATTAACAGTGGAACTCCGCCCAGATCACGTTAATCCAGAGGAGATAATTTGGTTCAGACAATTGGGTGTTACTAAAGTACAAATGGGAATCCAGAGTTTGGATGATCATATCTTGGAATTAAACCAGCGTGGTCATAGCTTGAAGGAATCGCGGGTTGCGGTTGATTTACTTCGTGCGGGGGGTTACAAAATTGTATTGCATTGGATGCCTAACCTTTTGGGAGCTACAATTGAGTCCGATCGTATCGATTTCTCCAGGTTATGGAGCAGCTTTTGCCCCGATGAGATTAAGATTTATCCAAATCAATTGCTAGAATGTACGAAATTGTATCAGAACTGGTTACGTGGAGAATTCACTCCGTATTCCACCGAGCAGTTGGTCGAATTACTGGCTGATATCAAAGAGACCATTCCCCGATATTGCAGGGTGAATCGGGTGATCAGGGATATTCCCTCCACCTATGTTGTCGAAGGTAATAAGCGGACCAGTTTGCGACAGGATGTCCATAAACTAATGGAACTGCGAGGAAGGTCGTGCCAATGTATCCGTTGCCGAGAAATCCGAAACCAGCAAGTGGATCTTAATACACTGGCTTATCATGACCTGGTGTATAAAACTTCTTCGAGCGAAGAGCATTTTCTATCGTATGATACTCAAGAAGATTATCTGGCGGGATTCTTACGATTATCTCTACCAGGTGATTCTTCGCCGAATACGGGGATAGAGGAGTTACGCGGTGTAGCGATTATCAGGGAAGTACACATCTATGGTCAATCGTTACCAGTAGGTGTGGAGGAAGCTGGTGCAGCGCAGCACATAGGTTTAGGGACTTATTTGATCAAGGAAGCAGAAGATATTGCACGAACACATGGATTTCACCAGCTGGCAGTGATTTCTGCGATTGGCACTCGCACATACTACCAGAAGCAAGGATTCGAGCGGGGTAATTTATATATGATTAAGAGAATCGATTGATTCTCTCTGTGATTACTGGTCTAAAATCATTTTGCCTTTAATGGTAATAAAGCTTGATTGATGCTTATGCAGTAAGAAAGAGAAAATTGAAATTCTCCGAGTTGAG
>Ga0209254_10007397_pt1 | contig 10144 bp, 13 predicted proteins | sample FrelakmetDIP11DI_FD_187148 | JGI IMG/M metagenome (GOLD analysis project Ga0209254, IMG submission 187148) | Freshwater lake sediment microbial communities from the University of Notre Dame, USA, for methane emissions studies - DIP11 DI (SPAdes)... | ecosystem: Environmental > Aquatic >...
AGATCCGATTTGCTGTACTTGCCCTCGTACCACTTCGGGACCCTGTCTGCTGCCCCTTCGACCAGGAGGTCCGCCATGCAGGGCCTGGCCTCGGCATAGAAGGCCCTCCACTGCTGATTGGTCCCGACCACCTTGCTCATCGGGATCTTGCTGAGCTGCTCGAGAGCCCGGTTCCAGTAGAGGATTTTGTGGTCCTTGCCGATGACGAAGGCGGGAATGGAAAAGCCCTGAATGATGCTGTGCAGCAAATAGGCGGACTCACGGGGTTCGTCCGAGCTTCCCCGTTTCCCCTTTGAGGCCTTGCCGCTTCCGCCTGCGTCCACTTTTTTTACGGTTTCCCTTTTCATAAAAAGCCCTCCTTTCGTGAAAAGCCCGCCTGATCACCCACGCATCCGGGTCCGACCCGGATATCCTGCGAACCTGCCTTGCCCCGGCATTGCGGATCACCTCGGTGTGTCTGCCTGCGACGGGCGCCGGTTACGTCTCGTGGGCGCCGTCGCTGCCGATGCGCTTCCCCTGGTTGAGACGATGGTATTGCGAAAAGGAGCACTCCAGGGGAATTCTATGGGTGCAGGATGCGCCAATTCTCGCGGAAAGGCAATACTAGTAGATATTGAGTAAAACAGTAGGTAAATCCTAATACTATAGAAAAGGCCGGCCTTGCCGCCTGCCGGGGCGGGCCCGGACATTTGTCTTCAAGAAATCCCTGCTCTCTGCCGATGGATTAGACATCATCCCAGTGCGAGCCGAGAGACGATGGTTCAAAACATTCCGCCCATGGACAGACTGCTTCGCCCGGCCGTCAATGTCCTCATCGGACATGGCGCAACCCCCATCGAGCAGGAGTTCGGGGCGTGCCTGGAGGAGATCTTTCCCGAACAGTCCTGGCGGCTCGATGTTCATGAGGCCGCGACATCGCAGGAAATCTTCTCGACCATCCGGAGCGAGCGCATCCATCTTTGCATCCTGTTTCTCAAGAGCATAGACTGCGCCCCCACGAGGAAGGCTGTCATCGGGCCTGCGTCGGCCCTGGGGATGATCCGCATTCTCCGGTTGGCCTGGAACGTTCCGATCATCGCCATTGACGATTCCTTTGTCGAGCCCGGCCGCGGGGATGAGGCGCTGGGCTGCGGGGCCGACTGCTTTCTGAGATGGCCTTTCGAAATCAGGCGGCTCAAAGACGAAATCGAGGCCATGACGTCGGTTTTTTATTCGCACACCCGGCTCGCGGCGATCGAAATCCCGGAGCCTGTGAGGAACCTGCTCCGGAACTGGGATGAACTGGGCGCCGTCGCATTCGAGAGTTTCAAGAAATACGGCCGCGTCGTGATCGGGATCGAAAGCGATGAAGCCCGCCCCGGCCGGGCGAAGCTGACGGCGATGACCTGCAACCCCTTCGGCGGGTGGCCGGATCGCGAGATCTCGCAGGGGGTCCTCTCCTATGACCCGGAGAGCGAGATCGTCATCCGCTTTACCGATAACGGGGGGCGTGTGCGCACAGAGAGGCTGCGGACCGGGCCGGGAGGGAATATCCCGAAGAAGGCCCACAAGAACGGGTTGCTCAGCAATGCCCTGGGATCCGTCAATATCAAGCGCACCATGGCGCCGCTTGGCTGAGCAATGACTTGTGATGAGTGGCTTACGGCCTTCTTGCGTCTGGTGCGGCGGGAGAAGGGGAAAAACCAGGCTACCCGTGGAAGCTTGTGACGTCGAAATAATATCTCAGCTTGGCGCCCTCGCCGGTCTTGATGATCCAGATCTCATAGCTGCGATCGTCGACATGCCGGGTTTCCTGCGAATCGATGAACCAGTCGCGGCTACGAAGACCGTGCAGGCTCGAGATGTAGGCGTACTCGGCAGGCAGTCCCTTCCGCCAGCTGCGGGCATGGATGACGACGGCGCGTTCCATGTCGATGCCGTCGCCGCCCGACCAGGGCTGGCTGCACTCTTTCGCCACCGCGCTGTTGAAGCCGCCGCGAGGTTTTTTGGGTCGGAAGGTATCCAGAAATCTCATGGCTCACATCTCCCAAACTTCTTCATGCAACTTCATGCAATACGCGTGCCCCTGGTGGACCGGGCAGGGCGGGTCGGGCGCAAGGCGGGCAGGCGCGGACCCGGTCGCGGTGGAGATACCCGTTGACATCCGGCCGAATTTCAAATATCAAATTCATAGATCCCTTTCGACCCTGCTGCGGCTGTTCCTCCCGTTCTTGTGGGGCTTCCTGCGATGCCGCGTTGATCCCCTTACGGCCTGTCGTCATCCGTTCCGTGTTGTGCTGCAAACCGGGACGTTATTTTTGGTCTGAAGCGGCTTGTCTGAAACATCCTGAAACACCATGACGAGGGTGCGATCCGCCCCTATCCAAGGAGGTGCTGACATGTTGAAGAAAGCGGCGCTGGTAAAACAGATCTACATGACGGTGAATCATGAGATCGGTGTGCTGAACAAGATAGCCGATTACCTGGCGGATCGGGGGATCAACATCGAGACGGTCGCAGGCTATGAAATGACGGGGACCGACAAGGCCCGGATCATGATGGTCGTTGAGGACACCCGCCGGGCAACGGATTTGCTCAAACAGAAGGGGTTTTCCGACCTCGAAGAGAGGGAGGAGATCCTCGTGGTGCTCGAAAACAAGCCGGGGGCGTTGAAATCCGTGACGAGCCTGCTGGCGGCCAAGGACATCAACATCAAGCAGATTTACGGGACCATGAGTTCGGAAAAATCTCCCGTCCGGCTGGTCATGGCAACGAGCGACAATCAGGCGGCGCTGGTGACCCTGAAAAAAGCGGTCATGAAATAGCAACTCGAAGGGTGCTGAAGAAACAAAGGCCGTCCCCTGTTGATGAGGACGGCCTTTCGACACGGATGCCCCCGTCACGCGATCATCGGCGGGGCACTATTTGTAGTAGCCGCACCCCAGGACCACACCGTCGACCTTCTCGACAAACGACGATTTCTGCTCCACCACCTTGGTCTTGGGGTTTTCCCACTTATAGTCTATCGAGCCTTTTCCCTTATCCTTGGCCACGCCGACCATCTCCTTCATGAACAACTTCCCGTCGGCATCTTTTGCCCCCATCATGTCCCTGCCGATCAGGGCGGCATTGGCTCCGTGGGCAAGGATCTTGCCGTCCATGTCCAGGGCGAAAATGTAGAGGTCCTTGCTGACGAAGGCGCCCTTCGGGTCATTGAAGGCGGCGAAGGCCTTCGGCTGCCCGTTGGCCTTGTAATAGGCAACGGCCTTGTCCAGCAGGGCCTTGGCCTCCCCGGCGCTGCCCCGGTCCTGCGCCCAGGCGATGCCCGCAACCAGCATGAGAACGATGATGCACGCAAACACTTTCTTCATTGAATTCCCTCCTTCGTTTATTTTTCACCGGCTGTTTCCCGGTGTGCGCCCCATGGTGCCGCAAGCCAAAAGCTACATGCCTTAAGGCCGTCGCGGGAGTTATTTCACGATGATTTTTTTGTTCTGGACGTAGAGGATCAGCAGGACGAGAAGAATGATGACCAGGACCGCCACGACGACTCCGCCGCCGTCCCCGCCGGCCAGCATCCGGTCCGATGCCTGGGCCATGAGGTGGATCTGCTCGTCGGAGAGGCCCTGCAGGCGCTCCCTGGTTTCCTCTGCGGTGAGCCCGTAGGCCTCGAGCCCGGACTTCACGATCTCGGTCTCGAGGGCCCGCTGGATCCGGCTCAGATCCTCTCCTTTGATTTTCCCCGCGTCGGGATTCGACGCCAGGGCCCCCACCATCCCCGCCGTTGCGGGGGCGGTCAGGAACGTTGTCAGATAAAACAAGACAATGACGGCGAGGATGGGATTTCTCAACCGCGTCAGCATGACCTGCCCTCCTTTCCTGCACGCAGCAGCGGCCCGGCCTGACCGATCCGTGCGTAGTTGATGACGGGGGCCTTACGCGTTTCGTTTGAACGTTGCGCTGATCGTATGGTTCTCCGTCAGATTCGAGAACATGTAGATGCTCACGGGTCCCGCGGAGACGCCATCGACCACGACATCCACGATGGAATAGCCCCAACGGGGTGTGATGGCGAACATTTTGCTCAGGCCATACCCGATGGCCACCCCAGCCGAAGGGGTGATGGACCCGCCGTGCCCGGCCGATACGTTAATGGTGATGACCGACCTCATGCGTCCCTCGAAGACCGATAATTTTTTTGCAGAAATCGCCATGTTACACGCTCCGGGGCAGGTCGCCGCATCCTGTCTGCGGCGTCTTCATCCCCTCCTTTAATAAATTACAACCCTAATCTTCCTCTCCCTTGAGGGGAGAGGATTGAGGTGAGGGTGAATGTTCCCCTACCTTAAACAAAACCCATTACCCTGATCTTCCTCTCCCTTGAGGGGAGAGGACCAGAGGTGAGGGTGAATGTTCCCCTACCTTTTACTACCGTCCTGCCACCGGTTGAGAAGGGCAGCATGAGATATCTCCCCTGGGGAAAAAGGGGGGGGAGGGAGAGCATTCCCCAGGGGAGGTATCCGTCCGTTTCAGGTCTATCCGGGGCAGTCGGCTGCTAAACGGCTGCAGCCCTTTTTGCCTCAAAGTGGTTTTCGATAGCCAGCTGCAGCTCGATGAACTGCACCGGTTTCTGGTATCGGGTGTGGGCCCCGGCCTTTTCGAATTCACGCAGCCTGGAGGAGCCGGTCAGCCCGATCACAAAAATGTGGGGGAACCGGTCTTTCACGACCCGGCAGAGCTCAAAACCCGTCATTTCCGGCATGTCGCCGTCGGTGATGAGGATGTCATAGGGTGATTTATCCAACTGATTCAGGGCCTTGACGCCGTTTTCGGCCGCAATGGCAATGTGACCCATCCGCGCCATGAAGATCTTCAGGATCTCCCGTAACCCCGCGTCGTCGTCTGCAATCAGGACCCTCATCTTTTCCCCTCCTCGAATCTACCTTCGCAAGCAAGACATGGAGAGAGCAAGGGCCATACCAACGAGGGTTGCATGTGTGTAACATTATGATATTATTGTATATATACTGATATTTTGGCCTTCATGGAAAGGCGATTTTCGGGACGAAATGAAGGGTTTATCATACAGCAAAAAAGGCGGGATCGGGGGAACGTAGCCAGGGTAAACAAAAGACGAGATGAAGGGTTTATCCTTCAGTCCTGTCTGAAATCCGGCGGGTTGATGCGGTATTTTTCCAGAAGCTCATAGAGGTCTGCCCGGTATTTGCCGGCCAGCTTGGAGGCCTGGCTGACATTGCCCCGGCTGATCTTCATGAGCTGGATGAGATAATTCTTCTCGAAGTCCTTCTTCGATGCCTTCAGGGTCTTGAACGCCGTCTCCCCCATTTCCTGGCCCGGCAGGATGATCATCTCCTCCGGGATGACCTCCTCGGGCGTCATGACGACGGCGCACTCGATCATGTTCTCGAGCTCCCGGACGTTGCCCGGCCAGGAATAGATCATGAGCTTTTGCAGCGCCGCGGGGGAAAGGGCCTTGATGGACCTCTTGAGTTTCCGGGCCACCTTGTCCAGGAAGTGTTCCACCAGCAGCGGGATATCCTCTTTCCTCTCCCGCAGAGGGGGGACCCGGATCGGGATGACGTGGACGCGGTAAAAGAGATCCCCGCGGAAAGTCCCCATCTCGACCTCCTTTTCGATGTCCTTGTTCGAGGCCGAGACGATCCGGATGTCGACCTTGACGGTCCGGTGCGACCCCAGGGGGTAGAACTCCTTCTCCTCGAGTGCCTTGAGAAGCTTTCCCTGCATGGGCAGCGGGATCTCGGAGATCTCGTCGAGGAAGATGATGCCGCCGTCGGCCTGGACGAAGAGGCCCTTCTTATTCGCGATGGCGCCCGTGAAGGCCCCTTTCTCGAAGCCGAACAACTCGCTCTCCAGCAGCGTGGCGGGGATGGCCGCGCAGTTGATGGGGACGAAGGGCTTGTCCTTTCGCTCGCTCAGCTGGTGGAGGGCCTTGGCCACGAGTCCCTTGCCCGTCCCGCTCTCGCCGCTGATGAAGACGTTGGAGTCCGTCTCCGCGGAGAGCGCCACGGCCTCGAAGACCCTCTTCATGGCTTCGCTCTGGCCGATGATGCTCTGCCCCTCGAAGTCGGCCCGCAGCATGCTCCGCAGTCGCTTGACCTCCCGGGAGAGCTTCGCCTTCTCGATGCCGTTGCGGATCTGGATGAGAAGCTCGCGGTAGTCGAAGGGCTTGGTCAGGTAGCTGTAGGCCCCTTCCTTCATGGCCCCCACGGCGCTTTCGATCGTCCCGTGGGCCGTCAGGATGATCACCGGAAGGTCGGGATCGACCTCGCGCAGGCTCTTCATCAGCTCGATGCCGGTTCCCCCGTCCAGTTTCAAATCCAGCAGGGCGATGTCGAAGCTGCCCTCGGCAATCCGCTCCTTCGCTTCCCGGATCTCGGAGGCCGCCACGACGGCGTAGTGCTCCGATTCGAGGCGCATCTGCAGCACCTTGAGGATGCTCACGTCATCGTCGACAACCAGGATCTTCTCCATCGCGCAACCTCAATTACCGGCAGGGGCCCCTCTTCGCTTTTCCTCCAGGCTCCGGTCGATTTCCTTCATCTGTTCGATCTGCTTCTGCAGGCCCTCGATCTGTTTTTCGAGTGTCCCGACCTGCTTTTCGAGCGTCTCGACCTGCTTTTTCTGGGACGCGGCCTGGCTGTTGCGGTTCGCCGCTTCGCCGACGACGGACAGAAAGGCCTCGGCCGCCTGCCGGTAATAGCTTTGGGGATAGTCGTCGACTACCCGCCGGAAGGCCTCGAGGGACTTCTGGTAATCCTGCTGCGGGTTTCGGGGGTGGGCATAGAGACAGCCCATCCCGTAGTAGGCCTCGTCGGCCGCCTGCGGGTAAAGCGCGATGATCTCCCGGTACTGCTTCAACGCGGCATCGTAGTTGCCGCCGGCCCGGTAATGATCGGCCTGCCAGTAATCCGGTTTGGCCAGTGCCCCCTGAAGGCCGGTGCAGCCGCAGATGCCGGCCAGGATCACGCAGGCAATGAAAATGTAAAGGTGCTTCCCTTGCCGAATTCGCTTTCGGCCCATACATGACCTCCGTGGGCGTTGATGATGTGCTTGACGATGGCGAGCCCGAGACCCGTTCCTCGAACGGCCCCCTTGCCGTCGTCGACGCGCCGGAACTTCTCGAAGACTTCCTGAAGCCCCGATTCGGGAATCCCCCTTCCCGTGTCGGAAACCGCCACCTCGACGCAATGGGCGTCGGCGCGATGCCTTGCGGTGATGGTGACGCGCCCGCCGTCGGGGGTGAATTTCAGGGCATTGCTCAGCAGGTTCTCGAGGACCATCTCGATCTTCTCGGCATCCATCCGCAGCCGGGGCAGCTCCGGCGGGATTTCGAGCTGCAGGGCGATGTTCTTGCGCTGGGCCAGCGGCGAGAAGCGCTGCAGGTTTTTCTCCATGATCGGCAGCAGGCCCGCTTCCTGGACAGAAAGGGGCATCATTCCCGACTCCATCATGGAGAAGTCGAGGAGCCGGTTGACGGAGCGGATCAGGCGCTCGCACTCCTGGCGGATGAGGCCCTGAAGCTCCCGCTCCTTTTCCGGCGTAGCGGCGAAGAGGCCTTCCTGGAGCATGCTCGAGGCCTCCTTGATGGCGGTCAGCGGCGTGCGCAGCTCGTGGGAGAGATGGCCGATGTAATCGATCTTCATCTGGTCGAGCTCCCGGAGCCTGTCGCACATGGTGTTGAAGGCGTCGGCCAGCTCCCGGATTTCCGGGGGCGACGGGATGTTCAGCGGCTCACCGAAATCGCCCCGGGCGACGGCCTTCGTCTTTTCCCGGAGGCGCGAAATGGGGCCGCTGACTGAATGCGTGTTGAACGCCGAGATGACGATCACCATCATGACGGCCACGATGAGCGACACCAGGATCGCGTTTGCCGTCTGCACGGAAATCGCCTCGATCCGGACGAGCCTTTCGTCACGCTCCGCCGAGGCGACCCTTGCGAGTTCCCGAAGGCGCTGTGCCGCCTCCGAGGCGATCCGCTCGCGCTCGGCCCGGAAGCGAATGATTTCCCGATCCGGTACGCTGCGCGCGCCCGTCGGGCCCGCCGTGTCGTCGAAGAGCCTGCCGTAGTGGCTGTGCAGCTCCCGGACACGCGCCAGGAGCTCCTGCTTTTTCTGCGTGGCGGCAAGTGAAGCAAGTTCCGTCATCCGCTTGTCGAATTCCGTCCCGAGCGTCTTGAACTGCCGGAAATAAGCCCCGTCCCTGGAGACGAAAAACTTTCCCTCGGCAGCCGTGGCGCTGTAGAGGATCTCCAGGCTCTCTTCCGAGAGATGGATTTCCCGGGCGTTCTCGTTCGTTACGGCCTGGATGAGCCGGTTGATCTCGCTCAGGTTCCAGATCGTGTAGATTCCGGACAGCAGAACGACGACGATAATCAGAAGGTAACTGCTGATCAGCCGGAACAGGATGGAAAGATTCGAGGCCACCGTATTCCTTCCGCGCGGTGATGCGACCGGGGCCCAGCGGAAGACGTTCCCCGCGGCCCGGACCTCCGTGCTAGATATCAGAAAAATGCGTTTTTCCCAACCTTATCTTCTCCGATCCGTCCGAGACGGACATCCGGGCACCGTCCGCGGAAGCCCGCGACACCCGTTGCCGCCACGCAGAAAGGCCGCCCTCTTCACGGAGGACGGCCTTTTCTCTTGAACTTCAATGAAGCGGCTCCGGGGTACGGGCCGCGCAAGCGCGCTGTCAAAGGCCGGGCAGGGCAGGTCCCGTCACACGATCTTCTTTTCCATGGACCACCCGCATCTGTCCGCCTTGATGCCCCTGCAGGCGTCCCGGTATTCGAATTCGAAGATAACGCTGCCCATGTGAGGGTCCTCCTGCTTGATCCGGAAACTCCGTATCGCCCCGCCGTAGAAGGAGGGTTCGGACTTTTTCCGGTGAAAGTAGATATGTCCCCCGATTAGCTTCTTCGCTTCCTCTTCCGTGAGCACCCACCAGCCGCTTTCCCATACCTTGTCTCGCAGCTTGGTGAAATTGTCCGCGTTTTCGATCAAATGGATCTGCATGGCGCACGCTCCTGGCCTGAACCCCGATATAAAAAAACCTGTCGCGTTGGAATGGACAGGGCTTCAGGATGCACGGCGATTTCCCTGTATGGGAACAGAGTTTATCTGCTTCTTGAGAGATGCCAACGATTCTGACTTCAGACTATCCTCATTGGCAGTAGTAATGTCAAGGCATTTCTCCGCAGCCGCCCTTTCCTGCGGAGTAAAAAAAGGCAGAGCCTTCCGGGCTCTGCCTTTTTGTTGTGCTTTCCAAGCGCCGGTGCCGTTAGAGAGGCTTTACGTTATCCGCGGCCGGGCCTTTCGGGCCCTGCTTGACATCGAAGCTCACGCGCTGTCCTTCCGCAAGCGTCTTGAAGCCTTCGGCCTGGATGGCGCTGTGATGAACGAACACATCGCCGCCCTCATCCTTTTCGATGAACCCGAAGCCTTTTTGATCGCTGAACCATTTGACTTTACCTTCTGCCATCGCTTGCATCCTCCTTTCTTGAAATTCTATAAGTCGGATTTCCACCATGACAGAAAGAAAAAACCACCGAGACTCCAAAGAGCACGGTGGCCCACCTTTGCACTTCAAAATGTCTTGATCCGAACTTATGTTGTTGAAATAATTTAGTATGCCCTTCATCTAATGTCAAGGATTAATCACGGTTTGTTTCAACGATTCCCCCCCCCTGGCGCCGGGGCTCGATCGCCGAAAAGATAATATTTCTTGACTTCATGGCGGTTCGGATGTCTGATGAAAACGAAATCTCGATTTGCTGTCAGCAGGGCTGCCCATCAGATAGAAGAAGCGCATTTTTATCGGCGCTCATGATTGGTACCCCGTCTCTCACTGAAGAGGGATGGGTTTTTTTATCCACCCCGTCTCAACAGAAGGATCAAACGCCATGACCGAAGACCTGCTTGATTACTGGGTCAGACTCATCAAGCCGTTTTTCCCTACGAATGCATGGATTGTCACACGCTACTCGAAGGACGATCATATCATCGAGATCGACTGGAAACTCGACGACGACCCGGGACAGCCCAACCGGCGTTCCCGGAAAATACAGATCACCATCTCCGACGGGGCCATTGAAGATTACCTGGACAAGAACAAGAAAGAGCGTGAA
>Ga0209254_10007398_pt1 | contig 10143 bp, 9 predicted proteins | sample FrelakmetDIP11DI_FD_187148 | JGI IMG/M metagenome (GOLD analysis project Ga0209254, IMG submission 187148) | Freshwater lake sediment microbial communities from the University of Notre Dame, USA, for methane emissions studies - DIP11 DI (SPAdes)... | ecosystem: Environmental > Aquatic >...
CGCAGGCGTGCAGCAGGTAGGGCTTGCCAGCGGTATGCGCCATCTCGGCCATCTTCTTGTGACCGGGCAGGACGAACTCCCGCAGGTCATCCGGGCTGATGAGCGTGCCGGTCTTGAAGCCCAGGTCATCGCTGCCCCAGACGACCTTGACGCGCTCGAACTGGAGCATGCGCTCGAGCGCAGGGATGAAGAACGCCAGGAGGCGGTCGGTGATGGCCTGCACCAGGTCGCGCTGGTCGTAGAGGGCAAAGCACAAGGTCTGGTAGCCCATCAGCCAGGTGAGATACTCGGCAAAGTGGGCGAAACCGCCGCCGGCGATCACGCACATGTCGTCGGGCAGGTTGCGCTCGTACCATTCCAGGCTGCGGGTGGAGATATTCGCCGGATCGGGCCAGGGGTAGCGCTCGAACTCGTCCCAATTGGTGATCGGGCCGCGGTTCTCGTTCATGTACGAACGCCCGCCTTCTCGACTGAGCGAGGCGGTGTCAGCCACCTGGTCGCGGTTCAACGGAAACTCGATGCCTTCGATGCCCTGGCGGACGTAATCGAAGCCAAGGAAGCGCTGGAAGAGCACCAGGCGCGTCTGGGTGTAATAGGGATCGTCGCGGGAGAGACCAGCATCCAGGTCATAACGCCGGCAGATTGCGTCCTGGATTTCGCCGTCATGGAAGAGCTCGATGTGGTGGACGCGCCGCGGCGTACCCTGGTGCAGGAGGCAGGCTAGGAAGGCTTCGTAATCGGGGGTGGGAGCGTGTTTCATTGTCTATTTTGTTCACCTAGCGAGCTGTCAATGGATGCGTGCAAAGCACGCATCCATTGACAGCGATAAGTTCAGCATAAAGCTCATACCTGCCCGCCTTGAGTAGGTTTGTTAAATCGATCTCAGTTCGCGGCGATCCATCCAGGACGTTGTAATACCGTCCCAGCCTCTCCGGGGTGTGGGCGTCGGAGTTACTCAGCAAGGGGATCTGCAGCCGCGCCGCTAATTCGCGGATCCTGCCTTCGTCGTCGAGGGAAGTATTGGGTGAGTAAACCTCGATGGCGTGCGGTCTGAGCTGTTCGAGCTTCTCGTAGAGATTGCTCTTATACCGGTACGGGTGCGCCCAGGCCATGTAGCCATTTCGAGCCAGCACCCAGGGATGGAAATTACGGTAACGCCAATCCGTGCGTTCCAGCGTCGTATCCCGGACGCCGAGGACGAGGAAATCTTCACCCTCGACGGTGACTTCGATCCCGTTGAAGATGAGGAAAGGGGCATACTGGCGGTTGAGCTCCTGCAGGCGCTCCAGGGGCATGAAGCGGTGGTGATCGGTGATGGCAATGGCGTCCAACCCGGCGGCAATAGCAGCCCGGATTTGTTCGTCTTCGGAGGCGTGGGCGCATTCGGAGCGCTCTTTGGTGTGGACGTGGAGGTCGATTTTCATGAAGGTGTGATTGCCCAATCGTGTAAGTAATATACGCGAGGAGCGATTATAGCCGTTTTTTGAGGATTTAAGGTAAACTTTTATCATGCAAGCACCGGCATACCTACTTCCCCAACCACCTGTTGAAAAAAGCCCGGAAATGAACCAGGCTTTCGAGGACCTGTGGCAGAACATTTTGGATAATCCGGATGGGCGGGCGCTCGAGTACGGGCTGCCCTACCCCAAATGGCAGTTCCTGAGCTTCCTGGGGGCGCACAAAGACGTAGCCCTGCACGGGACTGCCAATCAGGGGATTGAGCTGCTTGAGCCGCGCCAGGCGCTGGACATCAAAGAGTTCAGCAAGCAGCGCGCCATCTATGCCACCACCGACGGCATCTTCGCTATCTTCTTCGCGATCCTCGACCGCGGGCGTTTCCCGATGTCGCTGTGCAACACCTGCCTGCAGGTGCGCTTCTCGCCAGAGATGGTTACTGATCCCTTTTATTTCTTCTCAATCACCCAATCTGCCATGGAGCAGCAGCCATTCTGCCCGGGGGCGGTGTACGTCCTGCCAAAGCAAAGCTTCGAGTGTGAGTCACCGCAGCCCTACGAAGGGGTGGAAATCCTGCTCTCGCAGTGCTTCAGCCGGGAAGCTGTGAAACCGCTTTGCCGCCTGTTCGTTGAGCCGGGTGATTTTCCCTTCCTGGCACAGATCCGCGGGCACGACGACTCCGTGCTCGAGGCGCGCGCCCAGGCCGACCCGAACGGATTCCCCTGGCTGGACGAACAGCAGCCGGCGCCGGAGGCTTGAACGGTGCAGTATTTCAAACCCCCGGGCGATCACTTCGCCGGCGACTGCATGCCGTTCTCCCACGACGGCGTCTTCCGGCTGTATTACCTGCTGGACAAAGGCCACCACCAGGCGCTGGGCGGGCTTGGCGGGCACCAGTGGGCGCAAGCCAGCACGCGTGACCTGGTGAATTGGGAGCACCATCCCCTGGCGCTGCCGCTGGACCGCGAGTGGGAAGGCTCGATCTGCACGGGCTCGGTGCTGTTTCACGAGGGCGTGTACTACGCCTTTTATGCCACCCGTCGCCGGGATTGGACGCAGCACCTGAACATGGCGACCAGCCCGGATGGAATCAGCTACACGAAGGCGAATGGAACGCTGGCTTCCCCGCCCCCGGGCTACAGCCCCTTCCACTTCCGCGACCCCATGGCATTTCGTGACTTCGAGGACGGCAGCTTCCACCTGCTGGTGACGGCGGAGCTGGAGCCGTTCGCGATTCCGGGACGAGGCGGCTGCCTGGCGCACCTGTTCTCGAAGGATTTACAAGAGTGGCGGCAGGTGGAGCCGCTGCTGATCCCAGGGCTGCCTGGCGCACCGGAATGCCCAGATTATTTCTATTGGAACGGCTGGTACTACCTGGTCTTCAGCAGCGAAGGGGTGGCACGCTACCGTACCTCGCACCAACCTTACGGACCCTGGCTGAAGCCGCTCGTGGACACGCTGGACTGCCCGGCCGCCAGGGTGATGAAGACGGCAGCCTTTGGACCGGAACGCCGGATCGGGGCGGCCTGGATCGGGACGCGCCAGGGAAAACTTGACCGTGGGGATTTCGAATTTGGGGGGAACATCCTCCTGCGCGAGCTCGTCCAGGCGGTTGACGGAACGCTGGAGACGCACTTTCTTCCCGAAGGGCTGCTGAGCCTGGCAGATGGGTTTATCGGGAAGCAACTTCAGCCTCACCTGGGAGCAACAATTATCGAAGGCGGCCTTCGCCTGTCTGCCAGGGAGGGATTGGCGGCCGCGGTCATCCAGGAGATTACCACTCCTTGCAGGCTCCAGCTTGAGGTATCACCCGCTCCGGGTGTAACCCAATTCGGATTGCGGCTGCGGGCAGGCGAGGGTTTCGACAGCGGTTACGAGTTAAGCTTTCACCCGGCTGAAAGGCGAGTGCGGTTGCAAGACCAGGAAATAACCGCGGTTGAGGGGCTGGACGGCAGGTTTACCCTGGAGGTGGTCCTCTACGAGGATTTGATCGATGTCTGCATTGCCGGCCGGCGGACGCTGGTCAACCGGCTGCCGGAGGCGCAGGGACGCGATGTGTGGTTGTATGCAATGAATGGTGAGTTGGATTTTATAATAAGGAGAACAGCATGAATACAAATGAAAAACCGCAAAGCTGGCTGGGACGGAACTGGAAGTGGCTGGTGCCGGTGGGCTGCCTGGGCCTGGTTGCCGCCTGCGTGGTCTTTGTTTTGATCATCCTCGGCATTGTCTTCGGAGCCATTCGCTCCACTGAGGTTTACCAGAATTCGATCAACGGTTTATCGGCCGATCCCAGGGTCGTCGAAGCATTGGGCACGCCGGTGAAGCCGGGTTTCTTCGTCGGCGGATCCGTTAATGTGAATGGACCAACGGGGGAGGCCAGCCTGAGCATCCCGCTTTCAGGTCCCAAGGGTTCGGGCACGCTGTACGTGGAGGCCAATAAATCTCTCGGGTTCTGGCTCTATACCAGTGTGGAGCTGGAGGTGGACAAAACCGGCGAGCGTATTAACCTCCTTCCAGCACCCTAAGTCTGCGAGTAGTAGCCAAAGACTTGCATCAGGAATTCGAGGATGACCTGTGGTGTAGCCGGCTCGAATCCGGGCTGGAAGAACTGCAGGCCGTGGGCTGGCTGCTCGTAGACAAATTTCTGAAATAACTCGCCGCTGGCAGCCTCGCAGGCCGGGAAGGATTCGGCGTCCTGGGTCGAGACCACGCACCAGGCCGGCTTGCGCGCCTGGTCGAGGGCAGTGACCGCGATGGCGTAATCCACGCCCAGGTAGCTGCCGGGGGAGAAGGAAAGCGCCCCAAGGCAGCCATTCCCGCAGGCGTCCACGGCGCCGTCCGCGCCGATGCTGGCGCCGATCGTCACCAGGAGCTGGGCGTTTGCCCCAGACAGGCCGCGGGCAAAGTTGACGGCGGCCTGGGCATCCAGCAGCCAGCCCTCGGGCTGGTATTTCTCTTCACCGCCGCTTTCCCCATGACCGCGGAAATCAAATGTAAACACCCCAAATGAGCCCGTTCCAGGCATCACCGGGTAATCGGCCAGGGGGATCGCATAATCCAGCGAAACACCCTCGCAAGCGGGGTTGGCAGCGACGCCTTCGGGCAGGCCGCGGTTCTGCAGCCACTGCACCAGGTTGACGTGCACCCAATCGCACTGGGTGCCGTTCGCCCAGTGCATCAAGACGACTACGGGCGCCGGGTTGACGGCCGAGGGGTAATAGTAGCCAACCAGGGGCGTCCCATCGCTGGCCTGGAATTCGATGCGCAGCGGTGCAGAGGCCAGGGCGGGAATGGCTGTAGGCTCCAAGGGTAAGGGGGTGGCTGTGTCCGCGGGCGGCTGGGTGGCCTCGACAGGTTCTGAGGTAACTTCTTCAACCGCGGCAGGTGTGTCACCGGTAGCAGGAGGTTGGGTGGTCTGGGCAGCAGGGGCAGCACAGGCTGCCAGCAGGCAGAAAATGAGGGTTAAGAAGAGGATTCGAGGAAATGACATAGCGCCTCCAAAAAGATGAACTGATTAAATCGCAATTTCACATCACCTGCTGAGACTGACTCACTTCGATACCCAGGGGACGAACAGCCACTCCTGGACCTGCGGGGTGAAGCTCCAGTATACCGTTTCCGAGTCATTGGCGTAGCGCCCACCGCCTTCATTCATCGCCCGCACCTGCCAGAAATAGGGATAGCCGGGTGCGAGACCGCTTAATTCTACGCTGCTGGCAGCGCCTGTACTGATCCAGGAGGTGCAGGCGCCATCATCTGTGGTGTCATAGCAGTACTCGTAGGCAGTCGCATTAAGGCTGTCAGTCCAATCCAGGGTCACGCGGGTATCCAATACCGTGATGCCGTCCGCCGGGCTGACTTTGTAGAAAGCGCCGGGGGGGTCGGCCTGGCTGACGTAGTAAGTGGTCGAGGCCTGGGTTATCTCACCGAGGTACTCGACCGAGCCGGTGAAGGCATAAGCACCCATGACATCGCCCGAGGTGGTTGAAGCCAGGCCAAAATAAGTGATCCCGGGATCGGCGGAGGCGCTGCCCTGCCAGTTCACAACCTGGGTCCCATTGGGATCGCCCACATCGTAAGTCAGGTTGATTTCCAGGGCTGACGCAGCTAAATTTTCGACCTCGACGACCCACTGGATCGTTTCGCCCGGCTTGAACGATGTCTTCTTATTCCACTCGCCGTCAGCAGTCCAGACACCGAGCTGGCGGATGGCAGACTGCGTGGAGAAGCTCCAATAATCCGCCTCGCCGGTATTAGCATAAGTCGTCCCATTGGCGTTCACGGCGCGCACCTGCCAGAAGTAAGTGGTGTTGAAGCTCAGGTCGGCGGGGCTGGCACCGCTGATATTGCCCACATCCACCCAACCGCCCGTACAGGCGCCATCGTCGAGGGTATCCAGGCAGTATTCGTAGCTGCTGGTACCTGGGCTGTTTTGCCAATCCAGGGTTAGGCTGACAGGCTGGTTGTCCACCTGGTCCACCGGGCTAAGCCTGGAAAATTCCCCGGGCGGCACAGAGCCCCAGAGTTGGAACGACCAGCCGCCCCAGATGCCCCAGGACACCCCGGCTGCCATCCCGGCAAAGTTCTCCCAGCGCACGCTTGTATCGCTCCAGGTATCCCAGGCGGCATACTGCTGGCTGGGACTGGTGCGGTAGCCGGTGACGGCAACGAAATGATCGGTACCGCCGTTCGCGTCCGTATCCACCAGGAAAACCATCGGCCTGCCGGCGTCGATCTCGGAGGTGAGTACCTCCCAGGTCATCTCGCTGTATATCCAGCGATACTCCAGGTAGGACGGCGTGTAAGTCGGGTTGGCGAACTGGATGTAGCCTGTCCAGGCAGGTCCAACGTCATTCGACCAGCTCCAGCCGTACATATTATCGCGCTCGCTGAAGGAAGTCTGCATGAAGTCGGCGAGGCTGTTGCTCGCATGGGGAGTGCGCCCCTTGGCCAGGGCATCATCGGTGAGCATGCCTGTAGAAGAACCGTCGACCGGCGTGGCGTAGTCCTCAAAATGCTGCTCCGAGCCCGGTGGATAGGGATTTCCATTGTCGCCGCCGGAGGCGATGACCTGGCTGACGGCAGCGGTCTGGCTGGAGGCCGAACCCGGCACCAGGTCGCTGAAGCCCTGGCTGTCGTAATAGCCGACGACCATGCCCAGGGCGGTTGGACCGCAGCCGTGGCGCCACAGGTAGGCAGGTACGGGCAGGAGGACTTCACTGGCCATGTCTTGGGGAAGGTCGGCTGGCTTAAGCTGGTCGCGCTGGGCGACTGCCAGCGGAGGGCGCGGGCCTGTAGTGGACTGCTGGGGGTCATCGCTGGAGGTGGCGCCTCTGGTTACAGAGACGGCGCCTCTGGTAACCGAGGTGGCGCTTCTGGTTACAGAAATTACGCCCTTGGCGGCTGAGGCCGAGTCAGCAGGAAATACCTTGAAAATAGCCCAACCCAATGTGGCCAAGACAAGCAACAGAAGGATAATCCGTTTCATATCAATATCTCCAGGCAACCGAATCCGGCATCAGGCAGTCGCGAGCCGCATCCCAGTCCGTTTCCACCGTTTGGGGCACTTGCCGCGGCCGCAGTGGGCAGAGCCTGCAGGGAGGATAGCCCTCTGAACCTTCGAACAGGAACTTGCTGACAACCTCAAAGCAGTCGGAGAGGCGGAATAAGGTGAGGCGGCTCTGGCCAACCATGACCCCTTGTTGCAGGCCGCGCCGCGCCATTTCTGGATGGTAGCGACCTTCGTCGGTGAACGGGCAATTCCCGCCACGCCAGCCCCAGGTGCGCCCCAGGAGGCGCCGCCCGTCCGGCAGCACCACAGGATAAGCTTCGGAGCGCTTTCCCAGGCAGGGGGCGCCGCAGGTTGTCTCGACCACGTGGTGGTAAGTGTTTGCTTCATACCCCACACCCATCAATAAACCAAAACCGCCCTCGCGCCCTAACAGACCGAGGGGTGAATCTGGGCTCATGGTCAGGGTGCGGTGGTGGCTGCGGGTATAGCGGGCAGCATATTTCCCCCAGGCAGCCACCGCATGGGTAGGATCGAGGCTGCGCAGCACCTCCGGCATGCGCCAGAATACGTCGGGGATGATGCCGTTGATGGTCGGAGTCTTGCCGGGATGGTAGTAGCCGTCCCAGCCAGGCTCAACGATGAGGTTGTGATTGAAGGACGGCATCAGAAGCGTGCCTTCCGGGGTCAGCACCTCCATCAAGGCAGCGATCACGGCCTGCGCCCCTCCCGGGAGGTGACCGAAGCTGCGCAGCGACGAATGCACGACCACACCCATCCCGGCCTGCAAGCCCAGGCTGCGAAGTCCACCAATCAGGTCAGGCTCTGAGCCAGTTACCATGCAAACCAACCATGCCTGGAGTACAAGAAGGCACGTCCAGGATTCTGTTGTTCGAGCAGTTAGTTACTTGGTTTGCAGCTTTTCGTAGATGTCGAGAAGGATGTTGATGCCGTGCGAGACGCCCTGCAGCACCAGGAAGACAAATCCCATGAAGATTAAAGAATAGGATTCGTTGATCACGATGTTCAGTACCGTCTGAACGTCGGCCTGACCCTGGACGAAGTACGGGTAATAATTTTGATAGATCCGCAAGCCAAAGTTAATGATGGCAGAGGCGAGGAACAGCCATGCAATCCAGTTAGACCAGATCGAGATACGGATCAGGGCATCGGGGTTGTGGTAGGTATCAGATTCGGCTGGCTTGGGGGTTTCGATGATGGTCTCGGCTTCAGACGGTTTAACTTCTTGATCGGACATTAGGTTCTCCTAGGAATGATGTAAAAAATCGATATAAGGATACCATGAAAACGGGTAATTCGATCAGGACATTGTAGAGCGAAGCATCCGGAGGCCAACACCCCATGCTATTGCAACAAACTTTCCGGATGCTTCGCCGCTACGAAGAAGCTATGCCCAGCAGGTAGCGGCACTCCGGCTGGTCGAGCTCGCGCACAGGATCGCTGCTCTCGAAGATCAGGGTGGGGATGGCGCCCTGCTTGAGGGTGGCGTCAACCATCAGGCGACGGTTCTCGCCCTTGCCGTAGTGGTAGCCAATGCCGCGCGCCAGGCCTTTGAAGAGCAGCTCGTTGACAGCGGTCGTCGCCTCGAGCACCCAGCTCACGTCTTCACCGTCGATGGCGTGGACGTGAGCAAAATTGTACAGGTGGTACTGCGTGACCGAAAGGTACTGGGTGGAGATCTCGTTGCGGCCTTCACCAGCGACACAGAAGCCGCGGCTCAGCTCCGCCAGCTCGCGGACCAGCTTGATCGAGCCCTCGGCGTAGGTCAGGTTTTCGAGCACGGCGTTGTCGGAGTTGTGCGTCAGTTGGGAGACGTCGACGAAGAGGCTGTCCAGGCCGAGGTCACGGATCAATTCTGCCGCCTGGCGGGTGAGTTGGCGGCGCCACGGCGACCAGGCGAGGTGGACGTTTACGAGGATATTCCAGTCTTTGTTCGCCGGCATCTGCGAGTAGCTCTGTGGCGGTCCGTAGCTGCCCCAGCCCTCCACCGGCAGCCAGCTCCAGCCGCCCCAGCGCAGGTCGCCTGGGCTGCGCGTGCAGAAATCGCGCGCCTGGAAGAAGAAGGAGTGGTCGGGATTCATCTGGCAAGAATTGGCATGGGGCGCGGCATGGAAGCCCATACTCACGGCCTTCTCCAGGAAATACCTGCCTTCGGGTCCCGGGGCGAAGGTTGGATAATCCTGATCGTATTTATAGGCGCGCCAGTTCGGGACGTGCAGGAAAACCTTGCGCGGATCGATACGCCGGGCGAGGGCCTCCAGCAGGTCGAGGTTTGTAGGACACCAGGAAACCGCCAGGCGGATGTCGTCCAGCCAATCCGGACGCATGGCAGTGGCTTTTTCCAGGTGATAAGCCTGCCAGTACCACTCACGGTAGCGCAGGACGGGCTCCTGCCAGCCACCATGGTAAGTGGAAACTCGCCAGGCCAGGTTGCCCGTGCAGCGGTTGGCTTCGAGCGGTCCGTACGCCTGGGTCAGGAAGCTAACGGCGTGCGGGGATTTATCGTGCCCGAGGTGGACGTTCTTGAAGATGTAATGGTCGTCCCAGGCCTGGACGCTGAGGCCCGACTCCTTCCCGGCGAAGACCAGGAAGGCGGCTTCCCAGTCGTGCGGCCACTGGGAGCGCTTGCCCTGGAGCTGCGGGTGAGTCAAAGGCAGGCGTGTGCCCTGCTGGAAGGGTCCGACCACGTCCAGGTCATTGCGGATGCCGGGCAGGTTCAAACCAATCGCGGCAACCCCGCCCTGCATGCTCCAGGCGGAGGGTTCCAGCAAAATGTCGCCCGTGGCTTCATCCAGGCTGAGGCGAATAGAGACGTCACACTCCCAGTCGTTGAGCACGATCTCGGCGATGTTCTCGCTGAGCAGGGTGTAATTCACCTGGCTGGCCAGGGAATGGACGCCGAGGGGCGAGACCTTGCCGTTCTGGTGGTGCAGGTCCAGGCCGGGAACGTCATTCGCAAGACTGCGGTCGAGGAACTCCTCGCCGGTGCGCGGGTCCTGGATGGAGACGATGCGCACGCCTTCGATCTCGAGGCGTGTGGTGGAGGTTTCAGCGAGGATGCCGGAGGGGGTAAGGTTGATCATGAAATACTCCTTTACAACCAGGAACGGTAGAGGCTGCCCGTCTGCCCGGCGCTGGCGTAATCGCACAGGAAA
>Ga0209254_10007400_pt1 | contig 10143 bp, 11 predicted proteins | sample FrelakmetDIP11DI_FD_187148 | JGI IMG/M metagenome (GOLD analysis project Ga0209254, IMG submission 187148) | Freshwater lake sediment microbial communities from the University of Notre Dame, USA, for methane emissions studies - DIP11 DI (SPAdes)... | ecosystem: Environmental > Aquatic >...
TCACCGCGTTCCCCCTTGACTCTCCCTCTTTTTCATGTTACCAATATTATTGGTTATATAACCAATGCTTAAAGCCATCTTCGGATCCGAGCAAAAAGGGAAGATCCTTCTCTTCATCTACACTCATGGAGATTCCTACCCCGCTGAGATTTCCCGCGAGCTTGGACGTTATTTATATGGAGTTCAAAATCAATTGAAAAACCTCGAACGGAGCGGGATTCTCTACAGCCGGTTGCGGGGAAAAGTCAGGCTCTATGGATTGAATCCGCGCTACCCCTTCAAGAAGGAACTCGAAGCCTTGTTCGAAAAGCTCCTGATCTTCGTTCCCGAGGCGGATAAAGCCAAGCTCTATAAGCCCCGCCTGAGACCCCGTCTTTCCGGCAAGCCGCTCTGATCCCCACTCCGCGATGAATCTGAAAGGCATCTCTCAGAAAGACTTGGCCATTCTTATCTCCGGACACCTCGCTCAAAGAGGGATCGATGTCGTCTTGACCGGAGGGGCATGCGTCGCCATTCATACAAACAATAAATATGTTTCAGGGGATTTAGATTTCGTCCTGATCTCATCCGACAAGCTGAAGGAAACCAAAGAATTCCTGCAATCCATCGGATTCCATCCGGAAGGACGATGCTTCCGTCACAGAGACACGGAATTCTTCCTGGATTTCGTTTCTCCCCCGCTTTCGATCGGAGATGAGCCTCCCCAAGAAATCATCAAAATCCATAAAAAAGGTTTCACCCTGAAACTGCTTTCGCCCACGGATTCAGTAAAGGACCGCCTGGCGTCTTATTACTACTGGGACGACAGGCCGGCTCTCGAGCAGGCCATCCTCGTCTCCGAATCTTGCGAGATCGACCTTTCTGAAGTCAGAAGATGGTCGGAAAAAGAAGGATTCAAAGATAAATTTCAAATATTCCTTGAAAGACTGAGAAATCCTTGAAAATAGCGCTTCGACGCGCTACTCCCCCGCCCCATATCGATACCGGATCGGGTCCTCGCCCGCCCTGAGGCGCTCCAGCTCCCTCCGGGCCCTTCCCTTGAACCGCACGCACATCGAGGTCCTATCCGGGCACGCCAGCCCGGTCTCGTACTCCTTGGCCGCCAGATCTTTCTTCTTGAGCCTCACATACGTCCGGGCCAGCTCGAGGTGATGGTTGCAGTACCCGGGGTTGAGGGCGATGGCCTTCTGGAAGCCCTTGACCGCCTCGTCGTAGCTACCCTTGGGGATGCGGCCGTAAATGATCCCCCCGAAAAAGCGCTTGGCGCCCCCCACCTCGGCCAGCGTCTTATGCCAGAAGGCCAGGGCATGCCAGGCCATGTCGTTTTCGGGGTCGAGCTCGATGGCCTTGTCGATTTCGACCCTGACCGTTTTGGCCAGGGCGACCTGCTTCCGGCGGCTCGCCTCGCGCCCCTGCCGGCCGATGATGGCCGAATTCAGGAACCGCGTCCGGCTGTCGTTGGGATTGATGGCCAGGGCTTTCTTGAGGTATTGCTCGGCCTTGAGGATATGGCCGAGCATCTGCTCCTCGTGGTCCTTGGCCCTGTAATTGACGTGGTCCCCGACATTCATGTAGGCCCGGGCCGTCTTCCACAGGGCTTCATAATTCGACGGCTCGAGCTGGGCCGCCTGCTCGTATTGCGCCAGCGCCCCCGCGTCGTCGAATTTGGCGAAGAGCTCATCCCCGGCCGCAATCAGCTCCGCAGCCGTCTTAGGAGGTTCTGGCTGCGGCGCAATGGCTTGTGTTGCCGTTTTCGGCGCCTCTTGCGCCCACAGGCCCAGTGCGGCGGCTAGGCCAACTATGAAGATTAAGTGCGAAGCTTTCTTCATGAAAGGGCGCCAGCCCTCAATTGTCATCGCGAGCGGCCCTTGGCCGCGTGGCGATCCGACCCGAAGGGTCGCCCCGAGCCGCGCAGCGGCGTGGGGGTCTCCTACACTATGCGCCTTTATTTCTTCAGCTTCTTCAGCTCCGCTTTCGCCTCGTCGATATAGTCCTGGCACTTCGAGGTCGATATCGGACAGGCGATCGCCAGTTCGAATTCCTTGGACGCCAGGTCCTTCTTCTTCATGACCAAATGCGTCCGGCCCAGCTCCAGGTGGTGGTTGCTGTAGTTCGGCTTGAGCTCGATCGCCTTCTTGAAGAGCTTCAACGCCTCGTCGAAGCTCCCCTTGGGGATGCTGCCGTAGAGGATGCCGCCGAAGAACCGGGTCACCCCGCCGATCTCCGCCATCCGTCTCTGCCACCGGCCGAAGGCGTGAATGGCCAGGTCGTTGGCGGGGTCGAGCTCGATGGACTTCTCGATCTCGGCCTTGATCTCCTTGGACATGGCGATCTGCTGCTTCTTGCCGAGCTGGAGGGCGTGCATGCCCATGGCCGCCGAGTTCAGGAAATGCACCTGGGAGTCGTTGGGGTTGATCTTGATGGCTTTCTTGGCGTAGCCCTCGGCCACGATGTAGAGGTCGATCTGCTTCTTTTCCTCGGCCTTGTTCTTGGGCGTCATCCGGTCGCCGACGTCGATGTAGCCCTTGGCCGTCTTCCACAGGGCCACGAAGTTCTCGGGCTCGAGCTTGGCCGCCTGCTCGTAGAGGGCCAGGGCTCCCTTGTCGTCGAACTTGGCGAAGAGCTCGTCGCCGGCCGCGATCAGGTCGGCCGCCGTCTTGGGCGGTTCGGCCTGGGGAGCCGCGGGCGCCGTCGCCTGGGCGAACGCCCCCGCCGCCGCGAGCATCAAAACCGCGACAAACGTCAGTGTTTTCTTCATGGTTGCCTCCAGAACGGGATGCCTCTTTTTATATGTTTTCGGCCGATAATGTCAAGCGGCGGCTGACGCTTGAGGGGAAATACAGCCTGAAATGGCTGATCGTGCTGGAGCGTCAGTCCGATGGCGCCTGGAAATGGACGCACGAGATGTGGAATGAAAACGAGCCGTTTCCGGAAAAGCCTGCCAAAGAGCAATAGAACCGACGATTCTCAGTCCGGCAAGAATCGGGGCCGAGCTTCGCCGTCTCAACTTCTTGACATTTCCGTTTTATAAGCGATATAGTCCGATTTATAAGACCTGTAACACGCGGGAACGGGGACAAGAACAAACGGAAATATTATTCATATTAAAGGGAGGCGCTATGTCTTCTAAAAAGTTATTTTGCCTGTTCAGCTTGATTTTCATCTTGCCCCTGGGAGTTGCCGCAGAAGTTAAGCTGCCCACGCTCGAACACATTTATTGGAAGATGGGCGGCTGGTTCAACGACACGACGCCTTCGGGGTCGGGAAATTTCGAATCCCCGCTCTTCATGTCGTTTAATGTGCCGCCGTCCAAGAAATCCGAATGCGTCTTTTTTGAATTCGGGTCTCAGTCGCTGATTCAATGGATTCCGAACGTTGCGCAGAGCTTCTGGAGCGGCTACCGCTTCAAATTTAAGTCTGCGGCCATTCCTGCCGGATTCACTGTAGAAACCATGACTTCCTTGGAATGGGTGAGTGACCAGGGCTTCATGCGTCAGGGCCAATTCCGGACGAATAAAACAACCTACAAATTGGCTATCGTCCGGGACGCATTCTTGGAAAGCTACGTCTATCGTCCGCTTCAAATCAAGGATGCTAATGGGTCCTATGTCCCCGACGATATCGCCAACGGCATTTTAAACGATCTTCTCGATTCTGGATTTGAAGTGGAGATGACGGTCGTTGGATATGCCCAAGGGGTTCAAAATTTCATTCTGATAAGCGGTTGGATCGATGTAACTCGGACGGGAGACAAATAGCGCGGAATCTCAAGCCTTTTGTGAGCAGAGCATAACTTCGAGCTTTTTGGCATCAAAAAGGTTCATTTAAGGGCTAAAAACCGCGGAAATATTTGGCTAACTTATTTCTTATCTTTTAATTATCTCGGTCCGACCCCTATCTACATTGATGATCGAAGCGCCGGTGACCGCGGCGATGATCATCGCCCCGCCGATGATCGCCTTGCTGCCCGGCTCCTCGCCCAGGGCGAGGAAGACCCACACCGGGTTGAAGACCGGCTCGATGACGCCGACCAGGTTGGCCGTCACGGCCGAGATGCGCTTGATGGCCGTCGCGAACAGGATGGCCGCGATCCCGACCTGGAAGACGCCCAGGACGGCGATCGCCCCGACGGCCTTCGCCGTGAAATGCGGGGCCGGCAGGAACAGCGTCACGCCCAGGCCGATGGCCGCCGTCAGCCAGTGCGACAGGAGGATCGACTCGATCGGCGAGGCGTCCTTCTGCATCCGCATGAAGACGAAGTAGAAGCTGAAGGCGATCCCGGACAGCAGCGACAGGATATTGCCGAGCATCTGCCCCCCGCCCAGCTTGTCCATGAACATCACGATGATGCCCGCCGTCACGAGGGTGATCGCGATCCAGTGCTCGACCCGGGCACGCTCCTTCAGGAGCCAGGCGCCGAGGAAGGCCGTGCAGACCGGGGCGATGTACTGAAGGATGATGGCGTTGGCCGACGTGGTCGTCTTGTTGGCGATCACGAACAGTATCATCGTCGCCGTGTTGAAGAGCGTCGCGGCCACCTGGGGGAACGACCAATGGATGCGCGGCCGCTTCACGTAAAGAAGGACGACGAACGACGCGATCAGGCTGCGGAAGCCGGCGATGGCGAAGGGATGCCAGTCGATGACCTTGATGAACAGCCCGGCGATGCTCCACAGGAAGGCGGTGGCCGCCATCGCCAGGATGCCGACCACGGTCGACCGGCTCGCGCTAAGGGCCTGCGCCTGCGATCCGGGCTGGATGCCTTTTTCCATAATCCTGCTTATTATACGTGTCTTTTCTCATTATTAAAGAGGGACAGGGTATTGTGTCCCCCTTATTTGCCCTTGACGAAAGCATTAATATGCATTAATATTAATGCTAGGACCAGGAATGAGACAATCCGACACCGGGAGCCGTCCATGAATAAGAGCATAACCTTGAGACTGCCGAAGGACGAATATGACGCTTTTTCCGCCGTGTGCGCCGAAAAGGGCTACAGCAAAACGGGCAAGATCAGGGAATTCATCAGGAACATGGTCAAAGTCGAACTGGAAAGCGTCAAGCTCAGCGCCAGGGAATGGAAGAAGATCGGAGAGGCCGTCAATGAAATCGAGCGCGGCCGGCACGTTTCCATCGAGGTCCTGAAGCGTGACTTGGCAGATAAAGAACTGGCACATAAGAAGGGTCGCTAACAGCGCAAGGAAATCCCTCAACAGAGTGGACGTCAAGGCTCAATCTGAGTTCTACTCCAGGGCGGCGGCGCCGATCAGGATGGCGGCGGCCTTGATCATGGCCTCGATGACGGGCTGGTAGTAGTCCATGGCGACGCCCGTGGCCGCGACCTTGTCCAGCCCGTACATCTGTTCGGCCTTCAGCTTCTTGAACCAGTCGCTGTCAAAGTCCGAATGGCCGTTCGTCCGCCAGTACTTGATGCTCTCCAGGCTCTGGGCCAGCAGGGCCGCCAGGCACAGCTGGTTGCTGATCCCGGTCATGCGGGTAATGCCGTAGCTCGAGTAGGTGATCACCGTATCGGCGATTGTCCCCCCGTCCGGGTTGGGCCCGATGGTGATCAGGCGGATGTCGGCGAGCGTGCTCCGGCACGATGCCGCCTTGTTGGCCGCGGCGTCCGTCAGGAGCGAGTTCGTCTTGGCCTTGAGCACCCTGAATATCTCCTCGAGCTGGAGGAGGTTCGAGTCCAGGCCGTCGGCCATCCGCTTCAACAGGCCGTTCGCGTAGCCCGGGGCCGCGGCCTTGGAAATGGAGTCGATCGTGGACTCGGCCCACTCGAGCGCGTCGATGAGCAGGAGCAGGCCGGCCGACAGCTCGCCGGCCGCGGCGGCCACGGTATAGCCCATGAGCTCGGCCGCGACCGTGGCGTATTTCAGGGCGTAGCGGGGAAGCGTGCTGCTCAGAAAGCCTTTGATCGTCAGGTCCGGCACGTCCTCGAACAGGGCCAGAGCCTCGGCCCCGTATTCAATGATGGGGTTCAGGTCGATCTTCTTATTCTTGTCGATGCTTTCCCTGAGGTAGTCCCGGGCGCCCAGCGCCACGGCGAAGACCCCGTCCACCCTCCCCTCCAGGGGCAGGAGCAGGGCGAGCTTCCGGGCCGTGCTCTCGTAGCCCTTCCAGGACGAGGGGAAGATCCAGATCAGGGCTTCATCCCCTCCCGAGCCCAGGCGCACGGTCAGCGGGGTCGGCCTCGCAAAATCGGACGCCTTGAGCTTCACGCCCCACTCCTCCTTCTTGAGCTTGGGGAACTCGGCCTCCCCGGAGCCGACCGCCGTCCTCCTCCCCAGCACGACCCCGGCCTCGCTCATCACGACGACCTCCTGGTCGCGCCGCGTGGAAGTGATGTAGAACTCCTGCGCCGGTCCGTCGAGGATGAAGACGTTGTCGCTCGCGGCCGTGAGCCCCGCGCTGTGCCGCGTGCTCCCGAAGACGATGCCCGAGCTGAAGAGCGACTCGAGCGGGGCGAACCTGTACCACGTCCTGTTGGACGGCCCTTCGCTGAAGGCCAGCCACTGGTCGATGAGGAAATGCCATTCCTTGCCCGTAGTCATGTTCTTGACGGACAGGGACTTGACGTGCCAGCCGGGCCGGCCGCCGCCGTTGGTGTGGCGGAGGGTGATGAAGTCCAGGCTGTCCAGCGAGACGCCCGTCATGGTGAACGTATCCTTCCGGCCGTTCTCGAACTGGGCCAGGAAATCCTCCGGCTTCCCGCCCTGGAGGTCCCACTCGTAGCCGCTCCGGAGGCGCATGCCGTCCGCTCTCTTCGCGCCGTACAGCATCAGCAGGACGTTGGCGTCCGTCCCGGCCCCTTCCAGGGTGCCGGTCTCGACCTCGACCCTGTAGGACGCGCGGGTCAAGCCCGTCTCCGGGTCGAAGGCCGGCGGGACGGCGGTCCTGAACTCCTTGCCGTCCGTCTCCCGCTTCACGGTCATGGCGACGGGCGGGAAGACGCGCCTCGTCTTCGCGGCCGTGAGCCCCTTGTCGTCCGTGACCTTGAGCGTCACGGGGATGGAGACGTCGGGGGACCAGGTGCTCGAGAAGAGGACATTGGCCTTGGCCGAGCTGCCGCCGAAGGCCGTCGCCCCGGCCGATGGGCCGCTCTGGTAGCTCCACTCGTACTTGACGATGCGGCCGTCCGGGTCGTTCGAGGCCGAGCCGTCGAAATAGGTCTCGAGCCGCCACATGTCCGCTTCGGACGGGTCGACCAGGATGAAGTCCGCCGCGGGAGGCTTGTTGACCGGCTTGACCGTGACCTCGACCGGGAACTCCCGGGTCACCTGGCCGATGCTCAGCGTCAGGACATAGGTCCCCGGCGCGGACGGGGTGTTCCAGGTCGCCTTGCCCGAGATCGAGCCGCCGCTCGCCGAGAGCGAGGCCACCGGCGGAGCGAAGGTCACCGGCACGGCGCTGTCCGTGTACACCGGCGGGGGAACGCTCAGGGACGCGTCGAGCCAGCCCTTGTTCTCCCTCGGGATGCGGACGACCGTGCTCCTGTAGCCCGAATTCCCGCCGACCTTGACCGACTTGACGAAGCACAGGAACAGGTGCGAGGAGTTGAACGCGTCCAGGTAGGCCGTCTTGAAGTCCGCGAGATTCCCCGGGCCGCGGTCGAACGGGTAGAAAGCGGCCAGGTCGCCGGCCTCCGTGGTCAGGGAAAAGACGCATTGCCCCGAGAACGGCCGGGAGGGGAAGAATCCCCAGGCGTAGAGCTCCTGGCCCATCATCCGAGCCATCCCGCGGCCGCTGAACCTCAAGTCGCCGTACCCGCGCACGAATTTGAAGAAGAGTATCGGAAGGATTTGATAGGCCAGCACCCGCTCGTCGCCCAGGACGAGGATGAGCCGCCCCCTGTCGTCCAGGCCGCTCCAGGAGACGTTCGTGCCGTTGAGCGGCACCTCAACCCGGCCGAGGAGGTTCCCATAGACGTCGAACACGACGAGGGCCAGGTCCGAACCGTGGTACGTGACGGCCGAGAGCGGAGAGGCGACGCCGGCCACGACGACCGCCCCCCGGCCCGAGCCCCAGGCGTGCTGGAAGTCCACCACGGCGGACGGGCGGCCCGCGTGGACCCGGCTCAGCCCGAAATCCTGCATGGTGAAGAACCGGCAGGGACCGCTCTCCGTGAGGACGCAGAAGCGGACCGGGGCGGGCGCCGACTTGGACGAGGGCGGCTTCTGCCTGATGAGGACCGGGAAGCCGTCCGTGACGATCCTCTCATGGGACGCGATGTCATCGCGGATGAAGGCCAGCTCCTCGGCGGTCCACTGCCGGTTCGTCCAGGACTCGCTCCCGTCGGCGAGCGACAGGAGCATGGGTGTCCAGGTCCGCTTGTCATCGCCCACGCTCCTTAGGTAGAGGACCTTGTCCCCGGCCATGACCTTGAACCGCAGGCGCTCGGCCTGGGTGTATTTCTTGAGGTAGGTCCCCTGGCTGATGTCGTAGACGTTCCCCGTGCCGCCGGACTGCGAAACGATGCGCGGGCCCCGGGCCGCGAGCACGCTTTCCCTGGTGTAGTGGAGCTTCGCCCCGGTCTGGAGGTCGAGCACGTGGAGGCCGATCGAGGAGGACGAGGGCGCCGTCTCAGCCGCGACGAACGCCAAACGGCCCCCGAAGATGTGGAGCGCCGGGCCCGGCTGGTGCGGATTGGCATTGACATAAGGCTTGTCCCACAGGAGGCGGCCGTCGGGCTGGCTGTAGGCCTTGACCCTGTGCGTGCCGTCCCGAAGCTCGACGTCCAGAACCAGGGCCGTGTCCGACACCGCCAGGGCCTGGATGAAGCCCTCCATCTCCGCGTGGATGAACGCCTGATACGGCGCGGCGGATGGAGAGTCCTGCGCGGGGGCTGGGGCGGAAGCCGAGGCGGGGGCATTGCGGGGGCTCGAGGCGGCCGGGACTGAACCGGCCGGCACGGCGAGGCACAGGCCGATGACGCAGACCGCGCACAGGGCGCTTACCAACGTCAACCGGAACCGGGCTTCGTCGGACGGATACCGAGGCTTGTTCTCCATGGGCCGCCCTCCTTAGTCTTGATTACGGATAATACCCACTTTAACGAACCGCCGCGTGCTGATCACGAATAAGGTGATGCCTTCCTTGGGTGAAATCTCGTCCTTCCAGTCATCCCGCCTAAAGGTGCCTTCAAGCTTGAGGCCGACGGTCGAGCCTCCCGTGCCCCAAGTGATGATCCCCTCGTCCCCGTTCAGCTTGTATGTGCAGCACCATAGGTCGTTCATTCCCTTCACATAGTCGTAGCTGAAGTTATCCAGCCCTTCGGTGGGCATGGAATAGTAACAGGTGAACGAAGGGCTCAGCTTGTCGTCGGCGGCAGGCAAGGCCGAGGGGCTGATGCTCCCCAGAGCAGCAATTGCCGGTAAAAACAACAGCAAAAGCTTGATCTTTCTCCTTTCCAGCTGAGTTGTGTCAACCATAAGTCAACTTATTAGTAAACTGCGTTGCTTTCATCGTCTGATAACTGTTCAATAGACCAAATTCACCTGGACGCCAGCGAGATTTCGCGCGCCTTGCCCGTCGATTCATCTATAAATGAAATCTTCTTTCCCTTGATCAACTGTTCACGGGCGTTTAAAAGCTCGATGCCGTAAACCTTGCCGTTTGCCGAGAGATCAACGTTCATTTCCGCGCTGACCTGGATGGTTTTTACCCCGGTTGTTTTCTTTCGCAGGCGAATATAGGCAACGTTGTATCTCGGGTCGTAGGTTATATCCATGGGAATCTCCTAGAAGTATTTTACAATAACCGTTATGACAACAAAATGGAACACTAATTCGGTAATTTAGATCTATGTCACCGAATTCAGATTTCATCAGCCGAGTTCGTCCCAGATCCTCAGGCCGGGAATTGCCAGGAAATGGCTATCGTGAGTGAGCAAAACGGCGCCTGTCTCCAAAGCTTGCGCGGCGATCCAGACATCATTGATCGGAATCGGGCGGCCGGCTTTTTTCAACGCGGCTTTGACCTGGGCGTAGACCTCGGCCGTTTCATGGGTCGCGTCGAGAACGGATACGGTCGCTTTTTCTATAAACCGCCTGATGATGTCCTTGTTTTGTTTTTCCTTTTTTCCCGCCCTGAATCCGGCATAGAGCTCTCCCAGGACAAATACGGACAGCAAAACCG
>Ga0209254_10007401_pt1 | contig 10141 bp, 8 predicted proteins | sample FrelakmetDIP11DI_FD_187148 | JGI IMG/M metagenome (GOLD analysis project Ga0209254, IMG submission 187148) | Freshwater lake sediment microbial communities from the University of Notre Dame, USA, for methane emissions studies - DIP11 DI (SPAdes)... | ecosystem: Environmental > Aquatic >...
CCATGCCGACCCTTTGCAGTTCCTTGTCGCCGGTGACGAGCACATCCACCTTGCCGCCAATAGCAGCAGATAAGATTCCAAGATCGTCTTTGTCCTTGAGCTTGGTCACCGGCGGGTCACCTGGCTCGCACGGAATCGAGTCCTGCTGAATCAGCCGCACATAATCATTGATAAGCGTTCCGGGTAAGGCGAACTTATCCTTGAGCACGCGCTGAAGCTCGGAAATAATCTGCGGGCATATGACCATTTTGTGCTCGGCCAGCACTGCGCGCAGCACGTCGGCGCAAAGCCCTCGCGTAGCAGCCGCGGCAGCCAGGACGTTGGTATCCAGCATGACTCTCATGAAACGTCCCGGAACACGTCTTCATCACTCAGATAGCCCCGAGCTTCGGCAAACGGCATGATCCGCCGGCGCAAGGCCTCGAACTGGCTGATGCGCAACTGCCGGCGAAGGGCTTCTCTGGCAACCTCACTTCGATTCTTGCCGGATTGGCGTGCGGCCTTTGACAGGAGCTTATCCAAGTCTTGATCCAACCGAATGGTCAACGTTGTCGTTTTCATGTAAGACAACGTATTACAAAACGGACGATCTGTCAATCATGCAAGGCATAGCGGCAATTTTGGCGGAAATGAGGCCAATTTAGACCCTCCAGTGACGTTTCTCTGTTAGCACCATTGCAGCTTTGAATTTGATGGGTTAAAAAGCCTAATACTTCCAAGTAGGTTAGGTCTTTTTCTGTGGGAGCGGCTTTCCACCGCGACGAGCCGACTTCGCCATAGCAGCCCTGGCTGCGACGGCTGAATCGAGGCTGAAAGCCTCTCCCATAAAAAAAACTTTCTTGCCGATAAAGTGGCGCCGCGCGCCATGGCTTGCTTAACAACTACTGTCCGGGTTGTCAGCCGGCAACCGTTGTTTTCGGCAGACGAACATGCAACTGAGCGATTTCATCAGAGCCGCGCGCGGGCAAGCGCCCTGCGACCTGCTGCTGGCCAACGCCAGCATCGTGGATGTTTTCTCGTGCAGGATCGCCCCCGGCAGCGTGGCCGTGGCGGGGGGGCGGATTGTCGGCATCGGCGATTATCCGGCGCGCGAGACCGTCGACCTGAGCGGGCGTTTCCTCGCCCCCGGTTTCATCGACTCCCACGTGCACATCGAAAGCTCGATGACCTGCGTCGCCGAGTTCGCCCGGGCGGTGGCGGTGCAGGGCACCACCGCGGTGGTGGCCGACCCGCACGAGATCGCCAACGTGCTCGGCGCCGAAGGGATCCGCTATATGCTGGCCTCCGCGATCGGCCAGCCGATCAACGTCTTCTACACCCTGCCCTCCTGCGTGCCGGCCACCGACATGGAGACGGCCGGCGCGCGTCTTGCGGCCGCCGACCTGGAGCCTTTTTTCCAGGACCCGCGCATCCTCGCCCTGGGCGAGATGATGAACTACCCGGGGGTGCTGAACGGCGACCCGGAGGTCCTGAAAAAAATCGACGCCGCCCGCCGGCACGGCCGGCCGGTCGACGGCCACGCCCCCGGTCTTTCCGGAAAGGAGCTGGCGGCGTATGTCGCGGCCGGCATCACGAGCGACCACGAGTGCACCACGGCGGCCGAAGCCCTGGAGAAGCTCGCGGCCGGCATGCACATCATGATCCGCCAGGGCACCGGCGCCCGCAACCTCGACGCGCTGCTGCCCGTCGTCAGCGCGCCCACCTCGAGCCGGCTCATGTGGTGCACGGACGACCGCCACCCCCACGACCTGCTCGCGGAAGGTCACATCGATTCCATCGTCGCCGCCGCGATCCGCGCGGGCGTGGATGTCGTGACCGCGATACGCATGGCCACCCTCAACCCGGCCGAACGCTTCGGCCTCACCCATCTCGGCGCCGTCGCCCCGGGCCGCCAGGCGGATTTCGTGGTGTTTTCGGACCCGGCCCGCCTGCGGGTCGAGGAAGTCTACGTGCGCGGCGAACTCATCGCCAGGGACGGCCAGCCGACGGCGGGGCTCAAGACCCCGCCGCCCCTGCCGGCGGCGCCCTCCATGCACGTGCATCTCAAGGGTCTGGATTTCGGCCTGCCCGCGGACGGCAAGCGGCTGCGGGTGATCGATCTCATCCCCGATCAGATCCTGACACGGCAGTCGGTCGAACCCGCGCCGGTCGAAGGCGCCCACGTGGTTTCCGATCCCGGCCGGGACCTGCTCAAGATCGCCGTGGTCGAACGCCACAGCGGCAGCGGGCGCATCGGCCTGGGAGTGGTGCGGGGGTTCGGGCTGAGGCAGGGTGCGCTCGCCTCCAGCGTCGCCCATGACTCGCACAACATCGTCGTCGTGGGCGTGACGGATGCGGACATGTTGACGGCAACGGCTGAGGTGGTCGCGATGGGCGGAGGGATCGCCGCCGCAGCCGGCGTCCGGGTCGCAGCCCGGCTGCCGCTGCCGGTGGCCGGGCTCATGTCCCTCGAGCCGGTTCAGTCCGTAAGCGCCGCCATGGACCGGCTGGTGGCCGCGGCCCATGACTTTGGATCCGACCTCAAGGACCCCTTCATGACCCTCTCGTTTCTGGCTCTCCCGGTCATCCCCGAGCTAAAGATCACCGACCGCGGGCTGGTCGATGTCCTTCAATTCCGGCACGTCGGGCTGTTCGTATGAGATACGCCGACGCTGTCGCTTAAAATCCTCCTGATCTAAATAGGGCGGCATCTTTGATGAACTCGCAAAAAGCCACCCAAGTCGATGACTGTGTAAGAAGCCCAAGTTCAAGGCGTGCGAATCTCGTGGCGCGAGGAGTACTTGCAGTACGCCGCAGCGACCGCGAGATGAAGCGCAACGCAGAAATTGGGTTTCTTACGAAGTCATCAATCCTGGCGAAAAGGCCTGCCCAGCGCCGCCGGCGCCATCCCCGAGAAAAAGCGCAGCCAGGCCGTGGTGCGCTCCCGCCGGGCCGCCCAGCGCCGGACGGATTCGCTCTGGGCGGCGGACATGACCAGCAGGGTGAAGATCATCAAGGGGAAGGGAGCCACCTGGAAGACCTGGGACGGAACGGAGGGCAGCCAGCCCTGGAAGTAGATGCCCATCAGCTGCAGAAAGGAGAACAGGTAGGCGCCGGCCGCCGCCTTGAGCGGGTGCCATCCGCCGAAGATGACCAGCGCGAGCGCGATCCAGCCGGTGCCCTCGGCGCCCTGGGGCCGACCCCAGCCGGGCTTGGTGCAGAGCGCAAACGTGGCGCCGGCCAGCCCCACCAGGAGGCCGCCGCAGACCGCGTACATCATCTGGACGTTCCAGGGGTTGATGCCGCGCGCATAGGCCGCCTTCGGGTTTTCGCCGACGGCCCTGAGCTTCAGGCCGGGCGCCGTCCGGTAGACGAACCACCAGCCGACGCCGATCAGCAGCAGGCTGAAATATACCGGCAGCGGGTGGTTGAAAAGCACCGGCCCCAGAAACGGAATCTGGTCCAGCCCCGGGACCGGGGCGGCCAGCGCCTGAGGCCCGGGCTGGCGGGCATGGGGGTTGCCCAGGAAATAGGCCAGGTCGCGGGTCATCAGGGTGAGCACGAACCCGACCGCCACCTGGTTCTGGCGCAGGTGAATGCTGAACACGGCGACGACGGCGGCCACCGCCGCCCCCACCAGGGCGCCGGCGGCGAACCCCGCCAGCAGGCTGTCCGCCTGGCGCGCCACGACGAACGACACCATGGCCGCGAGCAGGATCGAGCCGTCGAGGGACAGGTTGATCATCCCCGATTTCTCGGTGATGGTCTCGCCGATGGTCGCCAGCACGATCGGCGCCGCGCCGGCGATCACGCCCGCGACTATGAGGGTCAGGTCCAAGTCGGTCGCATCCTATGATCGAACGAGCCTTGCATGCTTTCCCTGATCCGTATACCCCCTCACCCAGATGCCCCCTCTTGTCCAAAGAAAGGGCAGCTCCTCCCTTGGCAAAAGGGAGGTCGGGAGGGATTTCTCGGGAAGCTGATCTTAAAATCCCCCTATCCCCCTTTTTCAAAGGAGGGGAACAGAAGGCCGGTCCGCGGCCCGCGTCGATCTGATCTGCCGCCACCCATGCATCCCGAGCGTCGCCAGCACCAGCGCGCCCTGGATGACGCCGCCCAGAGAGGAGTCCAGCTGCAGCATCATCGGCAGCTGGATGCTCCCGACGTTCAGGCAGGCGAAGAAAAGCGCCACCGGCGGGACCAGCCAGATGTTGTAGTTGGCCAGCATCACCACGAGCAGGGCGAGATAGCCGTAATTGCTCGAAACGGCCGGAATGAGCCGGTGGTAGACGGCCGTCACCTGGAGGTTTCCGGCCAATCCGGCGAACCCGCCGGCAAACAGCATCGCCAAGACCATGAGTCTGGCCGGTTTGAGGCCGTAGAGGAAGGCCGCACCGGGGTTGCGGCCGACGGCTTTCAGATACAGTCCGATCCAGGTGAAGTGCAGGATCAGGCCGGTCGCGACGAGGGCGGCCGCCGCAATGGCCAACGCGGCCGGCGGAACCCGCAGCAGGGCCGGGGCGCTCAGCCAGAGCTCCGTCGGGAAGGTCTCCGTCCCGCTCATGGAGGCCACTCCAGGCTGCTTCCAGGGGCCGAAGATCAGCCACAGCACGACGCCCTGGGCCACGAAGTTCAGTCCCAGCCCGGCGAAGATCTCGTTGACCCCGCCTTTGGTCTTGAGAAATCCGGCGACCGCCGCCCACAGCGCCCCTCCCAGCGCGGAGGCGAGCAGGGAAAGGACGATGAACGCCGGACCGAATTCCGGGCTGTCGCTGCCGGCGCGCAGCGCCCAGGTCGTGAAGACGGCGCCCAGCATGACCTGGCCTTCCACCCCGATGTTCCACAGGCCGATCCGGAAGGTGAACAGCAGCCCACAGGCGCAGAGCGTCAGGGGGATCCAGACCTTGACCACGTGGGTGAACTTGATCCAGGAGCCGAGCGACCCCAGAAAGAGCTGATAATAGGCCTGCAGGGGCGGGGCGCCGGAGGCGATCAGCAGCAGGGTGGTGAACACGAAAACGACCGCCGCGGTCAGCAGGACGTCGCTCAGCCGCGTCCGGATGCTGAACCGGTTGCTTCCATGGACGGCGGCGTCTGCTCCCATGATGCTACACTCTCCCGGCGATCGCGCTGCCCAGTTTCGGCGCGTCGGTTTCCGCGGCGGCCGCATCCATGATGACCCGGCCGTTGAAAAAGACCAGCACGCGATCGGCCACCATGAGGATTTCATCCAGCTCCGGCGAGGAGAACACGATGCTGGTCCCCTCCCGGGTATAGGACTGCAGGAGCTGCCAGACCCAGTTCACCGACTCCAGATCCAGGCCGCGCGTGGGGTTCTCCAGCAGCAGCAGGCGCGGGTCAGGCGGCAGGAACGACAGCAGCAGCCGCTGCTGGTTCCCTCCGGAAAGCTCTTCGACCGGCGTCTGGGGACGGCCCTTGATGCGGAACGTTTCGATCCGGCGCGCGGCGTTTTCCGCGGCCGCCGGATAGGGCACCCGGAAGGCCCGGCGCTCTTCCTGAAGCGCCACGTGCTCGGTGATGGTCAGCTCGGGAATGAGCCCCTCCTCGAGGCGCGCCGACGGGACGAAGTAAACCCCCAGCTTGTTGAACGTGTGATAGTCGCACCCGGCCATCGATCGGCCGCAGAGCCGGACCGATCCCGCCTGAGGCGCTTTCAGCCCGCCGGCGACCCGCAGGAACACCTCCTGGCCGCTGCCTTCTAAGCCGGCCAGGCCGACCACTTCGCCCTCGCGGATCGCGACGCTGCAGTCCACCAGCCCGGACCGGCCGCCCGGGCTCGACACCCGGTCCATTACCAGCACCGCGCTGCCCGCCGGCTGGGCGGAGCGCGACGGCGCGGGCGGCGGCTCTCCGAACATCATTTTCAGCAGCGCCTGCGTGTCGAACGGCCGCGCCATGGCGCCGGTCACGCGGCCGAGGCGCAGCACGGTCACCCGGTCGCACAGGGCTTCCACGTCCTCGAGCTTGTGGGAGACCAGCAGAACGCTCTTGCCGTCCACGGCCAGCCGCCGCAGGGCCGCATAGAGCACCTCCTTCTGGGCGGCGGATATCCCCGTGGTCGGTTCGTCCAGGATCAGCAGCCGGGTCCCCAGCGCCAGCAGCCGCAGGAGCTCCACCTGCTGGCGCTCGCCCAGGGTCAGGCTGTTGACCGGGGCCTCGGGGTTCAAACGGAAATGAAACGAATCGGCCAGCTCCCGGAAGCGCGCCTTGAAAGCCTTGCGGTCCAGTGCGACGGCCCCGGTCTGCCCCAGGATGAAGTTGTCGATGACCGGAAGCTGGGGGAAATCGAGAGGGTCCTGATAGAGCATGCCTACGCCCAGGCCGGTGGCCTCGGCCGTCGTGCGGTAGTCGACGGGCTTGCCGTCCACCCGGACCGATCCGGAGGTCCGGGCGGTGAACCCCGCCAGGATCTTCATCAGCGTGCTCTTGCCGGCGCCGTTCTCGCCGAGGATGCCGTGCAGTTCACCGGGCGCAATCGTCAGGCTCACCCCGTCGTTGGCCTGCACGGCACCGTAATGCTTGTGGATGTCGACGAGCTCGACCTGCATGGGCCATCACTTCTTGGCGCTGCTCTGCCCCAGCATCCCCTGCAGCAGCTGCTCCATGTGCCAGATCTGCTTGTCGCCGGCGGTTTCGCCGGCCTTCACGTACACGGTGCCGTCCTGGTAGTACATCGGTCCCTTGAACAGGTTGACCGCCCCCGAACCGAGATCCTTGACGAACTGGTCCAGCGCCGGCTTGGCGCTTGCGGGCAGGGCATTTCCGGGGACGAAGCCCACGATGCTGGTGTCCGGGTTGTTGATGTTCTTCCAATCCGGGCCGAGCCACAGCCACTCCGTTTTCCAGGTCTTGCTCATGGCGGCCTTGACGAAGGGGATATACGCCGGACCCCAGTTGAAATAAGGCACGCCCAGGCAGACATCCGCAGCGGCCTGGCAGGCCCCGATATAGTCGTAGGGTACGGCCCAGACGTTCTTGCCCTCCTTCTTTTTCTGGCCGGCCACGGTGAGCGCCTCGGTGGTGTCGATCCCGGACAGGATCACGTCATACCCGCTGTTGAAGAAGTTCTGCGCCACCTGGGTCGGGTCGGAGGTCACCCCCGGTATGTTGAACCAGAACCCGATCCAGGTCACCTGGAATTTCAGGTCCTCGGGCTTCTTCTTGAGCACGGTCTCCCAGGCGTAGCGGGCGCCCAGGTAGGCCGAGGCCGCCAGCCGGCGGGTCTCCTCGTTGATGAGCGGTCCCAGGTAGCCGATCTTGCCGGTCTGGGTGGTCATCGCCGCCGCAAAACCCGCCATCATTTTGGTGTACTCCATCTTGCCCATGAGGTTGCTCAGGTTGGGCGGGGCCTTGCCGGACAGCGCGTCGTCCCCGGAAATGTGCAGGAAGTAGACGTCCGGGTGCTGGCGCGCGGCCTCGCGGGTGCCGTCCTTCATGTCGTCGGAGTTGGCGATGATCAGCCGGGCGCCCTTCTCGACCATGTCGTCCACCAGCTGCGGAATGGTGACGCCGGCGCGGTCCGCCGGGTTGACCTTGTCGATGTAGATCATCTTGGCGCCGGGAACCATCTTTTCGACGTATTTGCCGCCCTCGTAATGCGCCTGGCTCCAGCCGTGGTCGTTGTAAGGGCCGACCAGGAGCAGGCCGAAGGTGAACGGCGGGTCGGCGGCGGCTGCGCCCGCCGCGAAAGCCGTTGCGAACAGCGCCAGAAACGCCAGATACAGGAAACCCTTTTTCAGCATGATCGCCTCCCTGGGGACAAGTGTGTGATCGGTTGGATGGTGTGCAGTAGACGCGGAATATCTCAAAGCTGCGGGCAGGTCAAGGAGCCATGACGCCTATGGCGGGGATGGATTTCAGCTGATGGGCGGGTTTTTCCCTGCTGGTTTGATTGGCCCGGACGCTTCTTCCGCTTTCTCAGGCCGGCCCGCTTTTAATGTTGAAAAACGTCATGTAATGTGAAGATATACAACAACTATTTTTTGAGCTCAATCAACGCGAATCCGCTTAAACATGTTATCCGAAAACGCCAAAGCCCTCATTGCCTGGCTGAACGTCTGCGTGATCTGGGGCACGACCTATCTGGTGATCCGCATCGGTGTCGGGCATATGCCTCCGATGCTGTTCGCCGGGATCCGCTGGGTCATTGCCGGGATCGTCTTCATCGCCTTTCTGATATGGCGGGGGCGGCCGCTGCCCAGGGCCGGGGAGGTTGTCCACCTGGCGGTGGTCGGCCTGTGCCTGATAGGATTCGGAAACGGCCTGGTGGTGTTCGCCGAGCAATGGATTCCCAGCGGTTTGGCCGCTCTCTTGATCACCACCGTGCCTTTTTTCCTGGTCGGGATGGAATCCCTCCTGCCGCAGGGTCCGCGGCTGAATGCGACGATTCTTGCCGGTCTGATCATGGGGCTGGCCGGCGTGTGCCTGATTTTCGGCGAGGACATCCGCTACCTGGCCGACCCGGACAATCTTGCCGGCGTCGCGGGGCTGCTGGGCGCGGTCGTTTTCTGGTCGATCGGCTCGCTCTATTCCAAGTACGTCAAGGTGGGCGTGCACCCGCTGATGGGCGCTTCCATCCAGATGTTGATCGCGGGGATCGTGTTGAGCGGAATCGGGGTCGCGATCGGCGAGCTGCCACGCCTCGATTTCGAGATCAACGGCCTGCTCTCCCTTGCCTATCTGGTCGTCATCGGCTCACTGGTCGGCTACAGCTCCTATATTTACGTCATCGCCAAACTGCCGCTGTCGCTGGTTTCGACCTATGCCTACATCAACCCGATCATCGCGCTGTTCCTGGGATGGGTCGTTTTGGACGAAAAGCTCAATTTCCAGATAGCCGCTGCGGCGGCGGTGATTCTGCTCGGCGTCTTCATCGTCAAGCAGGGAATCGGCAAACTGAGGTAGTGTTGACCAACAAAAAAAGGGGGGAAGACCATGAAACATTTTCAAGCGCTGTTCGCGGTGATGTTCGCCCTGTTCGTGTTGCCCCGGATGGCCCTGGCCGTCGAACTGGGCCAGGTTCCGCCGAAGGTCGAGCTGCAGGAAAGCCTCGGCGGCCGGTTGGATGGAACCGCCTGGCGCAGCGACGAGCTCAAGGGCAAGGTCCATGTTCTGTTCTATGTGGACCCGGATGAAAAGGACACCAACAACGAGGCCAGCGAAGCGCTCGACAAGGAGAAATTTCCGGCAGAGAAGTTCCAGTCCGTGGCGGTCATCAACATGGCCGCCACCTGGATGCCCAATTTCGCCATTTCCATGTCCGTCGAGGAAAAGCAGAAACGCTATCCCCGAACGATCTACGTGCGGGACTACAAGAAGGTTCTCGTGAATGCCTGGCAGGTCGCCGACGACAGCAGCAACATCCTGGCCTTCGACCGGCAGGGAAAGCTGATCTTCAGGAAGGACGGCAAGCTCACCGCTGAAGACATTCAGAAGCTGATCAAGGCGATCAGGGACAATCTTTGATTTCACTCCATCCGGAGTATGGATGGTATTGAGGATTCCGGCGGCAAAGACCTGCTCAAACGCATGATCGAAAGATGAACAAGTCCGAATTGAAATCCATCATCGCCCGGGGAGAGGACAGCCAGCAGCAGTTCAAGCTGGACATCCGCAATCCCATCCTGGTCTCGTATGTCGCCAAGGGACTGCTGCCTTATCACGGATTAGGTTCCGGCATCAAACGCACCCTTGATGCCTGGCCCCAGGTTGATTTCATCGATGACCGCGATGGGTGTCTGTTTACCGCCACGGTCCAGCGGAAACCGGTCGGAGAACTGACACGGGTCATCAGGTCACCGAAAACGTCGGGGAAAATCCTGGCGGCACTTGAGGAGGATGGATATCTGACGATTCCCGATTTAGCTTCAATGATCGGCGTGACGAACCGATCTATCGAACGAAACATCAAAAAATTACAGGAACAGAACCGGCTCCGCCGCATCGGCCCTGCCAAGGGCGGCTATTGGGAGACCCGATGACCTATAACGAGGCTGAAACCCGCTTCTATCTGTTCGACCCCATCCTGCGGCAAAAGGGATACGACGACCGTCAGCGGCTGAAGCTGGAAACCCCCGCTCCGGTGGAGCCGACCGGCCCCAGGGGCCGTCGCCGCCGGGGCAGCGGCCGCACCGATTACCTG
>Ga0209254_10007402_pt1 | contig 10141 bp, 10 predicted proteins | sample FrelakmetDIP11DI_FD_187148 | JGI IMG/M metagenome (GOLD analysis project Ga0209254, IMG submission 187148) | Freshwater lake sediment microbial communities from the University of Notre Dame, USA, for methane emissions studies - DIP11 DI (SPAdes)... | ecosystem: Environmental > Aquatic >...
TTCATCTTGTCCACCATCCCATCAACGACGGCGATGGTGAGCGGGCGTTCATCGAAGGGGAACTCGTCCTCATGGGCCGTCCGCAGTGCCGCCAGAATCGTCTGCGCCGTGATCGTGGACAAATCTCGGGCGGGGACAAAAACCGGCTCTTCCTGATCAAATTTCATCACTAGGCCGCGTTCCTCCAAAATAGTCAACAGCTCATTGAGGCAGTCTTCGGTCAAATCGAGACGCTCGGCTAGCGCTTCCGCGCTCCAGGCCGCCTTCCCGAAATAGAAATGCTGGCCGATCAGGACCATGATGGTGAGCCCCACCCGTTCGATCAAACGGTTGCTGAGCCGAAGGTGACCGGTCTTGAAGTGGAGATAACGGGGATGTTGGCAATAGAAAGAGACCTGCACGCCCAGCAACAGAATGAGCCAGCTGACGTAAATCCAGATCATGAACAGGATCGGAATGGCAAAGCCGGAATAAACCGCGTGATACTGGGCCGAATTCGCAATGAATTCCGCAAACACCCATCCTGCCGTCTTCCAGGACAAACCGGCGACAATCCCCCCGAACAAAGCCGACCGCAGCCTTACCCGGACATTGGGAATATAGCGATAAACGAAAGTGAACGCGGCGATAATAAAAGCATACGGCAGCAGCACCTGGAAGGCCCCATCAATCCCGCCGAGCAAGCCCCTGAACAAGGGGTGGCCTGGTTTTCCGTCCACCACGCCGCTCATGCCGCCGAAGACCGAAAAGACCAGCACAGGCCCAACCAGGATGAAGCTCAAGTAATCGCTGAAGCGGCGCAAAAACCCGCGGGAGGCGCGCGTACGCCAGATGTGGTTGAATGATTCCTCGATTTTTTCCAGCATGGAAACACTGGTATAGAAAAGAAACAAGAGCCCCAGGAAGCCAAGCACTCCGACCTTCAGCCGTTTCACCGAATCGAGGATGCTGGCCGTCACCTCGCCGGCCTGGTCACCAAGCGGCTGCAGAAGTTCCAGTAACAAGGGCTCAAGTTCGGTGTGCGCGCCAAACGACTTGAGCACCGAGAAAGTCACCGCCAGCAGCGGCACCAGCGCCAGCAGGCTGGTATAAACCAGGCTCATGGCCCGATAGTCAAGACCGCCCTCTCTCACTTCCCGGATGACCGCATAGACCGCCTGCAAGACCCAGGCGAGCCAACCACGCAAGCACGCAGCAGCCTCCCGCCCCTGCCTTAGGAAATCATTCACTTGGGCCATCACGTTCTCTGCGTTGTGGGCGCCAGCAATGCATGTACTGATCGTGATCCTGAGAGCAAGCTATCCGCTCCCCCGCAATCAAAAAGAAGAGGCACGTTCGAGGTCGGCCTCACAGGCACCCAATTGCCGTTGATAGCGCCAAGCCAGGGCGGCAACCCGCCGGGCGACGCTTTGCAGCCAGGGTTTGGACCGCCAGGTGCCGCGTTTAAAACCACCCTGTCCTTCGTGATAGGCCAGGTATTGGTTATAGGCATCGGTCTTGGCGAGGCCCAACCTGGCGAAGGTTTGGTGCATGTACCACCCGACGAAATCCACTGCGTCCTCGAATTCATCCCGATCTGCACCGGTATTACCTGTCTTGTGCCGATACCAGTCCCAGGTTTCATCTATGGCCTGTCCATACCCATAGGCCGACGACGACCGCCACAAGGGAATGCCCAGGAACCGATAACGTGGTGGCCTGGCATCCTCTACGAAACCGGACTCCTGGTTGATGATCGCCATTTGTACGGGGAGAGGCGCGCTCCAGCGGCGTGCAGCAGCCTTGGCGCTCGCGTACCAGTCCTCCTTCTCCCTGAAAATCGAGCAGATATTCGCCGTGTTGCTGGGCGGCGTAGTTGCACAAGCCGTGAGCACGCTCAGGCAGACCAAGACCCAAAAGGATTGTTTCATTCTCCGAGATACGTCTTGATCGACGCGGAAAGAGGCCAGAACGTTGTCTCGGTGGCCGCGGCAAACGGCAGAACCAGCCCGGAAACGACCCGCTCAACCAGGTCGGGCTCCGATCCCATATTGAAATCTTGCCGCAACATAAGCCTATCATTGGTCAGCAACCCATATTGCAGGCGAGTATCGTGAAATAACATCGGTCGCTTCGCAGGAGAGCCCACGGGTACGGCTGTGGCGCAACCTGACGTCAGGCTAGCCGCCAGCAGTAAGCTTATCAATCGGAAAGCCGCGTTTTGCATATCTATGTTCCTGGTCTCGGGTTAATCGGCGTTAAATCGTTTAAATTATACACACGCCAAGAAAGGCCCCCGAATCAACCCTCATCCGATCCTCTTTAGAAGTCAAACCTGAATGCCTTATTCAACCAACAATTCCGTATATCCAATTAGTACGGGGGAGATGATCCTATGCGCCATGCGCACCGCCACTTCAAACTTGGCACCAGTGCCCCCCTTCTTGTGGCTTGCGTTGCTTCCGGCTGCGCTCCACTTGTCTATTGGGCGGGTCAGCCAATGTCTGATAATGTTCAGCTGAGAGAAACAGAAGCTGCCGTTTCTCAGCAGGCAAAGGCACATCGATTCTTGGCACAGGTTGCCGCGCTGCACCCGGCTAACCCCGTCCAGGGAGTGATGTATGGGGAACGGGTGCTAGCCGACTTTGCCGCCGGCGGCACAAACGGCTGTGGAGATGTCCTTGTCACTTATCAGGACTTGAGGCATTCGCAAGTGTGGACTGTTTGCTCCGACGGGGCAGTCTCGAGGTCGGGTGGTGCGGGATCGCAGCTTCCCGATAGCCCTGATTTTGCCGCCATCAGGCATTCAGTGACCCTGGCAGCATGGCACACTGGACGTGGCGAGGGTTATTACGCCGATTACATCATTTCCGCCAAGGCATCCAACCTCCGGGACACCACTGGATGTGTCGTGATCGAGAATGCAGTCACAGTGAGCGGAACGATCGTGGATGTCCGCTACGAAAAGATTTGCGAAAACAGCTGATGCGAGCCGAATCCATCGACAAATCCGAGTAGCCACCTGATCCAAGATCAGGCCTCGGGGCGACCTCACCGACTGCCACTCGGTCACCAATGCCGAGGACCAAACCGATGATGAAATCCGTAAGGATAAGGCCCGAAGCGCCGGTACGGACGATGGTAGGGAGAGTAAGGCAGGAAATAGCGATACCGCCACTGCGGACCTGAACGCCAGTAGGGGTATGTATAGCCGTAAGGCGTGACATAGGGATAGGGGTAGCCGCCGCTGACGCCAATGCGGTAGGAATAGCCCGTCGAGGCACAGCCAATGGGACCACCGACCATGGCAACCAGCATGATCATCAAAAGGGGGCGGAGAACTTTGCCGATTGAGGGTATCATGGTTTCAGCGCCGGGGTCTTGACATCAGCGGTTGGACAGGATCAATCGATTTCCGCTCCGGGCCACACGAAAAAAAGTTCAACGCCACAGAAGACATGAAGCACCTGCTCGCTGAAAAGCCCATTGGGCTGGCAATTCTTGCCGGAATTGCCGGCGTACTTCTCGAACATGCCGCACTGGAGTCCGGAGGCATGGCGCTCTGGAGTCTGTTTGGGATACTGCTGGCGGCGATCATCGGCGTGGCCTTCCGGGTTGCCCATCACGCCGAAGTGCTCGCCGCTCGCCTCGGCGAACCCTTTGGGACCATGATTCTTACGCTTTCTGCCGTCTCGGTGGAGGTCGTCATTTTGGTGGTCATGATGATATCCCGCCCCAACCCGACCTTGCCTCGCGATACGGTATTTTCGGCCGTCATGCTGGATATCAACGGTATCCTGGGCATTGCCGCGATCATGGGCGGGTTGCAGCACGGGTCGCAGAAATACAATCTTTCTTCCGCCAACTCCTACATCGCTATGTTACTGGTTGCGCTGGGGGCAGGGATGTTCGTTCCCGATTTCATTCCTGATGCGAAATGGGAAAGCTACTCGCTCCTCTCGATCGGAGTGATGGCCCTGCTCTATGCGGCTTTCCTGCGTTTGCAGACGGTGGAACACCGCCAATTCTTCGAGTACGGCGCAGCCCTGGATAAGGAGGCCCACGACACGGCCGACCATCCCAATTGGCAGCACGCGATCACGCTGGTCGCTGCGGTCGCGCTTATTGGCTTCCTCTCCGAAGTTCTCTCGGTCCTACTGGATGCGGGGCTCAAGGGATCGAGCCTGCCCAAGGCCCTGCCGGCCGTGCTCGTCGCGCTGATTTCCGCCAGTCCGGAATTACTCACCGCCCTGACGGCAGCTCGCCATGACCGGATGCAAACCACCGTGAATATCGCTTTGGGGGCCTCTCTCGCCACCGTACTGCTCACACTGCCCGTGATTGAAGCCATTGCCCTGTCGACGGGCGAACGCATCGTCATGGCCTTGACTCCCATTCAGGCGGGGATGCTCCTGTTGACCCTGCTCGCCGCCATGAACAATCTGCACGACGGGGAAAGCAACGCCATCGAAGGTATCAGCCACTTTGCCTTGTTCGCGGTGTTTGTGGCCTTGGTACTCACGGACGTCATGTAGAAAGGTGTCTGATTTGAGCACAAGCCCAACGCAGACTGCATGATCCCGAAGCAGGCGATGCCAATCCGGGATTCAAGGCGAAACTCCCCGCACGCTGGCCAAGAATCCAAGGGATGCCGCTTCGATCATGTCCAACACGCGCTCGAATCCCTGATCGCCCCCATAATAAGGATCGGGAACCTCACGGTTCTTCAGCTGTGGTGCAAAGTCGAGGAAAAATCTGACCTTTTGAGAGTGCCTTCGAGGGCATACGAACATCAGGGTGTCGTAATTCTCCTGGTCCATTACCAGAATATGGTCGAACGCCTCGAAATCTGAAATCTCGATCTGCCGCGCGCGCAGCGAACTGATGTCGATGCCTCGCCCCAGAGCCGCTCGCTGCGCGCGCGGATCTGGCGGTTTGTCGACATGATAGGCGTGAGTGCCAGCAGAATCGATATAAAAGTATTCTGCCGCACCTTCCCTCTCCACCAGAGTGCGGAAAACGCCTTCGGCGGTCGGCGAACGGCAAATGTTGCCCATGCATACGAAGAGCACACCTGTTTGTTTCATATTTTTCGAGCCCGTGTTCTCATTCCGCTTGCTGCTGGGTGCCATCATACTGCAAGAAACCTGACACTCCTATCCGCCCCCGGCGTGTCCTAGTAGACCGTTTCAGAAAACTGTTTAGGTTATGCTGTCATTTCGAACGGCGTGAGAAATCCTATAGAAAGTGGGGTCGGCCCGGATTTCTCCCTTTGGTCGAAATGACAGGCTTTTGCTGAAACGCACGCCTAGGTCGAGATCAGATTCTCCAGACTTTCCAGTTGCTCCAGCGTGCCCAAGGCCAGGAGGTGGTCACCCGCATGTAATACCATTTCGGGACCCGGATTCGGCAGCACCTGATTGCCCCTTAACACGACCAGTACGCTCGCGCCGGTCATTGCCCGCACGTTCAGCTCGGCGAGACTCTGGCCAAGCACCTTGGCACCTGCATGCACCTTGATTCCCTCCAGGTTCAGGCTCTCCTCCCCCTTCTTGATGACGGTGTCGAAAAAATCCACCACCGTCGGGCTCAAAATCAGGTGAGCCAGTCGACGCCCGCCAATGGCATACGGACTGATTGCCCGGTTGGCACCTGCGCGGACCAGCTTCGGAATGCTGGCATCATCCACGGCCCGTGAGACAATGAACAAATCTGACTTGAGCACCCGCGCCGAAAGGATAATGTAAAGATTGCTAGCGTCGTCGCTGGTGGTCACAATCAGGCCGTTCGCCCGCCTGATGCCTGCTTGTTCCAAGACGGCGTCATCGGTGGCGTCGCCCATCACCATCAGATAACCGTGCTGGTGAGCGTAATGCAAGGCTTCGGAACTGGGGTCGGCAATAACGAAGGCGATCTTGCCCTCATGCAGTTCCGCGGCGGCTTGCCGACCAACTCGCCCGAGTCCCGCAATGATGATGTGATTCTTTAGTTTATCGATTTCGCGTTGCATTCTTCTTTCTCCCAGCGGGTCCATGAGGCGGCTGCTGACCAGATTCTCCATCACGATCGTCAGGCTATAAAAAAGGCTGCCTATCCCGGTGATGGCGATGAAAATCGTGAAGATGCGTCCGGCGCTATCGAGCGGAATGATTTCCCCGTAGCCAATGGTCGTAATTGTGGTGACCGTCATGAACAGCGCGTCAAGCACCGTAGCGCCTTGCGAGCGCCCCAGCCAGGTATAACCGACCGTACCAACCACCGTCACCAGCACCACCAGAGCGATGGGCAACACCAATCTCATGCGCAAGTATCGTGGCGATTCAGAAAACATGACTCGGCGCGTTCATTTCTTGCAGCAACTGATCATTTATCCGTTGTGTTACACGGGCTCGGCCTAACCCCGACGCTGAATCCAATCGTCGGGGAACATCTCCGCTGCGCAATTGGCCAAATCGGCCAACCAAGAATCAGATCGATATCATATAATAGGCCCCGGATTCTGACCGATGGAGGAAGGGCATGTCTCAATTTGACCACGTTAGCGTCATCAAGAAAGCAAATGTTTATTTCGACGGCAAGTGCATCAGCCACACCGTGCTATTCCCAGATGGCACGCGGAAAACCATCGGGGTGATTTTTCCCTCGCAACTCGCTTTCAACACTGCTGCACCGGAAAACATGGAAATCGTAGGCGGCCGGTGCAAGGTCAGGCTAACCGGCGAGAAGGAATGGAAAAGCTACAAGACGGGTGACTCTTTCAGTGTACCCGGTGATAGCCGCTTTGAAATCGAAACCCTGGAACTGCTGGACTACGTCTGTCACTTCGGCTGATAGGCCCAAGGTATCTCAGGCCCAGAATTGGTCCAAGGAATCTTGTCTAACTTGAAGCGGCAACGCTGGTGGGGGGAGACGAGGTATAATCGCCTTGCCAGAATTTCTCGAGCTGGTAAAACTCCCGCACTTGCGGCTTCATCACATGGATAATGGCGTCCCCAAGATCCACCAGAACCCATTCCCCGGTCGCCTGACCTTCGACGCCCAAAGGCTGTATTTCGCTATCCTTCGCTTTCTCGACGACATGTTCGGCAAGCGATTTAACATGTCGTTCAGACGTACCGCTCGCGATGATCATGTAATCCGTCACGCTGGTCTTGTTCCTGACGTCAATTACCCTGATGTCACGACCCTTGCCCTCATCCAGCGCAGCCAATACAAGGGTTAACAATTCATCATTGCGCATTTTCACTATCGTCTTTCACCTGTGCCCAAATTACCAGCGGCGCTCTTTTTCAACAGATTCTCGGCGTAGCGAATCGGAATCGCGTAGCTGATTCCGCTGGGTCGTTCCAACATGTTCTCTTTCGTTTCCTGGACGAAGACCTTGTTGATGACGCCGACCACGCTGCCGGTTTTTGGATCGTACAAGGGACTGCCGCTATTACCGGGATAGGCCGTCGCATCCAGCTGAAAGACATCGTAAGGTGCGTGAAGCCTATTCAGCATTGCCTTGTTGAGCTGTTGCGATTGCAGCACCGGGATCGCAATCGGGGTGATGGCTGAGATGATGCCTCGGTGAGTAGCGGGGTGCAAGCCTAACACGACACCGATCGGATAACCCGTGAACGCGTACAGCTCACCTTCGCGCACCTTTTCGGAATTGCCCAAGACCAAAGCCGGCAATGGGGTTCCGCCGATTTTTAGTAGCGCCACATCATGTTGTTCGTCGACGGCAACTTCGGCCGCCGGACGAATCATTTCCTGTCCCTGTTCGCGCACGAACACCGCCAGACCTTCGAACTTGGTCTTGTCGATCGCCTCGGGCAAGACATGTGCGTTGGTGAGCACATGCGTACCATCGCTGACGATGAATCCCGTCCCCCGAAAAATCACCGGCGGGGTGCGTGTACGTTGATAGGTGCCGATCCCCACGATACTCGGTCTGATTTTATCGACCGTATCCGGCATATCGTCAGCGGATGCCCATAAGAGGCCGCCGCAGGAGAGCAGTAGGCCCGCGACCGACAGCCGTTTGAAAATGAATACCATGTCAGGCTCCTCCCGGAACAGATCGAAGCAAACCGAAATCCTGACTGACCCCAGCCCCGGCATGAACTCAGTCTTCGGACTTCACATAAACATCCGCCTGTTCACGTAGCTGCGCCACGTAAGCGGCAAATTCGGCCTGTCCGGCGTTTTTTGCGAGATAATCGCGCGCCATATCCAGTTCCTTGGGGTCAACACTGCTGACCGTTCCTTCCTTGACGCCAAGTAGCGTGAAAACGACTTGGTCCCCATTATCTAGACTCACCAAGGAAACGCCAACTTTTCCGTCCTCGGCCGGTATCGCCTTGAACGCGGCACTGACGAGCGGGGCCGGCAAGCTGGTGGCGTTGCGCTGGATAGCCGGCGGCTTATTCACGGCCAAACCGGCTCCTTTTGCAACCTCGCTCAGCGGCTTGCCCTGCTTCACCATGGCCATCAACTGCTCGGCCTGCTTGCGCGCCTGCGCTTGACCTGCCCTGGCACGCAGCTTGGCAATAATGTCTTCTTTCACTTCGGCCAATGGCTTATTGGATGCCGGCTGATGTTCTTTCATGCGCAGCACGTAGACTTTTTCGTTGGCAATCTCCACGGGTTCGCTGTTTCTGCCGTCAAGGACGTCCGGGCTAAAGGCTGCGTCCCGGACCTTCTGCTCGGCTGCAATGCCATCCCCGCCGTCGCGGGTGAAGAACCCCGTTTGTCCAATCTTGAGATTGAGTGCTTTCGCAGCAGGCTCCAGACTGTCTGGATGCTCGAAGCTTTGCTCGGTAAGCGTCTGACCCAGCTCGTAAAACTTGTTTTCCGCTGCGCTGCGCTGGAAATTCCTGGCCAGCTCCGCACGAACCTCCGCGAACGGCTTCGTCGTAGCCGGGACCAGTTCAGTCACTTTGATCAGGTGATAACCGAAAGAGGTCTTGATGGGCTGCGAGATTTCGTCCTTTCCTAGACTGAAAGCGGCTTTGGCGAAAGTCGGCTCCATTGCCTCTTTATTGAGGAACCCCAGATCGCCACCTTTTTCTGCCGAGACCTTATCGTCGGAGCTTTCTCTGGCCACCTGGGAAAAGTCTTCGCCTATAACTAACCGCTCGCGCAGCTGGGCGGCTTTCACTTGAGCAGCTTTGTCAGCCTCCTCCTTATCAGACTCGATCGCCACCAGGATATGGCTCAGCTTGCGCCGTTCCGCTGTGCTGTATTGCGCCTTTTGGTCCTCGTACAGGCTTTTCAGCTCTTCCTCGGCAGGCTGCACGGTGTTGGCGACATCCTCAAGACTGATGCTCAGATATTCGATCGCTATCCGCTCCGGATTCTGCAATGCGACAAGATTTTCCTGGTAGTAAGCCTCAATGTCCTGATCCGAGATCTCACCGTCGAACTTCTTCAACGGAAGGGTGAAATATTCGATCTCACGCTGCTGATTTCTAAGCCGATAAAAAGTTTCCAGCTGCTGCTTGGTCACAAAGGCCGTGTCGGTCAGGCCTCGTTGGTACTGCTCCATCGTCAAGGCCTTGCGAATCTGGTCGGCAAATTGGGCAGGACTCAGGCCTTGAGAGGACAACATCAGCCTATATTTCTCCTTGTCGAACTTGGCATCAGTCTGAAAATAGGGCAACGACTGTACAAATCCGCGAACTTCGTCGTCGCTGACAGCCAAGCCCTTGTCTGCGGCACTCTCGGCAATGAGCTCTTCGCGGACCAAGCGGTCCAGCGCTTCGTGCTTGAGCTGTTTTTCATCGAAATCCCCCATCCCAGCGATATTGGCCAGGTTTTGCTCATAGACGCGATTGACATCGCGCTCGAAAATCTCGCGGTCGCCTACCACCGCAACGGGCTGCTCCTGTCCAGTGCCCAGATAATTTTGAATGCCCCACAAGGCAAACGGTACGCCAACCAGAATCAGTATGACCCAGGCAAATTTTTGTGCTTGGTTACGAATCGCTTGCAACATATACCAACAACCTATAACAAGATTGAAATGAAATGGCGTGATTTTCCTTCGACCACAAAAAAACCCCGAGACAAATGTCCGGGGCTTTGAATTTGGCGGAGCGGACGGGGCTCGAACCCGCGACCCCCGGCGTGACAGGCCGGTATTCTAACCAACTGAACTACCGCTCCCTGTTAG
>Ga0209254_10007403_pt1 | contig 10141 bp, 15 predicted proteins | sample FrelakmetDIP11DI_FD_187148 | JGI IMG/M metagenome (GOLD analysis project Ga0209254, IMG submission 187148) | Freshwater lake sediment microbial communities from the University of Notre Dame, USA, for methane emissions studies - DIP11 DI (SPAdes)... | ecosystem: Environmental > Aquatic >...
CTTATTCGACCGTGATGCCCATCGACCGGGCAGTTCCGGCGATGATCTTGGCGGCCTGGTCGATGTCGTTTGCGTTGAGGTCGGCCTTCTTGGTCTCGGCGATCTCGCGCACCTGATCCCAGCTCACCTTCGCGACCTTGGTCTTGTGCGGCTCGGCCGAACCCTTCTGCACACCGGCGGCCTTCAGCAGCAGCCGGGCGGCGGGCGGGGTCTTCAGCTCAAACGTGAAGCTGCGGTCCTCGTAAACCGTGATCTCCACGGGGATGATGTTGCCGCGCTGGTTCTCCGTCGCGGCGTTGTACGCCTTGCAGAACTCCATGATGTTGACGCCGTGCTGGCCGAGCGCGGGGCCGACCGGAGGGGCAGGGTTGGCCTGCCCGGCCTGGATCTGCAGCTTGATCAGCCCGGCGACCTTCTTCTTGGGGGCCATGGGTGTTCGATTTCCTTTCTAATTTCTGTGATTTCGGCGCGCTTGTCGTCGCGCAGCGACCGCAAGCGCGCCGAAATCGCTAGATCTTGGCGACCTGGTTGAAGGTCAGTTCGACGGGTGTCTCGCGTCCGAAGATGGACACCAGCACTTTGAGCTTCTGCTGTTCGGCGTTGACCTCGCTGATCGACGCCGGCAGCGTCGCGAACGGCCCGTCCATGACGGTCACCGACTCGCCGACCTCGAAGTCGACCAGGATTTCCGGACGCTCCAGCGTGGCCTCCGAGGAGGCAGCGGCCGACGTCGAGGCAGCCTTGCCCGCCTTCTTCGCCGCGCCCTGCGGCAGCAGGAACTTCACCACGTCGTCGAGTGACAGCGCTGTGGGCCGCGACGTCGCGCCGACGAAACCGGTCACGCCCGGGGTGTTGCGCACCGCGCCCCACGACTCGTCGTTGAGCTCCATGCGGACCAGGATGTAGCCCGGCAGCACCTTGCGGTTGACCTGCTTGCGCTGGCCGTTCTTGATCTCGGTGACCTCTTCGGTGGGCACCTCGACCTGGAAGATGTAGTCGCCGACGTCGAGGTTCTGCACGCGGGTCTCGAGGTTGGCCTTCACCTTGTTCTCGTAACCGGCATAGGAGTGGATGACAAACCAGTCGCCCGGCTTGCTGCGCAGCTCAGCCTTGAGCGCGGCGGCCGGATCGAGCTCCTCGGCCTCAGCGTCAGGCGCCGCCTCGAGCTCAGGTGCGGCCTCGTCCGATGTCGCCGCCGCTGCGGCTCCGGTCTCCTCGTCGATGACGTCGACGACGGCCTCACCCGTGGGCGTATCGCCTTCGGGGGTTGTCACGGTAGTCAGTCCTCTCTCAAAACGTTCAGATCAGCCAAACACCAGCAGCACCAGCTTGGCCAGGCCCAGGTCCACGCCGCCGATCAGCGCGACCATGAAGGCCAGGAACAGCAGCACCACCGAGGTGTAGCTGACCATCTGCTTGCGGTTCGGCCAGATCACCTTGCGCAGCTCGGCGACCACCTGCTTCATGTAGTTCCACACGAACAGGAACGGGTTGCGGGCCGACCCGGTGCTGGTCTTCTTCGGCTTCTTGGCCTTCGCCTTCGTGGACTTCTCCTCGACGCCGAGTTCCTCGGCGCCCGATTCGACTTCCTCCGGCTCGGCCAGTGCGGTGGCTCCGCGCTGGCGGGTCCGCTTGCCGGTGGGACGCTGCGGGCGACTCACGATGACGGTCTGACCGCCGGTGGTGTCCTCGGTGCCGTCGCCTGCGGCGTCAGCACTGTCGCGCTCGTCGCTCACCGCATGCTCCTTTGTGTCGAGTCCTTTGGGCTGGGAGTCCCCACCCGGTGTGCACCTTCCAGTGTCCACCATTGCCTATTCAGTTGAGCAGGGGCGACAGGACTTGAACCTGCAACCTGCGGTTTTGGAGACCGCTGCTCTGCCAGTTGAGCTACGCCCCTCAGCCTGCGCCTGGGATACCCCCACATAATTCGCGCGCTCCCCGTTCGGTCAACCCGAACCGACGGACAGCGCGCTTACGTGGGAAAACCCCGAGGTCCGAGTGTACAACGGCACACCGGGCAGGTGTTAATCCGTCTCGTCGTCGTCGTGCCGGACGGGCTTGCGCAAAACCTGGCCGGTTTCCGGGTCCCAGCCCGCCGAGATCGAGTTGTCGCCCTCGTGGCCCATCAGCGTGGTGTAGGCGATCAACACGTCCTCGCCAGTCTTGTCGTCGGTGAGGACGTTGCGGGAGGTCACGATGTCCGCCCCGAACCGCTCAACCACCGAATCGATGTACATCGTGGCGCGCAGCGCGTCGCCCTCGACGATCGGCCGAAGGAAATGGAACTTCTGGTCCACTTGGACGATCTGCATGGTCTTCAAGCCCACGTCGACGTGCTGGAAGAAGTGCCGCTGGGTCATCACCGCGATGATCGAGACGAACGTCAACGGCGCGACCAGACCGCCGTATCCCATGGCGACCGCCGCTTCCGGGTCGACGCTGGCCGGATCGTGGGCCTTGATTGAGTTGGCGTACTGGCGGATCTGCTCGCGGCCCACCACGAAGGGGTCCGGGTACTTCCAGACCATGCCGCGGATATCTGTCTTGAGCGCCATGACTACGCCAACTTTGCGATCGCGACGGCGCGGCCGAAGATCTTCTTGCCGTTGTGGGTTCCGGTCAGCGCGATGGTCACGGTCTTGGTGTCCTCGTCGACCGACTTGACGCGGCCGTTGAACACGATTTCGGCGCCCACGCCGTCGTTGGGCACCGGCACGATGGCGGTGAATCGGACGTTGTACTCGGTGACCGCGCCCGGGTCGCCGATCCACTCGGTGACGTAGCCGCCGCCGAGACCCATGGTCAGCATGCCGTGGGCGATCGCGGTCTCGAGACCGACCTGCTTGGCGATCTCGTCGTCCCAGTGGATCGGGTTGAGGTCGCCGGAGACCCCGGCGTAGTTCACCAGATCCGCACGGGTCAGGGTGATGATTCTTTCGGGCAGTTCGTCGCCCACCTTGACCGAACTGAACTCACGCAGTGCCATCGTTGAAGCCACTCTCTCCGTTGTCCTCGCTACGTCCCGCCAGCGTCGTGTACGCCTCCTGGACCACCTGACCGTCCTGGTTGGTGAAGATGTTCTTGGTGACGATGATGTCCGTACCGTGCGCCTGCCGGACGGAGTCGACGTAAACGTCGCAGTAGAGCTTGTCACCGGCGGTGACCGGGGCCAAGAACTTCAGCTCCTGGTCGACCTGGACGATCTGACGGTCGGTGATGCCGATGTTGGCGTCGGCGAACAGCCCCATCTGCGCGCGGTACCCGAACACGCTGATGAACGTCAGCGGCGTCGGCAGACTGGGGTAGCCCAGTTCGGCGGCGGCCTCTTCGGAGAAGAACGCCGGATCCTCGTTCTGCACGGCTTTGGCGTATTCGCGAATCTTCTCGCGCTCCACCGCATAGTGATCGGGGTAGCGATAGTGCGTCCCCACGATGGACTCGGACAAAGCCACGGGCTGAGAACCTACCTAGTCAATTATTCGACGGCCGTCGCCAGACGGCCGGGCGCGATCAGCGCGACTCTTTGTGCGGCTGATGCGTGCCGCAGTTCGGGCAGAATTTCTTCAGCTCGAGCCGGTCGGGATCGTTGCGGCGGTTCTTCTTGGTGATGTAGTTGCGGTGCTTGCACACCTCGCAGGCCAAAGTGATCTTCGGCCGTACGTCTGTACTGGAGGCCACGTCCGTTGCCCTCTTTCACGCTCTAGTAGTTCGTTCTGCGTAGCGGTGGGGAGGCTCGATCTCCCGACCTCACGATTATGAGTCGTGCGCTCTAACCAGCTGAGCTACACCGCCCCGATAGGCGCGGGCGTGCGCTCCGCTCGCGTCCACCGAGCCCCCTAACGGAATCGAACCGTTGACCTTTTCCTTACCATGGAAACGCTCTACCGACTGAGCTAAGGGGGCCTGACCCGCGGCAGCAGCTGAACCGCGCCGTGGGCCTTAAAGAGGGTACAGCCTGCGGCGGGGCTCAACCAAACTGCTCGCCGGGGAGGCTAATCCGCCGCCTCGCCGGAGGCCTTCACCGAGGCGCGGGCGGCCTTGACGGCGGCGCGCACCTCGCCGCGAGCAGCCTTGGCGGTGGTGCGGACCTCGTCGCGGGCGCTCTTGACCGCGCCGCTGATCTCGGCGCCGGCCTGCCGCGCGGCGTCACGGACCTCGGCGGGAGTTCCGGTGGCCGCAACCCTCCGCACGTTGGACGCGATGCTCTTGATCTCCTGGTGTGTCTCCTCGACAGCGGACGTCACGGCGGCGCGGATCTCTGCTGCGGCCTCGACGCGGGCGGTGATGACCGACCGCACCGCCGCGGGGATGTCGGCGGGGCCGCTGGCGGCGGCTCGCGCCGGCGTTGCGGCGGCGCGGGTGGCGGCGAGGATCGGCGGCAGTGGCGGAATGTAGATTCCGGTGAAGAACTGGAGTTGAGCTACACCCCAGTTGTATGCGGTAACTCCGAGGTTGCCGATGAGCGTCGACGTCAGCGGGATGAAGTTGAGCGGGGAGGCAACCAGACCCGCGCCGTAAATGACAAAGGAGCCAATCGCCCCGGATATCGCTCCGTAGTTGATGTTGATCTGCGAAGCCAGTGGCGGTCCGACAACCGGAACGAGGCTGACACCGGCCGCCGCCCAGGCAACGCCGGAAGCCACCGCCGGTTGAATAGCTTGAAAGTACAGATCGGAAAAGAATCCGGTAAGCGCGATGTTCTCGACGTGCACGGTCGGGGTGGCGGTGATCTCCGGCGGCGGGGCCACCACCGCGGGGGTCAGCGCGATCGCTCCGGCGGTTACCATCGCGACCCCGGGTGCCAGCAACGGACGAATAGAAACGCTCACGACGCCTCCCTGGTGCCTTCCAACACGTGCGAGACACATGATGGCATCCACGTGACGCTGGACACAACTCCGCTGGTTACCGCACACCTCTTTGCCGGTTGCCGTTTAGCGCAGCTGTAGGACTACCCGCCGTTAGCGAGGCACACACCGGCAAACGCTTCGAGGTGCATCTTCTGGCGCCCCGCACGACGCCATAAGGTGAGGGCATGTCATCGACGGACCGTCTGTACTTCCGCCAACTGCTCTCCGGCCGCGATTTCGCCGCCGGCGACGTCATGGCCCAGCAGATGCGCAACTTCGCCTACCTCATCGGTGATCGCGAGACCGGCGACGCCGTGGTGGTCGACCCGGCCTATGCCGCCGGCGATCTGCTCGACGTGCTCGAGGGCGACGGCATGCACCTGTCCGGTGTGCTGGTCACCCACCACCACCCCGACCACGTCGGCGGCACGATGATGGGCTTCACGCTCAAGGGCCTGGCCGAGCTGCTCGAGCGCACCGAAGTGCCCGTGCACGTCAATACCCATGAGGCACTGTGGGTTTCGCGTGTCACCGGAATCCCGATGAGCGACCTGACCACCCACGAGCACGGCGACAAGGTCGCCATCGGCGACATCGAGATCGAGCTGCTGCACACCCCCGGCCACACCCCGGGCAGCCAGTGCTTCCTGCTCGACGGACGCCTGGTCGCCGGTGACACCCTGTTCCTCGACGGGTGTGGGCGCACCGACTTCCCCGGCGGCGACGTCGACGACATGTTCCGCAGCCTGCAGCAACTGGCCGCGCTGTCCGGTGACCCGACGGTCTTTCCGGGGCACTGGTATTCGATCGAGCCCAGCGCCGCGCTGTCGGACGTCAAGCGGTCCAACTACGTCTACCGGGCGTCGAACCTGGACCAGTGGCGCATGCTGATGGGCGGTTAGGCGCTTTCGGCGACGGAGCATGGGCTGGAATCCGTGGCCGACACTCTCTACGCCGACGTCTCCGAGTGGCAGGTCGGCGTCGACGACACCTCTCCGCGGCTCAGCCCGAAACCACCCTCTTGGCAATCGGAACTTCGTTACGTAACGTCGGTCCGAAAATAGACGCTGCGACGAAGGAGCATCCATGAGCGGGTCGGTCAGCTATCGCAAGGACGATGCGATCGCCGTGATCACACTCGACGACGGCAAGGTCAACGTCCTGGGCCCGGGCATGCTGCAGGAGATCAACGAGGCCCTCGACCGCGCCGAAGGCGAGGACGCCGGCGCGGTGGTCGTCGCCGGCAATGACCGGGTGTTCAGCGGCGGCTTCGACCTCAAGGTGTTCCGCTCCGGCGACATCGACGCCTCCATCGCCATGCTGCAGGCCGGCTTCAACCTCTCCCACCGGCTGCTGTCGTTCCCCAAGCCGGTCGTCGCGGCCGTCACCGGTCCCGCCATCGCGATGGGTTCCTTCCTGGCGTGCAGCTTCGATCACCGAGTTGCCGCGCACAGCTACAGCTTTCAGGCCAACGAGGTGGCGATCGGCATGGTGCTGCCCTACCCCGCTCTCGAGGTGATCAAGCTTCGGCTCACCCCGTCGGCCTTCCAGCAGGCGGTGGGTCTGGCCAAGACGTTCTTCGGCGAGACGGCGCTGGCGGCCGGCTGGGTGGACGAGATCGTCATGCACGACCAGGTCCTGCCCCGCGCCTTGGAGGCTGCCCAGGAGTTCACCACCCTGACCGCCGGCGCACACCTGGCCAGCAAGATGCGGGCCCGGCAGGCCACGCTCGACGCGATGCGCGCCGGCATCGACAACATCCACGCCGAGTTCGGGCTGTCCTAGTCCGTGCCCAGGGTCAAGCAGCGCACGCCGGAGCTGCGCGACCGGGTGGTCGACGTGGCTGTCACCACCCTGTGTGAGGACGGCATGTCCGGCTTCACCACCCGCCGGGTGGCCGAACGCGCGGGCACCTCGGTGCCCGCGGTCTACGAGCTGTTCGTCGACAAGGACGGCCTGCTGCGGGCGGTGTTCTTCGAGGGGTTCCGCCGGCTCGGCGCTGAGCTGGCCGCTCTACCCGAGACCGCCGACCCACTCGCCGACCTGCGCGCCCTGATCCCGGTGTTCCGCCGGTTCTGCCTGGACTACCCGCCGCTGGCCCGGGTGATGTTCAGCCGCCCGTTCCAGGACCTCGACCCCGGACCCGACGAGCTGGGTACTGCGCCGACGGTGCGCGAGATCCTGGTCGGCAAGGTGCAGCGCTGTATCGACGCCGGACTGCTGGCCGGCGATCCGGTGGACGTTGCTCACGTATTGCTCGCGCTGGCACAGGGATTGGCGATCCAAGAAGCCGGCCGATGGCTGGGCACCTCGACCGCGTCGATCAACCGGCGCTGGGATGTCGGGGTGCAGGCCGTGCTCGCCGGGTTCGGCCGGTAGCCTGCCGAGCATGGGACGCGTCGACGGCAAGGTCGCGCTCATCAGCGGCGCGGCACGCGGGATGGGCGCCTCGCACGCCCGGCTGTTGGTGAGCGAGGGCGCCAACGTCGTCCTCGGTGACGTCCTCGACGACGAGGGCGCCGCCGTCGCCGACGAACTCGGCGACTCCGCCCGCTACATCCACCTCGACGTCACCGACGCCGAAAACTGGTCAGCTGCAGTCGAGCTGGCGCTCAACGCATTCGGGACGCTCAACGTCCTGGTGAACAACGCCGGCATCGTGTACCGCCGCACCCTGCGCAATCTGGAACCCGAACGCTGGCAGCGGGTTCTCGACGTCAACCTCACCGGCACCCTGCTGGGCATCAAGTCGGTGATCGAGCCGATGACCGCGGCCGGCGGCGGCTCGATCATCAACATGTCCTCCATCCAGGGCATGCGCGGAACCCCGGGAAACCACGGCTACGTCGCCTCCAAATGGGCCATCCGTGGACTGACCAAGTCCGCCGCATTAGAGCTGGCGCCCAACAACATTCGCGTCAACTCGCTGCATCCCGGGATGGTCCGCACCCCGATGACCGCGCACATGCCCGACGACCTCGTCGCCGCTCCCCTGGGCCGCATCGCCGATCCCGTCGAGGTGTCGACGTTCGTGCTGTTCCTGGCCAGCGACGAGTCATCGTTCGCCACCGGTTCCGAATTCGTCATGGACGGCGGCCTGATCGCCGACGTGCCGCACCGGTGACGACCATGGGCCGCTTCGACAATCGGGTCGCCATCGTCACCGGCGCCGGTGCGCCCGACGGAATCGGGTTCGCCGTCGCACGCCAACTAATCGACGAAGGCGCACGGGTCGCCCTCGGCGCAACCAGCGACCGAATCCACGACCGCGCAGGCGAACTCGGCTCGGCCGCCGTCGGCGTGGTGGCCGATCTGACCGTCGACGGTGCCGCCGACACGCTGGTGCGCGCCGCCACCGACACCTGGGGACGGCTCGACATCCTGGTGAACAACGCGGGCATGACGTCGGTGTCGAGCGGATGGGACACCGACGACGAGGTCGCCAACCTGTCGCTGGCCGACTGGGACGCCGCGATCGCCCGCAACATGACGACGGCGTTTCTCATGTGCCGGGCGGCGGTTCCGGTGATGACCGCCGCGGGCTACGGGCGCATCGTGACCGTCGGGTCGACGACGGGCACCGTCAACGCGATGCCGGGCCAGGCCACCTACACCGCGGCCAAGGCCGGCGTGGTGGGGCTCAGCCGGGCGCTGGCGCTGGAGGTCGTGCGGCACGGCGTCACGGTCAACGTCGTCGCACCCGGCTACGTCGCCACCGGGTCACAACTGGAGTTCGAGGCGGCCGCCGCGGCGGCAGGACCGATCGGGCGCAGCGGCACACCCGACGAAATCGCCTCGTGCGTGCTGTTTTTGGCGCACCAGTCGGCGTCGTTTGTCACCGGCGCGGTGCTGATCGCCGACGGCGGGCACAACCTGCCCGAGACCTGGTCCTAGTCGCCGGTGATCCACTCCCGCGCCTGCTCGACCTGACCGGCCGGGAAGTGGCGGATCCGCGCGGAGACGAAGTGCGATCCCAGGTGCTCGGCGACGTCGGCGAGATGCGAGTCGGTGACCACGGCGATCTTCTTGACGTGCTTCTCGTGCTCGCGCACGAAGCGGAAGTGGCTCACCATCGCGCCGAAGCCGTCCCAGCCCGGGAAGTGCGCGGCGTCGATGATGACGCCGGCCAGGTCGCCGGTCGATTCGATGTGCGGGTCGACGGTCTTGGCCAGTTCGGCGAAGTCGTTCTTGTCGAAGGCCGACTCGGGATGCACGGTGAGCACCGAGGTGGCCGGGTCGAGGTTGTACTTGATCATGGTGGCCATCGTGCGCCGGGCCTGGAGAGGGCATAAGAGGCCAAGGTCATCACGTCGAGGGATGGGCTATTCCGTGGCCGATGCCAGGGAAGTCGGGCTCACCCTCACCCGAACCCCAGCCACCGTGTTGCCCACAAATCTCCCGTTGGTCCGGACCGCCGGCACCGCCGGACCGCGAGGAAAGGACCCGCTGGACGTCCAGGAAAGCAGCAGCAAACACCACAAAGCACCGCCTGCCGCCGGGACAGGCGCCGTGCATCAGCCTCGACTACACCGCGCGGTGGTTCTGCCAGTGGTCCGGATGTTCGGACAACCACTGACGTTCCACGCGCTGCACCCGGTGGTGTTCGACCGTGATCGCCAACCCGCCGGCGATCAGCAGCCCGGCCGTCACCGAGATCAGCATCACCAACAGCTCGTGGCGGTTGTAGGCAAGAGCCGCAACCACTCCGGCGATGCCGACCACACCGAACGCGATGAGCACCAAGCCCGGAAGCCACAGCGTGTCGATGAACGACTCGCCGGCGTGCGGTTGGGTTGTCCGGGAGTGATCCACCGGATCGCGATATGCGCCCTTCATGGCGTCTCCCTTCTATGAAGAGACAGCCTCCAGCCTACGCCTAATGTGAGCTAAGTCACAGGGTGAGATTCCTTCTGATCCGAAGACCAGATGTCGCCCTCCAGGGTGCCGGGCAGGTCGGCCTCGTCGGCGACGAAGACCGGGTCTTGCCCGTTGGCGGCCTGGCGCTGATAGTCGCGCAGTACGGCGAACGCCCACTTGCTCAGCAGCACGATCGCGACCAGGTTCACCAGCGCCATGAATCCCATTGCCACGTCGGCCAGATTCCACACCGTGGCGAGCTTCGACGTCGCACCCAACGCGATCGCGCCCAGCACCACCACCCGGAAGACGTTGATGGCGGTCTTGTTGGCGCCCAGGAAGAACAGGTTCACCTCGGCGTAGACGTAGTTGCCCAACACCGAGGAGAACGCGAAGACGAACACCAAGCCCAATGTCGCGCCGATTGCGGCCTG
>Ga0209254_10007404_pt1 | contig 10140 bp, 7 predicted proteins | sample FrelakmetDIP11DI_FD_187148 | JGI IMG/M metagenome (GOLD analysis project Ga0209254, IMG submission 187148) | Freshwater lake sediment microbial communities from the University of Notre Dame, USA, for methane emissions studies - DIP11 DI (SPAdes)... | ecosystem: Environmental > Aquatic >...
AGATGAACATTGACGAGATTATTGCTCTCCGCAAGGCATTCACCTCCGTCAAACAAAGACAGCGAAAGAATATTCCCCGTGATTTCGACGAAAAAATTCATAAGCTGAAAGCTGCAAGAGCACTTACAGTGGGCAATGCAGAGCTTATTTCGCAGACAGTCAGGAGATTGGAGGAAAACGGGATTCAGGTCTTCAGTGCGGATACTACAGGGGAAGCTCTGACGGTAATTCTCCGGGAAATAGGCGATGAGACGTTCGTGGTAAAATCCAAATCGAATGTTACAAAAGAGATTTCCCTCACTGCTGCATTGGAAGCTCAGGGGATTCAGTGCATCGAGACAGATGTGGGAGACAGGATACTGCAGATCATGAAAGGCAGGCCGTCACATCCTACCGGCCCGGCTTCCCATCTGTCGGCAAAGACGATTGCGCATGAACTTGCGCGCTTCTACAGTCATCAAATCAGTGAAGATCCGAACGATATTGTGAGGGTTGTGAGAGATGATATAAAGAGCTTCATGAAAAAAGCCCGTATCGGCATAACCGGAGCAAATGCCATAACCGCAGAGGAAGGCGCTATCGTCCTCGCCCACAATGAAGGAAACATATTCGAAGTGATGCGCAAACAGAAACATATCGTGGCTACGTCAATTGATAAAGTGTATCCCTCGGTGGAAGATGCACTCAATATGCTGAAGGTTATCTCCTTTAACGCGACCGGCTCCCTCATCCCTTCGTTTGTCGAGATCATAAGCGGGGTGAGCAAAACAGCGGATGTCGAAAAAAAATTCTTCCGGGGCGTCCATGCACCGGAAGAAATAATCCTCATTCTGCTCGATAACCACAGAACGGAAATCATCAATAAAGGGTTCAGAGAACTGCTCTTCTGTATCGATTGCGGAAACTGCCTTTTACACTGTCCCATGTACAATACGATCGGGACTGATTTTGCGGATGAGAAATATCTCGGCGGAAAAGGACTTGTCTATAAAAGCGTGTCTGAAGAAGAAGTGCATGAAAAGCTTGCGTTCTGTCTCACGTGCGGGAGATGCAGAAAAAATTGCCCTCTCTCAATAGATATTCCGGCTGCAATCAGAACAATCAGAAGCGAAACCCTGCCCCAGGAAGCGTACTATTTCCTCAAATCCCATCTCTTGTGGCTTTACTTTAATCTCATTATTGCCCTTCATTAACCCCGCTTCTTGACAAACAATTTCCGGATTATTTAACCTTAATGACAGTAGGTAACCGTTTGCCGATGACAAAAATACAATCCGGCATTACTGATCTTGATAATCTCATAGACTCCCTCTATGTGGGCGACAATGTTGTCTGGGAGATTGAAGCCGGCACCTCCCATGAGCTATTCGTATCACATTTTATTGGTCAGTCCTTCTCCGAAGGCCGGGATGTTATTTACATCAGCTTCAACAAGTCTCCCCATACCATCCTTCAGATGATAGGCGCCGTTCCTTTAAAGGAGAAGTTTGTCCTGCTCGACTGTTTTACCGCAGGGAAAGGCAAAAACGACAAGGCGTTCACCAAATTCTATGATGACCCTCCCCACCTGAATGTTATCAGGGTTGAAGATCCAAGGAATATCGATCAGTTCACCGAGCTTCTCAACTCATTGGAAGACAATTTTCAGTCAGGGGGAATGTATGTCTTCGACAGCCTTACCGGTATGCAGGACCTCTGGGGAGATGAAAACAGGACATATAAATTTTTTACCTATATCTGCCCTCGCCTCTATGATCTCGGCACTGTCGCATACTGGCTGCTCGAAAAGGACGCGCATAGTCAGAAATTCAAGGCAAATCTGCGTCATATAACGCAGGTGGTCCTGGAATTATACAAGCGGAAGGACAAGCTCTGGATTAAGGCCCTGAAACTCGAAGGCCGTCCGAACAGGGAAGCGTTCAAGCCACATTCCTATGAGATAGCCGAAGGGACGATTTCTGTTTCATCGGTAAAAAAAGAACCCTCCTTTGATATCGGCACAAAAATTAAGGAATTACGGATGAAAAGCGGCATCAGCCAGAAGGACCTCGCGGACAAGGTTGATCTCACCCCCAGTTTCATTTCCCAGCTGGAAAGCAATCAGATAGTTCCTTCGCTGCACTCTTTCATGCAGTTATGCAACGCCCTTGGCGTCAGCCTTTCCGATACGTTCGAGAAAAAAACCGGAGGGGCTGAATGGCTCATCAGAAAAGAAAAAACATTTTCTCAGCTTCTCTATAAAGACGGCGGCGCACGGAGCTTTCGTATTGTTGAAAACGGGACCATGACAGGCCGCCTCATTATCATTGAGCCCTATGCAAAGGCAAAGGGCGATATGATATTTACCGAAGGGAAAAAGCTCTTGTATGTGTTAAAGGGAGACATTTCAATCACGATAAACGGTAAAGGTGAGACGCTCAGGACTGGTGATTCTCTCTACCTTGACAAAGAAGTCACATCTTTATTGAAAAATGAAGGAGGTGATAACGCAGAAATACTCTCCATAAGCTCTTAGAATTTCTTTAAGAGCGAAAGTTTTTTTAATTTTCCGAGGCAGAGGATTTTTTTTGCCTGAAGCAATAAGAAATACTTAATTTCTCTAAGTATTAATTTAACTTTACTGAACAGAAGGAGGTGGAGACAAGAATAATATGAGTGAGTTTTCTGAAGCAGTCTCTAATGACGCACATTGTTAGTGCGACATCAAAAAACAGCCTTATTAAAGGAGAAAGATTGTATGAATTTACAACAACCTAATGCAAATGAAGCAACCAGAACACATAATCGTTCAAAAAGTGTCTCCCCGATGAGCGGGATATGTACCAGATGTATAGACGGATGCAGGGGAAATTGTGAAGTTTTTAAGGCGACCTTCAGGGGCAGAGAGTTACTGTATCCAGGGCCTTTTGGCCAGATAACCGCAGGCGGAGACAAAAACTATCCGATAGATTATTCTCACCTGAACATTCATGGGTATGCCCTCGGGGCCAAAGGACTTCCAAAAGGCCAGAAAGGCGACCCTGACACCGCAAAATTTCCGAATGTGAATACAGAGACCTCCTATGGCTGGACCAAAAAAGTAAATATGAAAGTTCCGATCTTTACCGGAGCACTCGGTTCAACGGAAATTGCCCGCAAGAATTGGGAGCATTTTGCTGTTGGAGCAGCGCTCTCGGGTGTTACTCTCGTGTGCGGAGAGAATGTCTGCGGAATAGACCCCGGACTTGAGTTAAGCAGCAAAAACAAGGTAACAAAAGCACCCGATATGGACCGCAGGATCGAGATGTATCGCCGCTATCATCAGGGATATGGAGAGATCCTTGTTCAGATGAACGTAGAGGACACCCGGCTGGGAGTTGCAGAATATATAATAGATAAACACGCTATTGAAACCATAGAATTAAAATGGGGACAGGGAGCAAAATGCATCGGCGGTGAGATCAAGGTGCACTCTCTGGAGCGCGCACTTGAATTACAGAAACGCGGCTATATCGTTACCCCTGATCCGTCTGATCCTATTGTTCAGTCCTCATTCAAAGACGGCGCGATAAAGGAATTTGAGCGTCACAGCCGTCTCGGCTTTATCGAAGAAAAGGGTTTTTACGCTGAAGTAAACAGGCTCAGGAGGCTCGGGTTCAAGAGAATTACGCTGAAGACAGGCGCTTATGGTCTTCGCGAGCTGGCAATGGCGATCAAATGGAGTTCCAAGGCCAAGATCGATCTGCTTACCATAGACGGCGCTCCCGGCGGTACAGGGATGAGCCCATGGCGTATGATGGAAGAATGGGGTATGCCTTCACTCTATCTGCATGCAGCTGCTGCAGAATTCTGCAAGATCCTTGACAAGAAAGGCGAGCGTGTTCCTGATATCGCCTTTGCTGGCGGCTTCAGCAGTGAAGACGGTATATTCAAGGCATTGGCATTAGGCGCGCCCTACACCAAGGCAGTCTGCATGGGCCGCGCATTAATGATCCCCGGCATGGTCGGCAAGAACATCGGAAAATGGATTAAGGCAGACGATCTCCCGAAAACCGTCAGCGAATTCGGCACCAAAGTTGAAGAGATCTTTGTAAATTATGAAGATGTTAAAAATATCGTAGGCAGCCAGGTCATAAGAAGCATTCCTCTCGGAGCGATCGGTATTTACAGCTATTCACAGAAAATAAGGGTCGGCTTACAGCAGCTGATGGCAGGTGCACGTTGTTTTAATATTGATTCGATCACGAGGAATGAACTGATGTCACTTACAGAAGAATGCGCAAAGGTTACAGGCATTCCTTACCTGATGGATTCTTACAGGAAGGAAGCAATGAAAATTCTGAGTGCAAAATAATTTTATTTGCACTCGTAAACTGATTTTGCTTTAGATGCAGTACTTGTCCCCTGAACTATTTCAGGGGACAAGTCTATAACATGGAGGTAAAAAATCGTGAACTACGGCACACCTAATGCAAGTGCAGCCACAGGGACAAAAAACAGAATATCAGACCCGGCGCCCTCCTCAGGTATATGTTCTGCCTGTCTTGACGGATGCCCCGGTCTCTGTGAGATCGGTAAATCTTCATTCAGGGGGAGAGAGGTTTTATACCCCCAGCCGTTTGGAAAGGTGACTGCCGGCGCTGTAAAAGAATATCCGGTGGATTACTCGCATCTGAATATTCAGGGCACATGCGTGGGCGCAGTAGGTATGGAGGCGGACTCGGACAAGGCGCTCTTTACGCACGTTTCGACCGAGACAAGCATTGGGAATAAGCATAAAGTAAAGCTCACAATCCCCATCTTTACCGGCGCATTAGGCTCAACAAATATCGCACGGGATAACTGGGACGGTATGGCTATCGGCGGCGCGATATCGGGAATCATGGTGGTTATCGGCGAGAACATCGTAGGAATGGACCACCACGCCGAGATAAAAAAAGGCAGAGTAGTGAAATCACCGGAGCTCGAAAGAAGAGTGAAGACGTTCAACGAATGGTCTGAAGGATACGGCGCCATCGTGTTGCAACAGAATGTTGAAGATGAGAGGCTCGGTTCCCCTGAATACGCGGTTGACAAGCTGGGAGTGGAATGCCTCGAGCTGAAATGGGGTCAGGGGGCAAAAAATATCGGCGGTGAGGTAAAGCTCAAAACACTCGACAGGGCACTTGAATTAAAGAGGAGAGGTTATGTTGTGCTCCCGGACCCGGAGGACCCGGTTGTTCAAAAGGGCTTTAAAGAAGGCGCATTCAGGGAGTTCGAGAGACATTCGAGACTCGGTATGGTCGATTACGACAATTTCATGAAGAGTGCTGAATATCTCCGGAAATTAGGGGCAAAATTTGTATCCCTGAAGACCGGCGCCTACAGAGTCGCCGATCTTGCAAGGGCAATACGGTACGCATCTGACGCAGAACTCGACCTGCTCACGATAGACGGTTCCGGCGGAGGAACAGGAATGAGTCCCTGGAGGATGATGAATGAATGGGGAATACCGACCATTTATCTCCAGGCATTTGCATATAAATTTGCGGACCAGTTACGGGCAAAGGGCAAATTTGTTCCCGATCTCGCGATCGCAGGCGGCTTCTCGCTCGAAGATCACATATTCAAGGCAATCGCGCTCGGCGCTCCCTTTGTTAAGGCGGTCTGTATGGGACGCGCAACCATGATACCGGCAATGGTCGGAAAGAATATTCAGAAGTGGTTGTCGGAAGAGAAACTTCCGCCTGAGATAAAAAAATATGGCGATTCCGCAGAAAAAATATTCGTCGGCGCAGAGACCCTGAAGGCAAAATACGGGAAACTGTACAAGAAACTTCCTTACGGCGCCATCGGCATGTTTACCTTCTGCGACAGGCTCAAGATCGGCCTCCAACAGCTCATGGCCGGCGCAAGGAAATTTTCTCTCCAGTACGTCGACCGCCACGACCTGGTTTCTCTCACAAGAGAAGCGACTGATGTAACAGGAATTCCCTACGTTATGGAATCCGACATGGAAGAAGCTGACAGGATACTGTTCGGCACTGAAGATGCAGCATAGGTACTTGCAGAAGTGGCGAATATTTTGCAGGAAGAGGGTCGCGAAAACCGCTGTCCCTTCTTCACAAAGTCATATCAATCGCTGGGGAGGAACGTTGCCGCATGACCAAAACGATGCTTGCAATCCTGAAGGTTCTTGATCAACAGCCGGACGATATTCTTGGTTCCCGCGCGATTTCACGGCAGCTGAAATCCCACGGGATCGCTCTGACGGAAAGGACGGTGCGGTATCATCTGAGAATCCTTGATGAGAGGGGGTTTACAGAAGTGTTCGGCAAAGAGGGCCGAAAGATCACCCGTAAAGGACGTGAAGAACTCTCCCTTGCGCGTGTATCCGAGAAGATCGGGTTCGTGAGCAGCAGGATCGAGACACTCTCATTCCTCACAAGCCTTGACCTCGAAAAGAACGATGGGGATATCATCATCAACGTCTCGTATTTCCCCGAGAAAAATCTGAAAGAGGCATTGGCGATCATGAAGCCGGTATTTGCCTCGCCCTATGTGATGTGCGATAAGGTTGTATTGCGCCGCGGGGAAGAGAGGATCGGCGATGTACCTGTGCCGAAAGGACAGGTCGCATTCGGTACGGTATGCAGCGTAACCATAAACGGCATTTTCCTCAAGACAGGGATACCGATCACGTCGAAGTTTGGCGGTTTGCTGCAGATAGAACATTCCGAACCGACACGCTTTACTGCTGTCATAAGCTATGAGGGATCGTCGCTCGACCCCCTCGAGATATTTATACGGAGCAGGATGACTGATGTCAATGGCGCAGTGAGAAAACGCTCCGGCAAAATCCTCGCAAGCTTCAGGGAGGTGCCGGTAGTCAGCATCGGCAGGGCAACACAGTTAAGTGAGGAACTGTATAAAAAAGGCATTCGCGGCGTCCTGTCGATTGGGAATCCGAACCAGCCTCTCCTTGAAATGCCCGTGGGGCTCGATAAGGTCGGGATAATAATCGTCGGGGGGCTGAATCCGATCGCCGCCGTGGAAGAATCAGGCATTAGCACGACGAGCAAAGCAATGTCGACCCTCCATCAGTTTGCTGATCTTGTGAACTTCGGGGATCTGCTTTGATTGTTCTTTGCCCCCCCGCAGTCTTAAAGGCTATCGGGACGATGCATCAAAGATAGTCATTCCGGCTTGTTCGGAATCTTTCTTTACTTCGTGTTTGAGCATCAAGACTGCCCCGGAAGGATTCCCGTCAAGCGGGAATGACAGAGAATATACTATGAGTCTTCGTGTAGGCGAGTGGGTAATTCTTGTAAGAAATCATGTCATTCCCCGGCGTGACCTGGGAATCCATGGTTCGACAAGCTCACCATGACACTTGTCACCCTGAGCCTGTCGAAGGGTGGATGCTCCGATCAAGTCGGAGGCAGAACGACGATGCATTTTATTGATTAAATCCTTTTTCTACGATGCATCCGGTTCAACATGCACGATGACATCGGCTACGGCAGGGAACTCTGCTTTAATGGTTTCTTCGATGCCGTCGGCGATACGATGCGCGTTCTCTATCGATAACGTGCGGTCGACGAACACGTGGAGGTCGAGATATGCTGAATTCACCGAACCTCTCGACCTGATGTCGTGGCATCCCTGAACCCCTTCTATGTTATTAACGAGCTTCCTGATGGCAGCGTGGTCTATGCAGGCTTTGTCAACGAGAACATTCGAAGCGTCCCTGAGGATCTCATAGCCTATTCGGGCGATAAAAAAGGTAATGATGATTCCGACAATAACATCCGCATAACGATACCCCATCTCCGTAAAAAACAGGCTTGCAATGACCGTAAGGGATACAAGGACATCACTCTGGGTATGCCTGGCATCGGCTATCAGAAATTCACTGCCGAGCTGTTTTCCCTTTCTCTTCTCATAGAGCATCACAAAAATGTTCACCCCTATTGTGAAAAGCATAATAATGAAACTGGTTTGTGTAACGATCGTTATATGCTCTTCACGAAAAGCATGGTATACCTTCTTTAGTATCTCAATGCACGTCGTAAACAGCATAACGGCGATAATAATGGTGAAAAGGGTTTCATATTTCCTGTGCCCGTAGGGATGATCCTCATCAGGCGGACGGGAGGCAATCCAGATGCCGATCAGACCTACCACGTTCGACGCCCCATCGAATATGGAATGAAATCCGTCCGACATCATGGCAACGGAATTCGAGATATAGCCGTAGAGGACTTTGGCAAGGGCGACGATCAGGTTCAGAATTAATGTGTAAATGAGGACCTTCCGGACCTGTTCGGAATAGTCAGTGGTTACAGAATGATCATGTCCCATTTGTTTTTGAATGCCGCAAACGTCCCTTCTTCAATAGATTTTCTCATATTCCTGAAGAATTGCAAATAAAAGGCGAGGTTATGGATTGTATTCAGCCGCATCGAAAGGATCTCTCTCGAAAGAAACATATGCCGAAGATACCCGCGTGAATAGTTCCTGCACGTTTCGCATTCACACTCGGGATCAAGAGGCCCTTTGTCAGCCTTGAATTCTTCCCGTTTGATGCTGATCCTGCCCTGACTCGTAAAGAGCGTTCCGTTTCGCGCGTTCCGGGTCGGCATCACGCAGTCAAACATATCGAATCCTGCCTCGACCGCAACGAGCACATCATGAAGATCGCCGATACCCATCAGATACCTCGGCCTGTCATAGGGGAGCAGCGGCGCAGTGAAACGGATCATCCGGTGCATATCTTCCTTGGGCTCGCCGACACTGAGACCGCCGACCGCATAGCCGTCGAACCCGATATCCTTAAGTTCTTCAACACTCTTCTTTCGCAGGTCCTCATAGAGGCTGCCCTGTACGATTCCGAACAGCGCCTGCCCTTCCCTCTGCAGTTCCTTGCATTGCGCCGCCCACTGTATAGTCCGGAAAAGGGAATTCATCGCATAGGAATGCGTTGATGGGTATGGCGTGCAGTCGTCGAACACCATTGCGATATCAGAACCGAGGGAAGCCTGTATCGCCATTGCTTCTGCGGGACCGATAAAATGCATCGAACCGTCGAGATGTGATTTAAAATGCACCCCCTGGTCTTCAATTTTTCTCAAAGCCGAAAGGCTGAAGACCTGAAAACCCCCGCTGTCAGTAAGGATCGGCCGGTCCCAGTTCATGAAGCTATGCAGCCCGCCGAGGGACGAGACGACCTCGTGGCCGGGCCTGAGATAGAGGTGATACGTATTGGAAAGGATGATCTCTGCTCCGATCTCCTTCAGCTCATCCGGCGTCATCGCCTTCACCGTGCCCACGGTCCCGACAGGCATGAACACAGGGGTATGTATCGATCCCCTGTCTGTTTCAAGAATTCCCGCACGCGCTACACCATCGGTATTAAGGACACTAAATTTCATAAGCTTTTATGTTACCTGAAGAAGGGAATTCTTAAAAGGACTGTCGCTCTTAGTTTATTGAAAAAATACCACGGTCAACCGTAAAAACGGATTTCAGCAACTGGAATATTTCCTTTTTATTGCCCGGGCGTTTGACCATTATTCTGGCATCGTTCATTACAAAGGTGAGATAAAACCCAAAATTCACTTTCTTGATTTCCAGAAACTCTCTTTCAATCGTGCCCCTCTCATCCTGGAATACAAAGCGAATCTTACGAAGATCAAAATCAAGCGTCACCTCGTTGGAAAACCGCTTCTTAAACATCAGAATCACGCCATAGAACGGCAGGACAAAAACAAACGCATTAAAGATTGCATCCACCATTGATAACTTCGTAATAAAAACCCCGAGTACGCTAAACAACAGCAGGAATACGAACATGATCCCGTGAAAATAATGAAAGAAGATACGCTCTTCACCCGGCATGTAGAAGGTATAGCTATTTTTTGTCATAACCTGTTAGTGCAGACAACCCCTTTGCAGTCAGTATAGCCGAAAAATGAAGAATACCGTACCTAATAATTCAGCCATGACAATACTAATCAGCTCCTACGGACTAAATGACCCGTTGCCCACTTGCCATTTGTCTGATTATCCAATTGGAACTTACTCACAGGACTACGCAAAATTATCAGTTCTTGATATCTATTGAATTCCCATTCAAGCAAACGAAGCTGGACAGATCATTGGTATTTCTTTCGCTTTGAA
>Ga0209254_10007405_pt1 | contig 10140 bp, 9 predicted proteins | sample FrelakmetDIP11DI_FD_187148 | JGI IMG/M metagenome (GOLD analysis project Ga0209254, IMG submission 187148) | Freshwater lake sediment microbial communities from the University of Notre Dame, USA, for methane emissions studies - DIP11 DI (SPAdes)... | ecosystem: Environmental > Aquatic >...
GCGGATCGCCGCCGCCTCGCCGATGCCGGACGAACCGCCGGTGATCATCACGACCTTGCCCTTCACCGCGCCCTTGAGGCTGCGGTCGATCGAGAGATCCGGGTCGAGGTGGCGCTCCCAGTAGTCCCACAGGCGCCAGGCGTAGTCCTCGAGCGCCGGCACGCGGATCTTGGCCTTGTCGAGGATCTTCTGCGTCGCCGTCGAATCGAAGCGCGTCGGGTAATTGACGAACTGCAGCACCGAGCGCGGCACCTGCAGGTCGCGCAGAACCTGGTTGAAGACGTTCTGGATCGGCTTGCTGCGCTCGACCGACTGCGTCACCGGCTCGGGCACCATCGCGAACACCTTGGGGTCGAGGCGGAACGCCATCTCGGGTGCGTGGGCCGCGCGCGCGAAGACATTCAGGATCTCGCCGACGCGGCGGACCTTGGGATCGGTGAGGTGGAAGCAGCGGCCGTCGAGCTTCGGCTGGTGCGAGAGGTGCACCAGCGCGTCGACGACGAAGTCGACCGGCACGACGTTGATGTAGCCGCCTTCGATGCCGACCAGCGGCATCCAGCGCGGCCATGACTCGCGCAGCCGCTGCAGCGCCTTGAAGAAATAGTACGGACCGTCGATCTTGTCGATGAAGCCGGTCTGCGAGTGCCCGAGCACCGCGCCCGGGCGATAAACGCGGAACGGGATGCGGCCGTTCGCGCGCACCATCGCCTCGGAGTCGTGCTTGGTGCGGTGGTACGGGTGATCGAGTTCTTCCGCTTCCTCGAACATGTCCTCGGAGAACGTGCCACGGTAGAGGCCAGCGGCTGCAATCGAGCTCACCAGGTGGAAGCAGCCGGCGTTGACGGCTTCGGCGAACTCCAGCGCACCCTTGGTGCCGGTGATGTTCGCCTTCTCCATCGCCTCGGCACTGGCCTCGATGTCGTACACGGCGCCGAGGTGATAGAAGTGCTTGATCTTGCCCTTCAGCTTCGCGACGTCGGCCTTGCCCACGCCGAGCTTCGGCAGGCCGAGGTCGCCCTTGACCGGAACCACGCGCTTGCGGCTGTCCGCGCCCCAGAACTCGCGCAGCTCGTCGAGCTTGCCGATCGACCGCGGGCGGACCAGCACGTAGATCGTGCCCTTGCCCTTGCGCAGCAGTGATTGGACGAGATAACGACCGATGAAGCCGGTCGCGCCGGTCACGAAGTAAGTCATCCGTGGAGCCCCCTGATATTGTCGGGCTACCTTAGGGTTCGTACGTACTCAGGTCAACGTGGCGCGGCCCCGGCATTGGCTAAGATGCCGGTGCGGCCGGCCGGGTTCGGGCAGGCCAGCGGGGGCGGCATGGCGAGCAGGAATCGGGCGGCGACGGGAGGCGGGCAGCACGAACGGATGTCTGCAGTGGACACCGCATGGCTGCGCATGGACGGCCCCGCCAGCACCATGATGATCGTCAGCGTCATGACCACGGCCACGCCGGTGCCCGCGGCCGACCTGCGGCGGGTCCTCGAGACCCGGCTGCTCTGCTTCCCGCGCTTCCGCAAGCGCGTCGAGACCGATCCCCTCGGCGCTTCCTGGATCGAAGACTCGGATTTCGACCTCGACGCGCACTTCGTCGTGACCAGGCTGCCGGGCAAGGGCGGACGCCGCGAGCTGCAGGCGCTGGCGGCCGAACTGGCCAGCCAGCGGTTCGACCCGGCACGGCCGCTGTGGCAGCTGCACCTCGTCGAGCACTACGGGACGGGCAGCGCGTGGGTGCTGCGCCTGCACCACTGCTACGCGGACGGCATCGCGATGATCCGGGTGCTGCTGTCGCTGACCGAACAGGATGCCGGCCCCGCGCTCGCCGGGGCCCACGCAGCGGAGTCTCGCACCGGGTCGCGTGGACGACGCAAAGGCGCCGCGGACCCGTTGCAACTGCTCGACTGGGTCAGCCAGCTGACGCAACCCGCGGGCGACATCGTCGAAAACGTCCTGGCCGAGGGCGCGCGACTGCTCGAGACGGGCGTGCACAAGCTGTTTCATCCGGAGACCGCCGCCGCGATCGCGCTCCAGGCCAGGGGCATGGCCGGCGAGTTTGCGCGGGTCATCGCGCTGCCCGACGACCCCGCGTCACCGCTGCGTGCGCCCTTGAGCGGCGAGAAGCGCGTGGCGTGGTCGGAGCCGCTCGATCTGCAGGAGGTCAAGACCGTGAGCCGGGCGCTCGGCTGCACCGTCAACGACGTGCTGATGGCTACCGTGGCCGGCGCCCTCGGCGCCTACCTGCGCGCAGGAGGATTCGATACCACGGACGTCGTGCTGCGCGCGTCGGTGCCGGTGAACCTGCGCGAGGCCGAAGAGGCGGCGACGCTCGGCAACAAGTTCGGGCTGCTGTTCGTCGAGCTGCCGGTCGGCGTCGCCAATCCGCTGCAGCGGGCGTACCGGATGCACGACACGATGCGGGACCTGAAGGGCTCGCAGCAGCCGCCACTCACGCTCACCGTGCTCGGACTGCTCGGCGTGCTGCCGAACGTCGTGCATGGTCCTGCCATCGAACTGTTCAGCCGCAAGGGCTCGCTGGTGGCGTCGAACGTGCCGGGACCGCAGGCACCGCTGTACCTGTGCGGACAGCGCATCGCGGAGATGCACTTCTGGGTGCCGCAAAGCGGCTCGATCGGCGTCGGGGTCAGCATCCTGTCGTACGCAGGCAAGGTGTTCTTCGGGCTGATCGCGGACCGCGCGTGCATTGCCGAGCCGGCGCAGGTGGTCGATCGGCTGGGCTCCGAATTCGAGCAATTGCTGCTGGCCGCAACGGTGGGGGTGCTCGGTCTGCAGCAGCGCAAACCGCGGCGCGGGAAACGGGCGACGTCGACCGCGGGAAATACGTAGACTGCGGTTTGACACACTGCAGCAAGCGCCTGGAATTCCCCACAATCGATCTTGCGGCAGTCCCTCCGGACGCGCCCCATCAGGAGTTTCGTCATGGCCACCTCCCGTACACGCACACGCAAGACCGCAGGCTCCGGCACTGGACGACGCATGCGCGACGTGTTCAAAACCGCCCAGGAGACGATGCAGGCACGTGTCGGCGGCGCGCGTGAACAGGCGCAGGAAACCTGGGACAACCTCGAAGCGCTGTTCCAGAGCCGCGTGCAGCGCGCGATGCACCAGCTCGGCGTGCCGACGGCCGAGGAAATCCGCGCGCTGACCCGCCGCGTGAGCGAACTCAACGACAGCGTGAGCAAGATCGTCCAGCGGCAGCTCGCTGCGCAACCGAAAAAACCGGCTAAGCGCGCCAGGCGCAAGGTCGCGGCAAAGCCGCGGCGCGCGCAGGCGAAACGCAGCAAGACCGCGGGCTGATCCCGCTGGCATCGGCGACGCACGGAGGTCCAGCGATGCTCGACCTGCAACCGGCGATTGGACGTAAGAGGGAAAGCCACGGACGCTTCGGGCTCGCGCTCGCCGGCGGCGGGCCGCTCGGCGCGTTCTACGAGGTCGGGTGCCTGCACGCGATCGAGGAAGCGTTCGACGGCTTCCGGCTCACCGACCTCGAGATGTACGTCGGCGTGAGCTCGGGCGCGATGATCGCGGCCGGCCTCGCCAACGGCTTCGACACGGCCGACATGGGGCTGGTCTTCATCCACAACGCGTCGAACGAGATGAAGTTCTCGCCGGCGCTGTTCCTCAAGCCCGCCTTTCGCGAGTACGCCCGGCGCATCGCAGGTGCACCCGGCATGCTCGCCGGCATCGCGCGCGAGTACCTGCGTGATCCGGGCAAGGACTGGGCGGAAGTGATCGACCCTCTCGGCCGATTGCTGCCCACGGGCATCTGCGACAATCGCCCGCTCGAGCGGGTGATGGCCCGGCTGTTCTCGCTGGACGGCCGTACCAACGACTTCCGCAAGCTCGTGCCGAAACTCTATGTCGTCGCGACCGAACTCAACACCGGACATTCCGTGCGCTTCGGCGAGCCGGGGTTCGATCACATCCCCATTTCGCGCGCGATCCAGGCCAGCACCGCCCTGCCCGGACTGTATCCGCCGGTTGCGATCGACGGCCACCTTTACGCCGACGGCGCACTGCTGCGGACGATGAACGCGTCGATCCTGCTCGAGGCCGGCGCGGATTTCGTCATCTGCGTCAATCCGCTGGTGGCGTTCGATGCGTCGAGCGCCCCGCGGCCGCCGCACGGCTTCCCTCCCGACGAGCACGACCTCTCGCACGGCGGGCTGCCAACGGTGCTGAGCCAGACCTTCCGTTCGCTGATCCAGTCGCGCATGCAGGCGGGTTTCAAGAGCTACAAGCAGCGTTACCCGCAAGCGGACGTGCTGCTGTTCGAGCCGGACACCGGCGACGAACATATGTTCTTCCAGAACGTGTTCCGCTACGCGGATCGCCGCCGGCTGGCGGAGCATTCGTACCAGCGCACGCGCCACGACCTGCTGCGGCAGGCCGACGGCCTCGCACCGCTGCTGCAGCGGCACGGGATCACGCTGCGGCTCGACGTGCTCGAGGATCGAGGCCGCACCTTCCTGCGCGCCGTGCAGGAACGCAAGCGTCGCCAGCTGCCCGTGACCGGCGCGCTGCACCGCGCGCTCGACCGGCTCGAGCACACCGTCGCGGGCGGGCGGGCCTGACGTCTTGAAGCTGCTCGGCATCGAAATCGGCGCCCCGCCGGAGGATCGCGGCACACTCGGGCGCCTGCTCGAGCGCAACCAGGCGCTGCGCGACGTGTTCGCTGCGGACCCGCGCCTCGGCAGGCAGCTGCTGCGACTGCAGAAATGGCAGTCGAAGCGGCTCCTGCGCTCGCATGACGACCTGCACGCCAATCCGCGCTACCGGCTTGCGGTCGAGTTCTTCTTCAACGAGCTGTACGGCGGCGACGCGCGCCGCCGCGACTCCGACATGATCAAGGTGCAGCGGGCCATGGAGCGGCTGCTGCCGCGCGAGGGCCTCGAAGTGCTGTGCCTGGCCGTGCAGCTCGAGACCTTGTCACAGGAACTCGATGCGGACGTGGCGCGCTCGCTGCCCCCGGGCGGCATCACCGTGGCGCGGTATGCCGAGGCCTATCGCCGCGCAGGCCGGCGTGCGGACCGCGAGCGACAGATCGCGCTCACGAGCGAAATCGGCGAATATCTCGACGGCGTGGTCCGCAAGCCGATCATCCGCGGGCTCGTGCGGCTGGCGCGTAGCCCGGCCCACGCGGCCGGGTTCGGCTTGCTGCAGGAATTCCTCGAGCGCGGCCTCGATGCGTTCGAGGCGATGCACGGCGCAACGGAATTCCTCGGCACGGTGCGGGCCCGCGAACGACGGGCGATGGAGCGGCTGTTTGCCGGCACGGCGGACCCGTTCGAATTCGATGCGGGCGAGCGCAGGACGAAACAGAGGGCGCAACCGGGATGAGTTCAAGCGGCCGGCCGACGGGCAGGAAAGGCAGGAGAAAAGCTGTCCGCAAACCGCCGCCCCAGTGGCGCAGGTACCTGACCCAGGCCGAGCTGGAGCTGCTGCCACCTGCGGGTGACGCGCCGGCCGGCGCTGCCGACGACCGCAGCGACGAGTTCGAAGACGCCGAGCTGCCCGAGCTTGCATGGTGGCAAACCCGGCCCTTCGTCGCGGGTCTCGCCGTCGCGTGCGTGGTACTGGCGGTGCTGACCGTCACGTCGATGGTCAACGCATCGCGCGAGCGCGCGGCAGCCCGTGCGGCGGCCGAACGCGAACAGACCCTGACGCTGCGGGCAATCAACAGCGTGCGCTCGTTGCGCATCACGCCCAATCCCCGCAGCTGGTCCGCCAGCCCGGACCTGACGCTGGCCTGGCCCGAGCCGCCGCAATTGCTCGAGCTGCGCCTGGCCGTGGGCTACTCGCCATTCCTGGCCTTCGCCGTGATCGTGGACAAGGTCGATCACGGCCGGGTGCTGGTCGTCGAACGCATGGCCCCGGATTCCAACAAGGAACTGCGACTGTCACTCAACAGCTCGGCGTTCGGCCCCGGCGAATACCGCCTGCGGTTGCAGGGCTATACGTGGCGTGGTGATCGCGTCGACGTGGGTTGGGTGAGATTACAGGTCTCCGATCCGCGCTGAGCCCTTCCCACTGCTTGCACTACACGTAGTGCAATGCGATGATGGGCCATTCCGCCGTCCGTCCCGGAGGCCACCGTGCCCCACCCGTTCTCGATCCGCCTCGACGATGATCTCGACGCTCGCCTCGAACGCATCGCGCGGCTCACCGGGCGCAGCAAGTCGTTCTACGTCAAGCAGGCCCTCGAGGCGCAGATCCAGGACCTCGAGGACCTGTACCTCGCGCGCCGGATTTCGAAGCGAGTGGCCGATGGCCGCGAGCGCTTGATTCCACTGCTGGAACTGGAGCGCGAACTTGGTGTGGACGATTGAGTTCGCCGAGAGCGCTGCCAGGCAACTCCGCAAGCTCGACCCGGCAATCGCTCGTCGCATCACGGCGTACCTGCGGGAGCGCGTGGCCAGCGCCGACGATCCCCGATCCCTGGGTGCCGCATTGAAGGGTGACGAACTCGGTCAGTTCTGGAAATACCGCGTCGGCGACTACCGGCTCATCGCCGAGATCCACGATCAGGAAATCCGTATCCTCGTGCTTCGACTCGGTCACCGCCGCGAAGTGTACCGTTGACGCATCCGCGCGCTTGAATTCTCGATCGCGTGATCCGCGATCGCCCCGGCCAATAGCGATCGGGGCTAGAAGTCCGCGCGCAGCGCCTGCATCGGCGGGTGCGAGACGACGGAACGCGCGGCCAGGATTCCAGCCGTGCCCACCAGCACCGCGCCACCGACGATGCCGGCCAGCCACACCCGCGGATCGGGTGAGTACTGCAGGTCGAACACCTGCTTCGCCAGCAGATAACCGACCGCGGTCGCGCCCGCTGCCGCGAGCAACCCGGCGAGCGCGCCGAGCACGATGAACTCGGCGGCCACGCCCTGGAAAACGACGCTGCGGCTGGCGCCCAGCGTGCGCAACATGGCGCTTTCGTAGCGCCGTTCGTCGCGCGTGGACTGCACGGCGGCGAGCAGCACCATGAGCCCTGCGGCCAGCGTGAACAGGAACACGTACTGGACCGCGAGGCTCGCCTTGTTCATCACGTCGCGCACCTGCCCGAGCAGCGCCTCGATGTCGATGATGGTGACTTCGGGGAACTGCCGCACGAGCTCGACCAGCAGCGGCCGCTGCTGCGGCTCGACGTACACGCTGGTGATGAGCGTACCGGTCGCGCTTTCGAGCACGCCGGGCGAGAACACGACGAAAAAATTCGGCTTGAAGGTGTCCCAGCGCACTTCACGCAGGCTGGTGATCGTGCCGCTGACGGCCTCGCCGGCTATGTCGTACGTCAGCGTATCGCCGAGCTTCATGCCGAGGCGCTCGGCGTAATCCGTCTCGACCGAAACCTGCGGCGCTCCGCGCGTTGCCGGTGACCACCACTGGCCCGCGACGATCCTGTTGCCGGGCGCGAGCTCGGCCGACCAGGTGAGGTTGGCCTCGCGCTCGACGAACTCGTTCGCGCGCTCGCCCTGGAACGTCAGTTTCTCGACCGGGGTGCCGTTGATGGCGCTGAGACGAGCCCGCAGCATCGGTACCAGCGCCGTCGCCGGCAGTCCTGTTCGCGCGAAGAACTGCTCGACGCCCGCGCCTTCGTCGGGGCGGATGTTGATCATGAAGTAGTTGGGCGCGTCGGCCGGCAGGCTGCGCTGCCAGTCGCGCAGCAGGTCGTCACGCACCAGCGCGAGCAGCAGCAGCACCATGAAGCCGAGGCCGAACGCCACGATCTGCACGATGCTGTCGCGGCCGCGGCGTGCGATGTTGGCGAGGCCGTAGCGCCACGCAACACCGACACCGCTGCGCAGCGGCGCCAGCGACCTCACCAGCGCCCAGCCGGCGACGGCAAGCAGCAGGAACGTCGCACCGAGCCCGCCCGCCACGTACCCCACGAGCTTCGGGTCGCGCACGATCCAGTACAGCAGCGCGAGCACGGCACCGATCGCCAGGCCGTAGACGATGGCGTAGCGCAGCGGCGGCGGTTCGAGATCGCGACGCAGGACGCGCGCGGGCGGCACACGCTTCAGGCGCAGCAGCGGCGGCAGTGCGAACCCGACCAGCACGACGACCGCGGTGACGACACCCAGGAGGAAGGCATCGGCCGTGGGCGGCGGCAGGTCGCCGCGCAGCAGGTCGCGCAACAGCCAGGCGATGCCGGACTGTGCGACGTAACCGATCGCCGTGCCGGTGACGGCAGTGACCAAGGCGATGGCGACGAGCTGGACCACCGTCTGTGTCAGCACGAACCGCTGCGACGCACCCATGCACTTCATCAGCGCCACGGTGTCGAGATGACGACGCGCGTAACGCTGCGCCGCCATCGCCACAGCAATGGCCGACAGCAGCACGCTGACCAGGCTCGCGAGCGAGAGGAAGCGTCCCGCGCGATCGGCCGAGGCGCGGATCTGCGGGCTGGCATCGGCGATCGACCGCACCCTCTCACCGCGTTGCTTGCCCGCCCTGAGCCACTCGCGGAAGTCGTCGACCGGTCCGGGCTCGCCGGCGAACAGCACGGCCCGGCTCACGCGGCTGCCGGGCTGCACGAGCTGGGTGGCAGGCAGGTCGGCGCGGTTGATCAGCAGCGTCGCCGCGAGATCGGCGAAGCCGCTGCCCTGGTCTGGACGATAGTCGAGCACCCGCGTCACCCGGACGGTGTGCGCGCCGACCGTCAGGTCGGAACCGACCTGCGCACCAAGCTTGGCCAGCAACCGCGAATCGGCCCACGCTTCGCCCGGTGCCGGAATGCCGTCGGTGACCACGCCAGCACCAAACGGCTGGTCCGCCGTCTTCAGGCGGCCGCGCAGCGGATAGCCTGCGCCGACGGCGCGCAGCGCGATCAGGGACGACTCCTGGCCGAAGAACACCACGCTCGGCATCGACTCGATGCGCGCGGAGCGCAGGCCACGTCTTGCCGCCTCCGCGTCATAGGCGTCGGCAATGGGTCGCGCAGACTCCAGGCGCAGGTCGGCTGCCAGCACTTCACCGGCCTGCCGCTCGACGGCCAGGCCGATGCGGCTGGTGAAGAACCCGACCGCCGTCAGCGAAGCGACCGCAACCAGCAGCGCGAGCACGAGCACGGCGAGTTCGCCGGACTTGAGGTCCCGCAACAGGTTGCGCACTGCGAACATGAGCGAAGGCATCCTCAGTTCAACCCGGGACGACGCGTCCGGCTTCGAGACGGATGATGCGGTCGCAGCGTTCGGCGAGTTGCCGGTCGTGCGTGACGAGGACGAGCGTAGCCTGCGTCGCGCGATTGAGGCCGAACAACAGGTCCATGATCTTTTCGCCGGTTGCGGCGTCGAGGTTGCCGGTCGGCTCGTCTGCGAACAGCACGTCCGGCTGGCGCACGAACGCGCGCGCGATGGCGACGCGCTGCTGCTCGCCGCCCGACAGTTGCCGCGGATAGTGACCGACGCGCTCGGCGAGGCCGACGCGATCGAGCACTTCCCGCGCTGCCTCACGGGCATCGGAGCGACGCGCGAGTTCGAGCGGCAGCATCACGTTTTCGATGGCCGTGAGCGATGGCAACAGGTGGAAAGACTGGAAGACGAAGCCGACGTGCCTGGCCCGCACCGCGGCGCGACCGTCCTCGTCGAGCTGCGTCAGGTCGTTGCCCGACAGCAATGCGCGGCCCGAGGTCGGTTCGTCGAGACCCGCAAGCAAGGCGAGCAGCGTCGACTTGCCGGCACCCGACGCACCGATGATCGCGACCGCTTCACCGCGCCGGATCGACAGCGACACGTCCGACAGAATGGCCAGCGTTCCCTCGGGACTGCTAACCTGCTTGCCAAGTCCTTCCGCCGCCAGCACCACCGTCGTGTCGTTCATCAAAGCCTGCTTTTCGCTCGCTGCCATTCGTGTCCTGTGCCTCGTCCTGCTTGCCTGCGGCATGACCGCTGCGGCCCGGGCAGCGGACGCGCCGGCGGCCGCCCCCACCATCCTGGTCCTGGGCGACAGCCTCAGCGCGGGGTACGGAATTCGAGTCGAACAGGGCTGGGTGGCCCTGCTGCAGACCCGGTTGCGCGCCAAAGGGTACGGTCACCGCGTCGTCAACGCCAGTTCGAGCGGCGAGACCACCGGCGGCGCGCTGGCCCGGCTGCCCCGGGCCCTGGCCACGCA
>Ga0209254_10007406_pt1 | contig 10139 bp, 9 predicted proteins | sample FrelakmetDIP11DI_FD_187148 | JGI IMG/M metagenome (GOLD analysis project Ga0209254, IMG submission 187148) | Freshwater lake sediment microbial communities from the University of Notre Dame, USA, for methane emissions studies - DIP11 DI (SPAdes)... | ecosystem: Environmental > Aquatic >...
CCGTCGAAGATCACCACGTCCATAGGGCCTGCAACCACAGGCCATTCTGATTCGGGGCGCCGGTCATCGTGAGCCTTGTCGAAAGCGGGAATGGCGACTTTGCCGCCGGCCGGGTTGGTGAGAGCAGAAATCGTGCGCAGACCGAGTGAGACGTCATGGGTACCGGGCACACCGCGTGTTACCAGCAAGGGATGAATCTCGCGGCCCAAGGATTCGCGCTCAGCATGAGTCTTGTAAAGGTCGTCTAAGGAAAAACCGGCTACGCGGCAGCCGTAACCCTTGTGCAAGATCAATTGCAGGAATTCGCGCAGGGTTGACTTGCCCGAGCCTTGCGCGCCGTTGACGCCCAGCACGAAAGGGCGGTCGGCTTGCTTTTGTTGACTTACCCAAGCGGCGAGCGGCAGATAGAGCCTTTTGAGGCTTTCTGCCAGACTCGCATCCATCTGCAGTTCGCGCATCTTTCGCACGAATGCCGGACGAATGCGTGCGGCCATGTCCTGGTATTCCGCCGCGCTCATCACTGCTCGCTCGGTGGGCCAAAGCGAGCCCTGCATACCCAAATGCATAAAAATCGTGTCCGCCGATTCTCTCGCTAGAGACGCGTTTCTGAACGATGAAGACCTAGAAATTAGGCAGGCAATCATGCCACAGCCGGCTTCACTGCTTCAAGCGATCCTTTTTTAGTCGGCGGCAATCGCCCCACCGGCCTGAAATTACCATTGCCACCCTTGAGGCCCGGGAGGCCAGCGCGTACAGATTCCGACGTCCGCTACGCACGGGCAAAAAAAACCCACTTCGATAAGGAAGCGGGTCGAAATGCTCACGCTTCTGCAAGGAAGCAAGAGGAGGAACGCCTATAAGACCAGGCCACAAGTCGCAAGTTTCGTACTGATTCGTGAAAATTCCCCCAACTCGCCCGCCACACTGGAAAACGCCCGTGAGCATGAGATCAACGCGACTGCGAGGCTATGGCCATGCTGCCCCGGCATGGTCCGGTAAAATTGGACCCAAAGAGGCTGGCCAGGCATGCCCCTGCACCGGCATAATGGCAAACCGAGTTTTCATATTTCGCTCTCCGTAGATCAAAACAAAACCAGGTTGATTCGATGAAAAAGATCATGACCATCATTTTCGCAGCCCTGTTCTTGAACGCCTGTGGCGGCGGCAAGGAGCAGTTGGGACTTAAGGAGGCTCTGACCGCAAAATTACAGGACGATGCAGACTTGAAGGATTACAAGCTCAATCCCGCCGATGTCGCCGATTGTGTTGTCAGCGGCATTGCCGGAAGCCTACCCGGTTTCCCCGGCGATCCGAGGCGCAAGACCTATTTCGAGGCATATGCCAAATTTGTAGCGGTCAGGTCTCCGGCCGACGCGGAAAAGGCCGTCGAGGAATACAAAGATCTGTTCGGTTCGGTGAAACAGGCGCGCGAGGCTGCCGTGAGTGTGACCGACCACATCATGGGCTGTATGGGGGCGGCCCTCGAACAGCATGGCGAGGAGGAATAGCCCACTCCGGGGCGCTAACCGAGTCTCTATAGCTAGACCGTCGATCACGGGCTTCTTGCAGTCAAGCGGCGATCCTACTGGGAAACCATGACTGTGAACTCCATCGAAAGTCTGATGCCCAGGGATGTTGCCTTCAAAGCCGAAAATGCGGGCGTGATCAAGGCCAATCTGGATTTTGGTTCGACCCTCATGCTTTCCCTGCTGGCCGGGGCGTTTATCGGTTTCGGGGCGGTATTCAGCACAACAGTGATGACAGGCAATGGTCTGGATGGCGCTGTCAAACTGCCGTTCGGCCTGATGCGCTTGCTGGGCGCTTCGGTGTTCTGTCTGGGCCTGATTCTGGTGACCATCGCCGGCGCGGAAATGTTCACCGGGAACGTGTTGCTGATCATGGCCGCCGCCAGTCGCAAGATCAGCGCCCGCCGGCTTTGGCGCAACTGGGGCATTGTGTTCCTCGGCAATTTTATCGGCGCTTCCGCCACCGCTTATCTGGTCTATCTTACCGGCCAATACACACGGTCATGCTGACTCTGGAGTTAAGAAATGGCGAGTTGAAGCTCGAGAATCTGGTGGGAATCGTGATGAACAGCAATGCCGGAAAAAACCTGATGGGGCGGGATTTTCTGACCTACTCGGTCAAGTTCACCGAAGTCAGCGACCAAACCACGGACTCGATCAAGCGGTTCATCGACGGTTCGGCATGACGGAATGCGGTGGGGGGATTTCCTGTGATGACCGATTGCCGCAGGCATTATTGCCGACCTTTGCAGGAACTCGGCCTCTTCCGCACAAGTTGGTCGAGGCCTGTCGTTCGGCCCGACGAGCGGTTTCCTTATTCGGCAACTATGGCCGAGTTGTTCCGGGTGCGCCTCGTTCTGAGCTAAAGGGGCTGCGCCGACGCCGTTGAGTTGGCGCCGGTTTCGTCGGGTGTGTGCTGGGGTTGCTGTCGCTGCGACCAGCGCGATGAGGAACCCCTGGAACTTTGAGCGAGAACCCGGGCTCGAATCCCGGCGCGATAAGCTTTTGCAGGTCTCGCTTGAGAAGACGCTCGATGTCCTTCAACAGCTTTGCCTCATCCTGACTGACCAGCGACAAGGCTTCGCCGCTCGCGCCAGCGCGGCCCGTCCGGCCGATGCGATGTATGTAGTCCTCGGGGACGTTCGGCAGTTCGAAGTTGACCACGTGCGGCAGCTGGTCGATGTCCAGCCCGCGCGCGGCAATATCCGTGGCTACCAGGACTGCCACCTTGCCGTTCTTGAAACTGGCCAAAGCCTGAGTCCGGGCGCCCTGACTCTTGTCCCCGTGCAGCACCGCGGCGGCGATGCCATCCCGCTCCAGTTGCCGACCGAGGCGGTCGGCGCCATGTTTGGTGCGCACGAAGACCAGGACCTGCTTCCAGTTGCCACGCCCCACTAAATATGAAAGCAGCTCACGCTTGCGTTCGCGTTCAACCGTATAGACGACCTGAGACACCGTCTCCGCCGCGGAATTGGGGCGCGCGACCTCTATTTCCACCGGCGCATGCAGGATTTGGCCAGCCAGCGACCGGATTTCATTGGAGAACGTCGCCGAGAACAACAGATTTTGCCGCTGCCGTGGCAATAACGCGATGATCCTGCGGACGTCATGGATGAATCCCATGTCGAGCATGCGGTCCGCTTCATCCAATACCAGGATTTCCACACGCGCGAGATCGACTGTTTTCTGACGGATGTGGTCGAGCAGGCGGCCAGGCGTCGCCACGAGGATGTCCACGCCTTTGCGCAGGCGGTCGATCTGGGGATTGATGCCGACTCCGCCAAAGACCGCTTCGGACCGCAACGTCAGATACTTGCCATAAGTGCGGACACTCTCTTGAACCTGCGCCGCCAGTTCGCGCGTAGGCGCCAGGATAAGCGCCCGGACGACCCGGACTCTGCCCGGACTCGAAGGAGCTTCGTTCAGCAACTGCAACAGCGGCAAGGTAAAGCCAGCCGTCTTGCCGGTGCCGGTTTGAGCGCCGGCAAGCATATCCTTGCCTTGAAGAATGATCGGAATGGCTTGTTTCTGCACCGGCGTGGGCCTTTCATAGCCTTGTTCGGAAACGGCTCGGAGCAGTTCGGCGGAAAGGCCGAGATGAGTAAATGGCATAAACTTCCTTAACAGAGATAGCAACACCTGCCGATTAGCAATCGGAACTAATCGACGCGGATGAGGAGAAACACGCGGCGGGTTTGCCGCAAAGGGGAGAATAACTGCGATGCGTGACGGCGCCGATTGGGTCAGCGAGTGGGACTCTCCAAATATGGGATCAGTATACTCCGCGGGAACGCGGTACGCTACACGATCTGAGGAGACGAGCGCTGGACCGGGCCTGTGACTGTTTTCACAAAGGCTTTCACCGAGGCGAGCCGATGGCGAAGCGGCCCAAGCCCCATCAATTCAGCCCTGATTAATAAGTCACCTTGATGCCGCCGATTCCCATCACGCCTGCTGTCCCATAACCGTAGGCCTCCTCGTACCGCTTGTCGAAAATGTTATCCAGCCGGGCAAACAGTTTCAGGTTACTAGTGAGTTGATATCCTGCCGCCAAGTTGACCAGCACATAACCCGGTACGGTGGTCCGCTCGCCAAAGGTTGTGGCGTCAACGATGAGATCGTCCCTGGTGCCGACCATCAAGATATTGAGATTGATATCTGCCCCCTTCAGCAAGCGGTAATTGGCCTCAATACTGCCTTTATGGGTTGGGCGGCGAAGCAGGCGCTGGTCGGTGGCATCGTCGTTCGTGCGAGTATAGGTATAGTTTCCACGCAGCGTTAATGTCTCCAGGGGTTTGAATTCAACGGAGCTTTCCACGCCCTCAGAGGTGGCGCGACCGATATTCTGAAACCCCTTACCGAAAGAGAAATCAATGAGGTCGGCAAAAGTGTTATTGAAATAGCTGGCGCCAAGCAGGATTTTTTCGTGCCAGAGCGATTGCTCAAGGCCGGCATCCCAGCTACGGCTTGTTTCCGGATCCAGACTTGGGTTTCCCACCGGGAAAATCAGGTAAGGCGGTGCAAACAGCTGATAGAGCGACGGAGCTTTAAAGCCCGTGCCATAACTGGCCTTGAAGCGCGTGCCGGTTTCGGTCATGGCGAAGACCTGATTCGCTCGCCAAGTGACCTTGCCCCCGAAGCGGTTGTTATCGTCGAAACGGACACCCGCCGTGGTATGCCAGCGTTGGCCCAGATTCAGCTGGTCCTGGAGAAAGTAGCCGGTCGTGTTGGCGGTTCTTCGCGCGATCTCATCGGTCGTCGGATCATTGTCGGTGGTCTTGATCGAGTCTTCCTCGCTTTCGACTCCCGCCGTGATGGCGTTGCGGTCGTGAAGATAAAGCTCATTCTGCCAGGTGACTTTGATCTTATCCCCTTCGAAGGCATTCTTGCTGAGGCTCTGGGGAGGAAAGGGGAATGGGCTGACCGCATCGGGCCTATCCGCAAAGCGGCGGTCCTGCGCGCTATAGGCGATTCGCAGCGATTGTTCCCACAGGCCGTCGAACAGTTTAAGACGTCCCTGGCCGCGGGTGAACAATTGGGCGCTATCGCTCGTATAGTTGGGATCGTCACAGCCGGTGCCGCCGCAGTCATCGACATGGGCCGTACCTTCGTTGAAGCGCAAAGTCCAGTCAAGATCAAGATTATCGAGCGCTTGTGCGCCTAACCGAGCGGCGACAGTCGTATTGCGGTATCGATCCCTTTCCTTATTGCCGAAATACCGGTCCGCCGCCGAAAAGGCCTGCGTCTCGAATCGGCTGACGCCGAGGTTGTAATTGACCCAATCGCTTCCCCCTTGAATGTCGGCGCCGACCTTGAAAGTATCGTAGCTACCGCCTTCGCCACTGGCTTGAAGTCTAGTCTTGCCCCGGCCTTTCCGGGTGATGATGTTGATCACCCCGCCAATGGCGTCGGATCCGTAGATTGCACTCTGGGCGCCGCGCACTATCTCGATACGCTCGATGTCATCGACCATTAAATCGGAAAAATTGAACCCGTTGCCAGGAGAAGCCGGATCGTTCATCTCGATGCCATCGATCAGCACCAGCGTATCTTCGGATTTGGCGCCACGCACAAACACCGAAGTCACCTGCCCGACCGCGCCGGTCCGTACCACATCCAAGCCTGGCACGGTGCGCAAGACCTCTGCAACCGTGTTGAGCCGCCGGTTGGCGATGTCCCTGGCAGTAATCACCGTGGTTGAACTGCCAACCTGCTTCAGGGGTGTTTCGGTGCGTGTGGCCGTGACGACGACGGGATCGAACTGCGTAACCGGTTGATCTTCGGCCACAACAATAGGCGAAGCAAGCGCGCAGGCGGCCAAGGAAAGGCCGAAAGCCTGATATTTCATGGGTTGTCTCTTTGAGCTGAAGCCGTGCACACCCGCACGGATTGAAAGGCGTCGCAGAGACCTGGGGCAGGCAGAGGAGGGATGACAAGCGTGGACTTCGCCTCCTGATGCCAACCCGATTACCCTCCGCAACGGTTGGTGTCCTGACAGGCCGGTATCCGGGCTCATGAGCGGCTTGCGCCGGTCGAGTCGCCTTCCCATGTCGATGACACAGTGGCCGAGAATGACTCGCCTTCACTCATTTACCGTTGCGGGGGCAGCGCCGGCCTGGGTTGTTCACAACCGCACCGGCTTCCCGTTTAACTGGCGGCCAGATGGCCACGCAGCACCTGCAAGGTATTTATAATTCTACCAGGCATGTCTGTTCCACAAAACTCCCCTTTCACGGCAGTGGTTGATGGCGGCGAATCGCGCTGCAAGCGGTCGTTCCGAACCGCAGGAAATCGCCAGTCAAACCGAACGGGCTTGGAACTTGTCCAGCGGATCGCGGATCGAAGCTTTGTGTTCGAAAGCTTGAGTCTACGGAATGCAGTCGTTATTGCTTGTTGGGCTATTGTCGGTGAGGATGGTCATGAAATGGTTTATGTTTTTTCTTGCTTTCTTGTATGGAGGTCACGCAATGTCCTGGGATGCTTCACAGTTTGTCAAAGCCGATGAGGAAACGCTGAAAAAACAACTCAGCAAGGAACAGTTCAGCGTGACCCAGAAAGGTGGAACGGAGCAAGCGTTCAGCAACGCCTATTGGGATAATCATCGCGAAGGTATTTACGTCGACGTGGTTTCCGGTGAACCGCTATTCAGTTCCTTGGATAAATTCGATTCGGGCACGGGCTGGCCCAGTTTTACCAGGCCGCTGGTTCCTGGCAATCTAGTGGAGCGCCGTGAACGCTCCTGGGGCATGACCCGGACGGAAGTACGCAGCAAGCACGCCGATTCGCATCTGGGGCACGTGTTCGATGACGGCCCGCCGCCCACCGGGAAGCGTTATTGCATGAATTCAGCCGCATTGCGGTTCATTCCCAAGGAAAACCTGGAGAAGGAAGGCTATGGTGACTATCTGAACTGGCTTGAGCAGGCAAAATAGCCAATCGGGCGAGACTGTTTGCAGGGGCGAGACCGCTCTAATGTTGGCAGCCAGCAACATTGAAACTTCCGGAAAAAGGTTTAGCCTAGTAACCAGCAAAAGGGAAAAGGGTGACGACGTGGCGTCGCAGGCGCAGGGCGGCTCTTTCATTCTGTATTGTTAAATTGACTCTCTGGATAGGTCAACGGGGCAAGATTTGATCATTGGCAACGTGAAAGGGATTAGCAAGTCAACCCGCACGATACTGGCGGAACATGGCATTTTTTCCGTTGAGGAACTGGCTGAAGCGGATGTCGAGCAATTGCTCAAGATATCTGGCTTGACCAAGCAGAAAGCCGAAAGGATGATCCGGGCCGCAAGGCATTTGGTCGGCGACATGGAGAAGCACAACAATGCCATGCAGCTTCAGAACAGGGCTGCGGCAGGCAGCCGGCAAGACAGTTCGGATGATAGGATGGCAGCGAAGGAAAAAGACGCACAGGTTCCCGATGCCTTGGATCTGGCCGATCCGAAATTGTACCTCAATCGCGAGCTGAGCCTGCTGGAATTTAACTGGCGGGTGTTGGAGCAGGCAAAGGACGAAGAAACGCCGCTGTTGGAGCGGCTTAATTTCTTGTGTATCTCGTGCTCGAATCTCGATGAATTTTTCGAGGTCCGCGTGGCCGGGCTGATACAGAAGGCGGAACTGGGCTCGGCGCGAACCGAGTCGGATAGCCTAACCCCCCAAGAAGCACTTACGGCGATCTGCCAGCGCGCCCACGGGCTGGTCGCCGAACAGTACCGTGTACTGAACCAGGTGTTGCTGCCCCTACTCGAAGAACAGGAAATCCGCTTCATCCGGCGCTCCGAATGGAGTGCGTCCCAGCAAGGCTGGCTCCGGCAATACTTCGAGGAAGAGTTGCTGCCGATCCTCAGCCCGATGGGCTTGGACCCTTCACATCCATTTCCCCGCATTCTGAACAAGAGCCTCAACTTCATCGCTTCGCTTGCCGGCAAAGATGCCTTCGGCCGCGACATTCACCTAGCTATCCTTCAGGCGCCGCGTTCCTTGCCCCGGATCATCCAGCTTCCACAGGGCGAAACGGAGAGTGGCCCGCACGATTTCGTGTTCCTTTCCTCCATTATCCATGCCTTCGCCGACGATTTGTTTCAGGGCATGAAAGTGCGCGGCTGCTATCAGTTCCGCGTCACCCGCAACAGCGACATGTATCTGGATGAGGAAGAAATCGACGACCTGTTGCGTGCGATAGAGGGCGAGTTGACCAGCCGCAACTATGGAGACGAGGTGCGACTGGAAGTCGCCGATAATTGTCCCGACCACCTGGTCAGTTTCCTGTTGACTCAGTTCGGTTTGACCGAGGACCGACTCTACAAGGTTGACGGACCCGTGAACCTAAGTCGGACCCGCGAGGTTTATGATCTGATCGACCGACCCGATCTGAAGTACCCGTGCTTCGCTGCGACCATCCCCGGTGCGCTGGCCGTCAACAAGGATATTTTCGAGTCGATCCGCAAACAGGACATTTTGCTCCACCATCCCTACGAGTCCTTCATGCCGGTGATCGAGCTGATCCGCCAGGCAGCAGACGATCCCCAGGTGGTGGCGATCAAACAGACGCTATATCGAACGGGGTCGAATTCGCCTTTTGTGGAAGCGCTGGTTCGCGCCGCGCGTGCCGGCAAGGAAGTCACGGTCGTCGTGGAACTACTGGCGCGCTTCGACGAAAAAGCCAATATTTCCCTGGCCAACCGCTTGCAGGAAGCCGGCGTACAGGTGGTTTATGGTATCGTCGGCTACAAGACTCACGCCAAGATGTTATTGATTCTACGCCGGGAGGGCAAACAGCTGCGCTATTACACTCATCTTGGCACTGGCAATTACCACCCTAGGACCTCACGGCTCTACACGGACTATGGCTTGTTCAGCAACGACAAAGAGTTGGGAGAGGATGTGCGCCGGGTGTTCGTGCAGCTTACCAGTCTGGGCAAGATGAGCCGGCTCAACAAGCTCCTGCAATCGCCGTTTACGTTGCACAGCGCATTGATAAGAAAGATCGAGCGTGAGAGCGAACATGCCAGAGCGGGGCGGTCGGCCCGGATCATAATCAAGGTGAATTCGGTGGATGAGCCGCAACTGATCCGCGCTCTCTACCGGGCGTCGCTAGCTGGCGTGCAGATCAGACTCATTGTGCGCGGCGTTTGCTGTCTGCGCCCGGGTATCGCGGGGGTGTCGGACAATATCGAGGTGCGCTCGATCATTGGTCGCTTTCTGGAGCACAGTCGAATCTATTGGTTCGAAAACGGCGGTGAACCGGAGGTGTATGCAGCCAGTGCCGACTTCATGAAGCGCAACATGTTCCGCCGGGTGGAAAGCTGTTTCCCCATCGAACACAAAAAGCTTTCGGAGCGGATACGCGGTGACCTTGAACTATACCTCAGCGACAACACCCAGGCCTGGCTGTTGGAACCGGATGGAACCTACCGTCGGCCTGCTCCTGCGGCCGATTTGCCCAAGACTCGGTCTCAGGCTGTGCTGTTGGAGCAGCTTACCGAATCCAATTAGCCAAGTGGGCGAACCCCTCTTGGTTTCCCCCGGTTGACGCTGGCGCGGCAAGCCGATCCGTTACCCCGAAATCCCGCCTTCCGTCAGCTTCGCGGGATCAAGCAGACGCTCCAGTTCAACCCGAGACATTCCGGTTATCTCCATCGCGACATCCACCACCGGTCGTTTCGTTTTGTAGGCCATCTTGGCTATTTCTGCCGCCTTAAGATAGCCAATAATCGGATTCAAGGCGGTCACCAGGATTGGGTTCAGAGATAAGGCCCGATGCAGATTATCTTCCCGCACAACCAAGTCCGCAATCGCCTTGTCAGCCAGCAAGCGCGATATATTGGCCAACAATTCAATACTTTGCAGTAGGTTGTGGGCGATCACCGGCAGCATGACATTGAGCTGGAAAGAGCCAGCCTGGCCGGCGATCGTGATGGTGGTATCGTTGCCCATGACCTGGGCGGCAACCATGCAGGTAGCTTCCGGAATGACCGGGTTGACCTTGCCGGGCATAATGCTGGAGCCCGGTTGCAGGGGGGGCAGTTCGACTTCTCCCAAGCCCGCAAGTGGACCCGAGTTCATCCAGCGCAGATCATTGGCAATTTTCATTAAGCTGACCGCGACGGTCTT
>Ga0209254_10007407_pt1 | contig 10138 bp, 7 predicted proteins | sample FrelakmetDIP11DI_FD_187148 | JGI IMG/M metagenome (GOLD analysis project Ga0209254, IMG submission 187148) | Freshwater lake sediment microbial communities from the University of Notre Dame, USA, for methane emissions studies - DIP11 DI (SPAdes)... | ecosystem: Environmental > Aquatic >...
TATACCAAGCCCCAGGTCCGCGACCTGGCCCGCCGCACAGGACTGCCTGTCGCCGACAGGGAAGAGAGCATGGAGCTGTGCTTTGTCTCAGACGACGACTACCGGCGCTTTCTGCGCGAGCGCGCCCCTCAGGCCCTTCGCCCTGGTCCCATCCTCGACACCGCTGGCCGTGAGATCGGCCTTCACCAGGGGTTGGCGGCTTACACTGTCGGTCAGCGCCGGGGGTTGCGCATCGCCGCATCAGAGCCGCTGTATGTCATCCGCCTGGATCTCGAGGCCAACGCGGTCATTGTGGGGCCGGCCAACGAGCTGGGACGCCGAACACTAGTTGCTTCATCAGTAGCTTATGTCAACGGTGATCCCCCGCCCAGTCCGGTCCGGGTGCAGGCCAAGATCCGCTACAAGGCCAGCTTGGCCGACGCCACCTGGACACCGCTGGACAACAGCCGAGCCAGCATCGAGTTCGACAACCAGCTCAGAGATATCACCCCAGGCCAGGCCGTCGTTGCCTACCAGGGCGACGCCGTGCTGGGAGGAGGCATCATCGATGGGTGACAACATGGAGATTGTCATCCGCCGGGCCGCTGCCAACGACTATGACGCCCTGTGCGCCATCATCGACGAGGTAGACAGCCTGCACCGCGACCAGATGCCCCACATCTTTCAGAAGCCACCTGGACCGGTTCGCGACAGGGAATATATCCTCGGTCTGCTCGCCGACCAGGACGTGGGCCTGTTCGTCGCCGAGGTGAAGGGGCAGGTCGCCGGTTTTGTCCACGTCCTGGTCCGCGACACACCTCCGTGGCCGGTCCTCGTGCCTCGTCGCCGGGCCTTTGTCGACAGCCTGGCAGTTGGGCGCGAGTTCCGGCGGCGCGGCGTTGGCCGGGCGCTTATGGACCAAGCGCACGAGTGGGCCATCGCCAAGGGGGCAGTCGACATCGAGCTAAACGTGTTCGAGTTCAACCAGCCCGCCCTCGCCTTTTACAGGGCGCTCGGCTACGAAACCTCCACCCGCCGGATGGTGAGGACGTTGTAGTACGCAGGTTTACACCGATAAACGCTGACGTTTAGCGGTTGTTGCAGGCCAGTTGCTGCAAGAATCCACCCCCCCCTTCCGGCGTCAGCGACTCGTTGATTGCCAGCAAGAAACCGCGCCCGCCCAGCTCGCGGGCGATCGTCAGGGCGCCCTCGGCGCTCACGTACACCTGGCACAGTTTGCCGCCGTCGCGGATCCGCTTTAGGAGCGTCAGCCAACGTTCCGGTGAGAGGTTGCCGCCGCCGGGCACCCACTGGATGCCGCGCAGGCGCGGCAGCGACAGCAGGTGGTTCAGGTGGACGATCTGTCCCTTGCCATCCAGGTGATAAGAGGCATAGCTTCCGAAAAACGCAGATGAAGGGTCACAGATGCTGATCGAAGAAAGCGATCACCCGACGTTGGAAATCCTCCGGTAGCACCTCGCTCACTTTGGTGTGGCCGGCCTCGGGCACGTACCACACCTCTTTGGGCGGCCGAGCAGCAGCGTACAGGTCGTCGAAATCGGGGAGATACTGATCCTGGCCGGCGTGGACGAACAGGATCGGGCGTGGCGAGATCTGGCCCACCCAGCGCACCGGCTCATGGTGGAACAGGTTGGCCCGTACCCGCAGTGAGGTTATCGCCACCGTCAGCCAGGCGAGGGGCACCGACAGCCAGCGCGGCGCGCCCCATTCCAGGCCTCGCGCCGCCATAGCCGATCGCATCCGAGCTGGTCCGCCGTCGCTGACCACCGCCGCAATGTCGGAGCAGATCGGCGCTGCCAACATGGCGGCGATGCCGCCGAACGAAAAGCCTAACAACCCGATCCGGCGCATGCCGCGGCCGCGCAAAAGCTCGACTGCGCCCAGCACGTCCTGCCGCTCGAGGTAGCCGAAGGTGATCATACTGCCTTCGCTGCGACCATGGGCGCGAAAGTCGAACAGCAGCACGTTGAATCCGGCCGCGTGCAGGGCTGGCGCGCGGTGAATGTCCCAGTCCATGCTTCCGCCGTGGCCGTGCATGATCACCACCGCCCGATCCGATCCAACAGTGGGGATCCACCAGCCACGCAGCGTCAGCCCATCGGTCGCCTGGAAAGCGACCTCCTCGAAAGTCAGCCCATACTCCGCCGGGCTGTGCACCTCGGTCAGGCCAAAGCGGCGGGTCATATAAAACGACATAGCCAGTCCGACCGCAAGCACCAGCCCAATCAGGGCAAGAAACACAACAGCGACGAGCATACCTCAAGCGCCTTCGAGATCCATTGGGACCTTCTCTACGTCCAGAAAGCGTTCCATCCACTCGGCGCGCCAGATCCAACGGAGCAAGAACGCCCACACCAGCGCGGCCGCCCCCAGGACCAGGTAACTCCAGCCATGCAGAGGAGCCAGGTCAAAGAACCCGCGCAGGGGTGGGATGGCCAGGATGACCGCATAAGACACGAGGAGGACCAGGGCCAACAAGGCAGGCCGCCGGTCGCCGCTCAGTGCATCGCCACCCACCCAGAATCTGGTAGGCGGCTCGGCAAAGACGATCAGGAACAGCCCGCACAGCAGTGCAAAGTGGGTCACCGCGCTCTGGCTGATGCCCAGCTCCACCTCGGAGCCGCCCATCTTGGCAATGGCCAGATGCACACCTGAGCCGAAAAACGAATAGACCAGGAATACGGCCAGCCCGGCCAGGCCGAGGGTCAGGCTGGCCGGCAGCACAAAGTGCCACAAGCGGCGCAGCAACCGTTCGCGCCGTATTGCGCCGGGCTGCGCCCAGGCTGCCAGGGCGATCGACGGGATGCCGACGGTGAACAGGGTCAGGATCGTAATGTGCTTCGGGCTGAACGGAAAACTGGCGAGCATGCCGACCGAGAGGATCATCAAGGCCACGGCAAACACGCGGGTCAGGAACAGTTTCAAGATATCCTGCATGCCGGTGATAATCCGCCGTCCCTCCTGCACCGAAGGCGGCAACGCCGCAAACGAATCGTCGAGCAGAACAATGTCGGCGACGGCGCGCGTCGCTTGACTGCCGCCCTGCATCGCCACCGCCAGGTTGGCCCGCTTGAGCGCCGGGACGTCGTTAACGCCGTCGCCGACCATGGCCACATAGTGGCCGGCATCTCGCAGCGCCTGGACTAGCCGCTCCTTTTGTGCCGGGCTGATGCGCCCAAAGATATCCCCTTCCCTGGCAGCCTGAGCAAACTCATCAGGGCTCATCTGCTCCAGATCCAGCCCGGAAACCAGCCTGGCTGGCGAGGGGAACCCCACCTGGCGTGCCACCGTGGCGAGGGTGCGCGGGCTGTCGCCTGAGATGATCTTGAGCCGCACGCCCGCCTGGGCAAAAGCATTGAGCGTGGTCTGAGCTTCCGGGCGCAGCTCTTCACTCAAGCTGATCAGTCCAAACGGGATCAACCCTTCAGGCAGCCGCGGCTGTCCATCCTCGCCCGCGAGTGGAACTACCTCCTCCTTGGCGGCAAGCACCAGCACCCGCAGGCCCTGGTCGGCCCAGGACGCGACCTGCTCTTCGACGGCCGCCTGTTGGTACAAGCCCAAGCCGCTCCCTGGAAAGGTGGGAATCTCTGTGGGTGGCGCAAAGCTGAGCGCCGGCTGCAGCACTTCAGGTGCTCCCAAGACGTAGGTGCCTCGCCGTCCGGGGTCGTCAAAGGCCAGGGCGCTGTACTTGCGCGCCGATGAAAAGGGCACCTCGCCAGCGACGCCCCGTTTCTGTCCGGGACAGGCCTGGGCGATGGCCGCATTGGTGCGGTTGCCCGAGGTAACATTCGCCGCAAGGTCGCCCAATGCCCGCCGCAGCTCCTGCTCTGGAATGGCCAACGGCGCCAGAGCGTTGAACTGGATGCGGTTGGCGGTCAGCGTCCCGGTCTTGTCCAGGCACAGCACGTCGACATTACTGAGCGACTCGATGGCGTTGGACTGCTGCACCAGAACCCCCTTGCTGACCATCCGCACCGCGCCCAGGGCATAGGCCACCGAGATCGCCAGGAACAGGCCGTTTGGGACCAGCCCGATGATCACCACCGACATCTTGACGCTTTCGACGAGCGGGACCTTGTCCAGCATGTTGCGGATCACGAGCAGCAGCTCCAGGTAGATGGCCAGGATCAGGATGACCCGGATAGCCAGGTTGATCTGCTGCTGGAGTGGGGTCAGCACGCGGCGGAAGGCACGTGCGCTGGTGGTGAGCTGGCTGGCAAGGCTGTCCGTCCCCACTTTCTGCGCCTCGTACAGGAGATTGCCGGTGACGCAAAAGCTGCCCGAGTAAACCGGGTCGCCGCTCTGCTTGTGGATCAGGTCCGATTCTCCCGTCAGCAGCGATTCATCCAGCTCGGCCCGGCCGGCTTCGCCAACAACCTGCCCGTCGACCACCACCTGATCTCCGGGGCGCAGCGCCAGGATATCTCCCAACACAATTTCATCTGGATCGACGGCCTGCTCCTGCCCGTCGCGGAGCACAGCGGCCTTGGGCCGGGTAAGCAGCGCGATCCGGTCGAGGGTCCGCTTGGCCCGGATCTCCTGGACCACGCTGACGATCACGTTGATCAGGATCACCAGCACCGAGACGATGGCGTCACTCGGGCGACCCAGCAGCACCAACGCCGTCCCCAGCCCAAACAGAACCAGGTTCACGAAGGTGAAAACGTTCTCACGGACGATCTGAAAGTAGGACCGGCTCGACCGGACCGGGTCCCGGTTACCCAGCCCTCTAGCGCGGCGATCGAGCACTTCTGGCGTGGAAAGACCGTTCATCTTGCCTCTCCTAGCATCGATTTCGTGATCCGTGTCTGGTGCAATTATACACCAAACGGCCCGGACCACGAAAACCGCGAAAGAACGCGAAAAGCGCGAACTGCGTTTTCCTTTATAAGAATACAGACCCGTGCTATAATAGCGGAGGGCTAGACCGATGAAAAGAGTGATTCCTATCGCCGTCGGGATCTTGGTGGTGCTGTCTGCAGCGCTGGTTGTCCTATTTCGCAGCCCGCTCAGATCGCTGTCGACCTTCCGCCAGGTCGACGACTATCCGCTGTACGTGATGCACCTGTACGGGGATTACCATTTCGACGACATGCTAAGAACGGGAGCACGGGGAGACGCCGTCCTGCTGTTTAGCCCACCGGCAACTGCCGAGCACTGGGCCTGCACCTGCTTTTCTGCCTTTGGCCAGCCAGGCCAGGCGATCCTGGGCCGGAACTTTGACTGGTACAACCGTCCAACCCTGCTGCTGTTCACCCATCCTCCGCACGGCTACGTTTCGGTGTCGATGGTCGACATCTCCTACCTGGGTTTCGACACCGAAGAACCGTCGTGGAGCGACCGGCTGAGGCTGTTGGATGCGCCCTATCTGCCCTTCGACGGCATGAACGAGCGCGGCCTGGCGGTGGGCATGATGGCCGTGCCCAATGCCCACACCACCAACGACACGGACAAAGTGACCATCGACAGCCTGGCAGCCATCCGGCTGCTGTTGGACAAAGCCCAATCGGTCGACGAGGCGTTGCCGTTGCTCGGGGCGTACAACATCGACTGGGGGAGCGGCCCGCCCCTGCATTATCTCATCGCCGACTCGAGTGGAGATTCGGCAGTGGTCGAGTTCGTCGGCGGCGAGATGAAGATCCTTCGCAACGAACAGCCGTGGCAGGTGGCCACCAACTTTGTCCTGTCCGGCCACAGCCCAGAGAGCGCCATGTTGCAGTGCAACCGGTACGCTGCTGCTTTCAGAACACTCGAACAGGCGCAGGGCCGCTTGTCACTTGAGGAAGCCATGGCCATCCTGGCGAACGTGTCGCAGGTGGGCACCATCTGGTCGGTCGTCTATGACATGGAGAACGGACAGATTGCCGTGGCTATGGGCCACAACTATGCCAAAGTCCACCATTTCGATCTCGCCATGACGAAGCAATAAGCCGTTTCCTGCCCATTTTGCCTATTACTGCTCGTGCCCACGCTCCTGCGTGGGCAGGTCCGTCCAGACGCTCTGCGTCGATATCTACTCGGACCGACCCCCTGGCTCATATCACGGACGCGGAGCGTCCGCAGGGGCGTTCCCACGGGGGACCGTGGGAACGAGAAACCCGCCTAATTCTCGACCTCTCCCCGCCATAGCCGCTGCATCTCCTCGCAGGTCTCGATCAAGTCCTCCAGCTTTCCTTCGGCCTCGACCCGACCGTCCTTGAGGACGATGATCCAGTCGGCGCGGCGCAGCGCCGGGCGGCGGTGCGACACGACCAGGCACGTCGGGGTACCCGTGCCAACCAACCGTTCCCACAGGATCCGCTCCGTGTCCACGTCGAGGGCACTGGACAGGTCGTCAAAGACCAGCAGCTCCGGGTCGCGCACGAACATGCGCGCCGCGGCGGTGCGCTGGCGCTGTCCCCCCGACAGCTTGACCCCCTTGGCCCCGATCACCGTATCCAGCCCACGGTCCAGCTCGGCCAGGTCCTGCTCCATCGCCGCCTGCCAGATGGCACCCTGGAGGTCCACCCTGTCTTCTGGCAGGCCCATCAGGATATTGTCCCGGAGCGGCTCGCTGAACAGCAACGGCACCTGGGCCGTGTAGGCGCTGCGCGGCGGCACAAAGAAGGTCGCCGGGTCTTCGACAGCCTGGCCGTTCCAGCGGATCTCCCCTGCGTCCTTGGGCAATAGCCCCAACAGCGCCCGCAGCAGCGTCGTCTTGCCCGAGCCGATCCGACCGGTAATGACCGTGAATGAGCCGCGCTCTAGGTGCAGGTCAACCTCCTGGACGCCTCGCTCCGAGTCGGGATAGAGGTAGGTCAGGCCCGCCACATCCAGCGCCTCCAGCCGATCCTGCACCGTTTTTGGCGTGTACGGCACCTCTGGCAGCTCGCCGCGCATATAGACCTGGCTGTGCTTGGTCAGCGCTTCGGGCGGGGCATCGGGCAGCAGCACCAGCAGCCGATCGACCGACACCCCTGCTTGCTTGTACCAGGCCCAACGCTCCCCGATCAGGGTTGTAAAGCCGGTCAGCACGCCGAGATAGTAGACAAAGAGGGCGAAATCGCCGACCGTGAAGGTGCCGGCTCGCATCCCCTGCGCGGACAGCAACAGAATCACCCCAGTACCCAGGGTGACGGTGTTGCGAAAGACCGAACCAAGCAGCTCGGTAAACAGTCGATCCTTGACGCCAGTCTGGCGCCGTGCCTCGTTCAGTGTGCGGAGGCGTCCGACTAGCCGCTCCTCAGCCGTGGCCACCTGCACCGATTGCACCGCGCCAAACATCTCACCGACAAAGTCGGTCACATCGCCCACCGCCTTGCGGCTGGCCTCCCGGTACTTTTCGATCTTTTGGGTCGCCAGACTGACCACCGCCGTAACGACAGCCAGCGGGATCAGGACAACGAGCGTAATGCGCGCGTCGATCGACAGCATCACCACGATGGCTATGATGGAAGCCAGCGTGAACCCAGTCAGGATCAACGACTCGGCCATAAAACCGGCGATCTCGTTCACGTCGTCGCGGAAGCGGCTGATCGCTTCGCCGGGCGAGCCGGGCACCGCTTGTGCCCCAGGGCGCTTCAGAACATGCTCGAACAGGTTCTTGCGCAATAGGGCGGCGATGTTGTACTGGAAGGTGAAATAGACGGCCACATCCGCAAAGATGGCCGCCACCCGCACGATCGCCGTCACCACCAGCAGGACAATCAGCCCACCTATCCCCAGGCTCACCGGCGCGTCGCCGGTCAGGGTGTTGAAAAAGCTGTAGGTGATCCAACCCACAATCTGGGGAAAGACACCGAAGAACAGGGTCTCCAGAATGCCCAGGGCGAGGTACAGCCACGGGCGGAACCGGATCAGTTGCAGCACGTATTGCCACGTCTTGAGCCGTCCGCCCTGTGCTTCGGCCCCTGCCGCTGGGAGATCGAACGCCGAGCTGCCAGAGGTCACACCAGCACCTCCTCCAACCCGGCCTGCAGCAGCCCGTAGAACCGCGACGACGGATCGCCGGCCAGGGCAGTCCTATTGCCGTACTCGCCGATGCAGCCGTCCTCCAGGATCATGATCTCGTCGGCCCGCTGGACGGTCCCCAGACGGTGGGCGATGATGATCGCCGTGCGACCCTGCACGAGCCGGCCCACCGCCCGCTCCAGCAGGTGCTCGGTGGCCGGGTCAAGACGCGACGAAGCTTCGTCCAGGATCACCAGCCCTGGATTCTGAAGAAAGATGCGCATAAAGGCCAGCAGTTGCGCTTCGCCTGCCGACAGCCCGCCGCCGCCCGACTCGAGCACCGTGTCCAGCCCGTGGGGCAGCGCTTCAAGCCACTCCCCCAGCCCCAGCTCATGGATCACCTGGTGGATCCTGTCGTCCGAGACCCGGTCGTCGAAGAAGGTCAGGTTGTCACGCACCGTAGCATGAAAGAGCTGGACGTTCTGCGTGACCATACCCACCCGCCCGCGCAGTTCTGCCAGCGGCAGCCCGCGGACATCCACCAGCCGGCCGCCGTCGCCCAACCCGACCAAGCCGCGATCGGGGTCGTAAAAGCGGAAGAGCAGCCGGGTCAGCGTCGTCTTGCCGCTGCCGGTGCGTCCCAGCAGCCCCAACACTCGGCCCGGCGGCAGGCTGAATGAAACGTCCTGGAGCACCATCCCTTTTTCGGAGGAGAGCTCGGCCTGGCTTTCGGCCGCCGCCGCCGGTGGCCCACTGTCCGCATAGCCAAACGACACCCCCTGGAACTGGACTGCCAGCGGGCCCGGCGGCAGCCCGCTGAGTGGGTCAGCCTGCCCCTCCTGAAGCTTGCTGGACGTGGACAACAGCTCCCGAACGCGGGCGATGCTGGCGCCGGCTTTTTGCAGGACCTCCATCTGGCGGACAAGCTGCTGGATCGGCCGCTCCAGCATGTTGGTGTAGTAGAAGATGATATACACCGAGCCGATGGTGATGGCTCCCGCCTGGAACAGCCAGGCTCCAACGGCAAAGGCAGCCGCATTGCCCAGCGTGAACAACAGAAAGGTAGTGTTGAACAGGATATTGATCATCAGCCCGGCCTTGAGCGACCTGCGCAGCAGCTCGCGCATCAGCCGGTAGAAGCCGCGCATGGCATAGACTTCGGCCCCGTTGGAGCGGATCTCTTCGGTACCGGCCAGCCTCTCTTCCAAAAAGCCGAACAGTTCAGCGCTGGCCTGCCGCTCTGCCTTCCAGTGGGGAACGGCCAGGTCCCGGAAACGGGCCAGCACCACCACGGCGATCGCCACAAAACCGGTCATCACCAGGCCCACCCGCCACTCTTCGCGAAACAGCAGGACCAGGATGCCGGCCAGCAGCAGAGCATTGCCCACCACCTGGATCACAAACTGGGAGAAAAAGGTGGACAGGGCGGTCACGTCGCCGTCGATCCGCTCGATCATCTCTCCCGGGGTGTGGCTGTTATGGAACGACAGGTCCAGCCGCAGGCAGTGGCTGGCCAGGTCGGCGCGCAGGGCGTTGGTGGTCAGCCAGGCCAGGTTCTCGCTGACATAGGTTGCCAGCAGCGACACGAGCTGCTGGGCCACCGCCAGGCCGATGAACAGCACGGCCAGCCGCAGCAGCGTCTCGGTGGCGCCGCCGGCCTGGGCCAGGTCGATAAACTCACGCATGACCTGCGGATTGACCAGTTGCAGGCTGATGGTACCCAGGACCAGCAGCGCCAGCAGCACAGCCCTGGGCCACTGCGGCCCGAGGTATGCGACCAAGAGATCCCGATACTGCCTCACACCACGCCTCGCCGCTCCAGCTCGGCGATCAGCGCCTCGTACCCGGCAAAGTGGATCGCCTGGATGCCCAACGCCGCCGCGGCGGCGACGTTCGGCGGATAATCGTCGACAAAGATCGTCGCTTCGGGCGCCATCCCGAGCCGCCCCAGCGCCAGCCGGTAGATGGCCGGGTCGGGCTTGGCCAGGCCGACCAACGCCGAGACGATCAGAAGGTCGAACAGTCCGCCGAGCCCATAGCGCTCGGCGATAAACGCCGGCGTCACTGCGTCGCTGGCGTTGCTCAGCAGCCCGGTGCGGTACGGCCCGTGCAGCCGGCGGACCAGATCCACCATGGACGCAGTAACCTCGACGGGACCGAACACGTCCTGCTGAAAGGCGCGAACTGTCTCGGGCGTGTGCAGGCCCAG
>Ga0209254_10007408_pt1 | contig 10138 bp, 6 predicted proteins | sample FrelakmetDIP11DI_FD_187148 | JGI IMG/M metagenome (GOLD analysis project Ga0209254, IMG submission 187148) | Freshwater lake sediment microbial communities from the University of Notre Dame, USA, for methane emissions studies - DIP11 DI (SPAdes)... | ecosystem: Environmental > Aquatic >...
CCTCGTGCGCACCAAGGCGCCGAGCCCGCAGCTGCTGCAGGACCTGTCGAACGTCTTCATCATCTCGTCGAAGGCCGCCGCCGGCGCGACCACCGCCGACTTCAACTCCGGCAAGGCGGCGGTCGGCACCGGGCCTTACAAGCTGGTGAGCTGGGTCAACGGCGACCGGCTGCTGGTCGAGCGCTTCGAGAAGTACTGGGGCGGCAAGCCGACCTGGGCGCGGGTCACCGAGAAGGTGATCGGCAAGGACGCGCCGCGGCTGGCGGCGCTGCTCTCCGGCGAGGTCGACGCGATCGACGCGGTGCCGATCCAGGACATCGAGCGGCTGAAGCGCGAGAACCGCTTCGCCCTGTTCCGCGGGCCGGCCTCGCTGATCCACTACATCGCGCTCGATTCGGCGCGCGACGAGTCGCCGAACGTCACCGCCAAGGACGGCAAGCCGCTCGGCCGCAACCCGCTGAAGGACGCGCGCGTGCGCAAGGCGCTGTCGCTGGCGATCAGCCGCGAACTGATCGTGAAGAAGGTGATGGAAGGCTCGGCGATTGCCGCCGGGCAGCTGCTGCCGCCCGAGTTCCCCGGCACCAGCAGGACGCTGGCGCCCGATCCCTTCGATCTCGCGCGCGCGCAGGCGTTGCTGAAGGAAGCGGGCTGGGCGGAGGGTTTTCGCATCGTGCTGACCGCCACCTCCGACCGCTATCCCAACGACTCGGCGGTGGCGCAGGCCGTGGCGCAGATGTGGACCCGGCTGGGGCTGAAGGTCGACGTCGAGACGCTGCCGGGCGCGGTGTTCTTCTCGCGCGCGTCGAAGCAGGAGTTCAGCGCATTCGCCGCGCAGTACGGCGCCGAGGACGGCATCAACAGCACGCGTGCGCTGGTGGCCAGCTTCACGCCGGCCAAGGGCTACGGCACGGCCAACCGCACCCGCTATTCGAACCCGCTGGTCGACGCACTGCTCGACGAGACGCTGCGCGAGATGAACGACGAGGCGCGGGTGGAGAAGGCCTCGCGCACGATCAACGCCGCCATGGCCGACCAGGCGCTGATCCCGCTGTTCTTCCCGATGCACGACTTCGCCGCGAAGAAGTCGCTGGTCGTCACGCCGCGGCCGCAGCGGCGCTTCAACGGGCTGATGATCAGGCCGGCGAAGTAGCGGCAGCGCGGTGAGCACCGCTGCGTCGGCGTCGTTCGCCTGGGGCCGGTAGGTTCCTGCTTGCGCGGGAACGACACCGTGTAGTCACCCGTCGGCGAGCAGGTAGATGCCCAAGCCGATCATCACCACGCCGGCGAGCAGCTTCAGCACGCGGCCTTCCTTTTCCTGCAGGCGGTGGCGGCTGAGGAGGGTCACGCCGATGCCGAGCACGATGATGTCGTCGACCATGTAGGCGGCGTTGTACAGCAGCAGGTAGCCGTAGTAGGTGGCGGTATCGAGCTGCTTGAGCGTCAGGATGCGCGTGAACAGCGCCGGGAAGCCCGACGTGCACATGAACTCGACCACCTGCACCAGCAGCCCGAGCACGATGGTGCCGACGATCGCCACCGTGTAGTTCGGCGCGTGCAGGATGCCGCGCATGCGGTTGTAGATCATTGGCTTGGCCGGCTCGGGGATCGACAGCGTGATGCCGCGGCCGAAGGCGAAGAAGTCCTTGACGTTGATCAGCCCGGCGACGATGGCGATTGCCGCGATGGCGACCTGCGAGGCGCGCGACAGGCCGATGAACAGGAACAGGTTCAGCCACGCCGCCATCATCGCGAAGTACGAGATGCCCTCGACCAGCACGAAGGTGCCGGCGATGGCCAGCATCCGCTTGCGGTCGGCGAGCGGCGCCAGCAGCGAGATCATCAGCAGCAGCACCCACATCGAGCAGGGATTGAAGCCGTCGAGCAGACCCATCGCCAGCGTGAAGGCGGGCAGGCCGACGTCGTCGAGCGTCACCGTGCGGCCGAACAGCGTGACCGAGAAGTCCTCCGCCGCCGGCGCGGCGGCGGCCGCCCCTGGACCGCACGACAGGCCGTCCTCCGCCTCGCACGAACTGGCGTCGGTCGGCGCGCTGCCTGCAACGCGGCTGCCGGCGAGGGCGCTGCGGATCAGCTTGTCCGTGCTCGCCTCGGTGGAGTAGCCGAGGATCAGCTGGCCGTTGACGTACGCCGCCGGCACCCGCGCTGCGCCGGCCCCCTGCGCCTGCACCAGTTCCTGCAGCCGGTCCAGCGCGCCATCGTCCTTGGTCACGTCGCGCACGACGATCATGAGTTCCGGGCGCTCGCGGCCGAGTTGCTCCATGAACGCCTCGGCCTCGCCGCAGTGCGGGCAGCCTTCGCGGACGAACAGTTCGATGCGGTTGGGGTCGGCAGCGCGAGCCGGCGTGCCCACAGCCAGCAGGCCGAGCAGCGCCGCGAGCAGCAGCCAGAGCGGGAAGAGCAGGCGCGGGCGGCTCGCGCCGAAAGCGGTATCGAGATACAAGATTGCTCTGCCGATCGTTGATCCGCCGCGAGTCTATGAACGCGGCGGCGCGAGGCCTTGCGTTAGCGCAGGAGTTGCGCCGAGGGAAATCCCCATGCCGCGGAGTCGAATTTGACTTGCCTCAACGCGCGCCTGCCCCATGACGGTGCCCGCGTGTCGGGCGAACGCGAAAGAGGTCAGCGCGGGCTTCGCCGCGCGGCTTGCAGCAGCGGCAGCACCAGGGCCCGTGCATCGACGCGCGCCTTGATGTGCGCCAAGGTCAGGAACGAGCCGACCAACTTGCGGTGCAGGAACAACGTCTCCGGCGGCGGGGTGCGCAGCAGCCCCTGGCGGATGCCGAGGTCGATGCCAAGTGCCCGCGCGCGCGACGGCAGGTCGGAGGCGGCGAAGTCGTAGCGGCCGACGTGCTGCAGCGGTTCGCACACCAGCATGACCACGTCGGTGGTCGCCTTGATCAGCGCGGCCGAGTCGCCCTCGGCCGCGTAGCCGATGGCGACGGCAAGGCGCGCCACCTCCTCGCGTTTGCCCTCGATCACCGCCCGCGTGATGCGCGCATAGTTGGCGACGAAACCGGGCTCGAGGTGCATGGTCGCGCCGAAGTCGAGCAGCACCAGCTTGCCGGTCGCCGGCTGCCACAGATAATTGGCAAAGTTCGGATCGGTCTGCATCACGCCGAATTCGAACAGCTCGCGGAACATCAGCCGTTCGAGCAGCGTGCCGATCGCATCGCGCGTCGCCTGCGGCACGCCGTCGGCGGCCAGGGTCTCCAGCGGCTCGCCCTCCATGTAGTCCATCGCCAGGATGCGCGCGGTGCTCAGATCCCGATGCACGCGCGGCACGACGAGTTGCGGTTCGTCGGCCACCAGAGTCGCGAAGCGCTCGAGGAACTCGGCCTCGGCCAGGTAGTCGGCCTCCTGGCCGAGCTGGCGCGCGGCTTCCGCCGCGATCGCCGGAATGTCGACCTCGTGGGGCAGCAGCTTGAGCAGCTGCAGCATCGCGGCGAGGTTCTCGACGTCGCTGCGGATCGACTTCGCCACGCCGGGGTACTGGATCTTCAGCGCCAGGTCGCGGCCGTCGGCCGCGCGCGCGCGGTGCACCTGGCCGATCGATGCCGCGGCGATCGGCTCGTCGTCGAACTGCGCGAAGCGTCGCTCCCAGCCCCGGCCGTATTCGCGGCCGAGCACGCGGCGCAGTTGCACCCGCGGCATCGGCGCCGCCTGCGCGCGCAGCAGCGCCAGCGCCTGCGCGAATTCCGGCGGCAGCAGGTCGGCGCCCTGCAACGACATCATCTGGCCGAGCTTCATCGCCCCGCCGCGCAATCGCGCCAGCCTTGTCGCGAGCCGGCGCGCACTGTCTGCTGACAGGAAGGCGCTGGCGGAGTCGCTGCCGGCGCTCTTGCCGGCCACCAGCCGGCGAACACCCTCCGCGGCGCCGCCGAGCGCAAACTCGCCCGCCGCCCGCGCCACGCTGGCCAGCCGGCCGAGGCGGGTCTGCGGAACGCGGGCGGGCGCGATCGTCGGAGGCGGCGCGCGCTTGCGGCTGGAACTGCGGCTCGTCTTGATCAAGGAGCGCGGAAGGCGCTGTCTGGTGGGCCGTGCCTCGGATTATCGGCGCAAGCTCGCGAAGGGCGCCGTCGCTGCGCGATGCGGGTGGTCTGCCGCGTTCCGGTCAAAGTCGGACGCGCCCGCTGCTGATCGGCAGTTGAACCGCCTCGGGCGCCACGTGGACGCTCTCCGGTGCGGTGTCGCGAATGATGGTCGCGCCGACCCCGACGATGCTGCCGTCGCCGAGGCTGATCCGGTCCCGGATCACCGCGCCGGCGCCGACCAGCGAATAGGCGCCGATCCGCACCGATCCGAGCACCGTGCAGTTGACGCCGACGAAACAGTGGTCGCCCAGTTCGGAGTGGTGGCCGATGACGGCGCCGGTGCCGATCCACACGTCGTCGCCGAAGCGCACATAAGGGTCGACGACGACGTTGTCGCCGATCGAGCAGTTCTCGCCGATCCGCACCGCGGGGTCGATGACAGCGCGTGAGCTGACGTAGCTGGCGAAGCGGTAGCCCATCGACTTGGCGCGCAGGTAGCGGTCGGCGCGGATGTGGTTGTTCCGCACCGGACCGACGGCGACGAACATTCGCACTGCCGATGGCGGAAAGCGCCGCTCGACTTCCTCGAACGGAATCACCGGCAGCCCGCACAGTTCGCCCTCGCCCACCAGCGACCGGTCGACAGCGAAGCCGACCACCGAATGGCGCGGGTCGCGCCGGAAGCGCGCCCAGGCGAGTTCGGCCATCTGGCCGTTGCCGTAGATCAACAGTTGTTCCGCCATCCGCGGCCCGCCCCAATGAAATGGGCTGTAATCGGATCGGAGTCGGGGCAGCCACCCCCGTTTCAAACGCCGCGCATGCTGCCATGGAGCAACAGCCGCCAGCAACACGAGCCGAACCGCAGCGCCCGCGGCACCCGCCGCACACGGTCCGGCAACTGCTTTTCGAGTCGATCGCCCGGCATGCTGGGCGCGAGGCGATCCTGTCGCCGGACCGCCGGGCGCTGACCTACAAGGGCCTCGGCGAGCAGATCGGTGCGGTTGCGCAGGCGCTGGCCGCCGCCGGCCTTCGGCGCGGCCGGCGCGTCGCGGTGGCGCTGCCGCACGGCCCGGAGTTCGCTGCCGCGGTGCTGGCGGCCTGCTGCGCGGTGACTTGCGCGCCGCTGAACGACCAGCTGACGGAGGAGGCGCTCGCCAGGCTGCTTGTCGCCATGCGCATCGACGCTCTGATCGCGATGGCTGGCGGCGAGACGAATGCGACGCAGGCGGCGCATCGGCTGTCGATTCCGCGGATCGACTTGCTCGTTGCGGCGGATGCTCCGGCCGGCGCCTTCGAACTAGTTGCCCGAGGGATAGCGGCAGCGGTCGCCGCCGAGCCGGCCGGACTGGACGACATCGCGTTGCTCACGCACACCTCCGGCACCACCGGCCTGCCCAAGGTGATGCCGTTCGAGCATTGGCGGATGGCCGAGTCGGCCCGCAACCGGGTCGAGCTCACCGCGATCCTGTCGACCGACCGCTGCCTGGCGGTGGTGCCGTTTCACTCGACCGTGGCGATCCGCCGCGGGCTGCTGCCGGCCATGCTCGCTGGCAGTGCGGTGATCTGTCCGCAGGCGCTCGACGCGGCCACGCTGGTCGGGCTGCTTGACACGATGCGACCGACCCAGCTGCTTGCGCCGCCGGTCGTGCAGATCGCCATGGCGGAGGAGTTCGAGAGCCGCAGCGCGCGTCCCGTGCACTGCCTGCGGTTCATCACTTCGGCGTTCACGGCCCTGGCGCCCGAGGTGCGACAGCGGATCGAGCGGACTTTCGGCGTGCCGGTCACCGAGTCCTATGGCATGTCCGAATGCGGCAGCATCGCCGACACACCACTGCCGCCGGAGGTCACGCCGGCCGGCTCGGTCGGCCGGGCGCACACGCTCGAAGTGGCGATCGTCGACGATGCCGGCCGCTTCCTCGATCGCGGCCAGCCGGGCGAGATCATCGTGCGGGGGCCGGAGGTGATCGCCGGCTATGAGAACGACCCCGAGGCCAACCGCGTCGCTTTCCGCGATGGCTGGTTCCGTACCGGCGACGCAGGCCGCCTCGACCACGCGGGGTTCATCTACCTCGTCGGCCGCATGAAGGAGATGATCAACCGCGGCGGCAACAAGATCAGTCCCGCCGAAGTGGAGGACGCGCTGAGGCGGCACGGCTCGGTGGCCGAGGCGGCTGCCTTTGCCGTGCCCCACCCGACGCTCGGCGAAGACGTCTTCGCCGCGGTGCAGCCGCGCGATGCCCGTCTGACGGAAGGCGAGCTGCGCCGATTCGTGCGCAGCCGCCTCGCTCCCCTCAAGCGGCCGACGCGCATCCTGCTGATGGAGCAACTGCCGCGCGGGGAACTCGGCAAGGTGAATCGCCTCGATCTGGCGCAGCTCGCGCAGCGCCTGGCCGCTGCCGACCTCGAGCCGCCGCGGCCGGGCACGGAGGCCGCGCTCGCCCGCATCTTCGCTGAGGTGCTCGAGGTGCCCAACGTCGGCCGCCGTGGTAACTTCTTCCATCTCGGCGGTGACTCGATGCGTGCCGTGCGGGTGCTGGCCGACATCGAGGCCACCCTCGGCGCGCGTATCGACATGGAACTGCTGTTCGACTATCCCACGGTGGCGGAGCTCGCCGAGCGGGTCGCCGCCGTGACTTCGATATCGAGGAGCCCATGACCCGACGACGCGACATGCTGCTCGCGCTGCTTGCCGGCGTGCTGCTTCCCGCACTCTCGCCCGCGGCCGACAGACCATTTCCCGAGCGGCCGGTGCGAATCGTCGTTGCCTATCCGCCGGGCGGGCAGGCCGACTCGGTCGGCCGCTTGCTGGCGCAGAAGCTCGCCGAGGTCCTTGGCGGCCCGGTCGTTGTCGACAACCGCCCGGGCGGCAATGCGGCGATCGGCGCCGACTTCGTCGCCCAGGCGCCCGCCGATGGCCATACGCTGCTGCTTGGCGGCGCTGCCAACCTGACCATCGCGCCGGCGCTCGACAGCCAGCTGCGCTACGACACCCTGCGCGACTTCGTCGCCGTGGCGCGCGTGGCCCGTGTGCCGCAGCTGCTGGCCGTGCGCTCCGGCGTGCCGGTCAGCACCGTGGCGCAGCTGGTCGCCTACGCCAAGCAGAACCCCGGCAAGCTGACCTTCGCCTCGACCGCGCCGGCCAACGAGCTGGCGATCGAGTCGCTGAAGGCGGCCGAGAAGATCGACATCCTGTCCGTGCCTTACAAGGGAACATCGCAGGCGATGCTGGACCTGATCGCCGGCCGGCTCGACCTCACGTTTGCCGACGTGGCCAGCCTGGCGCCGCACGTGCGCTCGGGAACGCTGCGTGTCATCGCCAATGCCGGCGTGGTGCGGGCGCGCGAGTATGCCGACGTCCCGACGATGGTCGAGCAGGGCGTGCCCAGTTTCGTCTGGGAATCGTGGCAGGGCCTGGTTGCGCCGAAGGCGACCCCGGCCGAAGTCGTCGCCAGGCTGCAGCAGGCACTCGAACGGGTCGTGAAGTCGGCCGACTATCGCGATGGCCTCGAGCGGCTCGGCTTCGTGCCGATCGACGAACCGCCGGAGCGTTTCCCCGCCGTCCTGCAGGAGGAGCTGGCGCGGCACAAGGCGCTTGCCCGGCAACTCGGCAGGCAGGCGAAATGAGCGGCACCGCGCCCTAGGCCGAAGCCGCCAGGACCAGCTTGCCGTAGTGCACGCGATTGCGGCCGGCGGCCTTTGCCTCGTAAAGGGCTTCGTCGGCACGGCGCAGCGCGTCGGCCACGCCGCCCGGCCCGGGGTGCGCAATCGCCACGCCGGCGCTGACCGATAGCGGTAGACCGCTGAACCAGCGCGAGGTGTCGATCTCCGCCACCGCCGAGCGCACCTGCTCGCCCACCCGGACCGCCTCGTCGAGGTCCATTTCAGGCAACAGCAGCAGAAACTCCTCGCCGCCCAGCCGGCCGCCGACCATCGGTGCGCGCATCACGTTGGCGACGCCGCCGGCCACCGCGCGCAGCACCTCGTCGCCGATGAGGTGGCCATGCTGGTCGTTGATCGCCTTGAAGTGGTCGATGTCGAGGATCAGCACGGCGCAATCGTTGCCGCCGGCGAGCAGCTGGCCGAGCTGCGCCAGCACCGCACGCCGGTTGGGCAGGCCGGTCAGCTCGTCGGTCATCGCCAGCGTCTGCATCGTCTGGCTGGTGCGGCGGTGCCGCCAGGCCAGCAGGCCGAGCATGACCGCCAGCAGCGCCGCCAGCGTGACGGCGACGATCTGCAACTGGCCGGCGCGCTTCTGCTGTTCGAGCGCATCGACCGTGGCCGACTTTTCGCGCAGCAGCAGCGCGTTTTCCGTCTCGCGCGCTGCGGTGTCGAACTCGACCTTCAGCGTCATGAAACGCTGGTCGAGCTGGCGCGCGTGCAGGCGATCGGTGACTTCCTTGAGCAGGCGCTGGTTCTCGTAGGCGGCACGCCAGTCGGTGAGGTCGGCCTGCGCGGCGGCGAGCGCCGCGTGGGTGGCCGCCAGCTCGGCCAGTGCCTCCGCCTTGCCAAAGGTCGCCAGCGCCTGGTTCAGTGCGGCAATGCTCTCGGCGGGCTGCTTCATTCCGCGCAGCGCGATGCCGCGCACCAGCGCGAGCTGCGCCTGCAGGCGCGCGTCGGGCATCCCGGCGGCCAGCGTCTCTGCCTCTGCCAGGCGCTCGACCGCCTGCGACCACTCGCCGCGCGCGTTGTGCACGCTGGCCAGGCCGCGCTGCACATAGGCCTCACCGCGTGCGTAGCCGATGCCTCGCGCGAGCTCCATCGCCTGCAGGTAGGCGGCCTGCGCGCTGTCCCACTGGCCGAGGTGCTCGCGGCTGCGGCCGAGGTTGTACAGGGTGACCATCGCCTCGCGCTGCATGCCGGCGGCCAGTTGCGCCTTCGCGGCCTGCTCGAAGTACCGCTGCGCCTGGGCGTAGTCACCCATCCGGTTGTAGATGGTCGCGATGCCGTTGACGGCGGTGCGCGAGTGCTCGGGAAAGTCGCCCTTCTCGTACAGCGTCACCGAGCGGCGCAGGTCGAGCAGGCCGAGCGCGTAGTCGCCCTGCACGCCGCGCAGCCAGCCGCGCAGGTACAGCGCGTTGGCGAGCATCTCCTCGTCGCCGGTGGCCTCCGCGGCCGACACGGCGAGCTCGAAGGCGGACATCGCCTTGCTGTTCTCGCCGGCGGCCTCGTGGATCTCGCCCTCGCAGTTGTGCACGCCGGCGCGCAGCCCGCCGCGGCTGGCCAGCGGCAGCTGTGCGGTGGCGCGCGCCAGCATGTCGCGCGCCTTGTCGAGGTCGCGCTCCGAGTAGTAGTCGCACAGTGCCAGGCGGGCGCGGATCTCCAGGTCGGCGTCCGGCTGCGCTGCCAGCCGGGCCAGCGCCTGGTCGGCCAGGCGGAGGGCATCGTCCGGGTTGCTGCGGCCCGCGCGTATCGCGTCCTGCACGAGCGCAGCAGCGGGATGCGCGGCGGCACCGCTTTCGAGTGCCGCGGCAGCGGTTGCCGCGAGCAGCGGCAACAGCCCGAGCAGCCCCGCAATGACGTGCGTGCGTTTCATGGCGCGCATCATGGCAAGCGACGGGGTTTTCGTCATCGGCCGGGTGGCCGAGGCGGAGCGCATTGGTCCGCGACGGCCCGGGCGGCGTGCCCACTGCGATTGCCTCTCACGAGCCGGCCACCGACGCCACCGGCCCTAGACAAGGGCCCCCGCACGGGCTGTCCGGGCGCCATAGGAGCGCAGGGAGACTCACATGCTCCGCCGGTACTGCCCGCCCACCTCGAACAGCGCGTTGGTGATCTGGCCCAGCGAGGCGACGCGCACCGCGTCCATCAGCACCGCGAACACGTTCTCGTTGTGGATCACCGCCTGCTTCAGCCGCGCCAGTGCCGCCGGCGCTTCCTTGGCGTGACGCTTGTGGAAGTCGTGCAGGCGCTTCAGCTGGCTCTGCTTTTCTTCCTCGGTCGAACGGGCGAGCTCGATCTGCTGCGGCACCGTGTCGCCGTGCGGGGCGCGGAATGTGTTCACGCCGATGATCGGGTACTCGCCGGTGTGCTTCAGGTGCTCGTAGTGCAGTGACTCTTCCTGGATCTTGCCGCGCTGGTAGCCGAGCTCCATC
>Ga0209254_10007409_pt1 | contig 10138 bp, 11 predicted proteins | sample FrelakmetDIP11DI_FD_187148 | JGI IMG/M metagenome (GOLD analysis project Ga0209254, IMG submission 187148) | Freshwater lake sediment microbial communities from the University of Notre Dame, USA, for methane emissions studies - DIP11 DI (SPAdes)... | ecosystem: Environmental > Aquatic >...
GGTCGAGCCGCAGGGCACGCAGATGATGATGCGCGGGTTCGGCGCCAGCAGGCTCGACGGGTGCACCATCTTGATGAACTGCTTGAGCATCTGCTCGGTGACGGTGAAGTCGGCGATCACGCCGTCCTTCATCGGCCGGATGGCCTCGATGTTGCCCGGCACCTTGCCGAGCATCTGCTTGGCCTCCTTGCCCACCGCACGGATGGTGCGCTTGCCGTGCGGGCCGCCTTCCTGGGAGATCGACACCACCGACGGCTCGTCGAGCACGATGCCTTTGCCGCGCACGTAGATCAGCGTGTTGGCCGTGCCCAGGTCGATGGCCAGATCGTTGGAGAAGAAACTGCGGATGAAGCCGAACATGCGGATGCGGGACTCGAGAAGGACTGAGGCAAGCGATCGGGAACGCAACGCGGGCGCGGCTCGGAGAACAGCCGGCCGCTGCGTCAGGTGGGCGATAATACCCCTCCCGCGACGCCCGTTGATTGGACGCATCCACACAGGCGGCGACTCCGAGGCGGTGTCGGGCAGCCTCGCGCTCGTCCGAATGCATTCGCGGATAGCCGCGACCCTTGATCCTTTGGACAACGATGGCCCTGACCGAAAACGACGTCGCCCGCATCGCCCACCTGGCGCGGATCGAGATCAGCGACGACGATCGCCGCGCGATGCTGGCGCAACTGAACGACATCTTCGCGATGATGGAGAAGATGCAGAAGATCGACACCGCCGGCGTGGCGCCGATGGCGCATCCGCTCGGCGGCCACCAGCGGCTGCGCGAGGACCGGGTCAGCGAGGCCGATGGGCGCGACGAAAACATGAAGAATGCCCCGCAGGCCGCAGACGGCCTGTTCCTCGTGCCGCGCGTGGTCGAATAGGAAGTCAAGCGATGTCGGAACTGGCCCACGCGGGCGTGGCGGAACTCGGCCGGCTGCTGCAGCAGCGGAAGGTCTCGGCCGTCGAGCTGGCGAAGCTGCAGCTGGCGCGCATCGAGCAGCACCGCGATCTGAACGCCTTTCTCGACGTCCGGCCCGAGGTGACGCTGGCGCAGGCGAAAGCCGCGGACGAGCGCCGCGGGCGCGGTGAAACCGGCGCGCTGCTCGGCATACCGATCGCGCACAAGGACATCTTCGTCACCCGCGACTGGGCGAGCACGGCCTCGTCGAAGATCCTGCAGGGCTACATGAGCCCGTTCGACGCCACTGTGGTGGAGAACCTCGCCCGCGCCGGGATGGTCTGCCTGGGTAAGCTCAACTGCGACGAGTTCGCGATGGGCTCGAGCAACGAGAACAGCGCCTACGGCAACGTGCTCAACCCCTGGGACAAGGGCGCGGTGCCCGGCGGTTCCTCGGGCGGCTCCAGCGCAGCGGTGGCGGCGCGGCTGGCGCCGGTGGCGACCGCCACCGACACCGGCGGCTCGATCCGCGAGCCGGCTGCGTTCACCGGCATCACCGGCACCAAGCCGACCTATGGCCGGCCGTCACGCTGGGGGATGATCGCCTTCGCCTCCAGTCTCGACACCGCCGGGCTGATGACGCGGTCGGCCGAGGACTGCGCGCTGGTGTTCAACGAGATGCTCGGTTTCGATCCGAAGGACTCGACCAGCCTCGAGGCGCCGCGCGAGGACTTCACACGTCACCTCGATGAGCCGCTCACGGGCCTGAGGATCGGCGTGCCGAAGGAGTTCTTCGGCGCCGGCCTGCAGCCGGACGTCGGGCGCGCGGTGCATGCGGCGCTGGCCGAGTTCGAGAAGCTCGGCGCTCGCCTGGTCGACATCTCCCTGCCCAACGCCGAACTGGGCATCCCGGTGTACTACGTGGTCGCGCCGGCCGAGGCATCGAGCAACCTGGCGCGCTTCGACGGCGTGCGCTACGGCCACCGCGCGGCGCGGTACGACGATCTGACCGACATGATGAAGAAGAGCCGCTCGGAAGGCTTCGGGCCGGAGCCGAAGCGGCGCATCCTGATCGGCACCTACGTGCTCTCTCACGGTTACTACGACGCTTACTTCGTCAAGGCGATGCAGGTGCGCCGGCTGATCGCCGACGACTTCCAGCGCGCCTTCGCGCAGTGCGACATCATCGCCAGCCCGGTGACCACGTCGGTCGCCTTCGGCTTCGGCGAGAAAACCACCGACCCGGTGGCGATGTACCTGGCCGACCTGTACACCGTGCCCGGCTCGCTCGCCGGGGTGCCGAGCATGAGCATCCCGTGCGGATTCGGCGACAAGGGCCGCCCGGTCGGCCTGCAGCTGATGGCCAATCACCTGCAGGAAGCGAAGATGCTCGGCGTGGCGCACCGGTACCAGCAGGCGACCGACTGGCACCGCCGACTGCCGCAGGGGTTCTGACCATGGTCTGGGAAGTCGTCATCGGGCTGGAGACGCACGCGCAGCTCTCGACCGCGAGCAAGATCTTCTCGGGCTCGCCGACCGCCTTCGGCGCGGCGCCGAACACGCAGGCGAGCGTGATCGACCTGGCGCTGCCGGGCTCGCTGCCGGTGCTCAATTCGGGCGCCGTCGAGCGGGCGATCCGCTTCGGCCTGGCGGTCGGCGCCACCATCGCGCCGCAGAGCATCTTCGCGCGCAAGAACTACTTCTACCCCGACCTGCCGAAGGGCTACCAGATCAGCCAGTACGAAATCCCGGTCGTCCAGGGCGGCCTGCTCTCCTGCGTGGTGACGCCGAGAAGCGGCGAGCCCTATGTGAAGACGGTCAGGCTGACGCGCGCCCACCTGGAGGAGGACGCCGGCAAGAGCCTGCACGAGGACTATCACGGCATGACGGGCATCGATCTGAACCGCGCCGGCACGCCGCTGCTGGAGATCGTCTCCGAGCCCGACCTGCGCTCGGCGAGCGAGGCAGTCGCCTATGCGAAGGCACTGCACTCGCTGGTCGTGTGGCTCGGGATCTGCGACGGCAACATGCAGGAAGGCAGCTTCCGCTGCGACGCCAACGTGTCGGTGCGCCGCGCCGGGAGCCCCAAGCTCGGCACCCGCGCCGAGATCAAGAACCTGAACTCGTTCCGCTTCCTGCAGCAGGCGATCGACTTCGAGGCGCAGCGGCAGATCGAACTGCTCGAGGATGGCGGCACGGTGGTCCAGGAGACCCGCCTGTACGACCCCGAGCGCAACGAGACGCGTAGCATGCGCAGCAAGGAGGACGCGATGGACTATCGCTACTTCCCCGACCCCGACCTGCTGCCGCTGTCGATCGAGCGCGAGTGGATCGCCGCGATCGCCGGCGAGATGCCCGAGCTTCCGGGCGCGATGCGCGAGCGGTTCGTGCGCGACTACGGCCTGCCGGAGTACGACGCCGCCGTGCTGACGGCGTCGAAGAGCATGGCTGGGTACTACGAAGCCGTGGCCGAGGCGGTGCCGGACAGGAAGGTCGCCGCCAACTGGCTGATGGGCGAAGTCGCCGCAGCGGTGAACAGTGCGCAGATCGACATCGCGCAGGCGCCGGTGAACGCCATGAAGCTCGCCGGGCTGATCAATCGCGTGCTCGACGGCACGATCAGCAACAAGACGGCCAAGGAAGTGTTCGCCGCACTGTGGCAGGGCGAGGGCGGATCGGCCGACGCGATCATCGAGGCGCGGGGCTTGAAGCAGATCTCCGACGCGGGCGCGATCGAGAAGCTGATCGACGAGGTGCTCGCCGCCAACCCGGGACCGGTCGCCGAGTTCCGCGCCGGCAAGGAGAAGGCCCTCAATTCGCTGGTCGGCCAGGCCATGAAGGCGACGCGCGGCAAGGCCAACCCGCAGCAGGTCAACGAGATTCTGCGCCGCCGGCTGGCCGGCGGCTAGCGCGTCGCGCCTTCGCCGGTTCGCAGCAGCGGCCGGGCGCCGGCAAGCGAGAGTTCGCGGAACCGTCCCAGCTCGGTGTCGAAGCGCTTGTTGATCCGGTCGATGTCGATCTGCATCTCGCCGATCAGCCGATGCTCGGCCTGCGCGAGTGTCGCGTTTGCCTCGATCGCCCGCACCAGCCTGTCCGGCATCTTGCGGTTCGTGTAGAACTCCGCCTCGTTCTCGAGCCGCGTGCGCTCGGCCGCATAAGCTTCCAGACGCTGCTTCGATCGCTCGATGATCGCCTGCCGGCCGGCCAGCGCCGTCCGCCGCGCCGACTCGATTTCATCCTCGCTGGCGTAGGTCTCCATCAGCGCGATGTCGCGCCGTGCCTGCGAGCGCTTCGCCTCCTGCTCCAGATAGTCGCGCCGCACCTTCTCGGCGCGCGCCCGGCGCTGCTCCTCGGTCAGCGGCGGCTCGATCACGCGCTGCACCGAACCGTCGGCGCGCAGCTCGCGGATCGGCACGTTGACGCATTCGGGAGGCGGGCGGTCCCCGGTGATCGTCCGGCCGTCGGCCGTGGTGCAGGCGAACAGGGCTGCCGACGCCGGCGCGGCCGCCAGCATCAGCGCCAGCAACGCCGCCGCCACCACGCAATGCCGGTCAGGCGCCATAACGGCTCCGGTAGTCGAGCATCGCCTGCCGGTGCGCACGAATCCCAGCGGCGGCTGGCGCATCGGAGTCGATGAATTCCATCAGGTCATCGAGGTCGGCCACCGCAATCACCGGAATGCCGAAGGACTGTTCTAGCGCAGCCACGGCGGATAGCGACGACAACGACTCGTCGGTGCCGGTCCGTTCGCAACGGTCGAGGGCGATCAGCACGCCGCAGGGCGTGGCACCGTGCGCGCGGATCAGTTCCAACGACTCGCGCTTGGCCGCGCCCTCGGTGATCACGTCATCGACGATCAGCACCCGTCCGGCCAGTTCGGCGCCGACGATGAGCCCCCCTTCGCCGTGGACCTTGGCTTCCTTGCGGTTGAAGGCGAACGGCACGTCGACGCCGAAGTCGGCCAGCGCCATGGCGGTGCCCGCCGCCAGCGTGATTCCCTTGTAGGCCGGCCCGAACAGCATGTCGAACTCGACGCGGCCGGTGGCCCGCGCGGCAAGCAGCGCCTGGGCGTAGAAGCGCACCAGGTGACCCAGCGTCGATCCGCGCGAGAACAGCCCCGAGTTGAAGAAGTATGGCGAACGGCGGCCCGACTTCGTCTTGAAGTCGCCGAACTTCAGCACCCCGGCTTGCAGGGCGAACTCGATGAACTGCCTGGACAGCTGTTCCATGGCGGCGTCCGGATGACTTAGCGGATTGTGGCAAGAAAACGCTATCGTCCGATTCGACCTTCCTACCTAATCCACGGCTGCGCGGCATCGATGTTTCGCGTCCTGACCCTGAACGTCAACGGCATCCGCTCGGCTGGCGCCAAGGGGCTGTTCAGGTGGCTGCCGAAGACCGAAGCCGACGTAGTGTGCCTGCAGGAAGTCAAGGCGCACGAGGCCGACATCCCCGAGGCCTGGCGCCATCCCGACGACCTGCACGGCTACTTTCACTGCGCGCAGAAGAAAGGCTACAGCGGCACGGCCCTGTATTCGAAGCGGCCGCCGCTGCGCGTGGCGACGGGCATCGGCGTGCCGGAGTTCGACGCGGAGGGCCGCTACCTGGCGGCCGAGTTCCGCCATGTGACCGTCGTCTCCCTGTACTTCCCCTCCGGTTCCTCCGGCCCGCACCGGCAGGAGTCGAAGTACCGCTTTCTCGCCGCCTTCTTCCCGCACCTGCAGCGGCTGCGCGACGAGGCAGCGGGCAGCGGACGCGAGCTGATCCTGTGCGGCGATGTCAACATCGCGCACAAGGAGATCGACCTCAGGAACTGGCGCGCGAACCAGAAGAACTCCGGCTTCCTGCCCGAGGAGCGTGCCTGGCTGACGCGCGTGTTCGACGAACTGGGCTGGGTCGACGTGTTCCGCCGCGTCGATCCGCGGCCCGAGCAGTACACGTGGTGGAGCAACCGCGGCCAGGCGCGGAAGAAGAACGTCGGCTGGCGGATCGACTACCAGCTCGCCACGCCGGGCATCGCCGCCAGGGCGAAGCGCGCCGAGATCTACAAGGCGCGCCGCTTCTCCGACCACGCGCCGCTGATCATCGACTACACGGGCCGGCTCTGATGTGCCGACGACGCGCCGGCCGCAAGCGTCTCTCCCCTCGTCAGGCTCATTTCGCCGCCGCCTTCTCGTACAGCGGCAGCACCTTCGGCAGGTTGGCCTCGATCTCGCGGATGCGATTGGCGTGGCCGGGATGGGTGGACAGGAACTGCGGCGGCTGGCCGCCGCTGGATGCCGCCATCTTGCGCCACAAGGACCCGGCGGCGCGCGGGTCGTAACCGGCGCGCGCGGCCAGTTCGATGCCGACCAGATCGGCGTCGGTCTCGTGGCTGCGCGAGTAAGGCAGCGTGATCGCCACCTGCGCCGCCTGCGCCAGCGCGGTCGCGCCGAGGTCGCCGAGGCCGAAGTACAGCGCCGCCAGGTTGACGCCGACGTTCTTCAGCACCGCTTCGCTCATCCGCGCGCGGCCGTGCTGCAGCAGCGCGTGCGCGATCTCGTGGCCGATGACCGCCGCCAGCTCGTCGTCGGTGAGCTGCAGCCGCTCGACGATGCCGCGGAAGACCATGATCTTGCCGCCGGGCAGACAGAAGGCGTTGATCGCCGGCGAGTCGATCACGTTGACTTCCCATGCCCAATCGGCGGCGCCGGAGTTGAAGCGGCGGCCGTGCGCAATGAGGCGCTCGGCGATCGCCCGCACCCGCCGGACCTGCGGCGCGTCGCGGTTCAGCAGACCGCGCGAAGCGGCCTGCTCCTTCATCTGCACGTACTGCTGCGCGGCGCTGCGATTGACCATCGACTCCGGCACCACCATCAGCTTCGGCTTGCGCACCTGCACGCCGGTCTCGGCGTCCTGCGCGAGCACAGCCGCCGACATCGCCAAGCCAAGCGACAGCACGAGTGAACTGAGCAGGACACGCATCGCGACAGACCCGGCCGGCGCTCCGGCGCGCGCATAGCGGCGCCGCCCGGAACGAAGTGATGGAGGTGGCGACGTGACGTGCCGATTGCAAGCACGCCGGCACGGCCATGCGTCCTCGGGAAATCCCGGTGCGCCGCTACACTGGCTCGTTGCCTTGCATCGCCCGTGACTTCCGCCCCCGCCGCCACCGAGGCCGAAACGGACCGTAGCCGCGGTCCGCGCGCGTGGCTGCCGGCGCTCGCCGTCTACCGTGAGCCGCCGGTGGTGCGCATGCTGTTCCTCGGCTTCTCCGCCGGGCTGCCGCTGCTGCTGGTGTTCGGCACGCTGAGCTTCTGGCTGCGCGAGGCGGGCATCGATCGCACGACGATCGGCTTCATCAGCTGGGTGGCGCTGGCCTACGCGTTCAAGTGGGCGTGGGCGCCGCTGGTGGATCAGTTGCCGCTGCCCTGGCTGACCGCGCGGCTCGGGCGCCGTCGCAGCTGGCTGCTGGCGTCGCAGCTGGTTGTCGCCGCCGGGCTCATCTGCATGGCGCTCACTGATCCGGCGCTGCACCTGCGGCTGCTCGTGATCTTCGCGCTGACCACCGCATTCGCCTCGGCCACGCAGGACATCGCGCTCGACGCCTACCGGATCGAGTCGGCGGCGACCGAGAAGCAGGCCGCACTCGCCGCCGCCTACCAGACCGGCTACCGGCTGGCGATGATCTGGGCCGGCGCCGGCGCGCTCGCCATCGCCGCGCGCTTCGACCCGAGCGAGGCCGAGTATCACTTCACGCCGTGGACGATCGCCTACCTCGCCATGGCCGCCTCGATGGCGGTGGGCATCGTTGCCACGCTGCTGGCGCCCGAGCCCGCCGTCGTCGTCGCCCGGCTGCCGCCGCGCGAAGGAAGCCTCGCGCAGCGGCTCGGCGCCTGGCTGCACGGCGCGGTGGTCAGCCCGTTCGCCGACTTCGTACACCGTTATCACTGGCACGCCGTTCTGCTGCTTCTGCTCATCGCCAGCTATCGCATGAGCGACGTCGTGATGGGCGTGATGGCCAATCCCTTCTACCGCGACATGGGCTTTTCCAAGGACGAAGTGGCCGCGGTGTCGAAGGTCTACGGCGTGGTGATGACGCTGGCCGGTGCCTTCGTCGGCGGAGTGCTCAGTCTGCGCCTCGGCGTGCTGCGCACGCTGTTCGCCGGCGCGGTGCTGTCGGCAGCGACCAATCTGCTGTTCGCCTGGCTCGCCACGCGTGGCCACGACCTCGGCTTCCTGATCTTCGCCGTCTCCGCCGATAACCTGTCGGCCGGTATCGCCTCCAGCGCTTTCGTCGCCTACCTCTCGGGGCTGACCAACGTCGCCTACTCGGCCACCCAGTACGCGCTCTTTTCGTCGGTGATGCTGCTGCTGCCGAAGTACATCGCCGGCTGGTCGGGCTGGGCCGTCGACCGCTTCGGCTACGTCGACTTCTTCGTCGGCACGGCCTTGCTCGGCGTGCCGGTGCTGCTGCTGGTGTGGCTGGCCGGCCGCGCGCAGCGCAATGCAGGCGGCGCCGCGGCCGGCTACGGCTCGCCGTCCCAGTAATCGAGATCCGTTTCCGGCCGGTGCATGCGGCCGCCGGCCAGCAGAGGCCCCTTCGGCCGCGAGAAGGCCAAGTACTTGCCGGAGTCCGGGTACTCGCAGACCTCGGGGTACTCCTGCGTGCTGATCGACAGATACTTCAGCGGCGCGTCCGACGTGTTGATGATCTGGTGCGGATACTCCGGCCCGGGCGGGATGTCGATCACGTCGCCGGCGGCGATGGGGATCATCTCGCCGGCCACGCGCAGCGTGCCCGCGCCTTCGAGGATCACGAACATCTCCTCCTGCGCGTGGTGGAAGTGATACGGACACGCACGCTTGCCCGGCGGCAGGATGTCGACCGCCGCACCCAGCCTGCGTGCGCCGGCGCCCGCCACGCGCGGGCCGATCACGGAGGCAGCACGGCCGCCGTCGTACAGCGGCGCGCGGGCGGCGGTGTCGAACTCGACCTTGTCGAAGTTGCGGATCAGTTTCGCGCGCAGGTCGCTTGCCATGGGTTCACCTTCCCTCGAATCGATACAGCGCCAGCGTCGCGCGCAGATTGGGCGCCCAGTTGACCGGCCGGCCCTCCGCAAGCAGCGCGCGGCCGGTGATGGCGAAGCCGAGCTTGGCGGCCAGGATCTCGAAGTCCTTGGGCGTGCACAGGTGGATGTTCGGCGTGTCGTACCACTGGTAGGGCATCTGCGGCGTGACCGGCATGTGCCCGCCGGTGAGCGAAAGCAGGTGCTTCCAGTGGCCGAAGTTCGGGAAGCTGACGATGCCCTGCTTGCCGACGCGCGCCATCTCGCGCAGGATGCCCTCGGTGTTGTGCATCGCCTGCAGCGTCTGCGACAGCACGACGACATCGAACATGTCGTCGCCGAACATCTTCAGCCCGCTTTCGAGGTCCGCCTGCACCACGTTGACCGAGGCGCGGATGCACTCGAGCACGTGGCCGTCGTCGATCTCGACGCCGTAGCCGCGGCAGCGGCGCGCCTCGCGCAGGTGCGCCAGCAGCGCGCCGTCGCCGCAGCCCAGGTCGAGCACGTGCGTGGCGGGCGCGATCCACTCGGCGATCAGCCTGAGGTCGAAGCGCAGGGTCATCTCGCCCCCGCTGCCCTGCGGGCTGCCACCCCAGGAGGGCGCGAGCCGGACATGGCGTCATGCCCTGCGGCATGACCCGCGCCGGCGAGCGGGCGAGCGCCTGCAAGTGCGAGCGCGGCCTGCAAGGCGCGAGCCGGACGGGGGTCATGCCCTGCGGCATGACCCGCGCCGGCGAGCGGGCGAGCGCATGCTTGCGTGAGCGCGGCCTGCAAGGCCGGGCGCCTGCGGAGCGGCCGGGCGGCTCTCATGCGCCGACCTCGCGCCCGATGCGGTCGAAGTAGGCCGCCACCGCGCGGTGGTAGCGCGGGTCGTCCATCAGAAACGCGTCGTGGCCGTGCGGCGCGTCGATCTCGGCGTAGGACACGTCGCGGCCGTTGGCGATGAGCGCCTCGACGATCTCACGCGACAGGGCCGGCGCAAAGCGCCAGTCGGTGGTGAACGAGGCGAGGAAGAACTTCGCCTGCGCCGGCACCAGCGCACGCACCAGGTCGCCGCCGCAGGCGCGCGCCGGGTCGAAGTAGTCGAGCGCGCGGGTGATCAGCAGGTAGGTGTTGGCGTCGAAGTAGTCGGCGAACTTGTCGCCCTGGTAGCGCAGGTAGCTCTCGACCTCGAACTCGATGCCGAACGAGTAGCCGT